>Ga0209148_1000147_pt1 | contig 160231 bp, 159 predicted proteins | sample AraplaCol_mMF_r2_2_FD_184288 | JGI IMG/M metagenome (GOLD analysis project Ga0209148, IMG submission 184288) | Arabidopsis root microbial communities from North Carolina, USA - plate scrape CL_Col_mMF_r2 (SPAdes) (version 2) | ecosystem: Host-associated > Plants > Roots > Endosphere | place...
TGCCGTCGCCGGCGACGTCGTTCGTCTTGGACGCGACCTCGCGCAGCATCTGCGCGCCCATATTCTCGAACTTGTCCTTGAGCTCGATCTCCTTGGCGACGGTGACGCCGTCCTTGGTGATGCGTGGCGCGCCGAACGACTTGTCGATCACGACGTTGCGGCCCTTGGGGCCGAGCGTGACCTTGACCGCGTCGGCGAGGATGTCGACGCCGCGCAGGATGCGCTCACGCGCGTCACGCGAAAACTTTACGTCTTTCGCTGCCATGTTGTGTGTGTCCTTCTGTCGAATTCAGTGAAAAGCGGGTCGGGCCGTGTTCCCATTTCCGTTCGGGCTGAGCTTGTCGAAGCCCTGCCCTTTCTTCCTTCGTTTCAAGAAGGACAGCCCTTCGACAAGCTCAGGGCGAACGGAGTGGGGGACTGCCCGTCAGTCAGCCGACGATCCCGAGGATGTCGCTTTCCTTCATGATCAGCAGGTCTTCGCCATCGAGCTTGACCTCGGTGCCGGACCATTTGCCGAACAGGATCTTGTCGCCCGCCTTGACGTCGAGCGGGGTGATCTTGCCGTCCTCCGCCTTGGCGCCGGCGCCGACGGCGACGACCTCGCCCTCCTGGGGCTTTTCCTTGGCGGTATCGGGGATGATGATCCCGCCGGCCGTCTTTTCCTCGGCCTCGACGCGGCGAACCAGCACGCGATCGTGCAGCGGTCGGAAACCCATATTTGTCCCTTTCCTGCAACAAGGGCAGGCTACGGACGATTCCGTTTCCCGCCCTGATGACTGTGAAGCTGTTGGCACTCACATTCGATGAGTGCCAGCGCGCATATGTGTAGCGTCGCGTAACGAGTCAATGCGGTGCCAGGATTTTTCGATCGGGCGGGGCGGGAGCGGGACAGATCCGCTAGGTCGCTTCCGCCAGATGGCCCGTGATCCTGATCGGGCAGGTCCAGTTCGCAGGGTCGATCTCCTGCTGGCCCTCGACCGTAGTGTTCCTCTCGCGCGGCACGCAGAGCATGTTGATCGAATGGACCCTGCCGAAGATATTGTCGGGATTCTTCCGGAAATTATCCGCGGAGAACAGGGGCGGGATGTGCCAGTACATGCGGTAATCGAACCCCGCGATGAGGTCGATCACCTCCTGCTGCTGCGCCGCGCGGTCATTTTCGACATAGAGGACCGGGCGACAGCGGCGGATCGTCTCGGCGGCGCCGCGGATCACGCGCGGTTCGAAGCCTTCGACGTCGATCTTGATCAGGCCGCATTGCGGGAGGCCGAAGCTGTCGATCGTGCGCACGCGCACCCGCACGCCCTGGCCGTCTTCCTCGCGCAGCGAGACGCCGCCGAAATTGCCGCCGCGATCATAATCGATCCACGGCATCTGCGCCCAGCCCTCCGCATCGCCGCAGCCCTCGGGATAAGCGAGCGCGTTGGCGATATTGTTGAGCGCGAGATTGCCGGCGAGGATCTGGAACAGGCGCGGCTGCGGCTCGAAGCCAATAAAGATGCCGGGGGCGCAGGCGCGCGCCATATCGACGCTGTGCGTCCCCATATTGGCGCCCGCCTCGATCACGTTCATGCCGGGCTTGATGATCTGGCGCAGCATGGCCCATTCGGCCGGGCAATATTCGCCATAGGCTTCGAGCGCACGGCCGACATATTGGTCGGTCGAAAGCGCCATCATCGGCCCCGATCGGGTTTGGTAAAGTTTCACGCTGTCCGCCATGGCGCCTGCTTAAAGCCTGATCGCGAATGGGGAAAGACCGGGAGAGAAACGCATTGGCCCGCGCCGGGTCGCGATAAGAGCCAGGGCTCAGCCCTTCGTCAGCGCGTACTCATGCGTGCCGCGCGTGATGATTTCGTCCTCAGGTACTATGTCGGTCACCGCCAGATCGGGCAGGGTCTCCAGCTTCGCGTAGAGCGGGGCGAAGTCGGTATCGAGCGTCGCGTGGAGCAGCTGCTCGAAACTGTCGATCACGAAATAGGCCTGCTGGTAATCGTCGATCCGGTAGTTGGTGCGCATCACGCGCTCCATGTCGAAGGCGATGCGGTTGGGCGAGGGATCGTCGAGCGCGAAGATACTCTCGCCGCGCGAGGAGACGATGCCCGCGCCATAGATGTTGAGGCTGTCGCCGTTGCGGATCAGGCCGAACTCGACCGTGTACCAGTAAAGCCGGGCGAGCTTGTTGATCGCGTTGAACTGCTTGGCGCGCAGGCCGCCCTGGCCATAGGCCTGCATATAGTCGGCGAAGACCGGGTGGGCGAGCATCGGCACATGGCCGAATACGTCGTGGAAAACGTCGGGCTCCTGCAGATAATCGAGCTGGTCGGGGCGGCGGATGAAACGCCCGGCGACGAAGCGGCGATTGGCGAGATGCTCGAAGAAGACTTCGTCGGGAACGAGGCCGGGGACCGCGACCACGCTCCAACCGGTCGCACGCCCAAGCTTCTCCGACAATTCCTCGAAATTGGGGATGCCCGGCCGCGACAGATGCAGCATGTCGAGCCCGTCGAGGAACTCCCGCGCCGCGCGGCCCGGCAGCATCGCCGCCTGCCGCGCGAACAGGGTATCCCACACCTGATGCTCCTCCGCCGTATAGCGCTCCCACTGCTGCGGGATCGTCCAATCCTCGGCGGCTTCGAGCGGACGGGTGAGCGAGTCGGCGGCCATGGCGTCAGTCTACAATAAAGTTTCGTTTGTTACTATCTCGAGACGCGCCACCTCCCGTTCGTGCCGGGTGCCTCTTGCTATTTCCGCCCGAGCACCTCGAGCAAAGTTGCCTTCATCCGGCCGACCAGAGTGGGGGTGATCGGACCCAGCACGCCGCGCACCTCGAGCGGCAGATGGGCCACCGGATCACCGCGGGTCTGGAAGATATAATGGTCGAACAGCATGCGCCAGACCTGCTTCTGGTCGTCGGGCAGCCCGCGCAACGACATCAGCGCCATCATCAGCGTATCATAGGGGCTGCCCAGACCCGCTGGTGCGGGGTTCCACCAATAATTGACGAAGGCGTTGACCGCGTCGAGCGAGTCGACCCCGTGCCACCAATGGAAGGGCAGATAGATCGCATCGCCCGGCTCCAGCACTGCCGACTGCGCATGCCCCATCGCCTCGGCGAAGCGGGGGAAACGGTCGAGATCGGGATCGGTGAGCTCGACCAGGCTGACCGGCGTCCCCGCCGGCGTGAGCTCCAAGGGGCCGCAATAAAGGTTGGAAATCTGGTCGGGCGGGAAGACGGTGAAGCGCCGTCGCCCGGTGACGACCACGCCCACATTCTCCATCAGGTCGTAATGGGTTGCGACCTGGATCCTGTTGCCGAGCCAGATGCGCGGCACCACGCCGGCGTCGATCAGCGCGATCCGGTTCTCGTCGACGAAGCCGGGGAGCAGATCGGGAATCGGGATCGACTGCACCGCCATCGCATAAGGCGCGGCTGCATGCTGGTCGCGCAGCAGCCGATCCAGGAATGGCTCGAGCGGAGTCTGCCCGCGCACGAAGTTGAGCGCCTTCAGATCGGGCGTGTAGAAGAAGCGGCCCTGGATGTCGGGGGGACCCAGGATCGCAAGCACCGGATCGGGATGGCTGAAGCGCCTGAGATAGGCGACCGCCGCCTCGGGCGAAGTCCGCCCCGCCTGCACCGCGGGCCAATCCTTCCCGAGCCCGCGCAGGATCACCGGCTGGCGCGCAGGTCGTATCTCGGCGTCGAAACGCGTGCGATCGATGCCCTCGACCTCGCGGATCGGCTTGGGTGCGGGAAGCGTCATGCGGCGACACCTATCCGCTCGCCCCGCGCGAAGTCGAGGCCTGTCACCCGAGCAGCGCGCGCGCGGCTTCCGATATGCTGCCGTGCCGCGCCAGGAACGCGGCCTGCGTCGGCAGCGCGTCGGCGGTGGCGGCGATCACCTCGCGGATATGGCGCAGCCGGGTCAGCGTCTCGTCATCGGGCAGCAAATCGGCGGCGGGATGGTAGGCGCCCGCTTCGATTCCCTGCCCGACCATCACCGCGAGCCAGCTCGTCTCGGTGAAGAGCTCCTGATGTTCGCGGAAAATGCGGCCATTCGCCTCGAACATCGCGATCTTGGCGGCGAGGCCGGGCGGCGGCGGCAGCGTGCGGCAATAATCCCAGAAGGACGAATCGTCGCGCCTGGTCGCCTTGTAATGCAGCACCAGGAAGTCGCGGATATCGACATATTCGCGGGCCGTCTCGGCATTGTAGCGATCGATCTCGACGGCCTTGATGTCGCGCGTCGGGAACAGGGTCATCAACTTGGCGATGCCTGTCTGGACGAGATGGATGCTGGTCGATTCGAGCGGTTCGAGAAAGCCCGAGGCGAGGCCGAGCGCGACCACATTCTTGTCCCACGCCTTGCGGCGCCGGCCCGCTTTGAAGCGAAGCTGGCGCGGCTCGGCGAGCGCCTCGCCGTCGAGATTGGCGAGCAGGATCGCCGCGGCCTCGTCATCCGAGATATGGTTGCTCGAATAGACGTGGCCGTTGCCGATCCGGTGCTGGAGCGGGATGCGCCATTGCCAGCCCGCCCGCCGCGCGGTCGATCGGGTGAGCGGGTTGCGGTCGCCGCCATGCGCGCACGGCACCGCCCAGGCGCGATCGCACGGCAGCCATTCGCCCCAATCCTCGAACCCCGCCCCGAGCGTCTGCTCGATCAGCAATCCGCGAAAGCCCGAGCAGTCGATGAACAGGTCGCCCGCGATCCTGGCGCCGCTTTCCAGCTCGACCGATTCGACGAAACCGCTCTCTCCATTCTGGTGGACCTGGACGATCTTGCCCTCGGTCCGCACCACGCCGCGCGCCTCCGACATGCCGCGCAGATATTTCGCATAGAGCGACGCGTCGAACTGGAAGGCATAGCCGATCTTGGCGAGCGGCGAATTGGGCTGATCGGGGCGGGGATGCTCGAATTTGCCCGTGAGCGCGGCGGCAATGCTGATCGAATAGGTGTCGAGCGGGGTCGGATCGCCCAGCATCCGCGCCTTCAGCCAGTGATGGTGGAATTCGACCCCCATCATGTTGATGCCGTAAAAGCCGAACGGATGAACGTAGCGATGGCCGATATGCGTCCAGTCGCGGAATTCGATGCCGAGCTTGTAGGTGCCGTTGGTCGCGCGGACGAAATCGGCCTCGTCGATATCGAGCATCGCATTGAACAGGTTGATCTGCGGGATCGTCGCCTCGCCCACACCGACCGTGCCGATCTCCTCGGATTCGACCAGCTCGATCTCGAGCCCGAGATTGCCCATGATGCGCGAAATGGCGGCGGCGGCCATCCAGCCGGCCGTGCCCCCGCCGACGACCACCACCCGCCTTATGGGATTGGGAATCATATAGGCTGCCCGGTGAACGGCATGAAGCCGGGGACCTCGTCGGCGAAGGAGAGGTCAGGCGCGGGCGGGGGAGCGCCGCCGATGGCTGCGAGGAAGTCGGTATGGCTCGGCAATTGCTCGGCCGCGCGCAGATAGGCGACGCGCATCTCCTCCAGCGCCTGTGCCACGCGATCCTCATCGAGCGCATCGACCGCAGGCTCATAATCCTCCGGCAGGATATGCTGCCCAAGCATCACCGCGACCCATGACGTGGTGCCGAACAGGTCGAAACCCTCGCGGAACACGCGGCCCTTGGCGCGGAACAGATCGATCTTGCGCTGGAGCGAATCGGGGATCGCCATCGTGCGGCAATGATTCCAGAAGTCGGAATCGGTGCGGTTTGTCGCCTTGTAATGCAACACGATGAAGTCGCGCACATCCTCGTAGAGATCGCCCATCTGCGTGTTGAACTCGTCGCGCTCGATCGGATTGAACCGTTTATCGGGGAAGAGCGCGATCAGCTTGGCGATCGCCAGCTGGATCATGTGGATGCTGGTCGATTCAAGCGGCTCGACGAAGCCTGACGACAGGCCCATCGCGATCACATTCTTGTTCCAGCTCGCCTTGCGCCGTCCGGTGGTGAAGCGTAGCCGGCGCGGATCGCCGATCGGCGGCGCTTCGACATTATCGAGCAACACGCGCTCGGCCGCGTCATCGTCAAGGAACCGGCTCGAATAGACGACGCCGTTGCCCATGCGATGCTGGAGCGGGATGCGCCATTGCCAACAGGAGGCATGCGCGGTCGCGCGCGTGATCGGCTCGGGCGGGCCGGCGAGCGCGGTCGGGACGGCGATGGCGCGATCGGCGGGAAGCCACTGCGTCCAATCCTCATAGCCCGTCTTGAGCGCGCCTTCGATCAGCAGCCCGCGGAAACCCGAGCAGTCGATGAACAGGTCGCCCTGCACCACCTGTCCGCTGTCGAGCGTGACCGATTCGACGAAGCCGTCCTCGGCGCGCAGCCTGGTATCGACGATCTTGCCCTCGATCCGGCGGACGCGCCCGCGTTCGGCATAAGCGCGCAAATATCTGGCGTAGAGCGAGGCGTCGAACTGGAAGGCGTAATATAGGTCCTTGAGCGGAAAGCCCGCGCCGGCAGGCGGCCGGGCGAAGCGGCCCATCGAGGCGGCGACGGCGCTCATCGACCAGGCGGAAATGTCCGGCAGCGGGCGGCGCTTGCGCTCGCGTAGGTAGAGCTGGTGAAAATGGACCCCGCTCAAATCCTCGCCATGCGCGCCGAACGGGTGGAAATAGCGTTCGCCGATGCCGCCCCAGTTCACGAATTCGATGCCGAGCTTGTAGGTGGCGTTGGTCGCGCGGACGAACGCGTCCTCGTCGATGCCGAGCATGCGGTTGAAGGTCAGGATCGGCGGGATCGTCGCCTCGCCGACGCCGACCGTTCCGATCTCCTCGGATTCGACCAAGGTTATGCGCGTCGTGCCGTTGTTCATGAAACGCGATAGCGCCGCCGCCGCCATCCACCCGGCGGTGCCGCCGCCGACGATGACGATGTCCTCGATCGTGTGTTCGTTCATCGGGCGGCTTGCCTTTGCAGGTTACGGAGAAAATCGGCGTGGGTGGGCAAGGTCGATATGAGACGGGCGATCCCCTCGCGCATCGATGCCATCGCGGCTTCGGATATGGCGGGCGGTACCGCATCGATCAGCGGATCGGTGCGGCGTGGGATTAGGCCCTGGCCCAGCAGGACCGCAAGCCAGCTGTCGCGGTCGAAGGTCTCGTCTTCATAGAATGGCAGCCGACCGCGCTCGGCAAACAGGCGCATCGTATGCGCGAGGCTGTCTGGCGGCGCGGTGCCGCGCATCCGCCGCCAGAAACTCTCATCGCGACGCGACGCGGCATAATGGAGTGCGAGGAAGTCGCGCACCCGATCCGTCTCGGCCGCGCATTGGCGGTTATAATCCCACAGCTCGACGGCCGCACAATCGCGGTCGGGCATCATCGCCACCAGCCGATCGATCGCGCTGTGCGCGAGGTGAAGGTTGGTCCATTCGAGCGGTTCGACCATCGTCGCGGCATCGCCGAGCGCGACGCAATTGCGCAGCCAGGGTCGGGGCCGCCGTCCCTGGCGGAGCGAGATCGGCGCCTGAGGATCGGCGCTCGCATGGCCGCGCAGCGTACGCGCCGCCTTGTCATCGCTAAGGTCGGATGACGCATAAGCGAAGCCGTGCGAGGTGCGGCTGAGCGACTGGGCCATCCAGCGCCACCCCGCCCCATGCGCGACAGCATGGTCGAGCGGGGAGGGTTCCGCCACGGGCGGGGCATCGGCGAGCAGCAGCCGGTCGCAGGGAAGCCAGCGGTTCCAATCCTCGAAATCCTGGTCGAGCGCGCTGCGCAAGAGCGCGCGCGGGCCGGAGCAATCGACGAACAAATCGGCCTTGATCTCCTGCCCGTCGTCGAGCGCGAGCGCCGCGATGAAGCCGGTCTGGCCGTCGAGCCGCACGCCCCTGAAGCCGGCAGGACGCTCGATCGCGCCGAGGTGCCGCGCATAAGCGCGCATCATCTGCGGATAGGCTGCGGAATCGAGCGCGAGACCATATTCGAAATGCGCGAAGGGCGAGGCGGGATCGCTTTCGGGGAGGATGAATCGGTCGTTCCGCGCCATCGCGGCGGCAGGCGAATATTGGTCGAAGGGCGAAGTCGAGCCGAGCTGCGCCTGCCGCACCCAATGGGTGTGGAACGAGGCGGTGCCGAGCGGCTGGCCGTAGCGGTCGTAGGAATGGACGTAGGAGGGCAGCTCGCCGTTCCAATGCTGGAATTTGGTGGCGAGGCGGAAGCTGCAATTGGCGCGCAGCAGCGCATCGCCGTCGCTCATGCCGATATCGCGGTGGAATGCGACGATCGAGGGCAGCGTGCTGCCGATACGTTCGGCGAGCGCGTCAGGGGGCGGCGGTAGCGGTACCACGGTCACGCGCAGCGCCGGGAGTTTGCGCCGCAGCGCGGCGGCGGCGGACCAGCCGAGCAGGCCGCCCCCCAGCACGATGACGTCGCGCATCCGGTCGGCCGTCACGCGGCGTCCTTCATTGGGCAATAGCGGCCGAGATAAGCACCGTGATCCTCCATCGCGCCCGACAGCGACTGGATCTCGGCGGCAAGCTTCTGCATGCCCGCGACCAGGCTTTCGGCCGAAGGCGCGTCGGCACGCAGGTCATGACCCTCGGGAATGACGCGCTGGCCGAGATAGACCGCGACCCAGCTCGCATCGAGGAACACCCCTTCGCGATATTTGACGACGCGGCCGCGGCGGCGGAACAATTCCATCTTCTCGGCCAACGTATCCGGGATATGCATCGTGCGGACATAGTCCCAATAGGGCGTGTCGGCGCGTTCGGTCGCGTGATAATGCAGGATCAGGAAGTCGCGGATCCGGTCATATTCGAGATCGATCAGCCGATTGAACTCGTCGCGGTCGACCGGCGAAACCTCCTTTTCCGGAAACAGTTCGAGCAAGGCGGTGATCGCGGCCTGGATCAAATAGATGCTGGTCGATTCGAGCGGCTCGAGGAAGCCCGAGGCAAGCCCGACGCCGACGCAATTCCGGACCCAGCTGCGCGCGCGCCTGCCCGCCTTGAAGCGCAGCACGCGCGGCTCGGCAATGGGCTCGCCCTCGACTGATGCGATCAAAGCGGCGGCGGCATCCTCGTCCGATAGGAATTGGCTCGAATAGACATAGCCGTTGCCGGTGCGGTGCTGGAGCGGGATCCGCCAGCGCCAACCATAAGGCATGGCGATCACTCCGGTATAAGGCGTGACCACGCCCGCCGTATGGCAGGGCATGGCGGTGGCGCGGTCGTTGAGCAGCCATTTCGACCAATCCTCGAACGGCTCGCCGAGCGTCTTGTCCAGCAGGAGCGATACGAAGCCCGAGCAATCGATGAACAGATCGCCCTCGATCTTCTCGCCGCTTTCGAGCTGGACCGAGGTCACGTCGCCGGTCTCGCCGTCGCGGTGGACGGTGACGATGCGGCCTTCGGTGCGTTTCGTTCCCATCGTTTCCGCGATCGCGCGGAGATAGGGCGCATAGAGCGTGGCGTCGAACTGATAGGCATAGCCGAAGGTCGAATCGAGCCTGCGGGAGTCGCGCGACGGCAGCGCGAAACGGTTCATCCGCCCCATCGTGCACGCCATCGAGAAAAGATCGAGGTCGGGCACGGCGATGCCCTGCTGCTTCAGCCGCAGCCAGAATTGGTGGAAATCGACCTCCCCACCCCCCGGCCCGAACGTGCCGAACGGGTGGATGTAGGAGTCGCCGATCCGCCCCCAGTTCACGAATTCGATGCCGAGTTTGAACGTTGCGCGCGTCGCCGCCATGAAATCGGCCTCGTCGATGCCGAGCCGTTCGTTGAAGGCGCGGATGTGCGGCAAGGTCGCCTCGCCGACGCCGACGATGCCGATCGCCTCCGATTCGACCAGGTGCACCGCACAACGGCCGGGCAGAAGCTTGGCGAGCGCCGCCGCGGTCATCCAACCTGCGGTCCCTCCCCCAACGATCACGACGCGATGCGCCAGCATCCATTCCCCCATTTTATCCTTGCGGATCCTGCTCTTGGCGCGCGTACGCGGTCAACCAACTGGTCCAACAATGTTGCAAAGCGGTCACAATCTGCCGATTTACGGTCTATTTATGAAACCATCTTGCTCAATACGGCAACCCAAGTTATCGCTACCGTCACAGAAACACGCGACCAGCGAAGTCAGCGTTGTCATACAGGGGGAGAGTGCCGATGTTCCGTTCCGATGCCGTGAATCCGTATGCCGATAAGGTCGGCATGGTTCTGAAATGCGGCGTTTCCGCTATCGCCCTTACCGCCATGACAGCGCCGGCCATTGGCCAGACCGCTGGCGCGGCCCCGGCTGCCGCTGCGCCGTCGGATAGCGATGCGAAAGAAATCACGATCACCGGCATCCGCGCCAGCCTGGCCAATGCGCAGAGCATCAAGCGCAATTCGGACACGGTCGTCGACGCGATCACGGCGCAGGACATCGGCGCGCTGCCTGACCGTTCGGTGACCGAGGCGCTGCAGCGCGTCCCCGGCGTCGCGATGAACCGCTTCGCGGGCAGCAACGACCCTGACCACTTCTCGGTCGAAGGCTCGGGCGTCGTGGTTCGCGGCCTCACCTTCGTGCGGTCGGAATTCAACGGTCGCGACACCTTCTCCGCCGGCGTGGGTGGGCAGTCGATCAACTTCGCCGACGTGCCCGCCGAACTGCTGGGCTCGGTCGAGGTCTACAAGAACACCACCTCCGAGATGATCGAAGGCGGTCTCGCCGGCACGGTCAACCTCAACACGCGCAAGCCGTTCGACAGCAAAGGCTTCCACATCGCCTTCGATGTCGAAGGCAATTATGGCGACCTCGAAAAGCGCCTGACCCCGACTTGGTCGTTCCTGATCAGCGACACTTGGGATACGGGCATCGGCCGTGTCGGCCTGCTGGGCGCGGCATCCTTCTCGCAGATCCGCTCGATGGCGCAGGGTCTGAACGTCACCAACATCCAGACGCGCGACAACCAACTCGCGCTGACTGCCAACTCGACCACGGTCCTGACCTGCCGCAACCCGCTGCCGGGCACGACCGACACGCAGACGCTGCCGCCGGCGGGCTCGGCCTGCGGTGCAGCAAGCACGCCCGGCGCCGACGGCCTGCTCGACAATGCGGGCACGCGTTATGCGCCGCTCGGCGGCCAGTTCCGCCAGGAAGACTATAACCGCAAGCGCCGCGGCGTGAGCCTCGCCGCGCAGTGGGAAAGCCTCGACCGGCGCGCGGTGCTGACCGCGCAGTTCCTGCATACCGCTTCGGAAAATGCATGGGGCGAGCATACGTTCGAGAGCGCGCCCGACCTTTCGGAATATAATACATATCCGGCAGGGTGTAAGATCAACACCGACGGCCCGGCCAGCAACGGCAACGCCACCACGCGCGCGGAATGCCCGACCGGATCGACCCAGAATTACACCTATGACCAAAACGGCCTGTTCGAGAGCGGCTACATCACCGCTCCGGGCGGCGGCTGGCGCGGTGCCGCGGGCAATGCCGTGGTCGGCGGCATGCAGCAGAGTCTGTCGCGTGGCCAGATCGACGAGCATAACAAAGTCAGCGACTTCGGCCTGAACTTCAAGTTCAACCCGGACGATCATTGGGCGATCAACCTCGACGCCGACTATACCAAGGCCGAGCATAACAATCTCGACTTCCGCGTATTCGGCTCGACCTTCGCCGACAACAGCCTCGATCTGAGCGGCAGTCTGCCGCAGATCGTGCCGCACAAGCCGCTCCAGCTGACCTACGGCTGGGCGACGCCGAGCCCGACGCTCGTGGCGGAAAACGATTCTCAATATTTCGCCGACCGCAACAACGAATTCTGGCGCGCGGCCATGGACCATATCGAGCATTCGACGGGCCACGAAGTCGCGTTGAAGGCCGACATCGCCTATAATTTCGGCGGGGATGATCCTTTCGTGAAGCGCCTGAAGTTCGGCGCGCGCTATTCAGACCGCGAGGAAACGGTCCGCTACACGACCTATAATTGGGGTGCGCTGTCCGAAGTATGGTCCGGCAAGCAGGTCTCGATGGCCCAGGTGCCGAACAATACCGACTTTTTCACCTTCAAGAACTTCTTCCGCGGCGACGCCGTGGCCCCGCCGCAAGCTTATTATTACAACGGCAACCTGACCCAGGATTATGATAAGACGGTCGCCTTCTTCAAGACGATCGAGCAAGCCTGGGCCGCCAACGGCAGCACGGCCACTCCGTGGGCTCCCTTGGCCCAGCGAGCGAATGTGATCGCGGGCACGCCTTATCTGCCGTCGGAAATCCAGCCGGTCAGCCAGAAGAGCAAGAACGCTTATGTGATGCTCAGCTTCGGCAAGGATGAGCCGCTGTTCGGCAACATCAAGCTCGATGGCAATATCGGTCTCCGCTATGTCAGCGACAGCATTCAGTCGTCGGGTTCGATTGGTGCGCCGACGCAGACGCAATTGGGCGTGCAGGATCCATTCGCCGTCCGCTGCGCCCAGCCGACGCTGCCGCCGGGCGCGCCTCCGGGTACGCCGGTGCCGACGCTTCCGGGCGTCTGTAAAGGCGGTCAGGCTGCCTATGACCAGCTGCGCGCGTTCGCGACTGGCCAGACCATCGCAAACACCGCGGTCAACAAATATCATTATTTCCTGCCTAGCCTGAACCTCAAGTTCGGTCTGTCGCGCGACATGCTGGTCCGGTTCGCGGCGTCGCGGGTGATGACGCGGCCCGACCTTGCCAACATCCGCAATTTCCTATCGATCGGCCTGGCCAGCGACGGCGTTTCGCTCAATTCGACCGCGGGCAATCCTTATCTGAAGCCCGCGCTCGCCTCGCAGTTCGACCTGACGTACGAATGGTATTTCGCCCGCGTCGGCTCGCTGACGATCGATGCCTTCTACAAGGACGTCTACCACTTCTTCTATCAGAACGTCTTCGACCGCTCGATCACCAGCAACGGGATCACCATGACCACGCAGGTGCGTGGCCCGGACAACTATAACGGCCACGGCAAGATCAAGGGCATCGAGGTCGCCTATCAGCAGACCTATGATTTCCTGCCGAGCATCCTCAGCGGTCTGGGCACGCAATTGTCCTATACCTATCTGGAGAGCAAGGGCTTGCCCAACAGCTTCCTGAACGGCGGCGCGGTGGTGAACCAGCCCGCCACCGGTACGGGCAGGCTGCCGCTCGAGCAGCTTTCGAAGCACAACATCAACGCGACGGTGTTCTTCGAAAAGGGTCCCCTCTCGCTCCGCGCGGCATATACCTGGCGCTCGAAGTTCCTGCTCACGGCGACCGACGTGATCTTCCCTTACTTCCCGATCTACAATGCCGCGACCGGTTCGCTGGACGCCTCGGCATTCTTGACCGTGGCGAAGGGGCTGCGCGTCGGCGTGCAGGCGGTGAACCTCACCAACGGAATAGTGAAGACGCTGCAGCAATATACTGCCGACGGTGCGCTTGGTCCGCGTAGCTACTTCGGCTACGACCGCCGCTATTCGTTCATCCTGCGCGGCAGCTGGTAATAAAGTCCAACTTCGGAACCCCCTTCGCCTGTGGCGGAGGGGGTTTTTCTTTGTCTGCGATTCGCGGGGCGTCAGGCGGGTCTACATGTCGGGAAAACGCTTTTCCCGGTCGCGATAATGTTGGAGGCGCGTGCTGCGCAGGCCGAGCAGGCCGTGCCGACCGACCGATTGGCGCCATGCCTCGAACTCGTCCGCGCTGATATTGTAGCGCGCGATCGCCTCTTCGCGAGTCAGCAGCCCACCCTCGACCGCGCAGACCAGCTCGGCCTTACGGCGGATGACCCATCGCCGCGTCTTGGGCGGGGGCAATTTGTCCAAAGTCAGCCGTTCGCCCATTGGGCCTATCGCCCATCGTGGTGGCGGAGCATCGGCATCCCGGCCCGGCATCGCAGCCTCCTGCGCGTAACGGACAATGCAAATACGCCCGCGGGCCGTTTTGGTGGCGGACTATCTGATCCGAGGCCCATCCCAATCGGATCATTGCGCGGCGCTGGCGATTGCCAGGCATGCCAGCCTCAGGGCCGGAGTCGTTGGCCCAGGCGGTGCATTTCGAGCGCTATGTCATAGGGGATGCGCTGCTCGCCGCCGGCCGTCATCCCGGTCCACAGCACCGGGCCGCCCGCGCGCTGGGCGGCCATCATCACGGTCGGGCGGCCGTTCCAGACGACAAGGATCGAATCGAGCAGGATCGCGTCCCGGCGTGGGCTTGAACCCCGGAAGACCTGGACGCCGCTGAGCTGCTCCGCCTCCGTCATCAGCACCGCACTGCTGGCATTGGCGAGCGGATCATAAGCGGGGTTGCCGGTGGCGTTCTGCACCCGCCTGACCACCAGCACCGGTGCATTCGGCCGCGCCAGCATCACATAAGCAAGCGTTCCCCCCAGCGCGAGCACGAGCGCGATCAGCGCAAAGAGTGCCGGATGGACGCGGCGCGCGGAAGGCGGGATCGGTGCCTGGGCGGGCCGCTCGACCATCAGGCGATAGCCGCGCTTGGCCACCGTCTCGATGTAGCGAGGGCTGCGCGCATCGTCCTCAAGCGCCTGACGCAAGTCGCTGATGACGACGGGGATGCTGTTGGGGCTGATGGCACGACCGTTCCAGACCTGCGCCAATATGGCCTCGGTCGTCACGATCTCGCCGGGGCGCCGGCAGAGGAGCTCGAGCGTAGCCGCGGCGCGATGCTCCAGGCGGCGCCGTTCGCCATCGCGGTGCAGTTCGTTGGCGCCGGGCTCGAATGTCCACGCGCCGATTGTATGTCTCGTCATCTGAAACTCGCAACGGCCCTGGCTTCGCCCGTTTTTGCACGCTCGCAGTCCGATTGAGAAGCATGCCCGGGGCGCGCGGCGCGGGATAGAAGAAATTGAACCTTTCCTTATTCGCCTTCGCCGTCTTCCTCCCCCCACACGCTCGGCCAAGCCGGACCACATCAGCACCGGCAGGGAAGAAGGACGAACGTTCGATGCAGATCAAACAGATATTCCGGCGGCTGGGTCAGCCGGGTAGTGGGGTGACGTTCCTGGGGGTGGCCGCGATCGCCTATGGGGTTTCCTGCCTCCTGCAGGGCGATTTCGCGACCCCCTGGCAGCCTGCTCCCGACGGTCTGCCCCTGCGGCAGCCGCTCGCTTATCTGTCCGCCGGGCTGCTGGTGCTGGGCGGCGCGGGCTTGCTAATGGAGCGCGCCAAAAGGTCGGCGGCGATAATTCTGCTGGTTCTCTTCGGCGTCTATGATGCCGGGTATATGCTGCAGTTAGTGCTCCCTCCCCACAATCGCCACGCCATCCTGGGATTGGCCGAGCAGACATCGGTGGTGGTCGGTAGCTGGGCGATCCTGCTCCGCATGCAAAGCAGCGGAGCGGCCAGAGTGACGATTGCCCGAATTGTGTTCGGCATCTGCTCTTTGCTCTTCGCGATCGCCCACCTTCTCGGAGTCAAGCCGACCGCGCAAATGGTGCCGGAATGGATGCCCGGCGGCCAAGTTTTCTGGGCGATCGCGACGGGGGTGGGGCACCTCGCCGTCGGCCTGGGCCTGATCGCGAACCGGCTTGCGGTGCCGGCGACGCGGCTCGGCGCGCTGATGTACGTCTGCTTCGCGCTGTTCGTGTGGCTCATCGGAGCGGTCACGCATCCGACCGAGTGGCTGCGCTGGGCCGGCGTCGCGATCAGCCTTTGCATGGCAGCGGCCTTGTGGCTCGTCGGCGATCTGCTGGCGGCGCGCAAAGCGGAGAGCTGATCAGGGCCGGGCGAATGACGGGTGCGCGACCGTCAGGCCGGAGTGAATGCTGGTGCTGCCGGTGAGGATTGAACTCACGACCTCAGCCTTACCAAGGATGCGCTCTACCACTGAGCTACGGCAGCAAAACACCAGCATGCTGGTCCCGAAGGCGCCGGAGCGCTCGGGGAAGGCGGCCTATGGACAAGGCGGCGCCCAAGGTCAAGGAAGCATCCATGGCAAAAGACGATCCCGAGCGGCAGGCACGGCTCGCCGAGGCGCTGAGGGCCAATCTGCGGCGGCGCAAGGCGCAGAGCCGTGGACAGGAACCCGCGGATCCGCCGCCGAAGCCCGATCCTAAAGCGGCGCCGTCTCGGCCCTGAGCCAGTCGGCGGCGGCACCGTCGAGCTGTGGACCGACGATCGCCGCCACCTGGGCGTGATAGCCGTCGACCCAGGCGCGTTCCTCGCGGTCGAGCAGGTCGAGGTCGATCAGGCGGCGGTCGAGTGGCGCGAAGGTCAGTGTGCGGAAGCCGAGCAGTTTCTTCTCCGCGCCGGGCGCATCGCGCGGCTCGACCAGCACCAGATTCTCGATGCGGATGCCATATTCGCCCGTCTTGTAATAACCGGGTTCGTCCGAAAGGATCATGCCCGCCTGGAGCGGCTCGTCGCCGCCCGCGAAGCCGCTGCCGCCGGGCGCAATCCGCTGCGGACCCTCGTGCACCGCGAGGAAGGAGCCGACGCCATGGCCGGTGCCGTGGGCGTAATCGAGGCCCACCGCCCACAGATATTGGCGCGCGAGCGTATCGAGCTGCGACCCGCGCGTACCTTCTGGGAAGATGGCGCGCGCGAGCGCGATATGGCCCTTGAGCACGCGCGTGAAGCGGTCGCGCATCTCCGCGGTCGGTTCGCCGATCGCGACGGTGCGCGTCACGTCGGTGGTGCCGTCCTGATATTGGCCGCCTGAATCGACCAGATAGAGCGAATTCGGCTCAAGGCGGCGGTTGGTCTCCGCGCTCACGCGATAATGGACCACCGCGCCATTGGGTCCGGCGCCCGAGATCGTGTCGAACGACAAATCCTTGAGCGCACCGGTCTGCTCGCGGAAGGATTGGAGCTTGGCGGCGGCGGCGAGCTCGTCGACCCCGCCTTTGGGCGCCTCGACCGAGAGCCAGTGGAGGAAGCGGGTCAGCGCGGCGCCATCGCGCGCCTGCGCGGCTTCCTGGCCGGCAATCTCGGCGGCATTCTTGACTGCCTTTGGCAGGACTGCGGGATCGCGCAATTCGAGCAACGTCGCGCCCGCATCGCTCAGCGTCTTGAAGATGGCGGATACCGCGCGCTCGGGATCGGCGGCGACGCGCTTGCCCTTCATCGCGGCGAGATGGGCGCCGAAGGCGTCGCGCGGATGGAGCCGCACCGCATTGCCGAGATGCTGGGCGACGTCCTCGCTTACTTTCTCGGGCGCGACGAACAAATCGGCGGTGCCGTCGGCGTTGACCAGCGCATAAGCGAGCGCCACCGGCGTGCGATCCACGTCCTGTCCGCGCACATTGAAGGTCCAGGCGATCGAATCGAGCGCGGACAGGACCGCGGCATCGGCCTTGTTCCTGGTCAGCCAGTCGGCAATCTCCTGGCGCTTGTCGGCGGACGAGCGGCCGGCGAATTGTTCGGGCTGGACGACCAGGCGGGCATTGGAGGGCAAGGGCCGGTCGGGCCAGACCGCATCGACCGGATTGGTATCGACCGCAACGAGGGTCGCACCCTTCTCCGCGAGCGCCTTGGTCGCCTGCTGGACCCATGTCTTGGTGTGGAGCCAGGGATCATAGCCGATGCGCGCCCCTTCGGGCGCATGGTCGGACAGCCAGGAGGCGACGCTGGTCTGCGGGACCGACTGGTAGCTCCACTGGTCAGCGGAGACCTGCTCGCGCACCTGGAGCGTGTAGCGGCCGTCGACGAAGATCGCGGCCTCCGCGGGCAACACCGCCGCGGTGCCGGCCGAACCCTGGAAGCCGGTCAGCCAGGCGAGCCGCTGCGCATAAGCGCCGACATATTCGGACATATGCTCGTCGGTGAGCGGCACGACGAAACCGTCGAGACGGCGGCGGGCAAGCTCCTCGCGCAGAGCCTGGAGACGATCGGCATACGTGGACATGAAGGCTAGATAAGCTTTTCGGATCGCACGTCAAAGTGGGTCGCCGCCGGGCTCGCCACGGAGGAACGGTTGAATTTCGTATCGCGATGGACTAACTCATATGAACTAAACTAAGGATGCCATCATGCGCACGGTCAATATGCACGAGGCAAAGACGCATCTTTCGATGCTCGTTGAAAAAGCGGTCGCGCAAGGCGAAAGCTTCGTCATAGCGAAGGCTGGCAAGCCCATGGTTAGGGTCATTCCCGTCGACCGCGCCGAGGAGCCCAAGCCGCGGATCGGCTTCATGAAGGGCAGGATCGCCATTCCCGCCGATTTTGCCGCGCGGAATGCGGAGGAAATCGAGAATTTGTTCGCCGGCCAGCCGTGAAACTGCTGCTCGATACGCATCTGCTGTTGTGGGCCGCTGCCGGCAGCGGCCTGTCGGAAGCGGCGACGAATTTGATCGCGGACCCACGGAACGGCCTCTGGTTCAGTCCAGCGAGCATCTGGGAAATCGCGATCAAATCGTCGCTCGGGAAAGCGGACTTCGCCGTGGATGCCGCATTGTTCCGGCGCGAGCTCCTCGACAGCGGCTATCAGGAGCTGCCCATCACCAGCGCGCATGCGGCCGCTATTGCGACGCTGCCGGACATGCACCGCGATCCGTTCGATCGGATGCTCATCGCGCAAGCGATCGTTGAAGGCATGGTTTTGCTCACGGCGGATCGCGCGATCCTTCAATATCCCGGCCCGATTCAATCGGCGATCTGACTCTTGCCGCGCGGCGCGCCGATCCCCACAGAGGCGGGCATGACCGATCTTCCCCCGCCGCCCGTCGCCGCGACCAAGCCGCACAATTTCGAGCATCATGGCATTCGGATCGAGGATCCTTGGGCGTGGCTCAAGGATCCGGCCTATCCCAATGTCGGCGACGAGGAGGTGCTTTCCTATCTCAAGGCGGAGAATGCCTATTTCGAGGCAGCGATGGCGCCGCACCGGGGGCTGATCGACACGATCTACGAGGAGATGAAGGGTCGCGTGAAGCAGGACGATGCTTCGGTCCCCCAGAAGGACGGCGATTACCTCTATTGGTGGGCCTATGAGACAGGCGGCCAATATCCCAGATGGTGGCGCAGGCCGGTGGCGGGCGGCCTGGACCAGCTGATCCTCGACGAGCCGAAAGAGGCCGAGGGCAAGGACTATTTCCGCGTCGGCGCGGTCGCGATCAGCCCGGATGGGCGGCTGATGGCGTGGAGCGCGGACGACAGCGGCGCCGAGCGTTATGTGCTCCGCATCCGCGATCTCGCCACGGGCGCGGATATCGAGACGGTCACATTGGTCAGCAACGGCGGGGTCGCATGGAGCGCGGGGTCGGACGCGCTGGCTTATACCGAGGTCAACGACAATTGGCGCAGCTATCGCGCCTTGCTGCACAGGCTCGGCAGCGACTCCAAGACGGATCAAATCCTGTACGAGGAGGCGGACGAGGGCTTCCGCGTCGCGGTCGGCGGCACGCGCGACCGGCGGTGGATCGAGATTTCGACGGGCGACAATCAGACGAGCGAAGTGCGGCTGGTCCCGGCATCCGATCCCGCGGCCGATCCGATCCTGATCAGCCCGCGGCAAGTGAAGCGCCAATATAGTGTCGACAGCGCGCATGGCAGTCTGTGGATCCTCACCAACGATACCCACGTCAATTTCCGTATCGTCCGCGCCGATCCGGCCAGACCGGACGTGTGGGAAGAAGTGGTTGGCGGATCGGACGAGGTCTATCTCACCGGTATCGCAGCATTCGATCGCCATTTGATGATCGCGGCACGCGTCGCGGGGCTCGATCAGATCATCCTGCGTGCCTGGGACGGCAAGGAGCAGCGCGTCCAATTCCCGGAGGCAAGCTACAGCGCCGGCGCGTCCACCAATCCCGAATTCGCGCCGACGGCCTATCGGCTGACCTATTCGTCGATGGTGACGCCGCTCACGGTCTATGACTGCGATCCCGACACTTTGGCGCTGACCACGCTCAAGGTGCAGGAAGTGCCGTCGGGTTATGACCCCAGCAAATATGCGACCGAGCGGCTGACCGTCACCGCGCGCGACGGGGCGAAGGTGCCCGTGTCGGTCGTCTATCCGGTCGGCTATCCGAAGGATGGCAGCGGCAAGCTCTTCCTCTATGCCTATGGTGCCTACGGCCATGCGATCCCGCCGAGCTTCTCGACAGGGCGGCTGAGCCTGCTCGATCGCGGCTGGGCCTATGCGATCGCGCATATCCGCGGCGGCGACGATCTCGGCTATGACTGGTACCTCCAGGGCAAGGCCGAGGCGCGCTGGAACACGTTCCACGATTTCGTCGATGCGGCGAAGGGCCTGATCGATGCGGGCTTCACCTCAGCAGGCAAGATCGCGATCAACGGCGGCTCGGCCGGCGGCGAATTGATGGGGGTCGTCACCAACAGTGATCCGGAATTGTGGGGTGCGGTGGTGGCGGACGTGCCGTTCGTCGATGTGCTCAACACGATGCTGGACGCGGATTTGCCGCTGACGCCGGGCGAATGGCCCGAATGGGGCAACCCGATCACCGACCAGGCCGCGTTCGCGCTGATCCGCAGCTACAGCCCCTATGACAATGTCGAGGCCAAGCCTTACCCGCCCTTGCTGATCACGGGCGGCTTGAACGATCCGCGCGTGACCTATTGGGAGCCCGCCAAATGGGCCGCCCGGCTGCGCGCGACCAAGACCGACGGCAATATCCTGCTGCTCAAGATCAACATGGGCGCGGGCCATGGCGGAAAGTCGGGCCGGTTCGAGGCGCTGCACGAGCGTGCCGAAGCCTTCGCCTTTGTGCTGACGCAGATAGGGTGAAGATCGGCTGGCATCCGGCTGTTAATCTGCGGTAAATCCGTTTCGGAACCGACTCGCGCCATCGCATCGGTCATGGAAATGGGGGCGACACGCGATGAACATGCTTCGGAAAATCGGCTTCTATGCTGTCGGGGCTTCGCTCGCAGCCACGTCGGCGATCGCCGAGCCCAAGCTCGCCAAAGCGTCGAGCGGACAGCAATTGCAGCAGCAGACGATGGACGACGTACCGCATTGCACGCGCAAGCTCGGTACGGTGTCGGTCGCCGATGGCGACGATCCCAGCGGCTGGACCCAGTTCAGCCTGGCCCCGCCGTCCAAATTGCTCAAGGTGATGATCCAGCGTTCGGGCTGCTTCAACCTGGTCGACCGCGGCACGGGCCTGAACGCGGCCGAACGGGAGCGTGCAATCGGCGGCAATCTGGGCCTCCAGCGCGGATCCAATGTCGGCCAAGGCCAGATCAAGGCAGCCGATTATGTGCTGGTCGCGGAGATTCAAGGCGCGAACAGCAACGTCAGCGGCGGCGGCGCGGGTGCGGCTATCGGCGGGCTGGTCGGCGGCCGGCTGGGTGGTCTGGTCGGCGGCATCCGCTCGCACAAGGTAGAGGCAAACACGGTGCTGTCGCTCACCAACGTGCGCACTACCGAGACGATCGCCACCGAGGACGGCTATGCCGCTAAGAATAATGTCAGCTTTGGTGGCGGTGGCGGGGTCGGCTTTCTCGGTGGCGCGGTCGGTGCCGTCGGCGGCGGCTACGACAATACCGACGTCGGCCGGATGGTGACGCTCTCGTTCATCCAGGCCTATTCCAAGATGGTCGTCTCGCTCAACCTGGTAGGCCCGAGCAGCGAGGGCACGGCCGAGGCCGCGCCGACGCGGACCTACACCACGATGGGCCCGGTCGCGCTGCACAAGACCGCCGCGGCGTCGGGCGCGACGATCCGCATGCTGCCGCCGGGGACGATCGTCTATCCGACCGGCAAGAAGCAGGATCTGTGGTGGGAGGTCGCGGACGAGAATGACAATGTCGGCTGGGTGCTGAACACCAAGCTCGCGCCGTCGAAGTGAGCAATGCCTGCGTCGGCAGGCGAAGGAGATGGGAATGGCCTATCTGCCGATCCTGCTGACGATTCTCGGCGTCTACTGGATCGCGGTCGTGAGCCCGGGGCCCAATTTCCTGCTCGTCAGCCAGCTTGCGCTGTCGGGCAAAAGACGGATGGGAATACAGGCGGCGCTGGGTATCGCCGCGGGCGGCACGATCTGGGCGATGCTGGCGATGGCGGGCGTGGCCGCGATCCTCGACCGTCTAGCCTGGCTGCACGCCACGATCCGGCTGGCCGGCGCGCTCTATCTTTTGTGGTTCGGGGTGCGGCTGCTGCTCGGGGCACGCCGCGCGGGAGACGAGGCACCGCGATTCGTAAGCCTGCCGACAAGCCCATGGGCGGCGTTCCGCGCCGGGCTGCTGACCAATCTCACCAATCCCAAGGCCGGCGCTTTCTGGACCAGTATCTTCAGCTCGATCTACCCGCCGCACGCGCCGGGCTGGTTCTTCGTCGCGACCGCCTCGCTCGTCCCCTGCATTTCGGGCGGCTGGTATATCGCCATCAGCCTGCTGTTCGCATCCGAACAAGTACAACGCCGTTATCTGCGGCTGCGGCGGCCGATCGACGCCGCCTGCGGCACGATCCTGGTCGGCCTCGGCCTGAGCCTCGCCGCCAGCCGCTGACGGCTCAGGCGCCGGGCATGGTCTGATATTCGGTCAGGCCTGCCTTGATCTCCGCCCAGGCGGGGCGGTCGCGCACGAACAAGGCGATCTTCGGTACAAATCGCGCCGGATCGTCGAGCGAGCCCGCATAGATTGTGTGCTCGTCCGTCTCGCCATGGATGCCGCCGAAAACGAGGCTGCCGCATCGGGCGCAATGGTTGCGGGTGGCTGTGCCGCCGCCGAAGCTCGGCGTATGTGACTGGCGTGTCTCGCCGGTGATGACGAGGTCCGCCGCGCGGAAGCCCATGAAGGGGATGAAGCCCGAGCCCGACGCCTTGCGGCAATCGGCGCAATAGCAAAGTCCGGTATGAACGGGCTCGGCGCTGGCCTCGTATCGCAAGGCGCCACACAGGCAGCCGCCGGCGACCGGCGTGAAGTTGGACATGATCGCCTTCCCTGGAGCATGGCAGTCACAAGGTTTGCACGTATAGCCGGCCTTTCCATCCGAGTGCCTTTTTTTATAAGGAAAGCCTGACCTTAGGCGGGAGCGCGACCATTCTTTCCGATAAATCCGTTGAAGAGCTCGCCGATTATGTGGCGAAATGGCATGGCCATCTCACTCGCTGGTTCGGCCCTCGGATGGACGTGGCCGGCAAGCGCGTGCTGGTGATTGGCTCGCAATATGGTCCGGAACTATTGTGGGCGTTGCGCAACGGCGCGCGCGAGGTGGTCGGGCTCGATCCGGAGAATTGCCCGCCTGATCCATTGCTGCTGGCGCTCGATCGGCTGGCGCTGGGTGACCGTCGCGATGCCTTCCGGATGATCGCCGCGACGACGCACGAAGCCGGCGATATAGGGACGTTCGACTATGTCATGTCGAACAACGTGTTCGAACATATCAACGGCCTTTCGCACACATTGAGCTCGATAGCCCGGTTTCTGCCGGGCGTCGGCGGCCGATTAATCCTCTTCGCCGATCCGCTGTTCCTGTCATCCCAGGGGCATCACACCCGGTTGGGGCCGTGGGAGCACCTGACCCAAAGCCAGGAGGCGATCCGCGACGTCGTGCCGCCCGCGCAATATGCGGCCTATCGTACCACGCTCAACGGCATGACGGTGACGAGCTTCCTGGAAGCAGTCCGCGAAGCTGGCCTGATCCCGCTCGATTTCGGCATTGTGCCCGATCGCGCGCTCGACCAGTTCGGCAGCATCGCATCGCAGATTCCGCCAGGGCTGAAGCCGATGGATCTATGCGTGGAGGGGCTGGTGTGCACGCTCGCCTTCCCCCACAACCTGACGCAAGGCTGATCGACGCGGCCCGTCGCCTGGGCTCAAATGTCCTTGCTGATCCCGACGAAGAAACCGCGGCGCGGGCCATATTGCGGGGCGCCGACGCCGACGCCCGATCCGTCGCGTATCTCGTATTTCTTGTCGGCGACGTTGATGACATCGAAGCGCAATTCGAAGCCGGAGCCGGTGAAACGATGGCTCGCCGACAAATTGACCTGCGCGTAGCTCGGCAGCACGCCACCGTTCGGCGTCGCGCCGTCGGTGCGCAGGCCCGATCCGTAGATCATGTCTACGCCGAATTTGCTGCCCGCCAGCGCGCCTTCGTGGATCAGGTAGGAGAAACCCGCCGAGCCCGTATATTTCTGGTCATGGTCGAGGTGGATATAATGGTCGCGGATATAGGCCAGGTCGGCGGGATCGAACGCGAACTGGCTTGAGACGATGTCCTTGCCCTTGGCGGTCGCGGCGGCGAAATTGGCGTAAGCGAGGATCGGGCCGCGCTGGTAGGTCAAATTGGCCTCGATGCCCTTGATCGTGCCGCGCCGGTAGTTGAACGGCTGAAGGATGATCGGCGCGCCGAACTGGCCTTCGTCGACCAGGTTGTGCGATTTGCGATAATAGCCGTCGAGGCTGGCGGTAATGCCTTCGCCCAGTTTCTGCTCGACGCCGACATCGAAATAATTCTGCTTCTCGGCAAAGGGCGTGGTGTTCTCCGTCCCCGGCGCCTCGCCGCTGGTGCCGACCAGCTTGCTGACGCTGGTGCTCGCGACCAGCTCGAACGGCGGCGGCGAGAAATAGCGGGCATAGCCGACATGGACCGTGGTGCCGGATGTCGGCTGCCACACCGCGTTGATGCGCGGGCTGAACTGATGCTCCTGGCGATAGGCGTCGTACAGATCGAAGCGGCCGCCATAATTGACCGTCAGGCCGGGTGCGATCTTCCATTCGTCCTGGAGATAGGCCGAATAGGTCATCTCGGTCGCGCCGCCCTTTTCGGGAATGGCGAAATAGGGGCCGGTTTGTGCACCCGTGTCATCGACCGGGAAAACATAGGTGGTCGTATCGCTGGTGCTGCGATCGCGCGAGACGATCACGCCGCCGCGCAGCGTGTGCGACGCATTGAGCCGATAGGCCGCCTCAAGCTGTCCGCCGAAGGCGAAGTCGTGCTTCACCGCGCGCTGCGCCTGGCCGTTGAACAGCAATTCGCCGGTGACATCGGGCGTGTAGACGAGCGACGAATAGCGCGCGAACAGGCTCGCCTGGAGCGTGAGCTGGCTGCCATGGTGGAGATAGGAGGCCTGGCTGAAGGCAGTGCGCTCATGCTGCCGCTGATCGAGATCGTCGCTGAGGAAATCCGTCTGGCCATTGACGTCATAACCAAGGTCCGGATGCAGCCCACGCGGATTGGGAATCTGGAAACGCTGGTCCGAATAGCCGCCGATCAGCGAGACGCGATTGTCGCTGTCGATGATGTGATCGACATAGCCGAAGGCGGTGCCTTGCGTGGTCCTGTCGTGGAGCGGAGTCGAGGAGCCGTCGACGCTCTCGATGCCGAGCTTGTCGCGGCGGAAATCGCCCGAGACGAAGTAATTGGTGTTGCCCGACGAACCGCCATATTCGGCGCTCGGCTCGATTGTGCCGTGGCTGCCACCATAGAGCGAGACCTGGCCGCTATTCTGGAAGCCGGTCTTGGTGGTGATATCCATGATGCCGGCGGTGCGCAGCCCATATTGGGCGGGGAGCGCACCCGTCAGCAACGCGAAATGGTCGATCAGGCGCGGGCTGAGCGTCTGGCCGAACACCGCGATGCCTTCCGGCAGGATCGTGCCGTTGATGCGATATTGCAGGCCATTATGGTCGTCGCGGACGTGGAACTGGCCGAAACCGTCCTGCACCACGCCGGGCAATTGCAGCACGATCTGGTTGAACTGCTGATTGTCGCCGCCGGGCAGCGCCTGGATCGTGGTGTTGGTCACGCCATAAGAAGTGGCGCCGAGGCTCGGCTGGATCGCGGCGCGCGCCTCGCTCAGGCGGCGCGCGGTGACGATGATCTCATTGGGATGCGCGGTCGACGTGTCGGGGCCCTTGATCTCGACCGGGGGCGTCGGCGGCCCTGCGGCGGGATCGGACGCGGCCGGCGCGTCGGCGGCCTGCGCCGCAGCCGCCATCATGGCTATCATCGATGCCCCGATCAGTGTCCGCAATCTGGTGATCCTTGAATGACGATATGTTGTATCATCGCGCCGATGGGCCGGATATTGGTCAGCGGTCAATGAAGCAGCGGTGAACCGATGCTGCGATGCGGCGAAATGTGCGGACGGCGAGTTGGGGCGTTCGGTTCAGTGTGATCCTCGCACGCGCGCATCCAGCCAGCGGGCTGCGGCTTCGGGGGCTTGTTTGCCGGCGTCGCGATCGACCGAATAATTGGCGGCGCGCATATCCTCGACGCTGATCCCGTTCACCAGCGGGCGAAGGGCGGAGAGGAAGCGCGCGTCGTGCGCGCGCGACGGCGACGCGAGCAGGATCGCGTCATAATGCGGCATCGCGCCTTTCGGATCGTCCAATAGCGTCAGATGATCGGCGGCGACGCGGCCGTCGGACGAGAAAGCCGAGATGACGTCGGCCTGGCCCGATCGCAGCGCGCGGTACATGAAGGTGGGGCTGTAGGCGCGGGTCGCCCTGAAATGCAGGCCGTACGCCTCGCGGATCGCGCGCCATTCGGGGCGGTCGAGGAATTCGAGATCGGCGCCCAATGTAAGGTCGGGCGCCTTGCGGGCGAGATCGGCGATCGTCGTGAGGCCGCTGTCGGGACGTACCGCCAAGGCATAGGCATTTTCGAACCCGAGCGGGCCGACCAGGAGCGTCTTCGGGCCTGCCGCCATCCACTTGCCGATCCCGTCGAGCATGACGTTGCGCGACGGCGTATCCGCGCGGCGCATCGCGTCGGCCCACAAGGTGCCCGAATATTCGACATAGACGTCGATGTCGCCACTCTGGAGCGCACGGAATGCGACCGCCGAGCCGAGTCCTTCGCGATAGGTGACGCGATAGCCGGCTCGTTCGAGCCGGCTGCCGATCAGGCGCGCGAGAATATATTGTTCGGAGAAATTCTTGGCGCCGATCGTGACGCTGCGCCGGGGCGCGTGCAGCAGCGGCAGGCAGGCGAGCAAAAGCCCGAGGATCAGCAGGCCTACCCCGGCAAGCGTGAGAATCCGCCTGCGCCGCCCGATGCCGCGCTCGATCAGGCCGAGCAGCGCGTCCGTCACGAGCGCCAGCGCGGCGGCGGCGAGGCAACCCGCGAGGACCAGATCCCAACGCTCGATCTGCAATCCCGCGAAGATCGGGTTGCCGAGCGAGGGATAGCCGACCGTGGTAGCGAGCGTCGCCGCGCCGATCGTCCAGACCGCAGCGGTGCGGATGCCCGCCATCGCCACCGGAGCGGCGAGGGGCGCCTCGACCAGCCGCAGCCGCTGGCCGCGCGTCATGCCGACCGCGTCGGCCGCCTGCAGCACCGCGGGGTCGATCCCCTGCAATCCCGCGACCACGTTGCGCAGGATCGGCAGCAGCGCATAGAGCGTAAGCGCGAGCAAGGCGGGCAGGAAGCCAAGCGCGGGCAGGCCGCCGCCGATCAGCGCCGATGCCGCCAGCAATAGCGGATAAAAAAGCGCGAGCAGGGCAAGGCCGGGGATGGTCTGGACCAGGCCCGCAAAGCCGAGCGCGACTGCCGCAAGGCGTGGCCGGCGCGCCGAGGCGAGGCCGAGCGGAAGGCCGATCAGCAGCGCGAGGCCCATCGCCGCGGCGGCAAGCAAGACGTGACTCGCGACCAGAGGCGGAAGCTGGCGAAGCGCGTCACCCATCGGCAAGCCTGCCCAATTTCCTCGCCTGCTCGCGTGGCACCGCGACCAGCGCATCCGCCTCGGCGCCCGCCATACCGCCCAGCATTTCGCGCGGCGTGGCGTCGGCGACGATGCGCCCCTGCGCCATCACCACGATCCGATCGGCAAGCAACAGCGCTTCCGCCATGTCATGCGTGACGAGGATAGTGGTGAGCGCCAGCGCGTCGTGCAGCGTGCGTACCGTCCGGCCGAGCGTGTCGCGCGTCACCGGATCGAGCGCGCCAAATGGCTCATCCATCAGCAGCACCCTGCCTTCGCCCGCGAGCGCGCGCGCGATCCCGACGCGTTGCTGTTGTCCGCCCGACAATTGCGCGGGCAAGCGCGATGCGAGATCGGGGGTAAGGCCGACCCGGTCCAGCGCCGCGTCGATATCGACGGGAGCGCGTCCCGCAAGGCGAGGGATGATTCCGATATTCTCCGCAATAGTCAGATGCGGGAAGAGGCCGATATTCTGGAAGACGTAGCCGATCCCGCGCCGCAGCGCGATCGGGTCGGCATGCGCCACGTCCTGCCCACCGACCAGCACGCGGCCGCTGTCGGGCGCGTCAAGCCGGTTAGCGAGGCGGAGCAAGGTCGATTTGCCCGAGCCCGAAGCGCCCACCAGTGCCATGAAACTGCCTTGCTCAACCGCGAGCGAGACATGGTCGAGGGCGGCGACACCCGCATAGAGGCGCGACGCCTGTTCGTAGGCGAGCGCGGGTTGCGCCTTAATCGACAATGGCGTCGATCGCCTGCGCCAGCGCGATGTCACGTTCGGACAGGCCGCCGCAATCGTGCGTCGTCAGGAGGATGTCGACCCGGTTCCAGACATTGGACCATTCGGGATGATGGTCCATCTTCTCGGCGATCAGGGCGATCCGCGCCATGAAACCGAACGCCTCGGCGAAGTCGGTGAATACGATCCGGCGCGTGATCGCGTCGCGCGCCTCGTCATAATCCCAGTCGGGCAGGTCATCGAGCGCATCGGCGCGCTCGGCCTCGCTCAATGCTTCGATCGCCATCGGGTCCTCCTGCTGGCGCCTGGCCGCGCTTTGCGCTTATGTCGCGCGATGATGCGGGCAGGTCAAACAGGAGCGTGGGGCCAGGCGCCGGGCGCGGACGCGATCGAGGCGCTCGCCCGCGCGGCGATCGACAGGCTGCCGGACGTTTTCCGCAAATATCTGGATGACGTGGTGCTGCGCGTCGAGGAGTTCGCCGACGACGAGACATTGGACGCGCTCGGCATCGACAATCCGTTCGATCTTTCGGGCCTCTATCGCGGACGGCCGGTCGGCACCAAATCGATCGACGACAGCGGCGCCCTGCCCGACATGATCTTCCTCTATCGCCGCGCGCTGCTCGACGAATGGGTCGAGGGTGGGGAGACGCTCGAGGCTTTGGTCAGCCATGTGCTCGTGCATGAGGTCGGCCATCATTTCGGGCTAAGCGACGACGACATGCATGCGCTCGAAGCGGCGGCGGGCGCGTGACGCGGCTGGCGTTCGAAAATATCGCCTGCTTCCGCGGTGGGCGGCTCTTGTTCGAGGGTCTGAACCTGGCGCTGGCGCCGGGCGAGGGCATGCTGGTGACGGGCGCCAACGGCGTCGGCAAATCGAGCCTGCTGCGGATCGCGGCGGGCTTGCTCGCGCCGGCGGCGGGGCGCGTGATGCGCGATGGCGACGTCGCGCTCGCCGCCGAGGCACCCGCGCTCGACGAGGACCAGACATTGTTCGCGGCGCTCGCCTTCTGGGCGCGGCTCGACGGTGGCGATGACCAGGCAGTTGCGATGGCGCTGGCGGCGATGGGGCTGGCGCAATTGGCGCCTGTTCCGGTGCGGCTGCTTTCGACCGGCCAGCGGCGCCGCGTGACGTTGGCGCGGGTGATCGCGAGCAAGGCAGGAATCTGGTTGCTCGACGAGCCCGCCAGCGGACTGGACATGGCGTCGCTGAACGAGCTGGCGGCGGCAATGGCGGGACATCTGGCGGCGGGCGGGGTGGTCCTGGCGGCGAGTCACCAGCCTTTGGGGTTGGCGATGCGCGAGATCGGGTTATGAGCCCGTTCGCGCGCCTCGTCCGCCGCGATCTTACGCGCGCCTTCGCGCATGGCGGCGCATGGCTGCCGTTGGTCTTCTACCTGTTGGTCGCGACCTTGTTCCCCTTCGCGATCGGGCCGGATGCGGCCCTGCTCGCCAAGGTGGGGAGCGGCGCCCTGTGGACCGCCGCCTTGCTCGCGGCCCTGCTGCCGGTCGAGCGGCTGGTGCGGCCGGACCTTGCCTCGGGCGTGCTCGATCAGCTCGCGGTCCGCGGGCACAGCGACGAAGGCATCGCCGCGGCCAAGCTGACGGCGCATTGGCTGAGCTTCGGGCCGCTTCTGATGGTCGCGACCGTGCCGGCGGCGGCTTTGCTTAACCTCGACGGCGCCACGCTGGAGCGGCTGGAGATCGGACTTCTGCTGGGCACGCCGGGATTGGCCGCGCTGGGCTTGGCTGTAGCGGCGCTGACCGCCGGCCTTCGCAGTACGGGCGCGCTGATCGGACTGGTGATGCTGCCGCTTGCGGTGCCTTTGCTGATTTTCGGTGCGGCCCCCGGCGCGGGCGCGCTCAAATTGCTCGCGGCGACGAGCCTGCTGTTCGTGGCGGGCGCGCCCTTCGTTGCCGGTGCGGCGCTAAGGGCTGGGCGGACCTGAATCCTTCCCGTTCCGGGGAGGACCTTATCGGCTCCAGCGCGCGAAGATGGCGGTGGGGAGCAGCAATCCGCGCGCTTCCTCGCGCACCGCCATTTCGCCAACCTCGACCGTGCCGCCGAGTTCGGCGAGTTCCTGGCGGAGCAATTCGCCGATCGCGAGCGCCGACATGCGCACCGCATAGACGGTGAGCACCAGATATTTAGACTCCGCGTCGAGCAAGGCGCGGCAATGTTTGATCAGGCCCGGGAGATGCTCCTCCAGCCGCCACACTTCGCCGTCAGGACCGCGACCGAATTTGGGCGGATCGAGCAATATGCCGTCGTAGCGGCGTTCGCGGCGCACCTCGCGCGCGGCGAACTTGACCGCATCGTCCACCATCCAGCGGATCGGGCGGTCGGCCATGTCGGACAGGAAGGCATTGGCCTTGCCCGCCTCGACCGACTTCTTGGACGCGTCGACATGGGTGAGCTTCGCGCCCTTGGCCGCCAGCGCCAACGTGCCGACGCCGGTATAGCCGAACAGGTTCAGGACCTCGTCGCCCTCACCGGTGCGCTCGCGCATCCAGCTCCATTGCGGCGCCATGTCGGGAAAGAAAGCGAGGTGGCGGAAGGGGGTATTCTGCGCGAGGAAGCGCACTTCCTCCCATTTCATATGCCAGCCGCCGCGCGGCACATCGCGCGACAGATGCCATTTGCCGCCGCCTTCCTCGTCGGAGGCAGCGATGAAATCGCCGTCGGCCTCCCAGCTCGGATCGGCGGGCGCCCACATCGCCTGCGGTTCGGGACGGATGAACTTGAAGCGGCCGAAGCGCTCAAGCTTCCGGCCGCGGCCGGAGTCGATCAGCCCGTAATCGGGCCAGGGTTCGGTGACGAGCGTGAGGAGGTTCATCCCCTCTCCCCAAGGGGAGAGGGAGCTCACGCCACTTCCGCCAGTCGGCCGCCGACCGTTGCCAGCGCCTCGCCGCCGCTCAAAGCCCTGGCACCTGCCTGGCGCGCCTGATCGAGCGTGACCGCGTCGATCAGCGCGACCGTTTCGGCCGGCGGCACGATGCGGCCATGGACCTGGATCGATCGGGCGAGATGGTCGGCGCGGGTCGCGACCGATTCGAGGCCCATCAGCAGGCCGGCCTTGGCCTGCGTACGGGCGCGTTCGAGTTCCGCTTCGGTCAGGCTTTCGGCGGTTTCGACGAGTACTTTCCGGCTGAGCTCGAGCGCCTGGCGGGCGTCCGCGCGCGTGGCCGCGCAATAGATGCCGAACAGGCCGGTTTCAGCGTAGGAATGTGCCCAGGAATAGATTGAATAGGCGAGGCCGCGCTCTTCGCGCACCTGCTGGAACAGGCGCGAGGACATGCCGCCGCCGACCGCATTGGTGAAAAGCGACAGCGCATGCACGTCGGGATGCGCGTGGCCGACGCCCTTGAACGCGAGCGCGACGTGCAATTGGTCGAAACGACGCCGGTCGTGATGCGCGCCGCTCGCGAAGGTCGCGGGTGCGGGCGTGGGTGGTGCGCCCGGCGTCATGTCGCCGAACAGGCGCTCGGCGAGCCTGAGCAGTTCGTCCTCGTCGACCTTGCCCGCCGCCGCGAAGACCAGCCCATCGGGGCGATATTGCTCGCCGATCCAACCGCGTAAGGCGGGCACGTCGATCGCGGCGATGCTGGTCTCGTCGCCGAGCACGGCCTCGCCCAATTGCTGGCCGGGAAAGGAAGCCGCCTGCAGATGGTCGAAGATGATGTCGTCGGGCGTGTCGCGCGCCTCGCCCAGCTCGGCGAGCACGACGTGGCGTTCGCGCTCCAGTTCCTCTGCGTCGAGATCGGCATTGCGGACGAGATCGGCGATCAATTCGCTGCCGAGCGCGAGATCGCCCGCCAGCGCGCGCGCCTGGAAGACGGTATGGTCGCGCGCGGTCCAGGCGTTGAGCGATCCGCCTTTATCCTCAATCGCCTCGGCGATCTGGCGCGCCGAACGCCCGCCCGCGCCCTTGAACACCATATGCTCGACCATGTGGGCGAGGCCTGACAGCCCCTTGGGCTCGGACCGCGCGCCGGCATCGGCATAAAGGCCGACTGCGATCGTCTCCACGCCCGTCATCGGCTCGATCGCGACCCGAAGCCCGTTGGCGAGCACGTGGAGCTTTGCGGTCATGCGGCGGTGGCCCGCTCGGCGATATAGGCTTGGATCGCGCGCAGATCGTTCGGGAGGATCTCGTAGCGCTCCTCGCGGTCGAACAGATCGCCGACGCGGAGCGGGAGCAGGGGGCGCGAGCCGGTCGCGCGTTCGACCGCATCGCGGAACTTGGCGGGATGCGCGGTCGCGAGCGTCACCACCGGCACGTCGGCGGGAAGGTCGGCGGCGATCGCGGCGGCGTACCCGATCGCGCTATGCGGATCGAGCACCATCCCCGAGCATTCGTTGGCCCGGCGCATCGCCATTTCCATCGAATCGGGATCGATGCGCGCGCTAGTGAAGAGCATAGCGGCCTCCGCGCGCATGGCCGGGGTCAGCGCGAACTTCCGGCTGGCATCGAAGCTTGCCATCGACGCGGCGAGCGCATCACCGTCGCGGCCATGCAGGTCGAACAGCAGCCGCTCGAAATTGGAGCTGACCTGGATGTCCATCGACGGCGCGGCGGTGGGCGTGACGCTGCCAACCGAATAATCGCCTTCGCTCAAGGCGCGGTGGAGGATGTCGTTGACGTTGGTCGCCACGATCAATTTCGCTATCGGCAGCCCCATCTTTGCCGCGACATAGCCCGCGAACACGTCGCCGAAATTGCCCGTCGGGACCGAGAACGCGACTGGCCGCTCGGGCGCGCCGAGGCGCACCGCGGCGTAGAAATAATAGACGATCTGCGCCGCGAGCCGCGCCCAATTGATCGAATTGACCGCCGACAAGGTGAAGCGGCCCGCGAAATCCGCGTCCGCGAACATCGCCTTCACCATCGCCTGGGCGTCGTCGAAGCTGCCTTCGATCGCGATATTGTGGATGTTGGGCGCAAGTACGGTGGTCATCTGCCGGCGCTGCACGTCGGACACGCGGCCCTTGGGGTGCAGCATGAACAGATCGACCTTGGCGCGGCCGGCGAGCGCGTCGATCGCGGCCGATCCGGTGTCGCCCGAGGTCGCCCCGACCACGGTCAGATGCGTGTCGCGGCTCGACAGGAAACGCTCGAACAGCAGCCCGAGCAATTGCAGCGCGACGTCCTTGAAGGCCAAGGTCGGCCCATGGAACAGCTCGAGCACCCATTGGCGCGCGTCGAGCTGGACGAGCGGGGTGACGGCGGCATGGGCGAAGCGGCCATAAGCGGCGTCGCACAGCGCGCGTAGATCGTCCTTCGAGAGCGCGTCGCCGACGAAGGGCGCGAGGATCGCGACCGCTGTATCGACATAGGACAGGCCCTGCAGCGCGCGGATCTGGTCGCGCGTGAAGCTGGGCCAGGCCTCCGGAACATAGAGGCCGCCATCCTTGGCGAGGCCGGCGAGCGTGACGCTCTCGAAATCGAGCTTGGGCGCTCGCCCACGCGTGCTGACATAAAGCATGGAGGGTCCGTTAGCGGGGCGGCGGCGTCAGGGCAACTTTGCGCGCCCTCTGCCATAGCGCGATAGCGTAAATGATCAGCGCGATGGCGGCGAACAGGAACCATTGCACCGCGTAGGAGAGATGATTGTTGGGAATGTCGGTGGGGTTGGGCTGCGCGGTCGGCTTGAGGCCGAGGGCAGGCACATCGCTCACGATCATCGGTGTGGGCGGAGGAGGGCGACCGAACAAGCGGGCGATCAGGGGCTGGCTGCTCGGCGCCCAGGTCAGCCGTCCGCGCAGGGGGCCTCCCCTCCACGCCGGTGCGGCCGAATCGGCGGAAACGCCCATGTCGACCAAAACGCCCGGCCCCTCGGCGCCGGTGCGGCAGGCGGCGATATGCCGCCAGCCAGGCGTGCCGTCGCCGGTGCGCCCCGCCTCCGCCCGCCAGCCTGCGACGCTCAGACAATAAGCGCTGGTGCGGCGGTAGAGCGCGCCGTCGTCGACGGGGAAGAGCGCTGCAAGCGGTAGCGGCGGCTTGGCCTGGTTGGCGGCGTAGCGCGCGAGCAGCTTTTCCTTCTCGTGCAGGCGATGGATTTGCCAGATGCCCAGCCGGACCATCAGCAAGGCGGCGAGCAGGACGACGATCGTCGGTACGATCGGGACGCGGCGTTTCATTCCGCGATCCGGCCCTCGCGCGCGGCATGGGCATATTCGAGCGCGAGCAGCACACCCTTGGATGCGCGCAGGCTTCCGATCGTCATTCCGAGCACGATCGGCGGCCACAGCAGGATATGAACCCAGAAAGGCGGCGAGAACTTCAGTTCGACGACGATCGCGGCGGCCGCGGTGATCGCGCCGAGGATCAGGATCAGGAACGCCGCCGCGCCGTCACCAACATTGAAGCTCCTGAAGTCGAGCCCGCACTTCGAACAGCGGTCGGCGAACCTGATCCAGCCGGCGAAAAGCGTGCGGGCATTGCAGCGCGGGCAATGGCCGGTCAGGCCGGCCTTGATCGGTGGTGGTGGAGCGTCGGGCACGTCAGGCGCGGCCGACGCACCACGGATCGGGCTGCATATTGACCGGCTGGCCCACGTCCCCGGGAGCCGGGAAGCGCGCCTTGAAGGTGAACACCTGCGGACAGGGGCCGTAGCGGTCGAGCAGCCACAACCGCGACAGGCCTTCCTCGACCGTGGGTCCGTGCCCCGCGGGAATCCACCACAAGGCCTGATAAGCGCCCTCGAACCGGTCGAACCATTCGCGCCGCCGCGCCATGAACGGCGTGTGCGCGCTGCGATAGACGAAGGCGAACAGGCTGTCGGCGTCGGTCCATGCCGACATGTTGACGATGAATTGCGGGTCGGGCGCGGGGCGGATCTCGGTCGCGCCCGCACCGACGTCGTCCTTGAGCCGCCAGACGAAACCCGGCGCCGCCTCGGCCAGCGCGTTCACATGCGCCAGCGCGTTCATGAAATCGGCAACCGCGGGATCCTCGGCGGGCGCGACCAGGCGCCCGACGTTGATTTGCGCGAGATGCCAGCGCTCCGTCATCAGCCGGCGATCGGTGCGCCCCAGCCGCCCCAGACATAGATGGAGACGAACAGGAACAGCCACACGACGTCGACGAAATGCCAGTACCAGGCCGCCGCCTCGAAGCCGAAATGCTGCCTGGGCGTGAAGTCGCCCTTATAGGCGCGGACCAGGTTCACGGTCAGGAAGCAGGTGCCGATCAGCACGTGGAAGCCGTGGAAACCCGTCGCCATGAAGAAGGAAGCGCCGTAGCTCAGCCCTTTGAAGGCGAAGGGCGCATGGGCATATTCCCAGGCCTGGATGCATGAGAAGGTGATGCCGAGCAGGATCGTGCACCACAGCCCGCGGATCAGCCCCTTGCGATCGCCATGGATCAGCGCGTGATGCGCCCAGGTGACGGTCGTGCCTGAGCAGAGCAGGATCAAGGTGTTGAGCAGCGGAAAGGCAAAGGGATTGAGGACGGTGATGCCCTTGGGCGGCCACACCCCGCCGATCACGTCCGCGGTCGAGGGGAAAAGCGAGAAATCGAACCAGGCCCAGAACCAACCGAGGAAGAACATGACCTCCGAGGCGATGAACAGGATCATGCCGTAGCGCAGGTGGAGCGATACGACCGGCGTGTGATCGCCGGCCTTCGCCTCGCCGATCACGTCCGACCACCAGGAGTACATGGTGAAGAGCACGCCCGCCAGGCCGGCGAAGAAGACCCAGCCGCCATAGGCCGCGCTGTGCATCCACATGATGCCGCCCGAGGCCATCGCCAGCGCCGCAGCGGCGCCGATCAGCGGCCAGGGGCTGGGCGGCAGGATATGGTATTCGTGGCTCTTCGCTCCGGCCATGCTCGTCGGGTCCCCGTAAGTGTCTTTGGTATGCCCATTAGGGCCCAAACCCGGGCTCGGCAACGGTCGTGATCGTCTAAAAAGGGCACCTGGGAAGGCGCGCAGCGCAGTCGCGTAGTCGAAACTACGCGCAAGCAAGCAACGCGCCCAGATGCCCTTTTTAGACGACCGCGTCGCGGCGGGCGAATTTTCGCGCACATGGGCGTCGCGCGTCGGTCACGATGACTCTTCATCGCTCCCTTCTTGTTCCTACCTGTGCGCGAAAATTCGCTCCGTCCCGACCATTGCGGAGACCGGGTTTGGGCCCTCAGCCTGCCGTTTTCGGCTTCGCTACCGGGTAAAATGTGTAGGAAAGCGTGATTTCGTCGATGTCGTTGGCGTCCGGATCCTTGGCGAAGCCGGGATCGACGTAGAAGACCACCGGCATCCGCACGCGCTCATGCGGCTTCAACGTCTGCTCGGTGAAGCAGAAGCATTGGATCTTCACGAAATATTGGCCCGCCTGGGGCGGGGTCACGTTGAAGGCGGCGCTGCCCGTGATCGCATGATCGCTGTTGTTGACCGCGGTGAAGAAGACCATCTGCCGCGCACCGACCGCGACGTGCGTCACATTCTGGTCGGGCTGGAAGCTCCACGGCAGGCTGGGCGCGGTGTTGGCATCGAAGCGGACGTTGACGAAGCGGCCCGCGACCGGCCCCGGCGCGACCGCGTTCAGCCGCTCCTGCACGGTGCCGTTCCAGCCCGTGGCCTGGCAGAACATGCGGTAAAGCGGCACGCTCGCAAAGCCCAGCGCAAGCGCGCCGGCCGCGACGAGCAGCATGATGAAGCCGGTGCGCTTCTTAGCGCGGTCGAGGGGGAGCGAGCCCGCCATCAGTGCATCATCCGGGCGATCGCGATCGCGAAGAACAAAACGACCAGCCCGCCCAGGATCCAGCCCGTCACCTTGGCGCGGGCGCGCTGGCGGCGGCGATATTCGTCTTCAAAATCAGGGGTCATGCAAGCACCAGCCGGTCGACCACTAGAGCTCCGAACAGGACGAAGAGGTAGAGGATCGAGAATTTGAACAGGGCCCGCTCGGGCTTCATCAGCGCCTGGTCGGTCTCGTGGCTGATCGCGACGCGCGCGGCGAGCATCGCGAACCAGGCGGTGAGCAGGCTCGCGGTCACGCCGTAGACCGCGCCGGTGAGGCCGAGCGGCCAGGGCGCGACCGCAGCGGCGGCCATCGGCAAGGTGTAGACCAGCACCTGGCGCCGCGTCGCCTGGATACCCGCCACGACGGGGAGCATCGGCACGCCGGCCGCGGCATAATCGGTGCGCACGAACAGCGAGAGCGCCCAGAAATGAGGCGGCGTCCACAGGAAGATCAGCAGGAAGAGCAAAACCGGCAGCAGCTCGATTCGCCCCGTCGCCGCCGCCCAGCCGATCAGCGGCGGGAAAGCGCCGGCCGCGCCGCCGATCACGATATTCTGCGGCGTGCGGCGCTTGAGCCAGACCGTGTAGACCAGCACGTAGAACAGGATCGATGCGGCGAGGATCGCGGCGGCGAGCAGGTTGACCGCGAGCCCCATCAGCACCACCGATCCGACGCCGAGCGCGACCCCGAAATGGAGCGCGGACTGACGATCCATCCGGCCCGCGGGCAAAGGCCGGTTCCGGGTGCGCTTCATGTGCGCGTCGAGATCGGCCTCGTACCACATGTTGAGCGCGCCGGACGCGCCCGCGCCGACCGCGGTGCACAGGATCGCGGTGAAGCCGAGAATCGGGTTGATGTGGACGGGGGCCGCGAGCAGCCCGCACAGAGCGGTGAAGACCACCAGGGTCATCACGCGCGGCTTGGTCAGCGCGAGGAAATCGCGCCATTCTGCCGGCAGCGCGGGCGTGATCGGAACGGCGGGGGAAGGCATAAGCCCGCGCGCTATAGGCGCATGGGAAGATTCGCGAAACCCTCGCGGCGAGGAACATCGACGCTTTCGAGCTGATGCCTTTGATCCATATCGAACCTTAAGACTCGTGCTCCAAAAAGAAAGAGCGCCCCGGTTGCCCCGGAGCGCTCTTTCTATGTCCGCCTTTTCGGCAGCCTGGCGCGTCAGTCGATGCGCGGGAGCTGTTCGAATTGGTGGTAGGGCGGCGGGCTCGGCAGCGTCCATTCGAGCGTGGTCGCGCCTTCGCCCCATGGATTGGCCGGCGCCTTCGGCCCCGCAATCAGCGAATAGATCACGTTGACGAAGAAGATCGCCATGCCGACCACCATGATCATGTAACCGTCGGTCGCGATCGCATTCCAATGCGCATAGGCATCCGGATAATCGGGATAGCGGCGCGGCATGCCCTGCATGCCCAGGAAGTGCATCGGGAAGAACAGCACGTTCACGCCGATGAAGAAGATCACGAAGTGCGCGACGCCAAGGGCCTCATTGTACATCCGCCCCGACATCTTCGGGAACCAGTAATAGAAGCCCGCGAAAAGCGAGAAGACCGCGCCCAGCGACAGCACGTAGTGGAAGTGCGCCACCACGTAATAAGTGTCCTGGAAATAATTATCGATGCCGCCATTGGCGAGCAGCACACCCGTCACCCCGCCGACGGTGAACATGAAGATGAAGCCCATCGCCCACAGCATCGGCGTCTTGAAGGTGAGCGAGCCCTCCCACATCGTCGCGATCCACGAGAAGATCTTGATGCCGGTCGGCACCGCGATCACCATCGTCGCCGCGGTGAAATACATCTTCGTGTCGACCGACAGGCCGGTGGTGAACATGTGGTGCGCCCACACGACGAAGCCGACCACGCCGATCGCGACCATGGCATAGGCCATGCCGAGATAACCGAAGATCGGCTTGCGGCTGAAGGTCGAGATGACGTGGCTGACCATGCCGAAGCCCGGCAGGATCATGATGTACACCTCGGGATGGCCGAAGAACCAGAAGAGGTGTTGATAGAGGATCGGATCGCCGCCGCCCGACGCATCGTAGAAGGTCGTGCCGAAATTGCGGTCGGTCAGCAGCATCGTGATCGCGGCCGCGAGCACGGGCAGCGCCAGCAGCAGCAGGAAGGCGGTGACCAGCACCGACCAGGCGAAGAGCGGCATCTTGTGCAGCGTCATGCCCGGCGCGCGCATGTTCAAAATGGTGGTGATGAAGTTGATCGCGCCCAGGATCGACGAGGCGCCCGCGAGGTGGAGCGACAGGATCGCCATGTCCACCGCCGGTCCCGGCGAGCCACTGGTCGAGAGCGGCGCATAGGCGGTCCAGCCGATTCCCGCGCCCGGCCCAGTGCCGCCCGAGAAGAAGCTCGAGCCGAGCAGCAGCGTAAAGGACGGGATCAGCAGCCAGAACGAAATATTGTTCATGCGCGGGAACGCCATGTCGGGCGCGCCGATCATGATCGGGACGAACCAATTGCCGAAGCCGCCGATCATCGCGGGCATGACCATGAAGAAGACCATGATCAGGCCATGCGCGGTGACGAGCACGTTCCACAGATGGTGCGCCTGGTCGGCGGTGCCCGCGCCGTGCAGCATCTCGTACCAATGGCCGAGATATTGGATGCCGGGATGCGCCAGCTCGGCGCGCATCAGGCCCGAGATTGCGCCGCCGATGATGCCCGCAATGATCGCGAAGATCAGGTAGAGCGTGCCGATATCCTTGTGGTTGGTCGACATGAACCAACGCTGGAAGAAGGCCGGCTTGTGATCGGCATCATGATGCTCATCGCCATGCTCGGCATGGAAATGGCTGGGATGGGCGGCGATATCAGTCATCTATCTGGCCTTCAGTTCTGCGCGACGGCAGGCTGGGAAGTGGTGGCGGGCTTGCCGGTCGTGCCGGGGATGGCGGCGTCGGCCGGAACCGGGCCGGCGGCGGCCTTGCCCCCGGTCGCGGGCGAACCCGCGGTCGCGTCGGGGTTCGACGCGCCCTTGGCTCCGGGCATCGTACCGCCCTTGTAAGCGACCCATTGCGCGAACTGCGCCTTGGTCACTACCTCGACCGCGATCGGCATGAACGCGTGGCGGGCGCCGCACAATTCCGAACATTGGCCGAAATAGACGCCGGGATGATCGGGTGCCTTGAACCAGGTCTCGTTGAGGCGGCCGGGGACCGCGTCCATCTTGACCCAGAAAGCGGGCACCGCCCAGCTGTGGATCACGTCGTTGGCGGTGGTGATCACCTTCACGACGGCGCCTTCGGGCACGACCATCCGCTCGTCGACCGCGAGCAGGCGCGGGCCGTCGGCGTCGGTGCGGGCCTTCTCCTTGCCGGTCGCCTCGCCCTTTTCCTTGAGCATGTTCGACACGACTTCGAAGTCGCCATTGTCGGGATATTGGTAGGTCCAATACCATTGGTTGCCGATCGCCTTGACCGTGAGATCGGCCTTGGGCGGCGAATATTGATGCGCGAGCAGGCGGATCGACGGGACCGCGATCAGCACCAGGATGATCACCGGAAGCAAGGTCCAGATGATCTCGATCACGGTATTGTGGTGCGTGTGCGACGGGACCGGATTGCGGCGCGCATTGTAGCGGAAGATCACCCACAGCAGCAGCGCCAGCACCAGCACCGAGATCAGAGCCATCATCCAGACGAGAATGTCATTGTGGAACCAGGCGGCTTCCTGGCCGATCGGCGTCACCTGCGGCTGCAGGCTGATCTTGTCGGTCGGCATGCCGATGCCGGGCGTCGGCGCGATATGGACGATATCGCCGGGCTTGCCCGCCACGACCGGCGGGGTCGGGCTCGGCGTTACTACGCCGGGGTGCGGCGTCACGGTTTGCGGGATGGTCGTCGCTTGCGCGAGCGCGGACTGGGCGCCGAGCGCGGCAAGCCCCATCAACATGGCGAGGACCGTGCCCCGGATCGTCTTCAACACTCGGATCGTTCCCCAGTTCGAGACCTTTGGGTCATGGCACGGCGCGGCCGAAAGCCGGACGTGCCCGGGGCCGTCTCAACACCGGTTCGGGCGGAAATGCAAGCTGTTGAAGGCGGCCTCCCCGCCGTCTATCGCGCTTGTTTGAGGATCAGGCCGGGAAGGATGCGATGACCGACGAGGAAGTGCTGGCGGAATTCCGCGCGGCCGATGCCCTGCTGGAGGGCCATTTCATCCTGTCGTCGGGCCTGCGCAGCCCGCGGTACCTGCAGTGCGCGCGCGTGCTGATGAACCCGGCACGCGCCGCGCGGCTGGCCGAGGCGCTGGCGGCGCGCATTCCGGCGGAGATTCGCGGCCGGCTCGAGGCCGTGGTCTCGCCCGCGATGGGCGGCGTGATCGTGGGGCAGGAAATGGGCCGCGCGCTCGGGCTCGACGCGATGTTCGTCGAGCGGCCGACCGGCACGTTCGAGCTGCGCCGCGGCTTCGCGCTCCGTCCCGGACAGAAAGTGCTGATGATGGAGGACGTGGTCACCACGGGCCTGTCCTCGCGCGAAGCGATCCGGGCGATCGAGGAGGCGGGCGGCGAGGTGATCGCGGCGGGTGCCTTGGTCGATCGCTCAAACGGCGCGGTCGCGCTCGGGGTGCCCTTCTTCCCGCTGATCCGGCTGGAGGTGCCGACCTATGGCGCCGATGCGCTGCCGCCCGAGCTGGCGGCGATTCCCGCGGTCAAGCCGGGGAGCCGCGCCAAATGACGGTCCGGCTCCGCCTGGGCGTCAACATCGATCATGTCGCGACCGTGCGCAACGCGCGCGGCGGCGACCATCCCGATCCCGCGCGCGCGGCGGAGCTGGCGGCGAGGGCGGGGGCGGACGGCATCACCGCGCATCTGCGCGAAGACCGGCGCCACATCACTGATCCCGATATCGACCGGCTGATGGCGGCGATCCGTCTGCCGCTTAACCTCGAGATGGCGGCGACCGAGGAGATGCTGGGAATCGCGCTGCGCCATCGCCCGCACGCGGCCTGCATCGTGCCCGAGCGCCGGCAGGAACGGACGACCGAGGGCGGGCTGGACGCCGACGGGCATCGCGAGACGCTTGCGCCGATAGTCAGGACGCTGGGCGATGCGGGCATCCGCGTCAGCCTGTTCATCGAGCCCGCGCCGGCACAGGTCGAGGCCGCGATCGCGCTCGGCGCGCCGGTGGTCGAATTCCACACCGGCCGTTACGCGCACCGCACCGGCGCGGCGCGCGCGGACGAACTGAAACGCATCGCCGATATGGCCGCGCTCGCCGCCAAGAACGGGATCGAGCCGCATGCCGGCCACGGCCTGACCTACGATAATGTCGCGCCAGTGGCGGCGATCCCGCAGATCGCGGAACTCAATATCGGCCATTTCCTGATCGGCGAGGCGATCTTCGTTGGGCTGGAGGAGGCGGTGAAAAGGATGCGCGCGGCCATGGACGCGGCGCGGTGAACGCCCTCTCTCCTTGGGGGAGAGGGAGGGGCCCGCGCCGCGGAGCGGCGTGGGAGGGTGAGGGTGTGTTCAGCCATCTCCCTCGCTCGCACCCTCACCCTTCCCACCGCTGCGCGGCGGGCCCCTTCCCTCTCCCCCAAGGGGAGAGGGAGCGGTGATCCTCGGTCTCGGTTCGGACCTCTGCAATATCGAGCGGATCCAGGCGTCGCTCGACCGGTTCGGCGACAAGTTCGTCGATCGCGTCTTCACCGATATCGAGCGCGCCAAGGCGGACAGACGCGTGATGACGCGCGCCGCGACCTTCGCCAAGCGCTTCGCCGCCAAGGAGGCTTTCTCCAAGGCGATCGGCACCGGCTTCAACCAGGGCGTGTTCCTCAAGGATATCGGCGTGGTCAACCTGCCCTCGGGCGCGCCGACGCTCGCGCTCACCGGCGGGGCGAAGGCGAAGCTTGACGCCATGACCCCGGCGGGCCACGCGGTGGACATTCATGTGACGCTCACGGACGATCATCCATGGGCGCAGGCGTTCGTCATCCTGTATGCGCGGCCGATTTAGCGGGGTTTTTGAGTTTTGAGCGAACCGAACGCGACCTTTCCCCTGACCAAGAAAGGTGCAGACAAGCCCGCGACCGATTGGGTCGCCGAGGTCAAGAGCTTCGCCTGGCTGATCCTTGCCGTGCTCGCGGTGTGGAGCTTCGTCGCCAAGCCCTTCTATATCCCGTCCGAATCGATGATGCCGACCCTGATCAAGGGGGATCGGCTGGTCGTGACCAAATATCCCTATGGCTATAGCTATGTCTCGCCCGCGCCTTTCCACCTGCTGCCCTTCATCCACGGCCGACTGTTCGGCCGGATGCCGCAGCGCGGCGACGTCGTGATCCTGAAGCCGCCGGCGGAGGATTCGGACTATATCAAGCGCGTGATTGCGCTGCCGGGCGACCGGATCGAGGTGCGCCAGGGCGTTATCATCCTCAACGGCGTGCCGGTGCCGCGCGTCCGGCTGGCGCCTGCGATGATCCCGATCGATGCCAACGTGCCGTGCGCCACGCCTTCCGAGGCGGGGTTCCGCAAGACCGAAGCCGACGGCAAGGATTATTGCGAACTGCCGCGCTATCGTGAGACGCTTCCCAACGGCGCCAGCTACGACACGATCGATGACGGCTATAATCCAGGTATCCCCGATGATTATCCGGAGATCACAGTGCCCGAGGGCCACGTGTTCCTGATGGGCGATAATCGCGACGAATCCGCTGACAGCCGCGTGCCCGAATCGAACATGGGGCTCGGCGGGCCGGTGCCGTGGGAGAATCTGGGCGGGCGTGCCGAGTTCATCACTTTCTCTTATGATGGCTCGACTCAATATTGGAATCCGATCAGCTGGTTCACCGCGTTGCGCCATGGCCGGGCGGGCACCAGCCTGCGGCCGCAGCACGGCAAGTAAAGGGGGCAGTCGGGGGGATGGCTGACAAGCCGGCGAGCGGGGGCTGGAAAGCCGAATTGCGCAGCCTGGCCGGCATGGCGCTTGCGGTCCTGCTGGTGTGGACCTTCGTCGCCAGGCCTTTCTACATCCCGTCCGAATCGATGATGCCGACTTTGCTCAAGGGCGATCGGCTGGTCGTGACCAAATATCCCTACGGCTATGATTATGCCTCGCTGATCCTGCACCCGCATCCTTTTGGCGGGCGGCTGTTTGGACGCCTGCCCAAGCGCGGCGATATCGTGACGCTCGACCGCGCCGGCGACGATCTGATCAAGCGCGTGATCGGGCTGCCGGGCGACCGGATCGCGGTGCGTCAGGGCGTTATCATCCTCAACGGCAAGCCGGTGCCGCGCGTACGCGAAACGCCGGCGATGCTGCCGGTCGATGCGAACCTGCCGTGCGAGATGGGCTATGAGCAGGGCTTCCGCACCGTAGCGCCTGACGGCAAGACCTATTGCGAATTGCCGCGCTATCGCGAAACCCTGCCCAATGGCGCAAGCTATGACACGATCGACATGGGCTATTTCCCGGGCGGACCGGATGATTATCCGGAAACTGTCGTGCCCCCGGGTCATGTGTTCGTGATGGGCGACAATCGCGACGAATCCGCCGACAGCCGCGTGTCGTTCGAGGATAACGGCCTCAGCGGCCCGATCCCGCTGGAGGCGATCAGCGGCCGTGCCGAGGCGATCACGCATAGCTATGACGGCACCGGCAAACTCTGGAATCCGATCAGCTGGGTGGCGGCGTTGCGCCATCACCGTGCCTTCATCAGCCTTCATCCCCAACAGGCAGGCCGCTGACCATGGCCCGGGCACCCCGCGAAGCGCCGGGCCCGTCCGACTTCACCAATCCCGCGACGAGCCGTGAATTCCATCGCGCGGCAGTGTGGATCGGGATGGTGGTCGCGGTGGCGCTGATCTGGATGCTGGCCCAGCCGTTGCTGCTGATCATCGGCGGGATCGTGTTCGCGGCCTTGCTCGACGGCGGCGTGCGCCTGCTCGGCAGGGCTTTCCCCCGTCTCGGGCGCGGCCTGCGGCTGGCGATCGTCGCGACCTTCGCGATCGCCTTTCTCATTGGCTTTTTCTATATCGCCGGCAGCCAGCTCACCGGCCAGTTCGAGGCTCTGCGCGCGGTCGTGATGGCGCAGGTCACGCGCCTGGTGGATTACGGACACCGGATGGGGCTCGTGCCGCCTAATGAAGGGGCGACCCAGATCGGGCAGCAATTGGTGGGATCGCTCGGCAAGGTCACCGCGGCCCTGGGTTCGGCGCTCGGCGCGCTATCCAGCCTGCTGGCGATCATCGTGCTGGGTCTGTTCATCGCGATGGAGCCGCGCATCTACGAGCGCGGCATCGCCTGGATGCTGCCGCTCAAGAATCGGCGGGATTTCTACCGTACCGCCGACAAGATGGGACATACGTTGCGCCGGCTGATGGCGGGGCGGCTGGTCGGCATGGCGGTGGAAGGCCTGTTTGTCGGGATCGCGCTAAGCCTGATCGGGGTGCCGATGGCGCCGCTGCTCGGCGTGCTGACCGGTTTGCTCGCCTTCCTGCCGACGATCGGGGGCATCGCATCGGGCTGCCTGATCGTCCTCGTGGGCTTTTCCGCCAGCACCAATATCGGGATCGGCGCGATTATCGTCTATATCGCGGTGCAGACGTTCGACGGCTATGTCGTGGTGCCGATGGTCGCGCGCCGCGCGGTCGATCTTCCCCCGGCCCTGGTGCTGGGCGCGCAGCTCCTGTTCGGGGCGTTGTTCGGCATTCTCGGCCTCGCGCTGGCCGATCCGATCGTCGCGATGGTCAAGGTGCTGCTCGAGGAGAAAAGCGAGCTGGCCGCCGAGGACGCGAAAGCGGGCTGATTCCTTCTCGCGTGTCACCCGGCGTTCACTGGCATGACGGCAATGGGATAAGACGAAGCCGAACGGTCGCCCGAGCTTACATTCCCGGCTGCTGCATCCCTGGCATGCCCTGCGGCATCGCCTGGAAATCGCGCATGCTGATGTCGAACACCAGCACCGAATTGCCCGGGATCGGGCCATTATCCTGCGGGCCGTAACCGAGCTGCGGCGGGATCCAGACACGGTATTTCGCGCCGCGGGCCATCAGCATCATCGCCTCGGCGAAGCCGGGGACGACCTGGCCGACCGGCAGTGCCACCGGCTGGCCCGGCTTGCTCGCGTCGAACTGGGTGCCGTTGAGCAAGGTGCCGCGATATTCGATCAGTGCGACATCCGTAGCGGTCGGCTTCTCGCCGCTGCCCGCCTGGATCACCTGATATTCGACGCCGTCGGCGGTGGTCTGCACGCCTGCTTTCTTGGCGTTCGCGGCCAGGAACTGCTCGGGCGTGACGGCGGTCATCACCGCCTTCTGGCTCGCGGAATAAGCCGCATAGGAGCCACCCGCCAGGAAGATGGCCACGCCAGCCCATAATGCGACAATCCCGCTCTTGCCCACGGGGCGGAGCGGGACGGCAGTCACGTCTGACATGAAATCAGGCCTTACCGGGCCTGATCGCGCTCGGTGCGCTTGCGCTCCAGCTTGCGGGCGCGGCGGATGGCGGCGGCGCGCTCGCGCGCACGCTTTTCCGACGGCTTCTCATAATGACGGCGCAGCTTCATTTCGCGATACACACCTTCGCGCTGCAGCTTCTTCTTGAGCGCGCGCAGGGCCTGATCGACATTGTTATCGCGAACGATGATCTGCATAAAAAACCAATTCTCCGGTACGACTGGCGCGTCCGTCAGCCGGCAATAAAAGAGTGACGCCGCAGGCAAAACCCGCGTCGGGAAGCGGCGCCCCTAACAGCGCGAACCCGATTCTACAAGCGTATAAGGATATCGGACGCTCTTATGGGCTTCACCCGAAGCGATAGGCTGAAACGGTCCAGCCGATCACATGATCCTTCAGGTCGTGCCGCGCCGGATCGTCGCCACCCGCGCCGAGCGCAACCATCAGCGGGATCAGATGCTCCTCGCGCGGATGCGCGAAACGCGCTTCGGCCAGGCTCGTCCAATCGGCGACGCGCCGGCGGCGCGCGGCCGGATCGGGATCGGTCACCGCCGCGCTGAGCGCTTCGTCGAATCGGTCGGCCTGCGCGGTCACGTCGCGGCCCAACGCGCGCATATTGTGGAAGCTCATGCCCGACCCGACGATCAGCACGCCCTCGTCGCGCAGCGTGGCAAGCGCCTGCCCGGCGCGAATATGATCGGCCGGATCGAGCGATTTGCGCAGGGAAAGCTGAACGGTCGGGATGTCGGCATCGGGCACCGCGACCTTCATCGGGATGAAGACGCCATGGTCCCAGCCGCGCGTGTCGTTCTCGGCCACGGTAAAACCCGCTCCTTCGAGCAGGCCCTTGGCCCTTTGGGCGACGCCGGGCGCGCCAGGCGCATCCCAGTCGAGAAGATAGGTGTGCTGGGGAAAGCCGTGATAGTCGAACAGCAGGCCAGGCTGGGCGCCGGTGTGGACGGTGAAGTCGGCTTCCTCCCAATGACCCGACACGATCAGGATCGCCTTCGGTTTCTCGGGCAGCGACGGCAGGATCGACGCGAGATAATCGCGCATCCGGGTCCAAACGGGCGGGCAGGAGCCATCGGGATTGATGAAGAAGCACGGGCCTCCGCCATGGGGGATGAACAGGCTGGGCTGGCGCATATCTGCGCATATGGGGCGGCACCGGCGCTTTCCAATCGCCTGTTCGCCGCGCTTCCACCAAAAACGATCAGGCTCTAGGATGCGGCGATGACCCGCTTCACCGTCAATGGCGTCCCCGTCCACTACAAGATGGACCCGCAGACGCCTGTGCTCTGGGCACTGCGCGACGCCTCCAACCTGACCGGCACCAAATATGGCTGCGGCGCGGGTGAATGCGGCGCCTGTACGGTGATTGTCGACGGCGTTGCCCGCCGTTCATGCCAGATCACGATCGGCGCGATCGAGGGCACGTTCGTGACCACGATCGAGGGATTGAGCGAGGATCGCAGTCATCCGCTGCAACAGGCTTTCGCGGCGGAGAATGTGCCGCAATGCGGCTATTGCATGTCGGGCGTGCTGATGGCGGCGGCGGCCTTGCTCGCGCGTACACCCGATCCAACCGACGCGCAGATGGATGACGCGATCACGAACCTCTGCCGATGCGGCACCTATCCCCGGATCCGTCGTGCGATCCGCCGCGCGGCCGAGGCGGGCAAAGGCGGCGAGGCGCTCGCCGCCGCGCCCCCGCCCGACATCGATCCCGAGGATGCGGCCGCTGCCGTCCCCGCACTTACGCCTCCGCATAAGTAATCCCGCGAACCGCCCGCAAGCTTTCTGAACGCTGACGGATCAATTCAGCCATCGATCACCCGAATACGTTCAAAGAGGACGTTAGCGGTGGCAGGCCTGGGCCCGCAGCCGAGAGGAGAGAGACGATGAAGAGCATGAGAATCGCGCTGCTCGCCGCCGCCTTGGCGGCCGTGCCGGCGGCGGCCTATGCCGACACCAGAGACCAAGCCGATCGCGATCGGGGCGGCCATGCAGACCATGGGGATCGTGGTAATCGGGGTGGCGGTGACCAGCCGCGGCCCGCGCCCCCGCAGGCGCAGCCGCGCGGATCGGGGATGATGGTGATGCCGCGCGCGCCGGATGGTGGTCGTCCCGTCATGCCATCGCCGCCGCAGCAGGCGCAGCCGCAGAACCGGGCCGGTTGGCAAGGCGGCTGGCGCGGCCCGGGCGGACAGGACCGGGGTGACGTTCGCGTCGAGCGCCCGATGCCGGTGCCGAATGCCGACACCGGCCAGGCGCGTGCGCAATGGCGCCGGGACGATCGCGGCGGCACGCCCCCGGATGGCGGGCGCGCCAATGACGATCATCGCTGGGATAATGGTCGCGGCCCCTGGAATGGCGGCGACCATCGCCCCGGCAATGACGGCGATCACGACCGGGATCATCGCTGGGACGGTCATCGCGATCGCGACAACAACAATGACGGCGACCATCGCTGGGACGGACGGAACTATCCGGGCGGGGCCTGGAACGGCAACCGCAATTGGGGCGGGCGCCCAGGCGGCGACCATCGCTGGGATGCAAGCCGCTGGCGCAACGACCGCCGCTATGATTGGCGCGACTGGCGCGACAGCCACCGCGACCTGTTCCGGCGCCATTATTACGCCCCCCGCGGCTATCATTACCGGTCGGTCTATGCGGGCTTCTTCCTCGAGCCCTTCTTCTACGGCTCTAGCTACTGGCTCGACGATCCCTTCGACTATCGCCTGCCGGCTGTGGAATGGCCGCTGCGCTGGGTCCATTATTACAATGATGCCTTGCTTGTGGATGTGACGACCGGCGAAGTTGTCGACGTCATTCCAAATTTCTTCTTCTAGAATATCCTTGGATCCGATTGGCCGGTGCTGCCTCGTGCGGCGCCGGCCAAGTCTTTCTCTAAGCTGACGACCGCATTCCCGGCTCGTTCAGCAGATCGGGATTAGACCGGTCGATGACGGAAGCACGCAAGTGCCTTCGGTCTTGCAAGGGACAGGAAAGGATTAGGAACATGCGCAAAGCCATGATTGCAGGCCTTTTGGCCGCGAGTTTGGTTCCGACGATCGCCCAGGCGCAAAATGGCGAGCTGCGGCACGATCGCCGCGATATCCGCGACGAACGTCGCGACGTCGCGCGCGACTATCGCCATGGTGCTTCGCCCGAACGCATTCGCGAAGACCGGCGCGACGTGCGCGAGGCGCGCCGCGACTATCGCGACGACTGGCGCGACTATCGCGGCCGTCATCCCGATCTGTATCGCGGGCCGGCCTGGATCGGCCCGCGCGGCTATCGCTGGCGGCCAGTGACGGTCGGCTATCGTTTCGACCCGGTCTTCTACGACCGCCGTTACTGGATCGATCCCTATCGTTATCATCTGCGCCCGGTGTTCGGCTACCAGCGCTGGGTCCGCTATGGCCGCGACGTGCTGCTGATCGACACGCGCAGCGGCCGCGTGCTCGAGGTCAATAACGGCTTCTTTTTCTAAACCTGTTGCCTGATTTGGCGTAGCAAAGGCCCGGAGCGGGAAGCCGCTTCGGGCCTTCTTTTGCGGTTCAGCGCAAATCAAATACGCCCAAAGGGCAGATATTTCCGCGCCATCAGCGCTGCGGTGCGCCCATCGCCCGAACGCAGCGGGATCAGGATTTGCTGCGCGGCATGTTTGGCGATCCGGTCGAGCGGCGTCGGGGCGGGGGCTATCGCCGCCTGCTCGGCCAGGATCCGCGCGGCGGCGACGTCATGGGGGTTGAGCCGGATCCGCATCAGCGCCGCGAAACCGGTGAAGAAGGGCCGACCGCCGCCGAGCGCCACCGCTTTGTCCAGCTCGGCCAGGCCGACATCCTTTTTCCCGCCCAGCAGGGCGGCGGCGAGGAAGCCCGCATCGACCGTGTCGAGGTGCCAGGTTGCGATTGCGAGATGCGCCTCGGGGTCGCGCGGATTGGTGGCGAGGAAAGCTTCGAAGATGTGCCGCGCCGCCTTGGCGTCGCCGGGCGAGCGCAGGAGGTGCGCGCGGTCGCCGATCGCGACGCCGCGCTGCATCTGCGCCTCCTTGTCCTGCGGATTGCGCGCGAGGATCGCGTCGGACGCGGCGAGACCCTGGTTGATCAGGCTGAGCGCGGTCGCCTTGTCGCTGGTCAGGAACGACGCCTGCGTCAGAATCTCGCGCGGCGTCGCCGCCGCCGACGGGCTGGCAAGGGCCAGCGCCAGACCGATCAGACCCGCCCCCAGGACGTTTCTTCTCTTAGCCATGAGACTGGACAAAGCTTCGCGCCGGGAAACGATCCTTCATTCCGCCATAGCCAGGGCTTCGGCGATCAGCCGGCGGCTATTGTCGAGGCCGTAAAGCGCGATGAAGCTGCCCATACGCGGCCCTTGATCCGAGCCGAGCAGCGTTTCGTACAACGTCTTGAACCAGTCGCGCAGGCGCTCCTGGCCATAATGCGCCTTGCCGACCTCATAGACCTCATTCTGCGCGGCGGCGGCAAGGTCCTTGCTGCCGCCGAGCGCGGCGAGGCGCGCATCCAGATCCTTGAGCGCGACGGCTTCGTCCGGCGTGGGCGCGCGCCGCTCGAGCGTGGGTGCGACATAATCGCGATGATAAGCGAGCGCATGGCCGATCAGCGCGTCGAGGGCGGGATGCTGCGTGCCGGGGCGATAGGCCTGGAGATAATCGCGCACCACCTGCTGGTCGGCCTCGCCGATCACGCCCACGAGGTTGAGCAGCAGGCCGAAGCTGATCGGCAGCGGCTCGGCCGGCACCTTGCCGTTGTGGATATGGTGGACGGGATTGCCGAGCTTCTGGGACAGGCTCTGCGCGGGATAGTCGGCGACCGACTTCCAATAATCGTCGATCGCGCGCGGGATCACGCCGATATGCAGCGCCTTGGCGCGCTTGGGCTCGCGATAGGCGAAATAGCCCAGGCTCTCCTGCGGGCCATAGGTCAGCCATTGCTCGAGGCTGAGGCCATTGCCCTTGGACTTGGAGATCTTCTCGCCATGCTCGTCGAGGAACATCTCGTAATTGAAGCCTTCGGGCGGCTTCGCGCCCAGGATGCGGCAGATCTTGGAGGATTGGGTGACCGAATCGATCAGGTCCTTGCCCGACATTTCGTAATCGACGCCCAATGCGACCCAGCGCATCGCCCAGTCGACCTTCCATTGCAGCTTGGCGGCGCCGCCCAATGCGGTGGTGGTGTGCGTGTCGCCGTCGGGCGTGGTGTAGCGGATCAGGCCCGCGTCCGCATCGACCACCTCGACCGGCACCTGCAGCACGATGCCGCTGCGCGGATCGATCGGCAGCACGGGCGAATAGGTCGCCTGCCGCTCGGCACGCAGCGTGGGCAGCATCACGCCCATGATGTCGTCATAATGGTGCAGCACGTTGCGCAGCGCATCGTCGAACCGGCCGGTCGTGTAGCAGTCGGTCGCGGACACGAATTCATAATCGAAACCGAAGCGGTCGAGGAAATCGCGCAGCATCGCGTTATTGTGATGCGCGAAGCTTTCGAACTTGCCGAACGGATCGGGGATGCGCGTCAGCGGCTTGCCCAGATTCTCGGCGAGCATCTTCGGATTGGGCACATTGTCCGGCACCTTGCGCAGCCCGTCCATGTCATCGCTGAACGCGACCAGCCGGGTCGGCACGTCCGACAGCGATTCGAACGCATGGCGCACCATCGTCGTGCGCAGCACTTCGTTGAAGGTGCCGATATGGGGCAGGCCCGACGGGCCATAGCCCGTTTCGAACAGGACATGGCCTTTCGCGGGCGCGCCACCGGACAAGCGGGCGAGCAGCTTGCGCGCCTCCTCATAGGGCCACGCCTTGGACGCAAGCGCGGCATCGCGCAGTTCGTTTGCCATTTGTTCCTGGATCATTTAATTCTGTGAGGCTGCGCCTTTACGGGGCACAGTCGCATGTGGAAAGCGGAGTCGTGGAGCAGAGTATGGACATGGCCCCGCCCGATACCGGCTTGCCCATTCCCTACGTTCGGCGGCTCGACGCGGTCGCGGAGGAAATCTTCTACGTCGCGCGGCCCGGCATCCGGGCGATTCCCTCGGGCGCGGGGACAGTGACCGTCTTCGTCGGACTGCAGGCCTTCACCCTGGTCGGTTTCCTCTGGGCGATCTGGTGGCCCAAACCGTCTAGCACGAGCGATTACATCTTCTCGATCAGCGCGACGTCGGTGCTGGCGGCGCTCGTACTGCTGATCATTGGGGTGCTGATGCGGCGCTATCCCGGCTTCGTGCTCGCGGTTTTGCGCTCGCCCTTCATCTGCCTCAAGGTCACCGATCGTCGTCTTCTCTGGACGCTGCCCTGGATGAAGGAACCGCTGATCGAGATCGGGCGCGACCGCGTCCTGGGCGGCTTCCTCGGCACTCTCGACCATCGCGGCAACGGCCCGGCGGCGGTGGTGCTCGTGCCGGGAGACCCGTATGCCGATGTTGACGGCAATATCCATTTCGACCGCCTGCCCAACGCCGCTGCGTTCGTGGCCGCGCTCGATCGCTGGTGAACGCGCCCCCACCGCTTCCCGCACTGCACGCGACGCATGGCGGGATCTGGCTCGCCACCGCGGACGGGACGCGCGTGCTCGGCCGGGGCGAGGCGATCAGCTTCGTGTCCGAAACGCCGACCTTGCTGCTCAACGCGCCGATGGTCGCGGCGCGGCTCGGCCTGAGCGAGCTGTCAGGGCTCGACCTGCTCGAACTCTATGCCTTCGTCCATCCCGCGCGCTTCGTAGTGCCGACCCCCGCGGGCCTGGCGCGCGCGCTGGGGCTCGATTCGCCTGACGAGGATGCGCGCGCCGCCGCTTTCCTGCGCGCGGCGGCGGGGGCGCTGCTGGCGCGGATGGGGGATGCCGACTGGCCCGAACGCGAGGGCGCCTGGACCAGCGCGCAATCGCTCGGCCGGATGCGCTGGCCGTGGGCGAACCTGGTGGCGCCGCTGATCGAAAAGCCCGCGCAGGCCGAACGCTGGCTCTTTTCCAAGCTCCCGCAATGGGAGGAAAGCGGCCCGCGGCCCGATCCGCGCCCCTATCGGCTGGAGGAGGAAGAGACGCTCGCCCGTCTCGCGCATTTGGTGGGCCGCGATGCCGAGGCGCGCGAGGGGCAGAAGGCCTATGCCGCCGCCGCCGCGCGTGCCTTCGATCCGCGCGATGCCGCAGGCCGCCCGCATCTGGTGCTGGCCGAGGCCGGTACGGGGATCGGCAAGACGTTGGGCTATCTCGCCCCCGCTTCGCTCCATGCCGCGCATGCCGGCGGGCCGGTCTGGGTCTCGACCTATACCAAAGCGCTACAGCGCCAGCTCGCGGCGGAGAGCGCGCGCCTGTTCCCTGACGACAGGGAGCGGCGCGAAAAGGTCGTGATCCGCAAGGGGCGCGAAAATTATCTCTGCCTGCTGAATCTGGAGGATGCGCTGCAAGGCGGCTTCCAGAATCGGGCGGCGGTGCTCGCGCAACTGGTCGCGCGCTGGGCGGCCTATACGCGCGACGGCGACATGATCGGCGGCGACCTGCCCGGCTGGCTGCCGACCTTGTTCCGCCGCGCGGGCTCGACCGCGCTCACCGACCGGCGCGGCGAATGCGTCTATGCGGGCTGCCCGCATTACCGCAAATGCTTCATCGAGCGCGCCAGCCGTGCCGCCGACCAGGCCGATCTGGTGATCGCCAACCACGCTCTGGTGATGATCCTCGGATCGCGCCGGATGGACGAAGGCCGCCCGCTCGCGCGGATCGTGTTCGACGAGGGGCACCATCTGTTTGACGCGGCCGATTCGACCTTCGCCGCCGCTTTGACGGGGCAGGAGACGATCGAGCTGCGGCGTTGGATTTTAGGTCCGGAATCCAAGGCGCGCGGGCGGCGGCGCGGGCTTGCCGCGCGATTGCTCGATGTCGCCTCTTATGACGAGGAAGGGCATCGCGCGATCGAGCAGGCGAGCGCCGCCGCGCGCGAATTGCCCGGCGATGGCTGGCTCGGCCGGCTGGCGGAGGATTTGCCGTTGGGGCCGATCGAGAAGCTGCTCGCGGCGGTCCGCAGCACGACCTACGCCCGCGCCCGCGCCGCCGATGCGGGCTACGGGATCGAAACGCATGCCGCCGAACTGGACGTCCGACTGATCGAAGCGGCGGCGCCTGCGACCGAGGCATTGGAGGCTCTGGTTCGCCCGCTCGCGCGGTTGCGCCAGCGGTTGCAGGCGGTGCTGGAGGATGCGCCCGACTGGCTCGACAGCGCGGCGCGCGCGCGGGTCGAGGGCGCGATTGCGGGGCTGGTCAGCCGCAGCCAGACATTGGCGGCGTGGATCGCCCTGCTCGGGCGGCTGGGTGGCCCTGCCGACCCCGATTTCGTCGACTGGCTCGCGGTAGACCGGGTGGACGGGCGCGAATATGATATCGGCCTCCACCGCCATTGGCTCGACCCGACCCGCCCGCTCGCCGAAACCGTGCTCAAGCCCGCGCACGGCCTGATCGTCACCTCGGCGACCTTGCGCGGCGGCGAAGATTGGGAAGTGGCGGAGGCGCGCAGCGGCGCCAACCATCTCGACAAGGCGGCGATCCGCTTCGCCGCGCCATCGCCCTTTGACTACGCCAATCAGGCGGAGGTGCTGATCGTCACCGATATCAAGCGCGGCGATACCGCGGCGCTGGCGGGCGCCTATGCGCGGCTGATCGAGGCGTCGGGCGGCGGCGCGCTCGGCCTGTTCACCGCGATCCAGCGGCTGAAGGCGGTCCATGCGCGGATCGCCGACCGGCTCGCGCGCGAGGGGCTTCCGCTCTACGCGCAACATGTCGATCCGATCGACACCGGCACGCTGGTCGATATCTTCCGCGACGATCCGCGCGCCAGCCTGCTCGGCACCGACGCCTTGCGCGACGGGGTGGACGTGCCCGGCGATTCGCTGCGGCTGGTGGTGATGGAGGGGATTCCCTGGCCGCGCCCGACCGTGCTGCACGGCGCGCGCCGCGCGGCGGGCGGCGGCACCGCGTTCGACGATCGGCTGATCCGCGCGCGGCTGGCGCAGGCGTTCGGCCGGCTGATCCGCCGCGCGGACGACAAGGGGACTTTCGTCCTGCTTTCGGCGGCGACGCCGTCGCGCCTGCTCGATGCTTTTCCACCCGGCGTGAACGTCGCGCGCGTGACATTGGACGAAGCGGTGCGGAGGGTTTCGCGCCGCCTTCCCTCTGTCGCATCTTTGCGCCATCAGGCGGGAGAGACGATTGCGAGGACCGAATGAAGCGGCTGACGCTGCTCCGCCACGCAAAATCGGGCGACGACGGCATGGTCGCGCGCGATTTCGACCGGCCCTTGAACGCGAAGGGCCGCCGCGCCGCGCGCGCGGTCGGGCGCTATATGCGCGATCGCGCGCTGCGCTTCGACGCGGTGATCGCATCCCCCGCCACGCGCGTGGTCGAGACGTTGCAGGAGGTGGAGGCGGCCTATGGCTCCAGCCTTTCACCGCATTGGGATAAGAAGCTCTATCTCGCCACCGCCGACGAATTGCTCGACGCGGTGCATGGAGCCCCGGCGGAGACGGAGACGATCCTGCTGGTCGGGCATAATCCGGGGCTGGAGCAATTGGTGCTGCGGCTGGTGCCGCCGCGGACGGACGGCGATGCGCGCGACGAGGTCGAGATCAAATATCCGACCGCCAGCCTCGCCGAAATGGCCTTCGCAGTCGATCGCTGGGATCAAGTGGCGGACGGCGGCGGCGATCTGGTGCGGTTCGTACGGCCGCGCGACCTCGATCCGGAACTGGGACCCGATTACGCATGACGATACTCACGCTGCGCCGCGCGGAACCGGCTGATGCCGCGCGGCTGTCGCTGCTCGGCGGCGCGACCTTCCTTCACAGCTTCGCGCATGATCATCCGGGCGACGCGTTGGTTGCGCATGTCGATACATATCATTCGCGCGACTGGTATGCGCGCCTGCTCGCCGATCCTCGCGCCGCGGCGTGGATATTGGAGACCGGGCTCAAGGCGCCGGTCGGCTATGCGGTGATGACGCCGCCCGCGCTCGATTGCGAAACCGGTGCAGGCGATCTCGAATTGAAGCGCATCTATCTGCTCGGGCCGTTCCAGTCGGGCGGCTGGGGCGCGAAATTGCTCGAAGCGGTGGAAGCGGAAGCGCGCGCGCGGGGCGCGGCGCGGCTATTGCTGTGCGTCTATAGCGCAAACCATGCGGCGCAGCGTTTCTATCAGCGCCGCGGCTATGCCGACACCGGCTTCACACAGAATTTCATGGTCGGTGACGCCGAATTCAAGGATTATATCTGGACCAAGTCGCTGGATTGACCCCGGCTGCGGATCCTGCGGCGCCCGGCCTCCATCAGGCGCGATCCATTCCCTTTCGGGCAAAATGGTCCCATCCCGCCGCTCGCAGCCGGCGGCAGAAATCGTCGGCGGCCTCTCTGTCGGGCAGGCGCGCCTGGAGCCGATAGACATTCCCTGCCTGCACGACCGCATAATCGGTCCGGTTTAGCCCCTCTATCCGGCGGACGAGCTGGGACCATGCCTGCTTGGCGGCGGTCGCCGAATGATAGGCGCCCACCTGGATGCGTACCGGCGCCTTGGCGGTCGACGAGGAGGCGGCACGCGCCGCCGGCTCCTGTGCTGCGGTTGCGGCGGGCAGCGGCGCGGCTACGGGGAGGGCGTTGGCGATCAGCGCGTCGCCTTGATGCTGTTTTTCGGGGGTAAGCAAGGTGCGCAGGGTGGCGAGCCGCAGCCGCGCTTCCGGCAAGCCGGCCTGCGCCGCACGCGACATCAGCGCGTAAGCCAGCGGCTCGTCGCGCGCGACGCCCTCACCATTATAGTAAAGCGCGGCGAGCGAGCAGAGCGCGCGCGGCTCGCCATGCCGTGCCGCCATCGTCAGCCACGGCAAGGCCGCTACCTCAAGATGCTGGCTCGCCAGCAGCAGCCCCAATTCGGTCGCGGCGCCGACGTCGCCCTGGCGCGCGGCGCGGCCATACCAATCCTCCGCCAGCGGGAAATTAGGATCGACCGAGCGGCCGAGCCGATAGGCCTCGCCGATCAGGAATTGCGCATGCGCGTCGCCATGGATCGCCGGCTCGATCGCTTGCGCGAACGCACCGCGATAATCGCCTTTCTGCCACAGCGCATCCGCCGCGGGCACGGCCGCGGCGGCAGGGCTCTGCCAAAAAGCGAGCACAATCAGTCCCAAACCTGATCGCATCGCCAGCGAAACTAATGACTGAAGGTTAAGGATTTGCGGAGAAAGCGGGGCGAGTGGGGAGATAAGCTATTGAGGGAATTCGCGGGGCTTCGCTAGATGTTTGGTCCCGGGATTTGATGGGTCGGATCTGACGTGAAGCGTGTGGGCGCAAGCGCCCATGCTTTGCAGATGGCTTGGTAGGGTGTGAGACCCTTGAGGGTCTTGAGCCTGCGGCCGAAGTTGTAGGCGGCAACGAAGTCGCCGAGGTGCTGTCGAAGCTGGTCACGGTTGTCGTAATGGTATCGCTTCACAGTGGCTTCCTTGATCGTACGATTCATTCGTTCGACCTGGCCATTGGTCCACGGATGGCGAGGCTTGGTGAGGCGATGATCGATATCGTTCTGGGCGCAAGCCAACTCGAGCGAGTGCGCCCAGAACCGCTCGCCGTTAGCGATGGTCAACTTGATGTCTGGCACGGCTGATCCGCCTGCGCCGGGCGTGGTGAAGTGGATGCCGTTGTCGGTGAGTACGGTATGCACCTTGTACGGCACCGCCGCAACGAGATGCCGTAGGAAGTCTCCCATGACCTTGGTGGTCGCCTTCTGGTGCAGTTCGACAAAGGCGAACTTTGAGGTGCGGTCGATCGCGACGAACAGATAGAGCTTGCCCTGTTCAGTGCGGACTTCGGCGAGATCGATGTGGAAGTAGCCGATGGGGTGGTAGGACTTGAACTTACGCCGGTTCGGCGCGTCGCCTGCCACCGAGGGAAGCTGTGAGATGCCGTGCCGCTGGAGGCAGCGGTGCAGTGAAGAGCGCGTCAGGTGTGGAATGCTCGCCTGCAATGCGTGGAGGCAGTCGTCCAGCGGCAGCAGGGTATGACGGCGGAAGGCGACGATCACGGCCTCTTGCTCGATCGACAGCACGGTGGACTTTGCGATCTTGGGGGCCGGTTGGCAGATCGGCGGTCGAGGTGCGCCGCTTCCACTTAGCGACGATCTTCTGGTTGATGCCGTGTCGCCGGGCCAGCGCCCTCAGGCTCTCTCGACTATGTTGTATGGATCGCCTCACCGGTTCGCTCGGTCGCGAGATGGCGGATCGCGTCGCGCTGCCAGTCCTCGCGCTGGAGCCGGACCTCGGTGATCTCAACCGCGCCGTGGCGCTCGGCGAGCGATCGGAACGCAGCGCCAGCTTCGATCGCCTGAAACGGCCGAACGAGGCGAGCTTAGCTACGGAATCGTGAGAGTAAATCCTACCCGTTCCGGTGAGGCAACACCTTCGATTTCTGCATCACAAATAGGCTAAGCATGACTGCCGTAGCACGCCCGAGCGAGGATTGCGGATATGCCTTCCTGCCCCGAGCCAGCAAGTGGCGCTAGGGATTTGCATCAACCTCAAACCTAGCTAATCATTAGAAATCTTTTGATAGGGTGCACGCACGGTGGATAACAACTTGGGTCTTATCGCGCGCCGGGCACGGCCGGTCGTCGTAGGCGGTGTGCCGACATTCTCGCGACCCGATAGTCAGATGGTTAGTGCGTCCCAGTTTTATGAACCTTCCTGCCGGCAACGGTTCGACCAAATGCGCTTTCCCCTTACCTTGGACCGAAAAGCATGGGAGTATGCGTACGTCCTGCACGCCATTAGCACTTACGCTCGCACCGGACATGGAGCTCGCGGACTGGCTTTCGGTTGCGGCAAGGAGATCCTGACGTCGATACTTGCGGCGGAAGGCGCAAGCATCTTGGCTACCGATTACGTTCCCGAGCGAATGTCCGACCGCCAGTGGGAGGCGCGTGGCCTAGAGGACCTGTATTTCGAGCAATTCGTGGACAGGGAAACGTTTGCCCGCAACGTGCAATTCAGCCATCTGGATATGAATGCCATCGACGACGACCTGACCGGCTTCGACTTCTGCTGGTCTACCGGCTCCCTTGAGCATATCGGAGGCCACTCTAACGGGTTAGCCTTCATCGAAAGAGCGATGGCATGCCTGAAGCCCGGCGGGATCGCCGTTCATACGACCGAATACACGCTGACGTCCGATGTGGCGCACTACGACACGCCCGACCTGAGCTTCTATTGCCGCGCCGACATAGAAGGCCTGGCATCTCGCCTAATAGGCCAAGGCCATACTCTGGTACTCAATCTGGATCGGGGGACCACGGTCGCCGACATGCATGTCGACCTACCCCCCTATCACGCCGGTCATACCCTTACAGCACATTTCTCATCTCATGTTATTACGTCTATTGGACTTATAATACAGCGTTCAATGATATAATGTGACCATTGGCTTGCTGCTCATGGAGGAGATTGTTTGTGATAACTGATCGCTCCGACAAGTCAGGGACTCTACATGGCTCCAATTGAAGCTTGGTATATTTCAACTTTTTAGTGCAGCTAGACCTTGGCGGCGGGCTTTTGCGTTGTTTGTTTCTGTGCCTCTTTATGCCAACGCGGTTTCCGCGCAGGCAGTTAACTCCGTTCCAAATAATAGCTCCCTTATTAGCGCGACCATCCCGTCAACTAGACACATTGAACGACTCGGGTACGCCTCTCCTGGCGACGGTGGCTTTGCGGTTTATAATTATACGAGTGCCGCATGTACTGCGGCAGATAACGGCTACCAGGTTACGTCTAATTCGGGTGGTTGCTGGATAGCGGACTTTTCATCCGCAACACCTACACCAATAATTTGGGGCGCAACTGGGAATGGCGCTACGGATGACACCTCAAGTGTTCAGATGGCCGTTAACGCACTCCAAAACAAGAGGCTCTACCTTAATAAGTACATATACAGAATCAATGTACGGTAACTTCCTCTCGGCCCATTTCCATTATAGGATCTGGAGGAGGGCAAGGGATATACAACGGAACATGTTTAAGTGGATTAAGGCGGGGTGCGCCATCTCGTACGCTATCGCCCGAACCCAATATCCAGCGCACGCTGACGCTCCTCCTTCCGATCCCACCATCTTGGCTATGCTGGTCCATCTCAATCCCAACGTTCGCTCGCGCGGGGGATAAGGGGGCGGAGGCCGCGCATGTCGAACCCATCGCCCACCAGCAATTCGGCGCATGCCCAGCAGACAAAGAAGAGCAATAACGGTATTCGAAACAATTGCGATAGACCGGAGCCGGGCCATCATCCTGGCCGAGGAGCTTCGCCGCTACGTGGCCGAGCTTGCCAACTTGGGAGGCAAAACGTCTAAGAACGTCGCTCGTCTAGCGCATTGAATTGCGCAGATTCGACGCAACGCGGCACCCAGCCGTGGACTTATGAAATCACACATAAAGGAATTATCCAGAAGGAAGTTCCACATAATTTTAATGCGTTGCAAGAGAAAATGGTGCACCCGAAGGGATTCAAACCCCTGGCCTCTGCCTTTGGAGGGCAGCGTCCATAGGTCAACGTGAAGGCCGTTTGTCGCAATTTAGCATGCGGGATCAGCGCTTCCGCATTTCTGTCTCGGCAGCAGGTCCGTCCAGAGTCTGACAACAGCGAGGTGCGTTGGCTGAACGGCGGTCGGTGTGTGGCGGCAGGTCGGCTTTGGGGCAGCGCAGCAGACGTCGAAAAAATCGCCGCCCGAACCATCTGTGTCTGCCTAAAATGCGAAAGCAACTCGGGTGCGCAGGCCGGCAAATGAGGAGTGTGGGAAGCAACGAGGGAGCTGAAAAGCGCTTCGTCACCTAACGCTCTGAGAAGGCGTGAAAATTCCCACTTGACTGGATGCCCCGTGAGGATTCGAACCTCAATTGACGGAGTCAGAGTCCGTAGTCTTACCTTTAGACGACGGGGCACCAATGAAGGCGCGCGAGATAGGCAAGGGCGCCGGGCGTGTCAACGCATCGGCGCCGCCCTTGCCGGTTCGGGCGCTTTCGGACTAATCAGGGCCCAAGTACCGGCGGCCTGCGGCTGATTCCCGGAGAACATAAGAGACGATCAATGGTTGAGCGCGCGCAGAATGCGGCGCAGGCGTCCGGCGCGAATCGTCGGGCAGCGGCGCACCCGCCCCGCACCCCGCGGGCTTCGGCGATGCGTGGGACCTATGCCGCGCTCGATCTTGGCACCAACAATTGCCGGCTCCTGATCGCGCGCCCGGCGGGTGACGGCTTCATCGTGATCGACGCTTTCTCGCGCATCGTGCGGCTGGGCGAGGGCCTCGCCAAATCGGGCAAGTTGAGCGACGCGGCGATGGATCGCGCGGTGGCCGCGCTCAGCGTCTGCGCGGAGAAACTGAAGAAGCGTAACGTCACTCTGGTGCGATCGGTCGCGACCGAGGCTTGCCGCCGCGCCACCAATGGCGGCGAATTCGTCGCGCGCGTGCTCGCCGAAACCGGCATCCGCCTCCAGATCATCACCGCCGAGCAGGAAGCGCGGCTGGCGGTGATGGGCTGCCATGCTCTGCTTGAGCCAGGCACGGGGCCGGCTCTGGTGTTCGACATCGGCGGCGGATCGACCGAGCTGGTGCTGCTGGACGACACGATCGGCGGCGAAGGCGCCGCGCATGTGGGCGACTGGTTTTCCGCGCCCTGGGGCGTGGTCTCGCTGAGCGAGAGCGAGCCGCATGTCGGCGACGACGAGGCGGAATTGCGCGCGGCCTATGACCGGATGCGCGCGCGCGTGAGCGAGGCATTCGCGCCGTTCGCGGCGACGCTCAAGCGGCGCGGCGTCGGCGACGGCGGGCGGTTGCTCGGCACCAGCGGCACGGTCACCACGCTTGCGAGCCTGCATCTCGATCTGCCCAATTATGATCGGCGCGCGGTCGACGGCCTGATCGTGCCCGCCGAATCGATGCGCGCGCTCAGCCAGCGGCTGGCGGGCATGAATGTCTCGCAACGCGCCCTACTCGCCTGTATCGGCAATGAGCGCGCCGACCTGGTGGTGGCCGGCTGCGCGATCCTGGAGGCGATTTTGGATTTGTGGCCGGCTCAACGGCTGAGCGTCGCCGACCGCGGCATTCGCGAGGGCATATTGCGCAGCCTGATGGCGCACGAGCTGCGCAAGTGAGCCGCGGCGGATCGGGCGGGCGCGTGCGCGTCCGCACCGGGCGCGGGCGCACCGCTTCCTCGACGCGCTGGCTCGAACGGCAATTGAACGACCCCTATGTCCGCCGCGCCAGGGCTGAGGGTTATCGCAGCCGCGCCGCTTATAAATTGATCGAGCTGGACGAACGCTTCGGGCTGCTCAAGGGCGCCAAGCGCGTGCTCGATCTCGGCATCGCGCCGGGCGGCTGGAGCCAGGTCGTCCGCCGCGTCCAGCCCAAGGCGCAGGTCGTCGGCATCGACCTGCTGCCGACCGATCCGATCGAAGGCGTCGCGATCCTCCAGATGGATTTCATGGATGATGAGGCGCCCGCGATCCTCGCCGCGGAGCTGGGCGGCAAGGCGGATCTGGTTCTGTCGGACATGGCTGCGAACACCGTCGGTCATCAGCAGACCGATCATCTGCGCACGATGGGGCTGGTCGAGGCCGCGGCTTACTTCGCGGGTGATGTGCTCGCGCCCGGCGGCGCCTTCGTCGCCAAGGTGCTGGCGGGCGGCGCGGACCATGATCTCGTGGCGCTGCTCAAACGCATGTTCGGCACCGTGAAACATGCCAAGCCGCCCGCAAGCCGCAAGGATTCGTCCGAATGGTACGTCATCGCGCAAGGCTTCAAGGGCGTGCCCGCGGAGACCAGGGATGAACCGGCATCCTGATCGGCACATTGGCGTCGCAGGAAGACCGTCGCCGACTCGCGGATTCAGCGCATGAACACGGAAGCGCTTCTTCACCAAAATCCGGACCTATACCGATCTGTCGGCCAAAGCCGAGCTGGCCTGGTCATCGCTCCTGCGGCCCGGACATTATGGCAAGGACGAGGCTTTCATTCGCGCGGGCGATGTTCCGACCGCCTGCGCCTTCGTCGTCGAAGGCCTGCTGTCCCAGCACTATGTCGGCCGCGACGGCGACCTGATCATCAAGAATTTTTTCCCCGAGAACCGCATCGCCGCTTCGGTCAGCGCGACCTTGCTCGGCGAGCCCAGCCTTTTCACGATCACGGCGATCGAGGGCAGCATTGTCCTCGAATATGATTTCGCGGCCTTCAAGTCGCTCGTCGGCGATTTCCCCGACATCGCCGCATTTTATATCGCCTACATGGAGCGGCATTGGATCGTCGAGAAGGAGCCGGGCGAGATTGCCTTCCGGCATGACGACGCGATGCAGCGTTACCTCGATTTCATCCGCAGGGAGCCGGAGCTGCACCGGCGCTTGAAGCAGCATCACATCGCCGCTTGGCTGGGCATCACCCCCGAAAGCCTGAGCCGGCTGCGGAGAACGATCGCCATCACAAGACCCGACAGACGCTGACGCGATTTCCTACCAAACATCAATTCCTGCGCGGCGGGACGCCTCTATCCCGCTAGGCAAGCCACCGCCGTGACGGTCATGGCGGAGCTTCAAACGGCGGATATCGCGCCCGATCGGACCGCATCTCGCCGCGACTAGAGGAGACCTACGATGGCCAGGATGATTTTTGTGAACCTGCCGGTGACCGAGCTGGCCCGGGCCAAGGCCTTCTACGAGGCCCTGGGATTCACCAACAACGCACAGTTCAGCGACGATGATTCGGCCTGCATGGTGGTGAGCGAGACGATCAACGTCATGCTTCTCACCCACTCCAAGTGGCGCGGTTTCACCAGCCGTCCGATCCCGACGGACATGTCTGGGAAGCGATATGGATGGATCCAAGCGCGATGTCGGCTGCTGGCTGAGGCTCGTCGCGTCGCTTCGCGCTCAATTCAACCCATAGCCGCCATGGGGCTGGTCCTTCAACGGCAGGTGCTAAATCGCGGCCTGAACCATGGCGGCCTCCGGGATCGGCCGGATAATCCTTGGATGGCGAACCGTGGGCGGTCGCAGAGCGGGCAGAGATATCGGCGTTTTGACCAGGGCCCTTCGCCCGGCCGCTCGCTTGCGTTAGGGAGTGGCGATGGCAAGGAATTCGGCAATCGATCGGGCGTTTGAACTGGCAAGATCGGGTCAGTGCCGCAGCGTCTCCGAAATTATCCGTCGCCTGCCAGTGGGCGACCGGGCGGCCGTTGAAGCGCATCTGGCGCAGCCGGCGGCCAGGCGGGACCTCATCCTGATCTGCAGCAATGCCTGGCTTTCCGCCGACTAGCGCTTTCAGGAGCCGCAGCCGCGCCCTTTCCACATGAGTGGTTGACAAATGTATGCATAAAGCGTACTAAGGTCGCGGCACTTCGATTCCGTCCGCAGCGGCCTCTCGTCGCCCCCGGGCGTTGCGGCCCGCCCGATGCCGCAAGAGACCGATCATCAAGTTCGTTTCCGCGTTTTTTTGTTTTTCCCTTCGGCGGTCAGGTCCGAAAATCGATCTATTCCCCGATCAGATGCAGCACCACGCTGCGCCGGTGCGGGCGGTGGCGGTGTTCGAATACATAGATGCCTTGCCAGGTGCCGAGCACGAGCCGGCCATTCGCCAGCGGGATCGTCAACGAGACCTGGGTGAGCGCGTTCTTGAGGTGCGCGGGCATGTCGTCCGGGCCCTCATCGTCATGCTCGTAGCGCTCCGGATCCTCGGGCGCGATCCGGCCGAAGAAGGCGACCAGATCGTCCTTCACCTCGGGCGCGGCATTTTCCTGGATCAGCAGCGAGGCCGAGGTGTGACGGCAGAAGAGCGTCAGCAGACCGTTCCGCAAATGCTGGTCGTCGATCCAGCGCGCCACCTCGCGCGTGATCTCGTACAGGCGCTGACCCGACGTCTGGATTTCAAGCGCGGTCGAAGCCTGGCGCATGGCGCGCGTCACGCCGCGCCGCGCAGGGTTGCGCGCACGCCCTTGTGGCCGGTGTCATACTCCACCGTCGATCTGAGCGTCGTCGCCATTGCATTGACGAGCTTGGAGCCGAGGCCGGTGCCCTTGACCGCGCCGTCGGTCGGCATGCCGACACCATCATCCTCGACGCGCAACAGGAATGTGTCGCCCTCCGTCTTGAGCTCCACCCGCACCTCGCCGCGCGCTTTCGGCCCATAGGCATATTTGCATGCATTGGAGACGAGCTCGTTGACGATCAGCCCGATCGCGACCGCTTTGTCCGTGTCGAGCGCCAGCGCCTTGGCCGTGAGCGACAGGGTGCGCGGCGCCTCGGGCGTCGACCAGGCTTCCTCCAGATCGGCCAGCAGCGCGCCCAGATAGTCGGCCATCTCGACCTTGTTGACCGAATTCCCCGTATAAAGCCGGCGATGGACCTGCGCGATCGCGGTGATGCGGCGCTGCGTATCGTCGAGGGCGGCGCGCGCCTCCTCGTTGCGGACGTTGCGCGCCTGCATGTAGACGAAGGCGGACACCAGCTGGAGGCTGTTGGCGACGCGGTGATTGACCTCGTGCAGCATCGCTTCGAGCCGCTCATGGCTTTCGCGCAGCCGCGCTTCGGCCTGTTCCCGTTCGGAATGCATCCGCACGCGCGCGATGCCGTTCTCGATCGCGCGTGCGAGCAGGTCGAAGAATTCCTCGCCCACTGTCTTCACGATATAGTCGATCGCCCCCGCCTTGAGCGCGGCCACCGCGACGCGGCTTTCCTCCGATCCGGTGACATAGATGACGGGTGGCGGATCGGGCAGCTGGTGCAATTGCTGGAGCGTGGCGAGCCCGTCCTGGTCCGGCATATAATGATCGACCGCGATCAGGTCGTATCGCGCCTGCTCGGCCAACGCGACGCCTTCCCTTCCGCCCGACGCGCAATCGACCGCGAAGCCACGCTGCTGCAGCGCGCGCGAGACCAGCCGCCGAAGACCTTCGTCATCGTCGATATAGAGGATGCGCTGGGCGTCGTCGTCAGCCATTCGCCTCGGGAAGGTCCGGGACCTGGATCACCGACAGGAACAGGCCGAGCTGCCGGATCGCATCCGCGAAGCTTTCATAATTGACCGGCTTGGTGATGTAGACATTGCAGCCGAGGTCGTAGCAGCGCTGGATCTCGATCTTGTCGTCGGTGGTGGTAAGCACGACGATCGGCGTGCGCCTCAGCGGATTGTCCGCGGCCTTGATCCGGCCGAGCACGTCGGCGCCGCTCATGTCTGGCAGGTTGAGATCGAGCAGGATCAGCGCCGGGCCGTTGTGAGCCGGCCCGTCGGGCGCCTCGTGCAGATATTCGAGCGCGCTCGTGCCGTCGCGGAAATGGTGGATGGTGTTCGAGATGCCGGCGCGACGGATATTCTTTTCGATGAGACGGGCATGGCCTTCATCGTCCTCGACCATGATGATGTTGACCGGCTGATGCGTGTTCATCTCAGGCCTCTTGCTCCGCCGGGCAGGTGACCGGCAGATTGATCCGGAAGGTCGCGCCTCTGCCCAATTCCGAGTCGACACTTATCGTCCCGCCGAGGCGATACGCCAAGGCGCGCGTATGGGCGAGCCCGATCCCCTCGCCCGGTTGATCCTGCACGCCCGAACGGCGGAACAGATCAAAGATGCGCTCATGATCCTTGCAGTCGATGCCGCGGCCATTGTCGGCGATCTCGAAGATCGCGCGCTGGTTCTCGATGCGGCCGCGTATCTCGATCCGCCCCCGGCGGCCGGGCGACATATATTTGATCGCATTCTCGACCAGGTTGCCCAGGATCTGCTCGATCGCGAGCCGGTCGCTGATGATGGTCGGCAGCCTCGACACGACCGAGAAATCGATCTCCTTCATGTCCAGCTGATGGCGGTGCGTGTCGGCGACGCTCAGGAACATCGCGTTCATGTCGAGCGTCTCGGGTGCGATCCGGCGGCGGCCTTCGCGCGACAGGCGCAGGATCGCGTTGATCAGCCGGTCCATCTTCTCGGTTGAGGTGCGGATGAAGCGAATCGCCTCGGGCAAATCCTCGTTCGCCGCGGACCGTGCGTCCTTGTCGATCAGGCCGGGGGCCTTTTGGTCCACCCTGTCCATCATCGCGCGCAACTTGCGGGCGGCGGTTTCAAGCTCGCTCGTGAAGCCCATCACGTTGACCAGCGGCGAGCGCATATCGTGGCTGACGATGTAGGCGAAGCGCTGGATCTCGTCATTGGCGCGCTGAAGCTCGGTGGTGCGTTCGCGCACCGCGCCCTCGAGATCGGCATTGAGCCGCCGCAGCGCATCGCGCGACGCAGCCAGGCTGCGCGTATAGCCCAGGATCACCCATATCGATCCGGCGCCTACCAGCACCAATATCGTCCCCGCTGCGGCGACTGTCGCATAGAATAAGCGGATCGATCCGGCCGTGGCGGCGTCGCGGATTGCGAGCAGCCTATTCTCTTCATCGATCATCACCGCGGCCTGCGCGCGCAGAACCGTTATGGCGCGCCGCCCAACGCTGTTCCGGAACAGGCGCACGCCCTCATCGCGCCGCCCGCTGCGGACCAGGGCGACCGACTGTTCCATGAACGGGAGGTCGCTCCGCGTGAGCGCGATCAGGCGCGCGACACTGGCTTGCTCGCGCGGATTGTCGCGGGTGAGATCACGGATGCGCGTGAGCAAAGGGAAAAGATGCTTGCGCGCGTCGTAAAAGGTTTCCGCATGCGCCGCGACGCCCGTCAGAAGATAGCCCCGGCGCCCGGCTTCGGCGCGTTCCATCGTCGCCAAGAAATCGGTGATCGCCCGTTCCACCTGGAACGTGTGATTCACGCGGCTGGAGTGGAACTGGTTTTCCTGCACCAAATGATAGGCGGTCAGGCCGGTGGCGAGCAATGCGAGAAAGCCGAGCGCAACCGCGCCGATCACCAGCCGGTTGAACCACGTGTCCGGGACCGTGGCAGTCTTCAGCGACAGGCGCACCTTTAGCTGGATACCGGCATTGTGCGCGATCTCAAAGCTTCGAACTCCGTCACAACACGATCTCGAAACAGGCGCCTTCGCCGCTTTGGCCGAGCGCGATCGTGCCATCATGCGCGGTGACGATCCGGCGCGCGAGGCTCAGGCCCACCCCCGTTCCGCCCGCCTTGGTCGTAAAGAAGGGAAGGAAGATCTCGGCGGCGAGTTCGGGCGGAATGCCTGGACCGTTGTCGCGGATCGCGATCATCGTGCGCCCGCCGTGAAGCAGCCGGATCGACAGGCTCATCGCCGGCGCGTCGCCATGAGCGGTCGCGGCTTCGGCACCGTTCTTGAGCAGGTTGATCGCGACCTGTGCGAGCAGATCGGGATCGGCGTCGAGATGGAGATCGCCGGGCTCGATCGTAATCCGGAGCGGCACGTTGCGACCCGCTTCGGACGCGGCGAACAGGCGATGCAATTCGTCGGCCCAGGCGCGCGCGGCGAAGCGCCGCCGATCGACCACGGGCGCGCGGCTGAAGGCGCGATAGGCGTCCACGAAATGCATGATCCCCGCCGCGCGCCGCGCCAGCGTCTCGACCGCGGCGCGCGCATCCGCCATTTCCGGCCGGTCGTCAGGAAGATCCGCCATCAATCGCGCCGCGCTTTCGGCGAGGCTGACGACAGGCGTCATCGAATTCATGATCTCGTGCGTCAGCACGCGCACCAGATCGGCCTGCGCGGCAAGCTCGACCGTGGACAATTCCTGCTGGATCGGCTGGACCGCGACGATCGCGAGGCTGCGCCCCAGCCGGTCGAGCGCGGCGCGCGACACCATCGCGCGCTGCGCGGCATCGTCGACGCGCAGCGGCACCACCTTGCGCGCGCCCGGCCCCGCCCCGCGCAATGCCGCGACCAGATCAGGGCCGTAGCGCGCGAAATCCTCGATCCGCGTGCCGTCGAGGCGGTTGAACAGCTTGCGCGCGGCTTTGTTGGACAATGTGACTCGCCCCTCATCGTCGACCAGCAGCAAGGCAGCGGGGGACTCGTCGGCAAGCGCCGCGTGGATGCGCGCTTCGTCATTGGCCTGGACGCGTTCGGCGCGCAGCTGGCGCATCGCGTCGCCCAGCGCCTGGCCGAGCTCGTCGAAGCCGCCACCGACGGTGCGGCCGAACCCCTGGTTGAAGTCGCCGTAGCGCAGCGCCTCGACGAAGCGCGCGACCTCGCGATTGGTGCGGCCGATATAATGCCATAAGCTCCACGCCGTGCCCGCGGCGAACAGTCCCGCGACCAGCCGCGCGGCCGCGAGCCCCGACTGAAGAAAGCTCAATGCGAACGCGGCGACCGCGATCAGCAGCAGCAGCAGGCGCCAGCTGAAGCCGACCGCGAAATTGCGCTCAAAGCCCATGTTTCTCCATACGCCGATAGAGCGAGCCGCGCGTCAGGCCGAGTTCGGCCGCGGCGGCGGAGATGTTGTAGGCGTGCTTCTGGAGCGCGCGTTCGATCATCTGCTTTTCGGCCTTGTTCAGGTTGAGGTCCGGGTCCGCCGACGCCGGCTGGGGCAGCGCCTCCTGCGCGATCCGGATCGACGGCTGCGCGCGCGACAGCGGGAAATCGGACAGCGCATAGGCATCGCCCTCTGCGAGGATCACCGCGCGCTCGGCGGCATGGCGGAGCGCGCGGACATTGCCCGGCCACTCGTAACGCTCGAGCTGCGCCAGCACCGATGCGGGCAGCGCGCGCGCCGGCTTGCCATATTTGCGCGCGTAGAGATGGAGGAAATGCTCGAGCAGCAAAGGCACGTCCTCGGCGCGTTCGCGCAACGGCGGCAGCTCGATCTCGACCGTGTTGAGCCGGAACAGCAGATCGGTGCGAAAAACGCCCGGATCCTCGATCTGCTCGGGCCGCAAATTGGTCGCCGATACGATGCGGATATCGATCGGCACCGGCTTGTTTGCACCGACCGGGGTCACCTGGCGCTGCTCCAATGCAGTCAGCAATTTGGGCTGGAGATGGAGCGGCAGATTGCCGACCTCGTCGAGGAAGAGTGTGCCGCCGTCAGCCGCCTGCATCCGCCCGATCCGGTCGGCACGCGCGTCGGTGAAGCTGCCTTTCACATGACCGAACAGCTCGCTGTCGATCAAATTCTCGGCAATCGCGCCGAGATCGACCGAGAGCATCACCTTGCCCTCGCGGTGCGAACGGCGATGAATTTCGCGCGCGACCAGCTCCTTGCCGGTGCCGTTCTCGCCCGTGATCAGCACATTGGCCTGGGTCGGCGCGGCGCGCTCGATCAGCGCCATCACGCGTCGCATCGCATTGCTCTGCCCAAGCAAGGGGATTTCGCCTGAGGCCGGCGCTGCGATTGCCTCCGCCTTGGCTTTCTCGACGTCGGTGGCGCGGCGCTGCCGGCGCAAGGCGGCGGCGGTGCGCACGGTCGCGAGCAGCCGTTCGTTATTCCACGGCTTGGAGACGAAATCGGTCGCGCCCTGCTTCATTGCCTCGACCGCGATCTGCACCCCGCCATGCGCGGTGATCAGCACCACCACCGCGTCGGGATCCTTTTCGAGGATGCGGCCGAGCCAGAGGAAGCCCTCGCGCCCGTCAGTCGCGCCGCGCATGAAATTGGCATCGAGCAGGATCGCGTCGGGGGATCGCCCGGCGATCACCTCCATCGCCTGCGCGGGAGAGGGGGTCGTGACCACCTCGGCAAACAATTCGCGCAACAGCAGCCGCGCCGCCAGCAATATGTCGGCATCGTCATCGATCACGACGCACAGGTCGAATGCGGGTTTGTCCGCCATCGTCACTCCCCGATCAGCTCGTTAGCTATCGGGACCGCCCCAATCAACAAACGTGCCAAAACTGTCCGCCTCCGGACGGAATTATGTCCGTATCCGGTCGCCGGTTAAACGGCCTGATCAACCGTGCGATCGGAATATTCCCGACAAATCAAAAGCCTGATCGATTTGGCACGGCCAATGCTGTGTCGATCGGTATCGGCAGTCACGCCGATTTCATCCGGGAGTGATGACCATGAACCGCCTGTCCCCCCTTGCCTTGGCCGCGGCGATGATCGCCACGAGCGTGAGTGTGCTCGCTAGCTCGCAGGTCCAGGCCGCAACCGACCGCGCTGCCGGCGCCCACCCGCGTCACGCAATACATGGCAAAACCATCCAGCCGGCGTCGCGCTGATGGGCTTCGGCCTCTGCCTGTCCGTGCACGGACACACGAATGTCCGGAATCGGACAGGCGGATCGCGGGCACAAAGCTTTCGCTGCCGTGAACGGCCTCTGGCACGATCTCTGCTTAGGATAGCTTCATGAGCGTCGTCCGCATGAAATCCGATTCCGAAGCCAAGTCGCTGTCCAGCGGCATGGATCGCGTCATCGAGAAGAAAGCGCTGCCCATCTGGGCCAGATATGCAGGCGCCGCGGCGATCGTGCTGCTGCTCGTGCTGGCCTGGTATCTGGCGCCGCGCGGCAATGCGCAGTCGGTCCAGGCCGACCGCCTCACCATTTCGGAGGTGCGCAACGGCACGTTCGACGATTTCCTGCCGCTGCGCTCGCTCGTGACGCCGCTGCTGACCGTCTATCTCGACGCGGTCGAAGGCGGCCGCGTCGACAAAATCCTGGTCGAGGACGGCGCTTATGTGAAGAAGGGCCAGCTGCTTGCGGTCCTCACCAATGCCGAGCTCCAGCTCCAGACCTTGCAGTCGCAGACCTATGTCGCGCAGCAGGTCTACAATCTCCAGCTTGCCGAGCTCAGCCGCGAGCAGACGCGTTCGGCCAACGAGCAGGCCGTCACCCAGGCTGAGAACGAATATGCCAAGGCCAAGCGCCAATTTGATCTGCAGGCGCCGCTCGCGCAGCGTGGTTTCGTCGCGGGCAAGGTGTTCAACGACACGCGCGACGATCTTGTCCTCGCGCAGCGCAAGCTAGCGGAAGTACGCGCCACCAAGGCCGCCGAGGGCCGGCTGCAGACCAATCAGGTTTCGCAGATGCGCGTCACCGCCAATACGCTTCAAGGGGCGCTCGGGATCGCCCGCAACAATCTCGATCAACTTAATCTGCGCGCGCCGGTCGATGGCCAGCTTTCGTCCTTCACGATCCAGATCGGCCAGAGCATGAATCATGGCGAACGCATCGGCCAGATCGACAGTCCCGGCCGCAACAAGCTGCGCGCGCAGGTCGACGAATTCTATCTCGGCCGCGTCCGGGTGGGCCAGATCGCGACGGTCGACTATGCCGGCAAGACCTACAAATTGAAGGTCGCGCGCATCTATCCGCAGGTGAAGAACGGCATCTTCGAGGCCGATCTCTGGTTCATCGGCGACGAGCCCAACGGCATCCAGCGCGGCCAAACGTTGCAGGCGCGGCTGACCTTCGGCGATCCCACGCCGGCGCGATTGCTGCCCAACGGCGCTTTCTACAACGACACCGGCGGCAGCTGGGTGTTCGTGGTCGCGCCCGACGGCCGCCACGCGATCAAGCGCCAGGTCCGCCTCGGCCGCCGCAACGAGGATTTTATCGAGGTGCTCGACGGGCTCGACCCGGGCGAGAAGGTGATCACCTCGCCCTATACCGGTTTCGCCGACAAGGATCGGCTGGACATCACGAATTGAGCCAAGGGGACTAATCGATGCTGACGCTGCGCAATCTTTCCCGGGTGTACCGCACCGACACGGTCGAAACCACCGCGCTCGATTCGATCGACCTCGACATCATGGACGGCGAGTTCGTCGCGATCATGGGGCCGTCGGGCTGCGGCAAGTCGACCCTGCTCAACATATTGGGCCTGCTCGACAGCCCGTCGTCGGGTTCCTACCGCTTCGGCGAGACCGAGGTCGCGGGGCTGAGCGAAACCAAGCTGAGCGATATCCGCAAGCGCCACATCGGCTTCATCTTCCAAAGCTTCAATCTGGTCGACGAATTGTCGGTCCGCGAGAATGTCGAGCTGGCCTTGCTCTATCATGGGATCGGCGCGGCGGAGCGGCGCGCGCGGGTGGACGCGGTAATGGACAAGGTTGGCGTCGCGCATCGTGCCGATCATCGCCCCAGCCAATTGTCGGGCGGCCAGCAGCAGCGCGTCGCGGTGGCGCGCGCGGTGGTCGGCAATCCCGATCTGATCCTTGCCGACGAGCCGACCGGCAACCTCGACACGCATCATGGCGAGGAGGTGATGCGCATGCTCCAGGCGCTCAACCGCGAGGGCACGACCGTGGTGATGGTCACGCATTCGCCGAGCCACGCCGATTATGCCGGCCGCGTCGTCAACATGCTCGACGGGCAGGTTTTGGCCGAGCGCAAGCGCGCGGCGTGATCGAATAGCCCCCTCCGTGGTCAGCGGAGGGCGCCAGGGTGAGGGCCTTCGCGGCCGCGTCCCTTCCGGCTCGCCGGGCGGCATTGCGGAGGCCCTCATCGAAACCAGGAAGAGAGTAGGACCATGATCCGCAATTATCTCATCGTCGGTCTTCGGGCGCTGGCCAAGAACCGGACCTATGCCTTCATCAACATCGTCGGGCTGGCGCTCGGGCTCGCGGCGGCGGTGCTGATCCTGCTCTATGTCCGCTACGAGATGAGCTACGACGCGTCGCTGCCGGGCGCCGACCGGGCCTTTCAATTCCAGGATTATTACAAAGCCGACAAGAAGGGCACCGAAGCGATGCCCATGCAGATGACGGAGTTCGTTGCGGGCCGCAGGCTGGCGAAGGATTTTCCGCAGGTGGAGAAGGTCGTCTACGTCCGCTCCGAACAGCCTGTGGTTCTGCAGGACGGGGTCGCCAAGCAAACCGACGACGTCCGCGTCGTCGACAGCAATATCTTCGACGTGCTCCAATTCCCGTTCGTGCGCGGCAATCCGGCACATGTGCTGGACGACACGCATTCGCTCGCGATCAGCGAGAAGGAGGCGATCCGCCGCTTCGGTACGAGCAACGTAATCGGCAAGACGCTGACGCTCGAGCTCAACCAAGGCAACGTGGATTATCGCATCACCGGCGTGTTCAGGGATATTCCCAAGAACAGCCAGTTCGCCGCCAACATCGTCGCGCGCGTCGATCCCAATACCGAATTCAGCGGCTTCCCAACCTTCCTGACGAGTTGGGGCAGCCAGGGCGGCTGGTATTATGTGAAGCTGCGGCCTGGCGCGAATGCGGCCGACATCAATGCGCAGCTTCCCGCCTGGAAGAAACGCAACATCCCCGACGAGGTCACCAACGGCGAGCGCAGAAATCAAGGCGACATGCAGGATTTCGCGCTGGTCAATATACGTGACGTCCATCTCGGCAAGGGCCAGCGTTTCGGTATCCGCCCGACCAATGACAAGCTCACCGTGCTCACCTTCGGCCTGGTGGCCTTGATGGTGCTGGGCATGGCGTGCGTGAACTTCACCAATCTCGCGACGGCGCGCGCCTCGCAGCGGGCCCGCGAAGTGGCGTTGCGCAAGGTGCTGGGCGCGACGCGCGGTCAGCTCATTGCGCAATTCATCGGCGAATCCGTGCTGGTGGCGGCAATCGCGATGGTGATCGCACTCGCCATCGTCGAATTGCTGCTGCCTCCTTTCAACATGTTCCTCGATGCCCAGATCGTACTCGGCTATCTCGGGCGCGATACCATATTGCCTTATTTGTTCGGATTGGTCCTGCTGGTGGGTGCCGCGGGTGGTGTCTATCCCGCTTTCTATCTCTCGCGGTTCGAGCCCGCGCGCGTGCTGCGCGCGAACAAGTCGGCCGCCGACGCGCAAGGGTCGGGAATGCTCCGGAACGTGCTCGTGATCGGTCAGTTCGCGGTGTCGATCGTGCTGATCATCTGCACAATCATCATCTATGCGCAGACGGTTTACGCGCGCACTGCCGATCAGGGCTATCAACGCCAGGGCCTTTTCCAGGTCGGTAATATGGACGTGCAGGGTATGGACAAGGTCGCATTGCGGCTGGTCGAGCAGATCCGGCGCCTGCCGGGCGTGCAATCCGCCGCCGCAACCGGAATCGCGATCCAGCCCAGCAACAACAACAATACCGATGTCTTCTTGCCGGGAAGCACGTCATCGGTCGGGATCGCTTATTATGCGACCCAAGCCGGTTTCTTCCGTGCGATGGGGATGAAGCTGCTCGCGGGGCGCGACTTCGACGATAATCGTCCGCGCGATGACTCCACCACTCCTTTCCCGGTCAATATGGATGCGGAGCGCGCCTTCGCCGCGCGCGGCGCCAACGTCATCCTGAGCGAAAGCGCCGCGAAGCGGCTGGGCTTCCACACGCCGCAAGAGGCGATTGGCAAAAACCTGACCGCCGGCATCACGCTTAGGGAAATCGGGCTGGTGCCGATTACGGTCGTGGGCGTGGTCAAGGATGCGCGCTTCCGCTCGATGCACGATCCATTGCAGCCAATCATGTTCCTGATGACCAAGACCGGCTTCACGCATATCGACATCCGTTATGCCGGAATCGCGCCCAATGCGCTGCGCGACGAAGTTCAGCGCGTGTGGAACCGGCTGGTGCCGCAAGTGCCGTTCCAGGGCGATTTCGCTGATGAGATATTGCGCGACGAATATAAGGCCGACACCGCACGCGGGCAGCTCTTCGCGGGCTTTGCCTTCCTGTCGGTTGTGGTCGGATGCCTCGGGCTGTTCGGGCTCGCAAGCTTCACCGCCGAGCGCCGCACCAAGGAGATCGGCATCCGCAAAGTGCTGGGCGCGCGCACGCGCGACATCGTCCAGCTGCTCGTCTGGCAATTCAGCCGGCCGGTGCTGATCGCCAACATGATCGCGTGGCCGATCGCGTGGTGGGTGATGCGCGATTGGCTCAACAAGTTCGATCAGCGCGTCGGGCTGGGGCCGGCGCCGTTCCTGCTCGCGGGCGGGCTCGCCTTGGGCATCGCGATCACGACCATCGCCAGCCACGCCTTTCGCGTCGCGCGGGCGAACCCGATCCTGGCGCTTCGGTACGAGTGAGCCCTACGCGTCATCCCAGCGAAAGCTGGGATCTCGGGAGGTCGCGCCCAGCTCCTGAGACCCCAGCGTTCGCTGGGGTGACATAAAAGGAGAGGGGGCTTGCGCGCTCGACTCTAAGCGGCCACCATCTCGCATATGCAGCAGAGCGGCGGCATCGTCGAACCCGCTTGTCCGTCCTCGGAGCGGATGATCACCTTACCCGCGCGGCCCGAGCCGATCAGGCTCGCCGCCGATCAAACCGCGGTGGTCGTGATCGACATGCAGAACGCTTATGCTTCCCCCGGCGGCTATGTCGATCTGGCGGGCTTCGACATTGCGGGCGCGGCGGGCACGATCGGCAAGATCGCGACCGTGCTGGATACCGCGCGTGCGACGGGCGTGCAGGTCATCTATCTGCAAAATGGCTGGGATCCCGATTATGTCGAGGCGGGCGGCCCCGGTTCGCCCAATTTCCACAAGTCCAATGCCTTGAAGACGATGCGTGCGCGGCCCGAACTCAACGGAAAGCTGCTCGCGCGCGGCGGCTGGGATTATGATCTGGTCGATGCGCTCGCACCCAGGCCGGGCGACATCCGGCTCCACAAGACGCGCTATTCCGCTTTCTTCAATTCGCAGCTCGACCAGGTTTTACGCGCGCGCGGCATCCGCAACATCGTCTTCGTCGGCATCGCCACCAACGTCTGCGTCGAAAGCACGCTCCGCGACGGCTTCCACCTCGAATATTTCGGCGTGATGCTGGAGGATGCGACGCATCATCTCGGGCCCGAATATTGCCAGCAGGCGACGGTCTACAATGTCGAGAAATTCTTCGGCTGGGTCTCCACCGTCGCCGATTTCTGCGGCAGCTTCGGCCAGATAGATCAAGGAGAATAAGGTGCCGTTCGAGGCGATCAATCCGTCCCAATTCCCGACGCCGATCGCGCCCTATTCGGCCGGCGCCCGGGCCGGAAACACCGTTTACGTTTCAGGCGTCCTCGCCTTGGGCGAGGGCGGTACGGTGCTGCATGTCGGCGACGTCGCGGCGCAGACGCGCCATGTTCTGGACGTGATCAAGGTCACGCTCGAGGCCGCCGGCGCGACCATGGCGGACGTCGCGATGAACCATATCTTCCTCAAGGATCTGGCCGATTATGCCGCCTTCAATGCGGTTTATGCCGACTATTTTCCCGGCCAGAAACCCGCGCGCTATTGCATCAAATGCGAGCTGGTGAAGCCGGATTGCCTGGTCGAGATCGCGTCGGTGGCGCATATCGGTGCCTGAAGCGGCCGGGCTTCATTACGATCTGCACGGGCCGCCCGCGGCCGACCCGCTCATCCTCTCCCCCGGCCTTGGCGGCTCCGCGCATTATTGGAAGCCCAATATCGAGGCGTTCGCCGAACAATTCCGCGTCGTCACCTATGATCATCGCGGCACCGGCCGCAGCCACCCGGCCCTGCCGGAGACGGTCAGCATCGAGGATATGGCCGACGACGTGCTCGCGCTGATGGACGCGCTCGCCATCAAGCGCGCGCATTTCGTCGGTCACGCGATCGGCGGGATGATCGGCATGGCGATCGCGCTCAAGGCGCGTGACCGGCTGCGGCGACTGATGGTGATCAACGGCTGGGCGCGGCTTGAACCGCATACCGGTCGCTGCTTCGACGCGCGGCTGCGGCTGCTGCGCGAGGGTGGCCCGCAGGCCTATGCCGACGCGCAGTCGATCTTCCTTTTCCCCGCCGATTGGATCGCGCTGCACGAGGAGGATGTCGCGGCGATGGCGCGCGCCACGGTCGAACATTTCCCGGAAGCGGCCACGCTCGAGAAAAGGATCGCCGCGGCGCGCGCTTTCGACATTCTGGAACGCGTGGGCGAGATCGGCACGCCCCTCCTGGCGGTTTGCGCGAGCGACGATGTGCTGGTGCCGTCGATCGCCTCGACGCGGATCGTCGATTATCTTTCGCCCTTCAACGGCGGGACCGAGGTGACGATGCGCTGGGGCGGTCATGCCTGCAACGTCACCGATCCCGAAGGCTTCCATCAATTCGCGCTCGCCTGGCTGGCGGGGAAGGCGCTCATCGAGGAGTAAGTCCCATGCAGGTCGGCGTGTTCATCCCCATCAACAACAATGGCTGGCTGATCAGCGAAAACAGCCCGCAATATATGCCGAGCTTCGACCTCAATAAGGCGATCGCGCTCAGGGCCGAGGCGCATGGGCTCGATTTCCTGCTGTCGATGATCAAGCTCAGGGGCTTTGGCGGGAAGACCGAATTCTGGGAATATGGGCTGGAGAGCTTCACGCTGATGGCGGGGCTCGCGGCGGTCACGGACAGGATCAAGATCTACGCGACCTGCCCGACGCTTGTGATCCCGCCCGCTTTCGCCGCGCGCATGTGCAACACGATCGATTCGATCAGCCATGGGCGCTTCGGACTCAACCTGATCACCGGCTGGCAGCGTCCCGAATATAGCCAGATGGGGATGTGGCCGGGCGACGAGCATTTCCGCAACCGCTACGACATGCTTGGCGAATATGCCGGAATCTTGCGCGAGCTGTGGGAAACCGGCGTCTCCGACTTCAAAGGCAAATATTACCAGATGGACGATTGCCGCGTCCGGCCCAGGCCGCAGGGCGATATCAAGATCATCTGCGCGGGCTCGTCGGATGCGGGCCTCGCTTTCTCCGCGCAATATGCGGATTATGCCTTCTGCCTGGGCAAGGGCGTCAACACGCCCAAGGCCTTCGCATTCAACAATGAACGCCTCGCGCTCGCGACCGAAAGAACGGGGCGCGACGTGTCGGTGTTCGTGCTGGTGATGGTGATCGCGGCCGAGACCGACGAGCAGGCGATGGAGAAATGGATCCACTATCGCGAGGGCGTGGACCATGAGGCGGTCGCCTGGCTCGGCGAGCAGGGGGCCGCCGACAAGACCAGCACCACCACCAATGTCCGCCAGCTCGCGGACAAGGAAAGCGCGGTCAATCTCAACATGGGGACGTTGGTCGGCTCTTATGAAAGCATCGCGCGCATGCTCGACGAGATGGCGGAAGTGCCCAATACGGGGGGCGTTTTGTTGACGTTCGACGATTTTCTGGAGGGAGTCGAGGCGTTCGGAACGCGCATCCAGCCGTTGATGACGAGCCGCAAAAAGGCGTAAGTCGCGTAATCCGCTCCAATTCGGATGGGTCGATTAAGCCTCAGAATTGGCGGTTTTCCGTGGTTTTTGTGCCGTAACGGTTCGGACACGTAAGAAAGGTTAAGACGTTTAGGCTCTTGTTAACCTTTAACCTTCATTACCAAGTTCGTAACCAAGCGCGTTGACGGTTCGGATGGGGGTCCATCCCGGACGCCAGGAAACAGGGGTTTAGGCCATGCGTGTATTGCTTATCGAAGACGATCCCACGACTGCCCGCTCGATCGAGCTGATGCTGAGCTCGGAAGGGTTCAATGTTTATACGACCGACCTCGGTGAAGAAGGTCTCGATCTCGGCAAGCTGTACGATTACGACCTGATCGCGCTCGACCTCAACCTGCCCGACATGACCGGCTATGACGTGCTCAAGAAATTGCGCACGTCGCGGGTCCAGACTCCGGTCCTCATTCTTTCAGGCATTGCCGAGATGGACGCCAAGGTGCGCGCGCTCGGCTTCGGTGCCGACGATTATGTCACCAAGCCGTTCCATCGCGAGGAACTGATCGCGCGTATCCATGCGATCGTCCGCCGCTCGAAGGGCCATAGCCAATCGGTGATCAAGACCGGCAAGCTCGCGGTCAATCTCGACGCGAAGACGGTTGAGGTCGATGGCGCCCGCGTCCATCTGACGGGCAAGGAATATGCGATGCTGGAGCTGCTCTCGCTCCGCAAGGGCACCACGCTCACCAAGGAAATGTTCCTCAACCACCTCTATGGCGGGATGGACGAGCCCGAACTCAAGATCATCGACGTCTTCATCTGCAAGCTGCGCAAGAAGCTCAGCCTGGCATGCGGCGGCGAGAATTATATCGAGACCGTTTGGGGCCGCGGCTACGTGCTGCGCGAGCCGAACGAGGTTCCGATCGCCGAAGTCGCGTAAACCTCCTCTCCTATCGAACAACTGCCGCCGTCCCGGTTCGTCCGGGGCGGCGGTTTGTTTTTTTGACCTACGCCGCAATATTGCGGTTTCCCGGCGTGGACGATCAATCCAGCCGCGGCTTCGCGCGATTCTTTTTGACCGCCCCCGTGCGTGCCTTGGCCTCCACCCGCTTGATCTTCGCCGCGCGACTGGGTTTGGTCTTGATCCGCCGTTCCGGGCGGATACGTGCCTCGGCCACCAGTTCCGCCAGCCGGCGGCGCGCTTCCTCGCGATTGGCCTCGCGCGTGCGGTGCGTGCGCGCGGTGACGAGGATGCCGCCGTCGAGCGTCCAGCGGCTGCCGGCGAGCCTCTTCAGCCGCGCGAACGCGTCAGGCGGCAGCCGCAGCGCATAGACGTCGAGACGGAGCTGGACCGCGGTCGCGACCTTGTTGACATTCTGCCCGCCCGGTCCGGTCGCAGCGAGGAAGCGTTCTTCCAGGGCCTCTTCGGGCAAGGGCGGGGGTGCGGGTGGCGGCATGATATCCTCGTGCGGTGGGCTAGCGCCTGATTCCGCCGGGGGGAAGCGCCGTGCCGACGCCCGAGAGTCTCGTTAATTTTTCGTCAGCCATATTTGGGCCGTCAAAAGTTATCGATTTCGGCCCATCATCCTGAACCAAACCATTGTATCGGCGGAGTTTCCGTGTTTATTTCCAACCCAGGCCAAGGCGCGGAAACCCCTGTCGAGGATCGCCGGCGCAGCGTCCGCCACGCCGTCGTCAACCAGGTCGCGAAGTTCCGGCTGGCATCGGGGCGCGAGGAATTGTGCCTGCTCCAGGACATTTCGGCCGAGGGGCTGAAGGCGGAAGTCTATATTCCGATTGAGCGGGGCGCATCGATCGATATCGAGTTGCGCACCGCGCACACGGTCAGCGGAAAGATCGTCTGGGTCGCGGAAAACATGATCGGAGTCGCGTTCGATGCGCCGATCCCGGCGGCGGCGATGCTCGCGCATTGCTCCTTCGAACTGAAGGGGGGCAGTCTGCGCCCGCCCCGGCTCAAGGTGAATTTGCGCGGCCTCCTGCGGATCGGCACCGCCGCGCGGATGGTGAGCATCGGCAATATTTCGCAGGCGGGGATGCAGATCGCCGCGCCCGAGCCGCTGCTGGCCGGCATCGCCTGCTCCGTCGCTCTGGCGGGCCTGCCCGCGCGCGACGCGGCGGTCTGCTGGTGGCGCGACGGCGATGCGGGCCTGATGCTGACCGAAGCCTTCGATTACCCCACTTTTGCACAGTGGCGCGCCGGGATCCGCTGACGCCTTTTCGTCCTCCCGAATCTGCACGCGGATCGTTCCGGATACGATCCCGGAATATTGATCGTTAATTTGTCGTCAACGACGTTGAGGCGGGAATGGTTACAGGTTGATCAGGCATTCCGTTGCCTCAACCCACGCTCGGTGGAGGTTGCGTGTTCTTTTCCAGGCCCAAGGCAAATGTAGAGGAGCCGGTGCGGGAGCGCCGGCGCAGCATCCGCCATACGACCGTGATGCAGATCGCCAAGATCCGTTTCACCGCCGCGCAAGAGGAACTGTGCCTGCTGCGCGACATCTCTCCCGAGGGTCTCAAGGCTGAAATCTATGTCCCGGTGGAGACGGGCACGCATGTCGAGATCGAGGTGCGCACCGGCCATGTGCTGAGCGGCTGCATCAGCTGGGCCGAGGCCGGCCTGATTGGTGTGTCCTTTGACGAACCCATGCCGATGGCCGCGATGCTGGCGCATTGCTCGTTCGACGCGCGCGTGGGCGCGTTGCGCCCACCGCGGCTCAACGTCGACATGAACGGTCTGCTCAAGCTCGGCGCCGAGGACCGCCCGGTGCGCGTTGGCAACGTTTCGCAGGCGGGCGTGCAGATCGGCGCCCCCGATCCGCTCGATCCGGGCGCCCCTTGCGCGATCGCGCTCCCCGGCCTGCCGCCGCGTGCCGCGACGATCCGCTGGTGGCGCGGTGATCAGGCCGGGCTGCTCTTGTCGGAGCCCTTCGAATATACCGAATTCGCCGAGTGGCGTGCGATCGTGGCGGCTTGACCGCCTTCAAGAGTGGGGTTCGGCAAAGCTGAACCGGGCCGGTGCCGCTTCAGCGAAGCTGAATCGAAACTCTAAGCCGGCCCACCCCTTTCCCCACCGGGTTCCGCTTGCTAGGGGCACCGCACGCACCGCATCGCAGCATAAGGATTCCCGCCATGACCGCCGTTGGCCAGGACACGCTCGGCACCCGTTCGACCCTGAAGGTCGGGGAGCGCCGGCTTTCCTATTATTCGCTCGCCAAGGCGGCCGAGACGATCGGTGACATTTCGCGACTTCCGTTCAGCATGAAGGTGCTGCTCGAGAACCTGCTCCGCTTCGAGGACGGGATCACCGTCACCACCGACGATCTGAAGGCGATGGTCCAGTGGCTCACCGACCGCACGTCGGAACGTGAGATCCAATATCGCCCCGCGCGCGTGCTGATGCAGGATTTCACCGGCGTGCCCTGCGTGGTCGATCTGGCCGCGATGCGCGACGCCATGGGCCAGCTTGGCGGCGATGCGCAGAAGATCAATCCGTTGGTGCCGGTGCACCTCGTCATCGACCATTCGGTGATGGTTGACGAATTCGGGACGCCCAACGCGTTCAAGAACAATGTCGAGATCGAATATGCGCGCAACATGGAACGCTACGAGTTCCTGCGCTGGGGCTCCAAGGCGCTCGACAATTTCAAGGTGGTGCCGCCGGGCACGGGTATCTGCCATCAGGTGAATCTGGAGAATATCGCGCAGACTGTGTGGGTGTCGAAGGACGCGGACGGCAGCGAGATTGCCTATCCCGATACCTGCGTCGGCACCGACAGCCACACCACGATGGTCAACGGCCTTGGCGTGCTCGGCTGGGGCGTGGGCGGGATCGAGGCTGAGGCGGCGATGCTCGGCCAACCTGTGTCGATGCTGATCCCCGAAGTGGTCGGCTTCAAGCTGACCGGCACGCTGGCCGAGGGCATCACCGCGACCGATCTGGTGCTGACCGTGACCCAGATGCTGCGCCAGAAGGGCGTGGTCGGCCGCTTCGTCGAATTTTATGGTCCTGGTCTCGATGCGCTCACGCTCGCCGACCGCGCGACGATCGCCAACATGGCCCCCGAATATGGCGCGACCTGCGGCTTCTTCCCGGTCGATACCGCGACGATCAACTATCTGCGCCTGACCGGGCGCGACGATGCGCAGATCGAGCTGGTCGAGGCTTATGCCAAGGCGCAGGGCATGTGGCGCGACGCCGCCGCGCCCGATCCGGTATTCACCGATACGCTCGCGCTCGACATGTCGACCGTGCAGCCGAGCCTTGCCGGACCCAAGCGCCCGCAGGACAAGGTGCTGCTCTCCAACGTCGATGACAATTTCAACAATGAGCTCGTCACCGGCTATAAGAAGACGGGCGACAGCGACCGCCGCGTTCCGGTCGAGGGCGGCGATTTCGAGATCGGTCATGGCGACGTCGTGATCGCCGCGATCACCAGCTGCACCAACACCTCCAACCCATCGGTGCTGGTCGCCGCAGGCCTGGTCGCGCGCAAGGCGCGCGCGCTCGGACTCAAGCCCAAGCCCTGGGTCAAGACCAGCCTCGCGCCGGGCAGCCAGGTCGTCACCGACTATCTCGACAAGGCCAAGCTCAGCGAGGATCTCAACGCGATCGGCTTCAATCTGGTCGGCTATGGCTGCACCACCTGCATCGGCAATTCGGGTCCGCTCCCCGCGCCGATCAGCAAGGCGATCAGCGACCATGACCTGGTCGCGGCCAGTGTACTTTCAGGCAACCGCAATTTCGAGGGCCGCGTCTCGCCCGACGTGCGCGCCAACTTCCTCGCCAGCCCGCCGCTGGTGGTCGCCTATGCGCTCAAGGGCACGGTGCGCGAAGACATCACCACCACGCCGATCGGCACGAGCGAAGACGGCAAGCCGGTGATGCTCAAGGATATCTGGCCGACCAACCAGGAGGTGAGCGATCTCATCGCATCGGTGGTTAACAGCGACATGTACCGCACCCGCTACGCCAACGTGTTCGAAGGCGACGCCAAATGGCGTGGCATCCAGGTCGAGGGTTCGGACACCTACACCTGGTCGGCGGGCTCGACCTATGTCCAGAACCCGCCTTATTTCGAGGGCATGACGATGACGCCCGCCGCGGTGGAGGACATCATCCGGGCGCGTCCGCTCGCCATTCTCGGCGATTCGATCACGACCGACCACATCTCGCCGGCGGGCTCGATCAAGGTGGACAGCCCGGCGGGCCGTTACCTCAACGAACATCAGGTCTCGAAGGCCGACTTCAACAGCTATGGCGCGCGCCGCGGCAACCATGAGGTCATGATGCGCGGCACCTTCGCCAATATCCGCATCCGCAATGAGATGGTTCCCGGCGTCGAGGGCGGCATGACGCGCTATGTGCCGACCGGCGAGACGCTCGCGATTTACGACGCCGCGCAGAAATACAAGGCGGACGGCACCGCGCTCGTGATCGTCGCGGGCAAGGAATATGGCACCGGCTCGTCACGCGACTGGGCGGCCAAGGGCACCAACCTGCTGGGCGTGCGCGCGGTGATCGCCGAGAGCTTCGAGCGCATACATCGGTCGAACCTCGTCGGCATGGGCGTGCTGCCGCTGCAATTCCCCGAAGGCGTCGACCGCAAGACGCTCGGCTTCGACGGCAGCGAGCTTTTCACGATCGAGAATGTCGCGGGGCTGCGTCCGCGCCAGATGGTGACGGTCAAGGTCACGCGCGCCGATGGCCAAGAGAGCAGCTTCGAGGCGCGCTGTCGGATCGATACGGTCAACGAACTCGATTATTTCCTCAATGGCGGCATCCTGCCCTACGTGCTGCGCAAACTGGCGGCGTAAGCGGAGCGGCCAAAATAAAAGCCCGGGCGTCGCGCGTCGCGCCGCCCGGGCTCTCCCCCATTGAAGCTCGAAAAATCAGGCGAACATATCTTCCTGCGTGTCGCGGCGGAGCGCGAAGCCGAGCATGGTCATGCCCCGGCCCGCTGGTTCAGGATGCCGTCGACGTCGCCCGGCGAGGCGGCAACCCACGCCGATCCTCCGGGAACATAGGTGTCGATCGAAAAATCGCTGACGGAACCGGCGGACGGCATTGCCGCTCTGCACACCAGGCCGCCAGACGCGGCGACGGCCGAGCGGAATACGCGCTTACGCATCACTTAAGAGTCCCCACTCTCGCTTGGCGGCAATGCTGCCGCGTCCGGTCAACTATTTTTGTTTTTGGTCTGTTGACCGCCTGGGGGACCCGAGTCGCAAAGGACAAGGGAGACCAAACGTCTCTGCCTTGAGGCTGTGGGTAACTAGAACTTGTCCGATTTGCAACGGCAATAGCTGGTTAACGATCTTCGCGCGCAGATAGTTTACATTTCGCCCGAAACGGACAGCGCCGCTTTCAGCCAGTCGGGGCGGAGGAAGCACTCGCCTTCAACTGGCGCCGCGTCGGAGAGCAGTCGTTCGCTCTGCACCCGGAATACCGCGAGGCCCAGATCGGGATAATAGGTGTTCGCGGCGTCACCGGGGTCGTGCCGCACCAGCGTTACGGCAAGCCTGCGATTGACCTTGTGGCGCCAGTTCATCCGTGCGGTATTCTCCTGCCCGACATAACAACCCTTGGAAAAGCTCACGCCGTTCAGCTCGGCGGCATTGGTTTCGAGCCACAGCGTCTTGTCCGACCCCAGCTCGGATACGCCCTCGGTCACGCCGAGGCGCAGCCGATGCGCCAGCCAGCCGATGGCCGCGCCGTCGGCGGGCGCGATCCAGCGGCGCCCGAGCGCAGCCAGACGCGGGTCGGGCACGCCCTCGTCCCCATCAGGCGACCAATGGACCGCGAGAGCTTCGTCGCGCGCGATCACGATCGGTCGGCGCAGGCGATAGAGCGTAAGTCGGCGGATCAGCGCGTCGGCCTGGGCGGCCTCGCAATCGATCAGCAGGTCTTCGCCATCCTCCCACACCAGGAAATCGAACAAGGCCTTGCCTTGTGCCGTGAGCAGCCCAGCCCACACGGGCAAGGGGCCGGCTACGTCGTTGGTGACAAGGCCCTGGAGAAAGCCGCGCACGTCCTCGCCCGAAAGCCGGACGAGCGCGCGGTCGGTAAGGGTGGTCGCGGTCATATTGGGGAGCTAGGGAGGCCAAACCCATTTGCCAATGGAGTCGCCGGTGGCCAGCTACGATCTTCTCCTCAAGAACGGCATCGTCTGGACGCCTGGCGGCCCGATCCAGGCCTCGGTCGGGGTCAGTGGCGGCAAGATCCTGCATATCGGCGAATCGGCGGATGCGGGCGAGACGATCGATTGCACCGGGCTGACAATCCTGCCCGGCGTGGTCGACAGCCAGGTCCATTTCCGCGAGCCGGGGCTGGAGGCGAAGGAGGATTTGGAAAGCGGCAGCCGCGCCGCGGTGCTGGGCGGCGTGGTGGCGGTGTTCGAAATGCCCAACACCAAGCCCAATACCGACAGCGAGAGCGCGATCCACGACAAGCTCGCGCGCGCCGAGGGGCGCATGTGGTGCGACCATGCTTTCTACGTCGGCGCAACCAGCGCCAATGCCGAATTGCTCGGTCAGCTCGAACGGCTTCCGGGCACGGCGGGGGTCAAGATCTTCATGGGCGCCTCGACCGGCGACCTGCTCGTGTCCGAGGATGCGGAGCTGGCGCGCGTGCTCGCGCATGGCCGCCGCCGTGTCGCGATCCACGCCGAGGACGAACCGCGCATGCAAGCGCGGCTGGGCGAGCGCGTGGCGGGCGACCCTGCCTCGCATCCGGTGTGGCGCGACGACGAAAGCGCGATGCTTGCAACGCAGCGTATCTTGCGGCTCGCCCGCGCTGCGCGGCGGCCGATCCATATCCTGCATGTGACCACGCCCGCCGAGCTCGACTATATCAGCCGCAACAAGGATATCGCGACGTGCGAGGTCACGCCGCAGCATCTGACGCTCGCCGGCGAGGAGGCCTATCCGCGGCTCGGCACCTATGCGCAGATGAACCCGCCGATCCGGTCGGGAGCGCATCGTGACGGTTTGTGGCACTGGCTCAACCAGGGCGTGCCCGACGTGCTCGGCTCGGATCATGCGCCGCATACCAGGGATGAGAAGGCCAAACCCTATCCCGACAGCCCCAGCGGCATGCCCGGCGTGCAGACTTTGCTGCCGCTGATGCTCAACCACGTCGCGCACGGCCGGCTATCGCTGCAGCGGCTGGTCGAGCTGACGTCCGCCGGCCCGCAACGCGTGTTCGGCATGACCGCCAAGGGCCGGATCGCCGCTGGCTATGACGCCGATTTCACTTTGGTCGATCTCAAGGCCGAATGGACGATCGAGGACAATTGGCTCGCTTCGCGCTGCGGCTGGTCGCCCTTCACCGGCATGCGGATCACCGGGCGCCCGGTCGGGACGATCGTGCGCGGCAATGTCGTGATGCGCGACGGCGCGCTCGCCGGCAAGGCGATCGGCCGGCCGATCCGGTTCGATTCGGCGGCCTGGGAGTGATGACGAGGTGGGGGAAGCCCGCTAAAGGGCGCGCATGACCGATACCACGCCAACCCCGCCCGACCGCCTTTCGGTCGATCCCCGCAGCCCGTTTTTCGATGAGGATGCGCTCGCGCGCGGCATCGGCATCATCTTCAACGGCACCGAGCGTTTCAACGTCGAGGAATATTGCGTGAGCGAGGGCTGGGTGCGCCTCGCCATGGCCAAGACGCGCGACCGCAAGGGCAATCCGCTGACGATGAAGATGAACGGCACGGTCGAACCCTTCTTCCGCGACAGCGCCCCCGAATCGGAACAGGCCTGAACACCGGCCGTTGGGTAGGAACCGGCGCGAACGTTTGAGACGGCCCTTCTCCTCGGCCCGCTTATTTGGGAGAAGCGTTGCATGACAAGGCCCCGTCCGACGCGGCGGCGCCGCTCAAACATGTTCGCAAAGGTCCAGCAACTTGGCCAAGACCCCCACCCCAACCGAAGCCGACCTCATGGCCGGCGAACCCCGCCGTCGTCCCCGCCATCAGGCGCTTGAGATCGGCAATCGCCGCCTCAGCCCCTCGACCCTGATGATGGGGCACGGCTTCGATCCCGCGCTCTCCGAAGGCTCACTCAAGCCGCCCGTCTTCCTCACCTCGACCTATGTCTTCGAAAGCGCGGCGGCGGGTAAGCGCTTCTTCGAAGGCGTCACCGGCAAGCGGCCGGGCGGCGCCGAGGGCCTGGTCTATTCGCGCTTCAACGGCCCCAACCAGGAAATATTGGAGGATCGGCTTGGCATCTGGGAGGGCGCGGAGGATGCGCTGACCTTCTCCTCGGGCATGTCGGCGATCGCGACCGTGCTGCTGGCTTTGGTCCAGCCAGGCGACACGATCGTCCATTCGGCGCCGCTTTATGCCGCCACCGAAACGCTGATCGGCAAGATTCTCGGCAAGTTCGGCGTGAAGTGGCTCGATTTCCCGGCGGGCGCGACCCGCGGGGAAATCGACGCGGTCATGGTCGAAGCGAGGAAAAGCGGGCGCGTGCCGCTCATCTACCTCGAAAGTCCCGCCAACCCGACCAACGCACTGGTCGATATCGAGGCGGTGAGCGCGTCGCGCGACGCCTTGTTCAAGGGCGAGAAACCGCTGATCGTGATCGACAACACCTTCCTCGGTCCGCTCTGGCAGCAACCGCTCAAACATGGCGCGGACCTCGTCCTCTACAGCCTCACCAAATATGCCGGCGGCCATAGCGATCTGGTCGCAGGCGGTGCGGTCGGCTCAAAGGCCGCGATCAACCCCATCCGTCTGATGCGTAACACGATCGGCACGATCCTCGATCCGCACCCGGCATGGATGCTGCTGCGCAGCCTGGAAACGCTCGAACTGCGCATGAGCCGGGCGGGCGAGAATGCGGCCAAGGTCTGCGCCTGGCTGCGTGATCAGCCGAAGGTCGAGCATGTCGGCTATCTCGGCTTCCTTGAGGAAGGGTCGCGGCAGGCGGACATTTACAACCGCCATTGCACCGGAGCGGGTTCGACCTTCTCGCTCTACCTGAACGGCGGCGAGGCCGAGGCCTTCCGCTTCCTCGACGCGCTCAAGATCGCCAAGCTTGCGGTCAGCCTCGGCGGGACCGAGACGCTCGCCAGCCACCCTGCCGCAATGACGCATCTGTCGGTGCCCGACGCGCGCAAGCAGGCGCTCGGGATCGGCGACAATCTGGTCCGCATCTCGATCGGCGTCGAAAATGCCGACGACCTCATCGCCGACTTCGAACAGGCGCTGGCTGCGATTTGAGCCGCGGGGGAGTCCGGTTCTCGCCTGGATTGCTTCGCCTACGGCTTGCCGTGACGACTTGACGTTCTTCCCGTCATTGCGAGCCGCGTAGCGGCGTGGCAATCCAGTCCACCGCTCTCCTCCCGGACCGCCGATCCTACGGGAGGGCGGGTGGGGGTGCCGATCGGTGCGGAGCCGGATCCGCCAGCGTCCGTAATCTAAGCCCGATAACGTCGATCGGCCCGTCCTGCCAGGACCGGACGATATAACGCCCCCGGTGCAGCTCCTCCAGGAACATGTCGCCCGGATCATACGTCTTCGCGCCCAGCCGCAGCAGCCAGATGGTCGGCACCGCCTTGGTGGCGGGTTCCTCGGCGATGGCCTGCAACTCGGGCCGGGGCAGCGAGGAGACGCCGCGCGTTCCGGTGGGATGCGTGCCGTGACGGTCCTCGAGCGCGGGCACGTCGCGGGGGATCGCGCGGATCGGATAATTCAGCCCCTGGTCGCGCAACGCATAATGCAACGGCAATTTGCCTTCGTTGGGATAAGCGAAGATCTGGTCGCCTGGGCGGACGTGCGCGGCAAGCCAGTCGACCGTTCGGTACCAGTCCTGCATCGGCGGTCCCATCCGCGCCTGAATGTCCGCGGCCAGCATGGATGCGCCGATCAGCACTGCCGCGCCGACACCCGGAATTCGGTATCGGCCGGGAGCGCTCGCGCCGATTCCCAATAGCAGGATGGCCGGCGCCGCGGTCGCGGTCATGATCCGTGTCACGAATACGGGAGCGATGGTCAGCGATAGCAGGATCGCCATTATCGGCGGCAGCAGTGTCAGCGTGAGCAGCATTGCGGTCAGCCGCGTGCCATGTGGCGCGCGATACAAGGCCGCGATCGCGATTCCCGCCAGTACCAGGCTGCCCAGGCCAATCCAGCCAGGCACGCCATAAAGCGTCATGAGATGGTCAATCAGCCCCCAGTCGAGCGAGAATTGCAGCCAGGTGTGCTGCGTCCATACGGCCGCTTGGCTGCGGAGGATCATCAGACAGGGAACGTAGAGTAGGCCAACTATCGCGTGGCCCACCACCAGCGCGGCCCAGTCGCGCCGGGCAAGCTGCCGCAGCGGCAGGGCGAAGGTGAGGGCGAGGGTGAGCGCGAGACCGTAAAGCGCGCCCAGATTGTGCAGCCAGACGAGAATTTCGAGGAGCAACAGATAGCCGGCCAGGCTGCGCCCGAATATCGGTCGGCCTTGCTCGGCCCGCCTGGCCAGGCGCAGGATGAATCCGATCTCGACGGTGTAGAGCAGGATCATCTGCGGATAGGGCCGGATTTCGCGCGTCATCTCGACCAAGGCGAGAGAAAGGCTGGCAAGCGCGATGACCGCGAGCTGCAGGCGGCGGCGCTGGTCCGCCTCCCAGCCAATCCAGCGGCCTGCGGAAGCGGCGACAAGCCAGAGCGCGGGCAAGGTTGCGACGCCGAACATCCACCCGAATAACCGCAGGGAGGCTAGCCCGTCGCCGAACGGAAGCACCCAGAGACGCAACAGCATATAATAAAAGGGCGGATGGCTCTCGTAGAGCGGAACCACGCGCCACAGGAAGCTAAAGCCATGGTCGGCGGCATAGGCGCTATACGCCTCGTCCAGCCACATCGGATCGCCCGTCAGCTTCCACGTCCGCAACCCCACGCCGATCGCGGCCAGCAGGGCAGCGGCCATCCAGATTGTGCGTCGGTCCCGCATGATTGTTTCGCTTATAACCTTTGCAGGCACTTGTCGCGCCGGCTGAGGGCGCCATAAGGGGCCCCGATGTTCCGTTCAGGCCCCCCAGTCGAGACGCCTGCTGGCTGGTGGAATAGCCGCTGGTTCCTGGTCCTCTTGATATTGCTGGCGGCGGTACCGCTCCTTTATCCTACGATCCCGCCGCTGACCGACCTGCCGGAGCATATGGGGCGCTATCGGATCCAGCTGTCCGATCCGAACGATCCTTTGCTCAAGGATTATTTCAGCTTCCATTGGGCATTCATCGCCAATCTCGGCGTCGATCTGCTGATTGTGCCGATGGCCAAGCTGTTCGGGCTCGAACTCGGCGTGAAATTGATCATGATCGGCATCGTGATGCTGACCGTGAGCGGAATCCTGTGGACCGCGCATGAGGCGCATGGCCGCGTTCCGCCCCCGGCCTTGTTCGCGCTGCCGCTCGCTTATTCTTTCCCGCTGATCTGGGGCTTCCTCAATTTCCTGTTGTCGATGGCGCTCGCGCTCAATGCCTATGCCTTGTGGCTTAGGCTCGGGCGCCAGGAGCGGTGGAGGTTGCGCCATGCGCTGTTCGTCCTGATCGGTCTGATCCTGACCACCGCGCATATTTTCGGCTGGGCGGTGCTCTGCCTGCTCGCGTTCGGTGCCGAGACGGTGCGCGCGCGCGATGCCGGCCGCAAATTCCTGCCGAGCCTGTGGCAGGGCGCGATCTCCTGTTTGTCGCTGGCGCCGCCGTTGCTGCTGCTGATCGTGTGGCGCAGCGGCGACGCGAGCGGCCAGAATATCGACTGGTTCGCCTGGCGCGCCAAGTATGTCTACATGGTCTCGATCCTGCGCAACACCGGGATGGAGTTTGATCTCGCCTGCGTCTACCTCTTGTGGGGGCTGGTCGCGTTCGGCCTGGCGGGCGTGTGGGTGCGGATGAACCGCACGCTCGGCATCGCGTCGCTGATGCTGATCCTCGCCTACATCCTGCTGCCGCGTATCCTGCTCGGATCGGCTTATGCCGACATGCGGCTCGCGCCTTATGTCATGCTGATCGCGGTAAGTGCGCTAGTGCTGGTCACGCCGTCACGCCGGCAGGCGGCGATCGTGGCGGCGGCGGCGACGGCTTTGTTCGTGCTGCGCATCGGTATCCTGACCGAGGATTTCGCGCGGCATGACCGCAACAATGCGCATCAGCTCGAGGCGTTGAACCTGGTCAAGCCGGGCAGCCGCGTGTTCGTGGAGGTCAACCTGCCTTGCCTCAGCATGTGGGAGACGTCGCGCATGGACCATCTCGGCGCGATGGCGATCGTGCGGCGGGGCGCCTTCGCCAATGGCCAGTGGACCGATCCGGGCGCGCAATTGGTGCGGATCAAATATGCGCCGGCCAAGGGCTATGCCGAGGATCCGACCGAGATATTGCGTCCGCGCGCCTGCAACGATCGCCGCGCCAAACATTATCCCGCAGGGATCAACAATCTGCCGCACGACGCATTCGACTATGTCTGGCTGATCGACATGCCGCGGGATAAATGGAACAGCTTTCCCGGCCTGACCCCGATCTGGACCGGGGGCAAAAGCGGCATCCTCTACCGGGTCGGGCCGCGCCCGTCCTGGTCGGTGCCGATTGCGGAACCGGCGGGCTCGGCCACCAGGGCGATCGAGACCCCTGCCGGGAACAAGCCGCGTACCGCGACATGACGTTCCGACCCGAATAGCCAGGTCAGGATCGTGTTGACGGGCTTGGGCGGGATGCGGTCCTCGTCCCCGCCTTCGCGGCCCAGCAGGCGGTTGAGCCAGCGCACCCCGACGATCGCGGGCAGCAGCAAGGTATTGAAGGCGGTGCGGCGGAGCGTGCGGAAGCCGGCCGCGCGCACCACCGCCTCCAGCGTCGCGCGCGTATAGCGGCGCTGGTGATGGTGCGCGATGTCGTGCCCGCTCCACAAGGATGGCATTGCGGGCACCGCGAGCACCAGCCGGCCGCCGGGCGCGAGTTTAGGCCGCAGCGCGGCGAGCGCGCCCCGGTCGTCGGGAATATGTTCGAGCACGTCGAGCAGCACGATCAGGTCGTATTGGCCGTCCTCCAGCGGCACGTCGGGCAGGTAGCCGCCCTTCACCGCCACGCCGGTCCGCTGCGCCGCGAAAGCGCGCGCATGATCGTCGGGCTCGATCGCATCGACCGTGCCGAATTGCTGGAGCATCGCGATGTTGGAGCCGGTGCCGCAGCCCACTTCGAGGATCCTGAGCGGCCCTTTGCGCGGACGCCAGCGTTCGAGCAGCGCGGTCAGGATCCTGCGGCGGCCGACGAACCACCAATGATCGCGGTCGATCTCCGCCATCCGGTCATAGACATGGCGTTCCATCAGGCTTGGTCATCGCCCGCATCGCCGATCGTCTCCCGCACGATGTAGATCGGGCGGCGCTTGGTCTCGACCAGGATCCGCCCGACATATTCGCCCAGGATGCCGAGCGAGAGCAATTGCACGCCGCCAAGGAATAGCACCGCGACCATCATCGAGGCATAGCCCGCGACGTCGATCCCGTAGAGCACGACCCGGCCGATCAGGAACGCGGCATAGAGCAACGCGATCGCGGCGATCACAAAGCCGATATAGGACCAGACGCGCAAGGGGGCGGTCGAAGCCGAGGTGAGGCCGTCGATCGCGAGCTTCCACAATTTGATATAATTGAACTTGGTGCGGCCGACCGAACGCTCGGCCCGGTCATAATAGACCGCCGCCTGCTTGAACCCGCCCCACGAGAAGAGGCCCTTCATGAAGCGGTTGCGCTCGGGCATCGCGCGGATCACCTCGACCACCTTGCGGTCGAGCAGGCGGAAATCGCCGGCATGTTCGGGAATCTTGTCCTCCGACAGCCAATTATGCGCGCGATAATAAAGGTCGGCGGTCAGCCTTTTGGGCAGGCTGTCGGTCATGCGGTTGCGCCGCACGCCGAACACGACCTCATTGCCCAGCCGCCATTGGTCGAGCATCGCGCCGATCACCTCGGGCGGATCCTGAAGGTCGACGTCGATCGGGATCACGGTCTCGCCCCGGACATGGTCGAGGCCCGCCGACAGGGCCGCCTCCTTGCCGAAATTGCGCGAGAGCGAGATGCCGACGATGCGCGGGTCGCAGCGATTGGCGGCCATGATCGCGGCAAGGGTCGCATCCGAACTGCCGTCGTCGACGAACAATATTTCCCATAAGACCGCATCGCCCGCAGGGTCGCGCAACGCGTCGAGCACCGCGCTCACGCGCGCGACGAACGGCTGGATCGCGTCCTCCTCGTCCTTGACCGGCACGATCACCGAGACGAGCGGGCGCCGGGCCACCGCGGCGACCGGTTTGTTGCGCGCAGGGGATGTGGACGAGACGACTTTCACGTGAACACCCACCAGCGGTTGAGCGCGAAGATCATAGCAGGGGTGACGCACCAGATCGGCACATAAAGTGTCCAATGCGGCAATTTGAGCGCGTCGGTCAGCAGCCAGGCCCAGAACGCATTGAGCACGAGGCTGGGGATCGAGGCGAGCACGAAGCGCACCTGGCTCGAACGGTCGCGCGCGCCGTGATTGCGGAACGTCACCTTGCTATGCAGGAAATAGCCAAGGCAGAGCGCGGCGACATAACCCGCGAAATTGCAGACCTGGAGCGGCAGGTGCGTCCAGCTGTCGAGCGACACCAGCACCAGCGAATAGAGCGCGGTGACGATGCTGCCGTTCACGCCGTAGCGGACGATCTGCCAGAATATCTCGCGCTTGCGCGCCATGGCGGTCAAACCAAACTCCCCTGTTCCTCTTGCCGCAAGGCGCGCGCGAGGCGCTTTCCCAGGCAGTCATCCGGCTCTAGAGCGGAGCCACCGGAGAGGGAAGAGCGTGAGCGAAGAGTCCGAACAACCGACCTATTGGCGCCGCTGGTTCCTTGCCTGTTGGGCGGCGTTCGTCGTCTACATGCTCTGGTACAAGTGGAACGGCATCCACTGGTTCTCGCTGAGCGATACCGACGACAATATGCGCTTCGCCCAGGTGCAGGCGCTGCTCGACGGGCAGGGCTGGTACGACCTGCGCCAGCATCGGATCGATCCGCCGGGCGGCATCTCGATCCATTGGTCGCGGTTGGTCGACCTGCCGATCGCCGCCTTGATTCTGATTCTCAGGCCGTTCCTCGGCGGGCAAGAAGCGGCGCGCTGGGCATGTGCGGTCGCGCCGATGCTCGCGATCGGCCCGGCACTGTACGGGCTGATGCTGACGGTCCGGCGGCTGGTCGATCGCTGGTCCTTCCTCCTCGCCGCCTCGATCCTCGCCTGCGCCAACACGACCTTGCTGATGTGGATGCCGCTCAGGATCGACCATCATGGCTGGCAATTGGCGAGCCTCATCGTCGCGGTTGCGGGCATGGCCGACGGCAAGCGTTTTCGCGGCGGACTGACCGCGGGTTTCGCGACCGCCTTCTCGCTCACGATCGGGCTCGAGCTTCTGCCCTATCTCGCGGTGGTGGGCGCGCTTATCCTGCTTTGGTGGGTGATCGAGGGCGAGCAGGCGCGCCGCCTGCAAGGCTATGGCATCAGCCTCGCCGCGGGTACCGCCTTTGGCTATCTCGTCTTCGGCTCATTCGACAACGAACAGATGCTATGCGACGCGCTGACCCCGGTCTATCTGTCGACATTGGTCGGCGCGGGCGCGATCCTGTTCGCGCTCGGTGCGCTGCCCTTCGCCAGGCGCTGGCAGCGCATCGCCGCCGCCATTCTCGCCGGCGCGGCGATCTGCGGTTTCTATGCCGGTGCCTTTCCGCAATGCCTGGGGCGGCCCGAACATCTGTCGCCCGAGGCGGACAAGCTCTGGTTCAGCCATATCAAGGAGGCGCGGCCGCTCTACACGCATGGCTGGCGGGTCGCCTTCCCGACATTGTCGCTATCGGTGATCGGCGTGATCGGCGCGGCCTGGTCCTTCTGGCGCACACGGGGGACGGAGAAAGCGATTCCCTGGGCTCTGGTCTTCCTGCTCTCGCTTTTCTCTGCGCTCCTGCTCTTCTGGCAGACGCGCGCGGGGCCAGGTTCGCAGCTTCTTGGCGTAATCGGCGCGACCGCGCTGGGCTGGCCGCTGGTGACCTGGACGCTCGACAACCGGAACCTGCTGGTCCGCATATTGGGCACGGTCGCCGTGTTTCTGCTCGTCTCGGGCTCCTTCTCGGCCCTGATCGTGCAGAACGTGCCCGAGCATAAGAGTGCCTATCGCGTGAAGGTCGATCAGGCGAGCCGGCGCTGCCCGACCTTGCCCGCGCTCAAGCCGATCGCCGACCTGCCGCCCGCGACGATCCTGACCTTCATCGATCTGGGGCCGCGGCTTATCGCGGTGACGCATCATGACGCGGTGGCGGGTCCGTATCACCGTGCGAGCGATGCGATCCTCGACGTGCAGCACAGCTTCCGCAATCCCGATCCGGAGTTCGCGCACGACGTGATGCGCCGCCACGGCGCGAGCTTGCTCCTGATCTGTCCGGGCTTCCCCGAATCCACCGTCTATCTCAGCGAGGCGCCCAAGGGCTTCTATGCGCAGATTCTCCATAATAAGGTGCCCGCCTGGCTCGAGCCGGTGAAGTTGCCGGAGAGCTCGCCTTATCGATTGTGGCGAAGGACCAATTGATGATCGACCCCAACCCCTTTGCGGAGCGGTGGCTGGCGGCGTGGAACGCGCAGGATCTGGATGCGGTACTGGCGCTGTTTCACGACGACGTGGTCTTCACCTCGCCGCTCGCGATGAAGGTGGTTCCGGAAAGCGCAGGCGTGATCCGCGGCAAGCCGGCGCTGCGCGCATATTGGAGCGCAGCGCTGGCGCAGTTGCCCGATCCCCGTTTTGATCTGACCAGCCTGTTCGCGGGCGTGGACTCGCTGCTGATCGGCTTTCGCGTGAACGGCGGGCCCGAGCGGTTCGAGATATTACGGTTCCGCATTGATCGTGTGAGCGAGGGCCACGGCACCTATCGCGTCGAATCCTAACGCCGCTCCGGCGGAATATTCCGCAGTTTGCGGGACAAGGTCTCGATGTCGGAGATATCGTAGCTCAGCGATCGGCGCTGTGTGGACGGCGGCCGCTTGGCGACCGAGAGGCCCGGCCGCCATTCGGTCGCGGGCCGGATCGGGCGGGGCGCGAAGCCGCCGCCGCAATTGGGGCAGACGTTGAGCAGTTTCGCATCGACACAGTCGGCGCAGAAGGTGCACTCATAGGAGCAGATGCGCGCGTCGGCCGCCTCCGGCGGCAGATCCTTGTCGCAATATTCGCAATTGGGCCGAAGCTCGAGCGCCATAATTACCTCCCTGGCAGCGCGTAAAACGTGCCGACGCGGCCGGCAATGCTGTGCCGAGGCTTAAACGGCGTCACCCGCGCAGTCTTCGGGTGCCCCGGCAAGGAATCGAGGCGCCGCCGATAAACGTGAAACATTCAAAATATCTTATTGCGATGCAATATGAAGAATTGACGTTTGCTGCGAGGAAATTGCTAGAAAATTGTTGCGTTGCGAAAGAGAATCGGTCAGCATCGCCGCAACGCACAACGCTTGTGCGCCATATCGGCCGCGGCTCAATGATGAGCCTCACCGGCCAATGGACTCAGCAAAGCCGCTGTTGGACCCGCACAGGGTCCAAGGGCGGCTTTTTTCGTGTTTGCGCTTCATCGGGGGATAGAATGACCGACACAGGCAAGACCATTATCGATCGATTGGGCGCCCCGCTGGGCCGGCGCCGTTTCCTGTCGCTGGCGGGTGCCGGCGCGACCGCGTTCGCGGTCGGCGGCGGGCTGGCGGAAAGCGCGCTTGCCGCGCCGTTCAAGCCCGAAGTGACGGGCGCGAAACTCGGCTTCATCGCGCTTACCGATGCGGCGCCCTTGATCATCGCCAAGGAGCTGGGCCTGTTCGCCAAATATGGCATGCCCGACGTGATCGTCGCCAAGCAGGCGAGCTGGGCGGCGACGCGCGACAATATCGTGCTGGGATCGGGCGGCGGCGGCATCGACGGCGCGCACATATTGTCGCCTCTGCCTTATCTGCTGACGCTCGGCGCGGCGGGCAGGGCGACGCCGATGAGCATCCTCGCGCGCCTCAACGTCAACGGCCAGGCGATCTCGGTCGAGAAGCAATATCTCGGCTCGCGCGTCGACATCAATTCCGCGCGGATGAAACCGCTGATCGCGCAGCGCAAGGCGGCGGGCCGCAAGATCACGATGGCGATGACCTTCCCCGGCGGCACGCATGATCTGTGGATCCGCTACTGGCTCGCGGCGCAGGGCATCAATCCCGACTCCGATGTCGACCTGATCACGATTCCGCCGGCGCAGATGGTCGCCAACATGAAGGCGGGGACGATGGAGGCCTTCTGCGTGGGCGAACCCTGGAACGACCAGTTGGTCGCGCAGGGCCTGGGTTATACGGCGGTTTCCACCGGCCAATTGTGGATGAACCATCCCGAAAAGGCGTTCGCGATGCGGTCCGACTGGGTCGCCGCGCACCCGATGGCCGCGATCGCGCTAACCGCCGCCGTGATCGACGCGCAGCGCTGGGCCGACGATCCTGCCAACAACGCCAAGCTCGCTCAGATCATCGGCGGTCGCGACTGGCTGAAGGTGCCCGTCACCGACATCCAGGATCGCTTGCTCGGCAATTTCACGATGGGCGACGGCCGCGTCATCAACAATGCGCCGTTCAAGATGAAATTCTGGGCCGCCAACGCTTCCTTCCCGTACAAGAGCCATGACCTGTGGTTCCTGACCGAGGAGCAGCGCTGGGGGAAACTTCCTGCGAACCTCGACAAGAAAGCCGCGATCGCCAAGGTCAACCGCGCCGACATCTGGCGCCGGGCGGCGATGCTGGCCAAGGTTCCGGCCGGACAGATCCCTGCGGGCGAGAGCCGCGGCGTCGAGCATTTCTTCGACGGCAAGGTCTTCGACCCCGGCAATCCCGCCGCTTACCTCGCCAGCCTGAAACTCAAGAAGGCCTGAGCGGCCACCGCCCGGAGACAGGATGATGCTCTCGACTGCGAATGCCGTGGCGGAGGCCAGCCACACGCCCGAAGCGGCGGACGACGGGAAAGGCGGGGCGGTCGTCGCTTTGCCCTTGCCCGCGCCCGTCGCCGCTTCATCGTCCAAGGAGCTTCCCGTGCGCCGCTTCCCCCGCATCGTCGACGCCGCGAGCGATGCCGCCGCGACCATATTCCCCACGATCGTGGTGCTCGCGGCTTTGCTCGCGGTCTGGCAATTCGCGTGCAGCGCGCCCGGTTCGGCGCTGCCCAGTCCCTCGCGGATCTGGACCGAGAGCCATGACGTGATCATGCACCCGTTGAAGGGCGTGACCTTTCACGGGATCGTCCCCAGTGTCGAAGGGGGCGACGTCGGTATCGCCGTCCATATCCTGACCAGCCTGCGCCGCGTCGCGATGGGGTTCGGGTTGGCGGCGATCTGCGGCATCGGGCTCGGCGTGCTGATCGGGCAGAGCCGGCTCGCTTATCGCGCGCTCGACCCCTTGTTCCAGGTGCTGCGCACAGTTCCGCCGCTCGCCTGGCTGCCGATCAGCCTGGCCGTGTTCCAGCAGGCGCAGCCTTCGACCATCTTCCTGATCTTCATCACCGCGATCTGGCCGGTGATCCTCAACACTGCCGCCGGCGTGCAGGCGATCCCGCCGACCTATCGCAATGTCGGCAAGGTGCTGGCGCTCAATCCGCTGCAATATTTTACCAAGATCATGTTGCCCGCGACGGTGCCGCACATGTTCACCGGCCTGCGCATCGGCGTCGGCATGAGCTGGCTCGCGATCGTCGCCGCGGAGATGGTGCAGGGGGGCACCGGCATCGGCTTCTTCATCTGGGACAGCTATAACAGCTCGCTGCTCACCGACACGATCGTCGCGCTCGTCTGGATCGGGCTGGTCGGCTTCGCGCTCGACCGCATCGTCGGCTGGATCGGCCGCCGCATCGCCCACCAATCCTGATCGCGCACGGAGGAGCTCGCCCCATGAAGACCCGAAGCTATCTGGCGCTGGAAGGAATCAGCGTCACCTTCCCGACCCGCAAGGGTCCGTTCACCGCGCTCGACCAGGTCGATCTGTCGATCGAGAAGGGCGAGTTCGTCGCGCTGATCGGCCATTCGGGCTGCGGCAAATCGACCTTGCTTAACGTGATTGCGGGCCTGACCAAGGCCAGCCGCGGCGTCGTCTTCCTCGATAATGAGGTGATCGACCGTCCCGGCCCCGACCGCGCGGTGATCTTCCAGGATCATTCGCTGCTGCCGTGGCTCACGGTCGAGGAGAATGTGCGGCTCGCGGTCGACCAGACGATGAAGGGCAGCCGCGCCGAGCGCCGCGACTGGGTCCGCCACAATCTCGAACTCGTCCATATGGGTCACGCACTGGGCAAGAGGCCGGGCGAGCTTTCGGGCGGCATGAAGCAGCGCGTCGGCATTGCGCGCGCGATCGCGATGACCCCGCGCGTGCTGCTGATGGACGAGCCGTTCGGCGCGCTCGACGCGCTGACCCGCGCCAGCCTCCAGGATGCGGTGATGGATATCCAGGCGAAGACGCGCAACACCGTCGTGATGATCACGCACGACGTCGACGAGGCGGTCCTGCTTGCCGATCGGGTGGTGATGATGACCAACGGCCCCGCCGCGACGATCGGCGAGGATCTGCGCATTGCGCTGCCGCGCCCGCGCGACCGGATCGAGGTGGCCGAGAGCCGCGACTATGTTCAGGCGCGCGCCGAGGTGCTGCACTTCCTGCACCAGCGCTTCTCGAACCCGACCGATCAGGCGGCGGCCTGAAGGGATAATCTTCGGGGCCGGTGGATCAGCCGAAGCTCGCCTTCACCCCGTCGATCACATATTGTGCCGCCAGCGCGGCGAGCAGCACGCCCAGGATGCGCGTGATCATCGCTTCCAGCTTGTCGCCGAGCACGCGCATGATCGGGCCGGCGGCAAGCAGCGAGATGAGCGTGGTGGCCAGCACCGCCGCGAGCGCGCCGAGCACGATCATCAGATGCAGGCCGTGGTTGCGCGACGTGACCAGCATGACGGTCGCGATCGATCCCGGCCCCGCGATCATCGGAATACCCATCGGGAAGACCGAAATATCCTCCGGCTCCTCGCGATGCTCCTCGGCGTGGCGGCGGGTGATCTCCTCGACCCGGCCCTCGCGACGTTCGGTGCGCTTCTCGAACACCATTTCGATCGCGATCAGGAACACCATGATCCCGCCCGCGATGCGGAACGCGTCGAGGCTGATGCCGAGCGAGGTCAGCAAGGGCTCGCCCACCAGCGCGAACAGGATCAGGATAGCAGTGGCGATGCCGGTCGACCGCAGCGCCATCGCGCGCCGATGCGCCGCGCTGCCGCCGCGCGTCAGGCTGGCGAAGATCGGCGCGCAGCCAGGCGGATCGATCACCACGAAGAAGGTCACGAAGGCGGAGAGGAACAGACCCAGCATCAGCCGACGATCAGCGAGGGCTGGCGGCTACCAGCGCCGCCATCAGATCGTGCCCTTGTCCAGCGGCACGCCCGCATTGCGATGCGCCGCGACCAATGTGTTGCGCAGCAGGACCGCGATCGTCATCGGGCCGACGCCACCCGGCACAGGGGTGATCGCGCCTGCGACTTGCGCCACCTCGTCAAAGGCGACGTCGCCAACCAGGCGGGTCTTGCCCTCGCCCGCGTCGACGCGGTTGATGCCCACATCGATCACCGCCGCCCCCGGCTTGATCCAGTCGGCCTTGACCATCTCGGGCCGCCCGACCGCGGCGACCACGATGTCCGCGCGGCGGACGACGGCGGGCAGATCCCTGGTCTTGGAGTGCGCGATCGTGACCGTACAGCTTTCGCCCAGCAGCAATTGCGCCATCGGCTTGCCGACGATGTTCGAGCGGCCGATCACGACCGCCTCCTTGCCCGCAAGGTCACCCAGCCGATCCTTGAGCAGCATCAGGCAGCCGAGCGGCGTGCAGGGCACGAAGCCGTTGAGCCCGGTTGCAAGCCGGCCGGCATTGACCGGATGGAAGCCGTCGACATCCTTGTTGGGGTCGATCGCCGCGATCACCGCATTTTCGTTGATATGTTTGGGCAAAGGCAGCTGGACGAGAATGCCGTCGACACTGCCGTCCGCATTCAGCCCGCGCACAAGATCGAGCAATTCGCTCTCGCCCGTCTCCGCGGGCAGCCGGATCGTGTCACTCTTCATGCCCGCGGCTTCGGTCGCCTTGCCCTTGGCGCGGACATAGACCGCGCTCGCCGGATCCTCGCCGACCAGCACCACGGTCAGACCGGGCCTGCGTCCAGCCTTGGCGATGAAATCGGTGGCGAGTGCCCCGACCCGTTCGCGCAATCCTTCGGCGAATGCCTTTCCGTCAATGACCGCCGCGCTCATGCGCCCGCCAGCGCCGGCGCCATGCTGGCCTCGATATGCGGGATGATGATCCCCGATACGATCTGGATCAGCAGCAGCACCACCAGCGGCGAGAAGTCGAGCGCGCCGAAATCAGGCATGATCCGCCGGATCGGCCGATACATCGGCTCGGTCATGCGGCTCAGCGCGTAGAGGAACTGGCGCACGAAATCGTTGTGCGTGTTGATCACGTTGAACGCGATCAGCCACGACAGCACCGCCTGGATGATGATGATCCACGTCGCGATGTGGAGCAGGAACTGGATGATGTCGAAAGCCATGAACATGAAGCGGTTCCGTCCAATATTTGCGGCACCCTAACGCAAGCGCGGGGGCCGCGCCACGTCAGCCTTGGCGCACCAAAGTGCCTGCGCCCTGGCGGGTGAAGATTTCGATCAGCATCGCGTGCGGCACGCGCCCATCGAGGATGACCGCGGCGTCGACCCCGCCCTCGACCGCGTCGATGCAGGTCTGCAGCTTGGGGATCATGCCGCCATGGATCGTGCCGTCCTCCTTGAGCCCGGCAATGTCGCGCGGGGTCAGGTCGCTCAGCAATTTCTTGTCCTTGTCGAGCACGCCCGGCACGTCGGTGAGCAGGAACAGCCGCTCGGCACCCGTGGCGATCGCGATCGCGCCCGCCATTGTGTCGGCGTTGATATTATAGGTCTGGCCGTCCGCGCCGACGCCGATCGGCGCCACCACTGGGATCATGCCCGCCTTGGAGATGGTGTCGAGGATGCGCGTGTCGACATCGTCAGGCTCGCCGACGAAGCCCAGATCATGATCGCTCTGGACCTTGGTTGCGGTGACGAGCCGCCCATCCTTGCCCGAAATGCCGACCGCGCGCCCGCCCTCGGCCGCGATCCACGAGACGATCTCCTTGTTGATCGATCCCGACAGCACCATTTCCGCGACGCGCATCGTCTCGGCATCGGTCACGCGCAGGCCATCGACGAAGCGGCTCTCGATTCCCAGCATCTTCAACGCCGCGCCAATCTGCGGGCCGCCGCCATGCACCACGATCGGATTGATGCCCACCGCCTTGAGCAGGACGACGTCCTCGGCGAAATCCTCCGCCAGGTCGGCGTCGCCCATTGCGTGGCCGCCATATTTCACGACGAAGGTGCTGCCCGCATAACGCTGCATGTAGGGCAAAGCCTCGGCGAGCGTTTCCGCCTTGAACAGCAAAGCGGGGTCGGGCGCGTAATTGGTCATGCGCGAGCCTTTAGCGTCCACGTCATGCCAGCGAAAGCTGGCATCTCAGGAGATAGGGTGCGTCGAGTGTGGGACGAGATCCCAGCTTTCGCTGGGATGACGATCAATTGTCCAGCTTCCGGCCCAATCCGACGAACAGATAGACGAGCGGCGGGACGAGCAAGGCGGACAGGACCACCTTGACGATCATCTGGCCGATCAGCAGCCCGCCGATCGGAAACACGCCGTAGAAGCTGATCGTGATGAACAGCAACGTGTCGACGATCTGCGATAGGATCGAGGCGATGCCCGCGCGCAGCCACAAGAGTTGGGCCCCCTCGCGGCCCTTGAGCCACGCGAAGATGGTGACGTTCAGCGTCTGCGACGTGCCGTAGGCGATCAGGCCGGCGAACATCAGCCGCGCGCTCTGACCGAGGATCGTCCCGAACGCGGCGAGGCGCGCGGCGTCCATCGCGGGCGCAGCGGGCAAATGCAGCACCAACTCGATCAGCCCCATCGACACGATCAGCGGCAAGAAGCCCCAACGCACCAGCCGGGTCGCGACGTCGCCGCCATGCAGCTCCGCAACCGCGCTCGACAGGACGACCAGCAACAGAAAGGCGCAGATGCCCGCTTCGATCCCGAGCGGTCCGAGGCCGAGCGCAACGCCCAGGTCGGACAATGGCCCGAGCGCGATCAGCTTGTTGCCGAGCACGCCCGCAATACAGACCATGCCGCCATAGAAGAGCGAGAAGACGAAGAGCGACTTGGGTATCGCGGGCCCCGGTTTATCCATCCCCCATGCGTAACGTCGTTTCGCAAACTGTCATCCGGAAAAAACCGCTTGAAGCTGACCTAACGTCAACCGCTACGTGGCCGCCATGGAACAGCCGCTCAGCATTACCGAAGTCATCCGCCGCACCGGCCTCACCGCCCGCGCATTGCGCTTTTACGAAGCGCGCGGGCTGGTCCAGCCTTTGCGGACCGCGTCGGAGCGCCGGCTTTATGGCGCAGGCGAACTGGCGCGCCTGAACGCGGTGGTGGCGCTCAAGCGCGCGGGTTTCAGCCTGGCGCAAATCGGCACGATGCTGAAACGCGAACCGGTCGATCTCGGCCGGCTGGTCGCCGCGCAGATCGCCGCGCTCGACCTGCGCGAGGCCGAGATCGCCGAGGCGCGCGCGCTGCTCCTTGCCGTTCAGTCCCGCATCGATCGCGGCGAGCCGATCGACGTCGCGACCCTTTGCTCGCTGATACGAAGCGGAGAGACGATGATGGAACACGAAAATTGGAAGACGGTATCGGACCGCTATCTGTCCGAAGACGCCAAAGCGGATTTTGCGCGCACGACGCCGCACATGCCCGCCGATTTCGATCATGCGGCCTATAATGCGAAGTGGGCCGACCTCGCTGCGCGGATCGAGGCGGCCCTGCCGATGGATCCGGCCTCGCCGGAAGCACGAGCGCTGCATGACGAATGGCAGGCATTGCTCGCGCCGTTCAAGCGCGTCGCGACGCCTGCGATGATGGAGGGGGTTGGCAAGATGTACGACAATATCGACGCGTGGAAGGGCGAGCAGAAGCCGCCTTTCTCGCCAGAAGTCTGGGCGTTCATCAAATCCGTGGATGCGGCCCGGCCCGACACTCAGCGCGTCGGCACAGGCTCCGGACCCGAATAATCGTAGAAGCCCCGGCCGGTCTTGCGGCCGAGCCACCCTGCCTCGACATATTTGACGAGCAGAGGGGCCGGCCGGAACTTGGGATCGCCCGTGCCCTCATGCAGGACGCGGGCGATTTCCAGGCATGTGTCGAGCCCGATGAAGTCGGCCAGGGTAAGCGGCCCCATCGGATGATTGAGGCCCAGGCTGACCGCGGCATCGATATCCTTGATCGTGGCGACGCCCTCGCCGAGCGCGAAGATCGCCTCGTTGAGCATCGGCAGCAGTACGCGGTTGACGATGAAGCCGGGCGCGTCATTGGCGTGGACCACGGTCTTGCCCAGGCTTTGGGCGAATTTTTCGACCTTCGCGAGGGTGTCGTCGGAGGTGGCGAGGCCGCGGATCAGCTCGATCGGCTTCATCACCGGCACCGGATTGAAGAAATGCACGCCCATGAAACGCGCCGGATCGGGTGTCGCCTGCGCCAGCCGCGTGATCGGGATCGACGAGGTGTTAGACGCCAGGATAGCGTCCGCCGTCATCACCTTGCCCACTTCGGCGAAGATCGCGCGCTTCACCGCCTCGCGCTCGGTCGCGGCCTCGATCACGAGATCGGCCTCGGCGAAGGCGGCATAATCGCCCTGCGGCGCGATCCGGCCGCGCGCGGCGTCGGCGTCGGCCGCCGAAATCTGCTCTTTCTCGACCGCGCGCGCGAGCCGCTTGGCGATGCCCGCTTTGCCCTTCTCCGCCGCGTCGAGGCTGATGTCCGACAGAAGCACGCGATAGCCCGATTGCGCCGCGACCTGCGCGATGCCCGCGCCCATCTGTCCCGCGCCGATCACACCAATGGTTTTCATGCCACCCTCATTCCATTCGTGCTGAGCGAAGTCAAAGGGCTCAGGGCGAACGGATTGGGCTAAGGCGCCACCGGCTCCGGCCGGGCCTCGGCCAGGATCAGCGAGAACATCTGGTTCGCATCCGACCATTCGCGCAGCGGCGTCCAGCCGCCGGCCGCGAGCAATTGGCGCCCGCTGCGCGGCGTATATTTATGGCTATTCTCGGTGTGGATTGTCTCGTCGGCGTGCATCTCGAAATGGCGCCCGGCGATCATGAAGGACAGATCACGCGTCGCGACCAGATGCATCTCGATCCGGCTCCATGTGTCGTTCCACACCGCGCGATGCTTGAACCAGTTGACCGGAATGTCCGCACCCAACTCACGGTTGATCCGTTCGAGCAGGTTGAGGTTGAATGCGGCGGTGACGCCGGCCTCGTCGTCATAGGCGCGGATCAGTATGTCGGTATCCTTCACCCGATCCATGCCGATCAGCAGCATCGATCCCACGCCCATCGTCTCGATCATGTCGCGCAGCAGGTTGACGCCCGACCTGGGCACGAGATTGCCGATGGTTGAGCCCGGGAAGAAACCCAGCTTGGAAGCCGCCGCGACGCCGTCGGGCAGCGACACCGGATGCATGAAATTGGCCTCGACCGGTACGATCGGCAAATCGGGGAAGCGCTCCTGCAGCGCGGCGGCCGATTCGCGCAGGAATTCGCCCGAAATGTCGATCGGCACATAAGCCGAAGGCGCGACGCACGAGAGCAGGCGCGGCGTCTTGAGCGACGAGCCCGAACCGAATTCGACCACGGCGCGGCCCTTGCCCGCGATCAGCCCGACTTCGTCGCAATAGGCCGCGAGCAAAGCGCTTTCGATGCGCGTGGGATAATATTCGGGCAGCCGCGTGATCTCCTCGAACAATTCCGATCCGCGATGGTCGTAGAACCAGCGCGCGGGGATCGCCTTCTTGCGCTGGGACAGGCCTTCCAGAACGTCGGAGAGAAAGGCGGGATCGGCCTCGATCCGGTCGGTCCGGGTTTCATCGAAACGGAGCATCACAGATCCTTCGCGAGGCGGACGCCGGTAAATTGCCAGCGCTGCCAGGGGTAGAAGAAGTTGCGGTATGACGCGCGGCTGTGACCGCGCGGGGTCGCGCAACTCGCGCCCTTGAGCACCGACTGGCCGCTCATGAACTTGCCATTATATTCGCCGACCGCGCCTCTAGCAGGCGCAAAGCCCGGAAATGGCAGGAACGCGCTTCCCGTCCATTCCCAGACATCGCCAAACATCTGATGCGGCGATGTGCTCCACCGCGCGGCGCGCGGACGGACCGGCCCGGCGGCGTCGAGTTGCGTGCCCTGATTGGGGTCGAGCCCCTGCGCCGCGCTTTCCCACTCGGCCTCGGTCGGAAGCCGCGCACCCGCCCAGCGCGCGAACGCGTCGGCCTCATATTGCGAAATATGCGTGACCGGCGCTGCCGGGTGGAGCGGGTGCAGCCCGTCGAGCGCGAAAGCAAGCCAGCCGCCTTCGCCATCGCGGCGCCAATAAAGCGGGGCTTCCACTTTCTCGCGTTTGACCCAGGCCCAGCCGTCCGACAGCCAATATTCGGGCTTGTCATAGCCGCCGTCGGCCATGAACCCCCGCCATTCGGCGTTGGTCACCGGCCGGTCGGCGAGCGCGTGCGGCACGAGCAAGGCGCGATGGCGCGGGCCTTCGCAGTCGAAGGCGAAGCTCTCGCCCGCGTGCCCGATCTCGACCACGCCATCCTGGCCTTCGATCCAACCCATGTCGTTCATCGGCGCGGGCCGGTTGCGGGGATGATCCCATATGGCGGGATCGAGCGGGTTGGCGGCAAGGGCGGCGAGAATGTCGGTCAGCATCAACTCCTGATGCTGCTGCTCATGATTGATGCCGAGCGCGATCAGGTCGCGCGCCGTGCCCGGCAAGGCGGGCAAAGCGGCTGCGATCTGTTCGTCCACCGCGGCGCGCCAGGCGAGGATCTCGTCCAGGCTGGGCCGGGACAGCATGCCGCGCCGGTCGCGCGCGTGGCGCGCGCCTTCGGCTTCGTAATAGCTGTTGAACAGATAGGCCCAACGCTCGTCATAGCGGCGATAGCCGGCCAGATGGTCGCGCAGCACGAAGGTTTCGAAGAACCAGGTGGTGTGCGCGAGGTGCCATTTGGCGGGCGAGGCATCGGGATGCGGCTGGATCGTCGCATCGGCATCGGACAGAGGTTCGGCGATCGCGACCGAGAGGGCGCGTGTCGCCTGATAGGCGGTATCGAGATCAGGCGCGTGGCCCAGGTCCTGAACGCGAGCGGCCATGGCGAAGCCCCTTTGCCGGCGCCAAAGGGCGCGGTTCCCCTCTTAAGATCGTTGCGACAACGCCTCAATCAACCCCGCGTTGCCCCCGGACGCCAAAGTATGTCGCCACCTGCTGCCAGATTGAGCAGCCGCGCGAGCACGAACAGATGGTCCGAAAGGCGGTTGATATAGGTCAATGCCTGCGGGTTGAGGCGGATCTCGGCCGCCGCCGCGACCGCCGTCCGCTCGGCGCGGCGCACCACTGCACGGGCAATGTGGAGCTGCGCGGCGGCGGGCAATCCGCCGGGCAGGATGAAGGAGGTGAGCGGCGTCAGCCCCTCGTTCATCTCGTCGATCTCGCGTTCGAGCCGTTCGACCTGCGCGGCGGTGATGCGCAACGTCATTTCGCTTGGTGCGAAATCCTCGCCGGGCGTGGCGAGATCGGCGCCCAGATCGAACATCTCGTTCTGGATCCGCGCCAGCATCTCGCGCGCGGGGCCTGCCTCCAGGCTCGCCACCGCGACCCCGATCGCGCAATTGGCCTCGTCGACGTCGCCGATCGCGGCCATGCGCGGATGCGCCTTGCTGACGCGCGACCCGTCGACCAGGCCGGTCTGCCCGGCATCGCCGGTGCGCGTGTAAATCTTGTTGAGCTTGACCATTCAGCCGGTCTGGCTGCGCGCCAGCATGAGCAGGATCACGACCAGAATGATAGCCAATGCCTGAAATTGGATGCGCCGCCACATCATACGGTTCTGTTTTAGGCTCGATTCGCTGATGCCCTCCTCGTTCAGCCGCGCATGATCCTGTTGGAGCATGGCGATCACGCCACGCACGATCGAAATCACCGCGCCGAGCGCGCACAGGATGATGAGGATGCCGAAAAAGAGCTTCATCGCCTCTCTCTAGTCTTCAGTGATGGGGACGCCAATCGGAACTTGTCCAGCACGCAAGCCGGCAACCAGTTCCGCAGGATCCGCACCGTCCGCGCGCAATTCGGCCAGCGGCCGTGCGCCATTGCGCTTGGCGAGCCGCTTGCCGTCGGGTCCGATCAGCAAAGGATGATGGTGATATTCGGGCGTGGGCAGGCCGAGCAAAGCTTGGAGCAGGCGGTGGACATGCGTCGCCTCGAACAGGTCGACACCACGCACCACGTCGGTGATGCCCTGTGCGGCATCGTCCACCGTGACCGCCAGATGATAGGAGGTTGGGGTCTCCTTGCGGGCGAGCACGACGTCGCCTGCCGAAGCGGGGTCGGCCTGAACCCAGCCGGCATATTGATCGTGCCACCGCAAAAAGCCCTCTCCCCTTGTGGGAGAGGGCGCACAGGCTTTAACCGCTTTCGCCATATCCAGCCGCCAGCAATGCGCTTCCCCCCTCCGCGCCGCGCGCTCGCTTTCCGACAGCGCCCGGCAAATCCCCGGATAAACCGGCCCCTCGGGCCCATGCGGCGCACTCGCGCTGGCAGCGATTTCCGCACGCGTGCAGAAGCAGGGATAGATCAAGCCCATCGCCTGGAGTTTCGCCAGCGCCTCGGCATAAACGCGCATCCGCGTCGATTGCCGGATCACCGGCCCGTCCCAGGCAAGCCCAAGCCAGGCCAGATCCTCCTCGATCCCGGCGATGAAGTCCTCGCGGCTGCGCGTTCCGTCGATATCCTCGATCCGCAGCAGGAATCGCCCGCCACCGGCGCGCGCCAGATCGTGCGCGCGCACCGCCGAATAAGCATGACCCAGATGCAATCGGCCGGTCGGGCTGGGCGCGAAGCGCGAAACGGTCATGGCATTTGGCACGTCACGATCCACATCTTTCTGGATTCGGAAGAAAAAGGGCACTTGACCGCGAGTCGCGGGGATGGTGTCATGGCGCTGTCACGCCGCTCTGGCAGGCGGCACGACGACGGAGACGCGGCGGCAACGGCCTCGCCTCCCGAGTGCGACGGGACCGAGTGACGATCCCTGGCCGGTGCGCTCCGCCGCTGCGGAGGGCCTGGTCGTTCCATGTATCATCCCGATCTAATCCGACATCCTGATTCTTGCCCGGCGTTGGTGTTGAATGCCGATTATACGCCGCTGTCTTATTATCCGCTCTCGATCTGGCCATGGCAGACCGTGATCAAGGCGGTGTTCCTCGAACGCGTCGACATCGTCTCGCATTATGAGCGCGAGGTGAGAAGCCCGACGCACAGCATCAAGCTGCCGTCGGTGATCGCGCTCAGGCAGTTCGTTAAGCCATCGGCGCACCCCGCGTTTACGCGGTTCAATCTGTTCCTGCGCGATCGCTTCTCTTGCCAATATTGTGGCTGCACCAGCGATCTGACCTTCGACCATGTCATCCCGCGCGCGCAGGGCGGGCGCACGACCTGGGACAACGTCTCGACCGCCTGCGCGCCCTGCAACCTGCGCAAGGGCGGGCGCACCCCGCGCCAGGCGCGGATGAACCTCGCCGAATGGCCGTATCGCCCGACTTCATGGCAGCTGCAGGAAAATGGCCGGAGCTTCCCGCCAAACTATCTGCACGACTCCTGGCGCGACTGGCTTTACTGGGACATCGAATTGGAGGCCTGAGGCTGCCCCACTGCCGTTCGCCCCGAATAGCTGTCGAGCTTGTCGAGACAGCATATCGAGGGGTCTGTCTCGATACGGGTTCTCGACAGGCTCGAACCCTATTCGACACGAACGGGCGGGCAGGGCGGCGCGGGCCCGACATATTCGATGGAGCATGATGTGAGCGCCGGAAGCGCATTCCAATGGGACGATCCGCTGCTGCTGGACCAGCAGCTCGGCGAAGAAGAGATCATGATCCGCGATACCGCGCGGGCCTACGCGCAGGACAAATTGGCGCCGCGCATCCGCGAGGCCTATGCCAATGAGCATACCGATCGCGCGATCTTCACCGAGATGGGTGCGCTCGGCCTCCTCGGCGCGACCTTGCCCGAGCAATATGGCGGCGTCGGCGCCAATTATGTGAGCTATGGTCTGGTCGCGCGCGAGATCGAGCGCGTGGATTCGGGTTACCGCTCAATGATGAGCGTCCAGTCGAGCCTCGTCATGTTTCCGATCCATGCCTATGGCTCGGAGGAGCAGCGCATGCGTTGGCTGCCCAGGCTGGCGAGCGGCGAATTGGTCGGATGCTTCGGCCTGACCGAGCCCGAGGCCGGTTCCGATCCGGGCGGGATGCGCACGCGTGCCGAAAAGATCGACGGCGGCTATAGGCTTTCGGGCGAGAAGATCTGGATCACCAATTCGCCCATCGCCGACATCTTCGTGGTGTGGGCCAAGTCCGATGCGCATGACGGCAAGATCCGCGGTTTCGTGCTCGAAAAGGGCATGAAGGGCCTCAGCGCGCCCAAGATCGAGGAGAAATTATCGCTCCGCGCCTCGATCACCGGCGGGATCGTGATGGAGGGCGTCGAGGTTTCCGAGGACCATCTCCTCCCGAATGCGCAGGGTTTGGGCGGGCCGTTCGGCTGCCTCAACCGTGCGCGCTATGGCATCGCCTGGGGCGTGATGGGGGCGGCGGAGGATTGCTGGCACCGCGCGCGCCAATATACACTCGACCGGCGCCAGTTCGGCCGGCCCTTGGCGGCGACCCAACTCGTCCAGAAGAAGCTCGCCGACATGCAGACCGAGATCACGCTCGGCCTGCAGGCGGCTTTGCGCGTTGGACGCCTGTTCGACCTGGGGCAAATGGCGCCCGAGATGATCAGCCTGATCAAGCGCAACAATTGCGGCAAGGCCCTGGATATCGCCCGCGTCGCGCGCGACATGCATGGCGGCAACGGCATCACCGGCGAATATCATGTCATCCGCCACGCGCAGAATCTCGAAACGGTCAACACCTACGAAGGCACGCACGACATCCATGCGCTGATCCTCGGGCGCGCGCAGACCGGTCTGCAGGCGTTCGGCTGATGGCGGAGGATCCGCACGTCCTGTTCGACGCCTGGTATGCCGAGGCACGCCAGAGCGAGCCCAATGATTCGAACGCGATGGCGCTGGCGACGGTCGACGCGGACGGCCAGCCCTCGGTGCGGATGGTACTGCTCAAGGGGCATGACCAGCGCGGCTTCGTCTTCTACACCAACCTCAACAGCCGCAAGGCGCGCGCTTTGATCGATACGCCCAAGGCGGCCTTGCTGTTCCACTGGAAATCACTGCGGCGCCAGATCCGGATCGAAGGGCCGGTAAGCGGTGTCTCACTCGATGAGGCCGACGCCTATTTCGCATCGCGCGCGCGCGATTCGCAGCTTGGCGCCTGGGCTTCGGACCAGTCGCAGCCGCTGCTTTCGCGCGAGACGTTCGAAGCGCAATTCGAAGAGGTGAAAGCCCGCTTCGAAGGGCAGGACGTACCGCGCCCGCCGCACTGGTCGGGCTTCCGCGTCGAGCCGCAGCGGATCGAATTCTGGCAGGATCGCGCGCATCGGCTGCACGAACGGCGCCTGTTCGCGCGCGCCGGCGACGGCTGGAGCGAGGGCTTGCTCTACCCGTGAGCGGGCTGCCGTTCTGGCATGTGGATGCATTTGCCGACGGACCCTTCACCGGCAATCCCGCCGCCGTGATCCGGCTCGATCGCTGGCGCGACGAGGATGCGCTCCGGACGATCGCGCGCGAGATCAACCTGCCCGCCACCGCCTTTGCCGTTCCGGCGGACGGCGAGGCGGATTTCGAGATTCGCTGGTTCTCCCCGCGCGGCGAGATCGGCCTATGCGGGCATGGCACGCTCGCCGCCGGCCACGCGCTGATCGGCGGTGAGGGGGTGATCCGTTTCGCCACGCGGACGGCGGGGCTGGTCCGGGTTGTGCGCGATGGTGGCTTGCTCAGCCTGTCGCTGCCCGTCATCCGCGCCGCGCCGCAGCCTCTGCCCGATGCGGTCGCGATAATCGGCGGAGAGCCGGTCGAGACACTCTGGCACGAACGCGGCTACGGCATTCTGGTTTATGCGGACGAGGCGGCGGTGCGCGCGCTGAGCCCCGATTTTGCCGCGCTTGCCGGATTGGGCGACGTCCAGTTCAGCGCGACCGCGCCGGGATCAGACACCGACATCGTCAGCCGCGTCTTCACTTCGCGCGGCGGCGAGGATGCGGTCACCGGATCGGCGCATTCGGTGCTGACGCCTTATTGGGCGGAGCGACTGGGGCGTGAGGCTTTCACCGCGTTTCAGGCTTCGGCGCGCGGCGGATGGCTGGATTGCCAGCTGCAAGGCGACCGCGCGGTCCTGAGCGGCCGTTGCGTGACGCTCGTCGAGGGCCGCTTCATCTCTTAACGCCAGCCCGCCAATCTAAGAGGTGATCGCGCGCGCGAAGCTGTCGCTATCGGTAATGATCGTATCGCCCGCGAATCGGAGCGCCTCGACCGATCGCGCCGCCGCGGCCGCGTCGCCGCTGCCGCACGCATCCTCGATCAGAATCGGCACGAAGCCCTGATCGGACGCGTGGCGGAGCGTTGGCTCGATCCCGATCTCCATCGCGATCCCCGCGACAGCCAGCCCGGTGAGGCCCGCATCGCGCAGCGCGAACGGCAGCATCGTTCCTTCCAGCGCCGACATAGCGACTTTGTCGAACACCAGATCCTCGGGTCGGGGCTCAAGCTCGGGCACGATCCGCGTAGCGGGCGCGTCGCGCAGGAACCATGGTTTCACCATCGCGGGATCGTCAGTATGCTGCCATGCCATTGCCATGCGCATCTGGGTGACGCCCATCCAGGGCCGCGACAGCGAAAGGTGCCGCGAATAGGCGATCCGCATTCCGGCCGACCGCGCCATATCCAGCAGGCCGGCGATCCGGGCGATTAGGACGTCCGCCCCTTTGACCTGCCGCGCGATACCGACCTGCATATCATAGACGAGCAACGCCGTGCGCCGGGGATCGGCGATATCGGCCAGGCACGTCGGAATCTTGAGCGAGCCGTGTCGGACGACGGGCCGGGGCTCTTCAATTGTCATGCAGACTCCATTTCCGCGGCGACGGTCTCCTCGATCCAGCCGCCCCCCAGCACCCGCTCGCCATGGTACAATACCGCCGCCTGGCCCGGCGCCACGCCATATTCGGGCATGTCGAAATGGACCGCGTCGCCATCGAAGCGCGCCGGCACCGGCTTGGCGAGCGAGCGCACCTTGACCGAAAGACCGTCGCCGAGACCCCCGCCCAGCCAATTGACGTCGCTCAGCCGCGCGGCGCGCACCGCCAGCGCCTGACGCGGGCCGACGATGAGGCGGCGCTCGGCCGCATCGATCCGCACGACATAAAGCGGCTCGGGCGTGCCGCCGATCTCGATCCCGCGGCGCTGGCCGACAGTGAAGCCCGCTATCCCGCGATGCGCGCCCAGCACGCGGCCGCCAAGATCGACGATCTCGCCCGGCGCCGCCGCTTCGGGGCGGAGCTTGCGCACCAGCGCGCCATAATCGCCGTCGGGCACGAAGCAGATATCCTGGCTGTCGGGCTTAGCCGCGACCGCCAGCCCCTGCTCGGCGGCGATCGCGCGGACGCGATCCTTGGGCATGCCGCCAAGCGGGAAGCGCAGATAATCGAGCTGGTCGCGCGTGGTGGCGAACAGGAAGTAGGATTGATCGCGCGCGGGATCGTGCGCGCGATGCAGCTCCGGCCCATGCGCGCCTAGGATCCGTCGCACATAATGGCCGGTCGCCAGGCAATCCGCACCCAGCTCGCGCGCGAGCTTGAACAGGTCGGTGAACTTCACCCCCTGATTGCAGCGCACGCACGGGATCGGGGTACGCCCCGCGACATAATCGTCGGCAAAACGGTCGATCACCGATTCGCGGAAGGCGCTTTCATAATCGAACACGTAATGCGCGATGCCGAGCCGCTCCGCGACCGCGCGCGCATCGGCGATGTCCTTGCCCGCGCAGCAGCTGCCCGCGCGCCCGACCGCGGCGCCATGATCGTAAAGCTGCAGTGTGACGCCGATCGTCTCGGCGCCGCTCGCCGCCGCGAGCGCGGCCACGACCGAGCTGTCGACCCCGCCGGACATGGCGACGACGATGCGGCGGCGCCCGGCCGCGGAGCCTAGCTGGAACAGGTCTTCCATTATTTACGCGCCCTTAGTCTATCCGGTCCAAAATGAACACATGGCTAAAGATCGCCTCGCCGCCACCGTCAAAGGGATAGGGCAATGGGAGCGAGTAGGACGTGAAGATACATCTGGACATGACGGGCAAGCCGCTCGCCAAACCGGACTTCGCGATGCTCCGCGCCGGGCTCACCGCGGCGCAGGCGACCACGCCGACCGCCGCGGCGAGCGACAAGGCGCATGCCAGTCTCGATCTTACCGAGGCTTTGATCCGCTTGTTCGGGGACGAGGCCGCGGACGCCAAGGGCGCGGTCGCGCTGCACGGGAGCTTCAATCCCGCGTCGGTTCGCGAGGAGGATGAGACGGAAAAATGACCAGGACTTTTACCTTCCGGTTTCAACCTTCCTTCAAACCGCGCCGGTACGACGGATGCACGAGGGGGATCGGTGCCCGCTAGGGCGAGCGCGAGGATGACAATGATCGAAAATCAGAAAATCAGGCCAGCGCAGGTGGTAGGCCCCCTCGGGGAACCGCTGACCATCGATTCGTTGCCCCCGCCGGGGACGACGCGTTGGGTGGTGCGCCGCAAGGCCGAGGTCGTTGCTGCCGTCAATGGCGGTCTGCTTTCCTTTGACGAGGTTTGCGAGCGGTACGACATCAGCCTTGAGGAGTTTGCCTGCTGGAAGCGGGCGGTCGAGCGTTCGGGCATGCCGGGCCTGCGCGTCACGCGCATCCAGCATTATAAATCGCTGTACGAACGCCAGCAGAAATACTGACACGAACCAAAGATCTGGGGCGCGCCGGGAACAAACTTTGTTTCCGGCGCGTATCCATGTTCGACCGCCGCGCGCGCGTTTTATATCGCGGCGAACAGGAGGACGACATGGGACTCATTCTTTGGCTTGTGATTGGCGGTATCGTCGGCTGGCTGGCCAGCATCGTCATGCGCACCGACGCGCAGCAGGGGATCGTTCTGAACGTGGTCGTCGGTATCGTTGGCGCCTTCATCGGCGGGCTGATCTTCACGGGCGGCTCGATCAATTCGAGCGGCCTCACGCTCTATACCTTCCTGACCTCGCTCGTGGGCGCGATCGTGCTGCTCGCGATCGTCAATCTGGTTCGCCGCGGCTCGGTCCGTTGAAAGCGCGAGCCTGATCCACGCCTTTGTCGAAGGCGATCAGACCCAGAGGCAACAGCTTTCGTCGCGCAAAGGGCCGACCCGGGGGGACCGGGGCGGCCCTTTTCTCGTAACGATTGCTCCTCAATTCAGCTCGAACACCACAGAAAGATTGACCGCCAGCTCCTGCTCGCCCGCCTCGACAGGGGTCGCTTCGGCGCGCTTCATCGCCATCATTGCCATCGGTCGCACGATCGGCCGCGCTTCCTCGCTCTCGCTGATCCGCACGATTCGGCGCACCGTCAGCCCTGCCGCCTTGGCATAAAGCTCGGCACGCGTGCGCGCCGTCGCCAGTGCCTTTGCGCGGGCCTCGTCCAGCGCCGCATCGGAATGCTCGACCGAGAGCGTCGGCCCATCGATCTGGTTCGCGCCCGACGCTACCAGCGCATCGATCACGCCGCCCGCGCCCGCCAGGTCGCGGATGCGCACCGACACGCGATTGCTCGCCTGATAGCCCGTCAGCACGGGAGGCTGGTTGTCGCCGTAACGATATTGCGGCTGCAGGGTGATCGACTGGGTCTGGATGTCACGGTCGGCCACGCCCGCGCGCTTCAGTGCCGCGATCGTCGCGCTCATCGCCTTGGCATTGGCCGCCATCGCGGCGCCCGCATTGGTCGCCTGCGTCACCACGCCGGCGCCGATCGTCGCGATATCGGGGGTGCGCGTCGACGTGCCGGTCGCCTGAATGTCGAGCTCAGTGCCCGCGATCGGCGTGGTGGTGACATCGGCTAGGGCCGGGGCGGCGATGGCGAATGCGGCCAAAGGCAGCAGCAGGCTCTTCATGGGTCGGTCTCCTTTGAGAAGCTGATCGGCCAAATGCACTGCACATGCGATGAACATATCCGTCATCCCAGCGAAAGCTGGGATCTCGGGAGGTAAGGGCGAATTGCGCTACTTCCGGAGACGCCAGCGTGCGCTGGCATGATGGGTATGAGCTACCCCGCCGCCGCGACGATCCGGTTCCATTCGGCTTCGTCGATCACGCGCACGCCCAATTCCTTTGCCTTCTTCTCCTTCGAACCTGCGCCTGGTCCCGCCACCACGAAGTCCGTCTTGGCCGAAACCGAGCCTGAAACGCGCCCGCCCAGCCCTTCCGCCTGGGCCTTGGCTTCGTCGCGGCTCATCGTTTCGAGCGCGCCGGTGAACACGATCGTCTTGCCGCTCACCTCGGATGCGCGAACCTCGTGCACGAACGGCACGGGGTGGCATTCGCTGAGTAGATCGTCCCACGCTTCGCGATTGTGCGGCTCGGCGAAGAAGTCGACCAGCGCCTCGGCCACCACCGGCCCAACCCCCTCGACCGAAATGATCTCCGCGCGCGCGGCCTCGTCGGTCGCGGCGGCGGTCGCGACGTCGGCGATATGCTCGACCGTGCCAAACGCCTTCAGCAGGTCGCGCGCGGTGATCGATCCGACATGGCGGATGCCGATCCCGAACAGGAAGCGCACCGGATCGGGATGGCGCTTCTCGTCGATCGCGGAGAGCAGGTTCGCCGCCCAGACGCGGCCGTCTTTCTTGCGCGGGAGCAATTGTTCTTCGGTCAGCCGGAAGATGTCGGCAGGCGAATGGATCAGGCCGTCGTTGAAGAAATCCTCGATCTGCTGGAAGCCGAGTCCGCGTATGTCCAGCGCGCCGCGCGAGCAGAAATGGATCAGCCGCTCGACGCGCTGCGCCGCGCAGATCAGCCCACCCGTACAGCGATAGTCGACCTCGCCTTCCTCGCGCTCGGCGGCACTGTCGCAGACCGGGCAATGCGTCGGGAAATGCCAGGCCTCGCGCGGCTCGTCGCGCGTGAGGTTCTCCACGATCTGCGGGATCACGTCGCCCGCGCGCTGCAACACGACGCGGTCGCCGGGGCGCACGCCCAGCCGCTCGATCTCATCGGCATTGTGCAAGGTGGCGTTGGTCACGACCACGCCGCCGACCGTGACTGGCTCCAGCCGCGCGACGGGGGTGAGCTTGCCGGTGCGCCCCACCTGGATGTCGATCGCGCGAAGCGTGGTCTGCGCCTGCTGCGCGGGGAATTTGTGCGCGATCGCCCAGCGCGGCGCTCGGCCGACCTGGCCCAGCCGCTCCTGCCAATCGAGCCGGTCGATCTTATAGACGACGCCGTCAATGTCGTAGACCAGCTCCGCGCGCTGCGCCTCGATCAGGCGATAATGGAGGAGCGCGGTTTCGACGTCGGCGCAGCGGACGCGAAGCGGCGATTCGGCAAAGCCCCAGCGGTCGAGCGCGTCCATCACCTCGGTCTGCGTGCTGCCGGGCAGGCCCGAATGTTCGCCCCAGCCATGGACGATGAAGCACAAGGGCCGGGTCGCGGTGACCGCGGCGTCCTTTTGCCGGAGCGAGCCTGCGGCGGCATTGCGCGGATTGGCGAACTGGCGCGCCTTGCCTTCGTCGCCTGCCGCGCGCGCCTCGTCCAGCAGACGCCGGTTCAGGGCGGCGAAATCGCCCTTGGCCATATAGACCTCGCCGCGCACCTCGAACAGATCGGGCGCGGTCGGCGGCAATGTCTGGGGGATGCCCTTCACGAATTGGACGTTAGGCGTCACATCCTCGCCGATCGCGCCGTCGCCGCGCGTCGCCGCCTGGACCAGCCGGCGATTTTCATAACGCAGCGAACAGGACAGGCCGTCGATCTTGGGCTCGGCGGTCAGCGCCACCGGTTCGTCCGCGCCCAGCCGGAGAAAACGGCGCACCCGATCCACGAATTCGGTGACGTCCTCATCCGAGAATGCATTGTCGAGGCTGAGCATCGGCCGCGCATGGCGGACCTTAGCGAGCGGACCGCTAGGGGTAGCTCCGACGATCCGCGAGGGGCTGTCCTCGCGCACCAGATGCGGGAAGCGTGCCTCGATCGCGGCGTTGCGGCGGAACAAAGCATCATAGTCCGCGTCCGAAATTTCGGGTGCGTCCTGGTCGTGATAGAGACGGCCATGATGCGCGATTTCGGCGGCGAGCCGCTCGAGCTCGGCGGCGGCTTCGGCTTCGGTCAGTTCGGCGGGATCGGCCATGCTTCCCGCTATCGCGCGAGCCTAGCGGCTGTCCAGCGCCCACGGCGCCTTGGCGAAGCGCTTCGCGAGAAACTCGATCAGCACGCGTACCCGCGCGGGCCGCAGCGTATTGGGCGGCGTCACCAGGTTGAGCGCGCGCGGGGTGCGCGTCCATTCGGGGAGGATCTCGTCGATCTTCCCTTCGGCGAGCGCACGCCACACCATGAAATCGGGCAGCATCGCGATGCCTTGCCCCGCGCACACCGCGGGCAGGAAGGCATCGCCGCTGTTGGAGCGGATCCGCCCATGCAGCGGCACCGCATATTCGCCCTGCGCGGCATGATGGAGCCGCCATAGCTCCGGATTGGGGACGCCCGTGTAGATCATCGTGCGATGCTCGGCGAGCTCGCGCGGATGCTGCGGCCGCCCATATTTTTCGAGATAGGCCGGAGCGGCGACGATCGGCGTGCGCACCGGGCATAGCCGCCGCGCGCGCAGGCTCGAATCGGCGAGATTGGTGATGCGCAGCGCGATATCGAAGCCATCGCCGATCAGATCGACCATCGCATCGCTCAGATGCAGGTCGAGATCGACCTCGGGGTACGTTTCCAGGAACTCGGGTAAGGCCGGCGAAAGATGCTCCATGCCGAACGACATCGGCGCGGCGATGCGCACCATCCCGCGCGGCGTCTCCGCCTGGTCCGAAGCTTCGGCCTCGGCCGCTTCGCCCTCGGCCAATATCCGCGTGGCGCGGGTGAGCGCGGCCTTGCCCGTTTCGGTCAGCGACAGGCGGCGCGACGTGCGGTGGAGGAGGGGCGCGCCCAGCCTCTGCTCCAGCCGCGCGACCGCCTTGGACACGGTCGGTTTGGACAGGCGCAATTCGCTCGCGGCGCGCGCGAACGAGCCGGTCTGCGCGATCTTCGCGAAAATGGCCCAGGCGTCGAAGTCAGGCAGGCGCATCGGTAAAATTCCGTAACCGGTGACTTGCCTTCAATTCTATTTTCTTGACACTCCCGTCAACTATCTAGGGTGGCGACGCCGGATAAAGCCCCGGCACGGAGATACGACATGATCGACGTCCGCCCTTTCGACACACTCGGTGCCGCCAATCATGGCTGGCTCGATGCGCGCCACCATTTCTCGTTCGCGGACTATTATGAGCCGGGTCGGATGAACTGGGGCAATATCCGCGTCTGGAACGACGATGCGATTGCGCCGAAGAGCGGTTTCCCGCCGCATCCGCATTCGGACATGGAGATCATAACCTATGTCCGCGAAGGCGCGATCACGCATAAGGACAGCCTCGGCAATACCGGCCGCACCGAAGCCGGCGACGTCCAGGTGATGTCGGCTGGCAGCGGGATCACGCATGCCGAATATAATCTGGAGGACGAGACGACCCGCCTGTTCCAGATCTGGATCATGCCGAGCCAGCGCGGCGGCGATCCCAGCTGGGGCGCGCGGCCCTTCCCCAAGGGCGATCGCTCGGGCCGCTTCGTCACGCTCGCTTCGGGCTTTGCCGAGGATGGTGAAGCGCTGCCGATCCGCACGGAGGCGCGCGTACTGGGTGCGACGCTCAGGAAGGGCGAGACCACCGAATATCCGCTCGGCGCCGATCGTCATGCCTATCTCGTGCCTGCCTCGGGCAGGATCGAGATCAACGGCGCGATCGCCAACGCCCGCGACGGCGTCGCGATCAGCGACACCGAAAGCCTGACCGTCACCGCGCTCGAGGATGCCGAGCTGGTGATGGTCGACGCCGCCTGACGCGATACGCCCTCCCACAAGCGGGAGGGAAAGTTTGGAGATACGAGATGAGCAAGGTTCTGGTCCTTTATTATTCGAGCTACGGCCATATCGAGCAGATGGCGCACGCCGTGGCCGAGGGCGCGCGCGAGGGCGGCGCCCAGGTCGACGTCAAGCGCGTGCCGGAGACGGCGCCGATCGAGGTCGCCAAGGCCGCCTATTTCAAGCTCGAGCAGGATGCCCCGATCGCCACGGTCCAGGACCTCGCCGATTATGATGCGGTGATCATCGGCGTGCCGACCCGCTTCGGCCGAATGCCGGGGCAGATGGCGGGATTCCTCGATCAGGCGGGCGGGCTGTGGGCGAGCGGCAAGCTCAACGGCAAGGTCGGATCGGCGTTCGGATCGACCGCGACGCAGCATGGCGGCCAGGAAACCACGCTTTTTTCGGTCATCACCAACCTGCTTCATTTCGGCATGGTGATCGTCGGCCTGCCTTATTCCTATGGCGGCCAGATGGGCCTGACCGAGATTCACGGCCTGTCGCCTTATGGCGCAACCACGATCGCGGGCGGCGACGGCAGTCGCCAGCCGAGCCAGATCGAGCTCGACGGAGCGCGCTTCCAGGGCAAGCACGTCGCGGAGATCACGAACAAGCTGCACGGCTGAGCGTTCGGTCGGCCGTACGGCCAACCTTCTTTCCGAGACCGGTTCCGCCCCTTTCCGGTCTCGCTCCCACCCCGCCATGCCGGATGCCTTGCGCCGGTGTGGCGGGGTTCTTTTTTTATATGTCTGTTTCGGGCATGGCCTGGCGGATGCGCGACAAACCCTTTCCCGTGATGGTCACCGGCGGCGCCGGCTATATCGGCAGCCATGCCGTGCTTTCGCTGCTCGACGCGAGTTGGCCGGTGGTGGTGGTCGATACATTGGCTACCGGCTTCCGCTGGGCGGTGCCCGATGCGGCCACCTTCGTACAGGGCGATGTCGCGGATGTCGGCCTGATGACCAAGGTGATCCGCGAATATGGGATCGGCGCGATCCTCCATTTCGCGGGGTCTTTGCTGGTCGAGGAATCGACCAGGGATCCGCTCAAATATTATCGCAACAACACTGCCGCGAGCCGCTCGCTGATCGAGGCCGCGGTCGCGGGCGGCTGCAAACACTTCGTCTTCTCGTCGACCGCTGCCACCTATGGCGTGCCGGAAGTGGTGCCGGTTCCGGAGGGCGCGCCCAAAAGCCCGATCAATCCTTATGGCCGGTCGAAATTGATGACCGAGGAAATATTGGCGGATGCGGCGGGCGTGCACCCGTTCAATTATTGCGCACTGCGTTATTTCAACGTCGCAGGCGCCGATCCGCGCGGCCGCTCGGGCCAGTCGACGCGCGGCGCGACCCACCTGATCCACATCGCGGCCGAGGCGGCGACGGGCAAGCGCGATCATGTCAACGTCTATGGCAGTGATTATGCGACCCCCGACGGCACCGGCGTGCGCGATTATATCCATGTCAGCGACCTCGCTGACGCGCATGTCCATGCGCTCGAGCATCTGATCGCGCACCCAAGCGACAACCTGACGCTCAACTGCGGCTATGGGCATGGCTATTCGGTGCTTGAGGTGCTCGACACGGTCGATCGCGTCACCAATCGCGCGATTGAGCGGCGGCTGGTCGGGAGGCGGGCGGGCGATCCGGACGCCCTGGTGGCGGACAATCGCGCGATCCTGGCGACGCTCGCATGGCGGCCGCGCTATGACGATATCGGGCAGATCGTGAGCGACGCCCTGTCTTGGGAGCGCACGCTCCGCGAACGCGGGCTGTCCGATTGAGGCAGCCGTCGAGAGGCCGCCGCGCGGGCGTCTGGCTCAGGCGAAGCCGTGTCGCCGTGCAAAGCCGAGGAAGAGGTCGGGCCAGGCCCAGGCGGTGGCGCCTGGCGCCAGGCGCAGGCCGAAGCCGTGCCCGCCCGCCTCGAACACATGCAGTTCCGACGGGACCGAGGCTGCGCGCAGCGCGGCGAACATGTTGAGGCTGTTTTCCAGCGGAACGGCGGGGTCGTCGGCGGCGTGGACCAGCAGCGTCGGCGGCGTGTCGGCGGTGACGTGCCGGTCGGGCGAGTAGGCCATGATCGCGGCGTTGCCGGGCGCCTTGCCGAGCAACGCGTCGCGCGAGCCGCCATGCGCGTACGCGCCCATCGAGATGACCGGATAGAGCAGCCCCACGACCTGCGGCCTGGCGGACAAACTGTCCGCCGCATCGACCGGATCATAGACCGCCGTCGCATGATGGACCGCGAGCGAAGCGGCGACATGCCCGCCCGCGGAAAAGCCGATCACGCCGAGCCGCTCGGGATCGATCGAAAAGTCGCGCGCCCGCGACCGGATCAGCCGAATGGCGCGCTGGGCATCCTGCAACGGCACGTCGCTGGCATGCGCCCAGCCGCCGCCCGGCAGCCGATAGCGCAGCACGAAAGCGGTTATGCCATGCGCGGTGAGCCAGCGCGCGCTGTCATAGCCCTCTTTGTCGGTAACGACGCGGATATAGGCCCCACCCGGCGCGAGCAGCACGGCGTTGCCGGTCGGATTTTGGGGACGGAACACGCTGATCGTCGGGCGCGCGATCTGCGCGGCATAGCGGTCATGCGGTTCGCCGGGTCTGGCGCGTTCGATATATTGCTCGTCGGGCAATGTCGCCGGCGCTCCGGGCGGCAGGCCCGGCCACAGCGGAAGCACCTCGGCCGGATCGTCCGCATAGCTGGGTATGGCGGCGAGCGCCGAAGCGGGCACTCCGGCGGCGGCAAGAGCAAGCAGGCTACGGCGATCAATCATGCGGGGCAGATTGGCCGCGCGTGCCGATACGCGCAAGCGGCTCAGACGAGCGCGGCCGCCATATCGGCCAGCTTGGCGACCGTATTCATGTTCCGCGCGGTCCCGGCCTTCGCCGCCGGAATGACGAGCCGCGAATCCGCCATGCCGTCGCCGTAGAAGATGTAGATTTCGCGTTTTCCGAGCGCCATCTGCTCCTCCCTCACGCCCCGCGCCTGATCGAGCGCGTCTTTCGGAATCGGGCCGTCGACGAACAGGGCCACCACGCGGTTACCCGGCCGGTCGGGAAAGGGATTGCGCTTGAGCGTGTCGGCCATTTCGGTGGCGGTGCGCACCAGCACACCGACCGGTTTGCCCGCATAGGCCTCCAGCGCTTTTTCAAGTCCGGCGCGGACCGCATCCTCGCTCTTGTCACTGGTGAAGACCACGTTGCCGCTGGCGATATAGGTGCGGACCTGCCCGAACCCCACCGCCTCGCACATCGCCTTCAATTCGGTCATCGGCAATTTGCCGGTCCCGCCGACATTCACCGCACGGAGCAAGGCCACGTAAGCGGTCATTTGCGCGCTTCCTGAATCAATCCGGCTTGTGCGCGGCGAGTTCGTTGCCGTCGGGATCGCGAAAGTGGAAGCGCCGCCCTCCGGGAAAGGAGAAGATCGGCTTGCTGATCGTGCCGCCTGCGGCTTCGACCGCCGCGAGCGTCTCCTCCAGATTCTCGACCTGGATCACGATCAGCGGCGCGCGCGTGCGCTCGGCCGGATCGGCCTGCAGCCCCACATCGACATCGCCGGTGAGCGTGCAGGCATAGGTCGGGCCGAATCCGGTCATCTGCCAGCCGAATGCATCGACGTAAAAGGCCTGCGCCGCCTGCACGTCGGCGACGGGCAGTTCGAGGAAATCCGGACGAGGCGCGGCCATGGCCCGGTCCTCAGTAACGGCGGAGCAAGCCGGCCAGCTTGCCCTGGATCCGCACCTGGCCGGGGCGGTAACGCTGCGGATCGTAGGACCGATTGGCCGGATCGAGCCGGATCATCGATCCTTCGTGGCGGAAATATTTGAGCGTCGCTTCGCTGTCGTCGATCAGCGCGACCACGATCTCGCCGTCGCGCGCGGTGTCGACCTTGCGGACCAGCGCATAATCGCCATCGAGGATGCCCGCCTCGACCATCGAATCACCCGCAACCTCCAGCGCATAATGCTCGCCCGGGCCGAGCAAGGCGGCGGGAACCGACAAGCTACTCTGCCCCTCCAGTGCCTCGATCGGCATGCCCGCGGCGATGCGGCCGTGTAGCGGCACTTCGAGGATGTCGTTCGCGGCCGGCGGCATGATCCGCGACGGGGGCGTCTGGATATTGGCCTTGGCCGACGCGGCGGGAACCGACGCCTTGATCGCGTCAGGCAGCCGCAGGATTTCGAGCGCGCGCGCGCGATTGGGCAGGCGCCGGATAAAATTGCGCTCCTCCAGCGCCGAGATCAGGCGGTGCACCCCCGACTTGGATTTGAGGTCCAGCGCCTCCTTCATCTCCTCGAACGAGGGCGAGACACCCGTCTCGCTCAAGCGGTCGTTGATGAAGCAGAGCAGCTCATGTTGCTTGCGGGTCAGCACGGCTTTTCCCCTAGTCGAAGGAACGTATGGGGAACGTATATTAAACGTTCCGTGGAAGGTCAAGCGATCCGCAGGATATCCACGATTTCATCCACAGAGGCGGATGCCGCGCCTGCCGGACGGACGATCAGCGCATCGGCACGCGCGAGCATGGAGAGTGCGCCGCTGTCCTGATTGGGGAGTGGGGTGACATTCCCGCCTGAAAGCGTGGCGCGGACATAATCGTCGCGATTGCCGACCGCGGGCAGCGGCGCCGCGAGCCGCGCGCGTTCGGTCTGTAGGATGGGATTACGCGCGCCGCCGAGACGCGCAATCAGCGGCAGCAAGAACAGGTGGGCGGTGACGAAGGCCGAGACCGGATTGCCGGGAAGACCGAGTATGATCGTGCTTCCGAGCTTACCGGCGAGTAACGGCTTGCCGGGCCGCATCGCGATCCGCCAGAAGTCGAGCGAAGCGCCCGCTTCAGCCAGCGCCGGTCGCACCAGGTCATGGTCGCCGACCGAAGCCCCGCCGGTGGTGACGATGATGTCCGCATCAACCGCCGTGCGGAAGGCTGTGACAAGCGCGCCGAGCCGATCGGGAATGATGCCTGCGTCCCGCACGACCGCTGTCCCGCCAATCAGCGCCTGCAACATCACGCCATTGGAGGCAGGCAGCATCACGCCATCGGCAGCCTTTCCGGGGGCCACCAGCTCATCGCCTGTCGAGATCAGCGTGATGCGCGGCCTGCGCCGGACGCTGAGCATGCCATGCCCGCCAACCGCCGCCGCCGCGATCCGGCCGGGCGTGAGCAGGTCGCCGTTGCCGACGAGGCGCGCGCCCTCGGCAAAATCCGATCCGCGCGGGCGGATGCTCGATCCGGGCCCGGCCGGCCCCTCGCCCGAAAGCTTCAGCAGGTCGCCGTCACGCGCCGCTTCCTCCTGCACCAATATCGCGTCCGCGCCCTCAGGCACGGGCGCGCCGGTGAAGATCCGGGCGGCCTGGCCTTGCCCGACGCGGCCATTCAGGCCCGCGCCCGCGCGGCTTTCGCCGATCACAGTCCAAGGTCCCGGCATGTCGGCGAAGCGGATCGCATAGCCATCCATCATCGACAGGTCGGCCGCGGGCTGCGTGCGGCGCGCGACGACATCCTCGGCGGCCCAGCGCCCCGCGGCGTCGATCAGGCGAACATTTTCGATCGGCAATGGCGTCGCCAGCGCGAGCAGGCGGGCCTGCGCTTCGGCGACGGCGAGCAGGCTCATGGCGCCCGCCAGTCTCCCGAACGTCCGCCCGACTTGGCGAGCAGCCGCACGTTCCCGAGCGTCATGCCGCGGTCGATCGCCTTGCCCATATCGTACAATGTCAGCAGCGCGACCGAGACCGCGGTCAGTGCCTCCATCTCGACACCGGTCCGGCCGGTGGTGACGACAGTCGCGGTGGCGTCGATGCCCGCGTCGCCGAATGTGAAATCGACGCTCACGGACGATATCGGCAGCGGATGGCACAAAGGCACCAGTTCCGACGTACGCTTGGCCGCCATGATTCCGGCGACCCGCGCCACCGCCAGCGCGTCACCCTTGGCGAGCGCCCCGTGGCGGATCGCGGCCAGCGCCTCCGCCGACATCGCGATATGCCCGGCCGCGGTCGCCTCGCGCTTCGTCACGGCCTTGGCCGACACGTCGACCATATGCGCCGCGCCCGCATCGTCGAGATGCGTGAGCTTGCTCATGCCGCGAGCAGCGCGCGTGTCGCCGCCTCGACATCGGCCTGGCGCATCAGGCTTTCGCCGACCAGGAAGGCGCGCACGCCATGGCCCGCCATCGTTTCCATATCGGCATGCGACCCGATCCCGCTTTCCGCGACGAACAGGCAATCGGCCGGCGCGCGCGCAACCAGCTCATAGGTGCGCGCGAAATCGACGCTGAAATCCCTGAGATCGCGATTGTTGGCGCCGATAAGACGCGATTTTAGGCGCAGAGCCCGTTCGAGTTCGTGCGCGTCATGCACCTCGACCAGCACATCCATCCCCCGCTCGATCGCGGCGGCCTCGATCTCCGCCATCCGGGCGTCCTCGAGCGCGGCGACGATGATCAGGATCGCGTCGGCGCCCAAAGCGCGGGCCTCGGCCACCTGCCAAGGGTCGATCATGAAATCCTTGCGCAGGCAGGGCAGCGAACAGGCCGTGCGCGCCGCGACCAGATATTCGTCCGCGCCCATGAAATAGGGCACATCGGTCAGCACCGACAGGCACGCCGCGCCGCCCGCCTCATACGCCCGCGCATGCGCCGGCGGATCGAAATCGGCGCGGATCAGGCCCTTCGATGGCGAGGCCTTCTTGATCTCGGCGATCAGCGCGAAGCCGTGGGCGGCTTTCTCCTCCAGCGCCCTGCGGAAGCCGCGCGGCGGCGTCTGCTGTGCAGCGGCGGCGTCAAGATCGGCAAGGCTCCGCAAGGCCTTGGTAGTAGTGACATGGCCGGCCTTGGTTTCGAGGATCTGGGTGAGGCGGTTCGCCATCAATACGCAATCCAGCAATTGAGCAGTGCATTGGCGAGGCCCCTGTCGATCGCCTCGGCGGCTTCCTCGACGCCTTCGCGCAAGTTCGCCGCCGCGCCTGCCACGACCAAAGCCGCGCCCGCATTCAACAAAACCGCATCGCGATAGGCACCGGGCGCGCCTTGCAGCAAATCCCGAAGCGCGACGGCATTATAGGCCGCATCGCCGCCCCGGATCGCGTCGAGCCCATGGCGGGCAAGGCCCGCGTCCTCGGGCGTGATCAGTCCGCTCATCGCGCACAGGCCCACCGGCACCGCACGGCTCGGCCCCGCGATCGACAATTCGTCCAGGCTCTCTTCGCCCGATACGACCAGCCCGGCCTCGGTGCCGAGCATGTCCAGCGCCTGCGCCACCGTTTCGAGATAATCGACGCGCGCGACGCCCAGCAATTGCCGCGTCACCCGCGCCGGATTGCACAAAGGCCCGACGATGTTGAAGATCGTCCGTCGGCCGATCGCGCTGCGGATCGGTCCGAGCCGCCGGAGCGCGGGGTGGTGCTTCTGCGCGAACAGGAAGGCGATGCCGAGATCGGCCAGGCTCTGCTCGGCGCGTGCCGAAGCCCGGTCGAGATCGAGCCCGAGCGCCTCCAACGTATCCGCCGCGCCCGCCTTGGATGACGCCGCGCGATTGCCATGCTTGGCGACCGGCACGCCCGCCGCGGCGACCACGATCGCAACTGCGGTCGAGATATTGAGGCTGTGCGCGCCGTCGCCGCCGGTGCCGCACACGTCGATCGCGCCCGCGGGCGCCTGCACCTCGATCATGCGGGCGCGCAGCGCGCGCGCGGCGGCGGCGATCTCGACGCTGGTCTCGTCGCGCAGCGTCATCGCGGTCAGGAATGCAGCGATCGCCTCATCAGGCACCTTGCCGTCGAGGATATCGGCGAACGCGGCCTCCGCCGTCTCATGCTCGAGCGGCTCGCGCGGATCGGGCAGCAAAGCGAATATGGTCATGCCCGCTCGCGCACCGTCACGCCCGCCAGCCGCATGAAATTGGCGAGCAGGTCGTGGCCATGCTCGGTCGCGATGCTCTCGGGATGGAATTGCACGCCATGGATCGGCAGCGCGGCATGGCGGAAGCCCATCACCATGCCGTCGTCACTATGCGCATTGGCGATCAGGGTCGCGGGTGCGCCCTCCACCACCAGCGAATGGTAGCGCGTCGCGGTGAAGGGCGAGGGAAGACCCGCAAACACGCCGCTGCCGTCATGCGTCACGGGCGAAGTCTTGCCATGCATCAGTCGGCTCGCACGTACCACCGCGCCGCCGAAATGCTGGCCGATCGCCTGATGCCCCAGGCACACGCCCAGCAAAGGCTTCTTCTGGTCCGCGCATGCCTCGACCAGCTCCAGGCTGATCCCCGCCTCATTAGGGGTGCACGGGCCGGGCGAGATCAGGAAGGCCTGCGCGCCCGAAGACATCGCCTGGCCGACGCCGATCGCGTCGTTGCGCACCACCTCCACCTCGGCGCCCAGCTCCTGGAGGTAATGCACCAGGTTCCAGGTGAAGCTGTCATAATTATCGATGACCAGGATCATGGCTTCGCGACCTAGGCATGCGCGGCGAGGAAGGCAATCGGACCCGCGCTTGTTGGGCGGCAAGGCGCCCTATTGGCCGAACCCCGCCTCGCTCGCGCGGACGACCGCCTCGCGCGCGGCGGCGAAGAGCGCGCCCGCTTTGGCTTCGCATTCTTTCTGCTCGGAGACGGGATCGCTGTCGGCAACGATGCCCGCGCCGGCCTGGACGTGCATCATCCCGTCCTTCACCACCGCGGTCCGGAGCACGATGCAGCTGTCCATGCTGCCGTCGGGCGAGAAATAGCCGACGCCGCCGGCATAAGCGCCGCGCGTCTCGGGCTCGAGCTCGGCGATGATCTCGCATGCGCGGACCTTGGGCGCGCCCGATACGGTCCCCGCCGGGAAGCCCGCAAACAAGGCGTCGAGCGCATCCTTGGACGCGTCAAGTCGCCCGACTACGTTCGAGACGATGTGCATGACGTGGCTATATTTCTCGACCGTATAGCTGTCGGTCACCGCGACCGTGCCGCGCTCCGCAACTCGGCCGACATCGTTGCGGCCGAGGTCGAGCAGCATCAGATGCTCGGCCCGTTCCTTGGGGTCGGCGAGCAACTCGTCGCGGTTGGCGACGTCCTCGGCCGCCGTCTTGCCGCGCGGCCTGGTGCCCGCGATCGGGCGGATCGTGACCTCGCCGTCGCGCACGCGCACCAGGATTTCGGGCGACGATCCGATCAAGGCGAAGCCCGGCAGGTCGAGATGATAGAGGAAGGGCGACGGATTGATCCGCCGCAACGCGCGGTACAGATCGAACGGCGGCAGCGGGAAATCGCACGTGAAACGCTGCGCCAGCACCACCTGAAAGATATCGCCCGCCGCGATATACTCCTTCGCGCGCGCCACCATCTCGCCATAGCGGCCAGGCGCGAGCTGCGGCGTGGCCGCGGGCAATGCGATCGCGCCCGGATCATGGCGCGATTGGGGGACCGCGCCCGCGAGCTGCGCTGCCGCCGCCTCGATTCGCTCGACCGCGCGGTTGACTGCGTCGCTCGGCTCGGGATTTCCCGGCCAGACCGGCGCGACCAGATAAAGCGCATCAGCAAGGCGATCGAACACCAGGATCAGGGTCGGCCGCACGAACAGCATGTCGGGCAGTCCGAGCGGATTGGGCGCCGGACGCGGAAGTTTCTCGACCAGACCGACCGTCTCATAGGCGAAATAGCCGACCAGGCAGGCGAGCGCGGATGGCAGGCCCTCGGGGACCTCCGCACGGCACTCGGCCACCAATGCCCTGAGCGCCTTCAGCGGATCGCCCTCGAGCGGCCTGAACGCCTCGCGATCGAACAGCCAGTCGCGGTTGATCGCCGCCTCGGTCCCGTTGGCGCGGAAGACGAGGTCGGGGGCAAGGCCGAGCAGGCTGTAGCGCCCGCGCGTCGCGCCGTCCTCGACCGATTCGAGTACGAAGTCGCCCCGGCCGGGCTCGATCAGCTTGAGCGCGGCGGCGACCGGCGTCTCGGTATCGGCGAGCTGGCGCCGCCACACCATCGCCGGCCGGCCGGAGGCCAGGCTGCGGATCGCATGCGCGTCCTGTTCGGCGTCTCCGCCGGCGGTCTCCACCTTACTGCCCGTTGCCGCGCAATTGCTGCTCGAGCGCGCTGAGCGCCTGCGGGTTGCGCTTGACCTTCACGTCGTCGCGCGCGGCACTGGCGAATTGCTGGGCATATTCGTCGCCCAGGCTGCGCTGCAATTCGTTGCGCGTCGCGCTCATCACCATCGGCAGGAATTGCGGATTGCCCGGCGTGATCTGCTCGAGCTTGACGATGAACCAGCTCCCGTTCGGCCCCTGCACCAGGTCCGCCTTGCCCGGCGCGAGGCGGAACAGAACCCGGATCGGGGCGGGCACGTTCTGGCCCGCGCGCGACAGTTCAAGCTGATTGAGCGCGATCGGCTTGGGCGCTTCGAGCCCGGCGGCGGCGAAGACAGCGGCCATCGGCTGCCCGGCCTTGATCTTGGCCAGCAACGTCTGCGCTATGCCGTGCGCACGTTCGGCGGCGCGCTGGACCTGCATGTCCAATGCGACGCGCGGCTTGACCTGGGCGAGCGGCACCGGCGCGGCCGGGACCACGCTCGCCACGCCCAGTAGCGCGGCATGCGTCGGATCGAGCGTCTCGACCGTCGGCTCATCGTCCGGGGTGGCGTCGCCGGCGGCCTTGAGCAAGGCGGCGACGGTCGGGTCGGGCTTGAAATTGGGATCGGTCGGCGCCGTGCCGTTGGGTTGCAAAGGCGGCGTGGTGATCACCTGCAGCTTATGCTTGGCCACGATCTCGTTGAACGCGGCGCCGTCGCCGACCGCATCTTCGATCTGGTTGATCGCGGTGGCGAGCGCGTCGTCCGCTTTCTTCTTGGCAAGCGCCGCCTTGATCTCGGGTGCCGCCTGCGCGAGCGAACGCGCGGGCACCTTGGTGATCGCCTCGACATGCGCGATCGCCCAGCCCAGCGCGGATTTGACGGGCGCGGTATTGCCGGGCCCGGAGAGGGCGAACGCCGCATCGGCGATCGCTTTGCCGTCGGTGCCGGCAAAGGCATCATGCGTCACCGCGCCCACCGTGATGTCCGACGCGCCGAGCCCCGCCTCGGTCGCGGCCTGCGCGAAGGCCGTGCCCTTGGCGAGCTTGGCGGCGAATGCCTTGGCGGCATTCTCGTCGGGCAGGACGACGCGCTGGATCGTGCGCGTCTCGCTCGCCGCATATTTCGCCGCGTCGGCCTTATATTGCGCCGCCACTTCGGCGTCGGTCGGCGGGGTCACCGTGACCGTTTCGGGGCTGATGATCGCGTAGCGCAGCGACCGGCGCTCGGGCAGCGAATAGCGCGCGATATGCGCCTTGTAGAAATCCGCGACCTCCTGATCGGTCGGCGCGGGGATGTTGTCGGGCTTGGCCGGGATCATCCCGATATTGCCCTGCCTTTGGTCGATCACGAGCTGGGCGTAGGCACGCAGCATGCTGTCGGGCGCACGTGCGCCCGCCATGATCGGGGTCAGCAGCTGGCGGCGGATCAGGTCATCGCGAATATCGTCGTGCAGCGACGCAAAGGTGATCCGCTGCTGCGCGAGCACATTGTTCATCACGTCCTGGCTGAACTGGCCGGTGACGCCATGAAAGGCCGGAATCTTGGCGATTTCGCCGCCGATCAGCCGTTCGTTCGCGGCGATGCCGTGGCGCCGCGCCCATTCGACCAGCACGTCCGCGCCGATCGTCTGCTCGACGATCGGGCCGAGCCCGCCCACCGCCGCCAGGAACTGGGGCATCGTCAGCGACGGCTGCTGCTCGCGCGCCTGGCGGAGCGACTGGTTCGCGCGCCGGCTGATCTCCGCGGTCGTGATCGGATGGCCGCCCACCGTTGCAACCGCATCCGCTCCGGGCCCGCCGCCCACCAGCCCGCCGCCGGGCGTGCCGACGCCGGTGACGATGAACGCGACCATGATGAGCGCGAGCAGCGCCACCGCCATCCACGAAGATAAGATACGGCGGAAAAAGGCGAGCATGGGTGTTCCGAAACTGCCGAAGGAAGCCGAACCCAATAGAGACGCGTTGATCAGGCTTCAAGCGACGGCTTTGCTTCAAATCCCGTTCCCGCTCGCTCGAGACCTCAAAGCCCCTCCCGCGAGCGGGAGAGGGTTTTGGAGTAGGCGGTTGGCCCCCCGCTTGCTAACCGGCGATTACGTTTCTGGAGGAATGACTTGCGAGTCCTGATTGCCGGCAATTGGAAGATGAATGGCTCGCGCGCAATGCTGGCGGAGCTCGACCGGATCGCCGAGGCCGCCGCCGGCCATCCTCGGGTCGATGTCGCGATCGCCCCACCCTTCACCTTGCTCGCCGATGCCGGCCCCCGCTCGGGCAAGGTTCTGATCGGCGGCCAGGACTGCCATCAGGCCGCCAAAGGCGCGCATACCGGCTGCATCTCTGCCGATATGTTGGTCGAGATGGGCGCGCGCTTCGTGATCTGCGGCCATAGCGAGCGCCGCGCCGAATTCGGCGAGAGCGACGCATTGATCCAGGCCAAGGCCACCGCCGCGCAAGCCGCCGGGCTGATCGCGATCGTGTGCGTCGGCGAGGACGAGCCCGAACGCGACGAAGGCCGTGCCGTGCCCGTCGTCGCGGCCGAGCTCGATGGATCGATCCCGCCCGCCTCCACCGCCGCGAACCTGGTCGTCTCTTACGAGCCCGCCTGGGCGATCGGCACCGGCCGCACCCCCACGATGGCGGAGATTTGCGGGATGCACGCGATGGTCCGCGCCAAGCTGATCCAGCTACTGGGCGAGGAGGGCGCGCGCGTGCGCATCCTCTATGGCGGCTCGGTCAACCCCGCCAATGCCGCGCAGATCCTGGCCTGCGCCGACGTGAACGGTGCGCTGATCGGCGGCGCCAGCCTGACCGCCGACACTTTCGTGCCGGTGATCCGGGCCGCCGCGAATATCTCGTAATAGATTTTTTCGCGTGACCCGGCGCGCGCTCGGGCGTTAGGGGGCCAGCGCGACCCTTAGCGCTCCCTTAGGAGGATCCAATGGCCTTCCAACTTCCCCCGCTTCCGTTCGACCCGTCCGCGCTCGCGCCGCACATGTCGGCCGAAACGTTCGAATATCATCATGGCAAGCATCACAAGGCCTATGTCGATAAGACCAATGGCTGGATCGACGAAAAGGGCCTCGCCGGTCTCTCGCTGCTCGACGTGATCAAGAAGGCCAAGGACACGTCCGACAAGGGCCTGTTCAACAATTCGGCGCAGATCTGGAACCACAGCTTTTTCTGGAACTGCCTCGCGCCCGCGGGCTCGACCAAGCCCTCGGAAAAGCTCGCCAAGCTGATCGACGATTTCGGCGGCCAGGATGCGCTGGTGAAGGCGATCGCGACCGAATCGGTCAACCACTTCGCGTCCGGCTGGGGCTGGCTGGTGCTCGAGGGCGACAAGCTCAAGGTCACCTCCTACCATGACGCCGACACTCCCGTCGCGCATGGCGTGACCCCGCTCTTCACGCTCGATGTGTGGGAGCATGCTTATTATATCGACTATCGCAACGCGCGCCCCAAGTTTGCCGAAACGATCCTCGGCAACGTGATCAATTGGGACTTCGTCTCCCGCAACCTCGACGGCCAGGGCGCCTCCCGCGCCGACCAGCAGCAGTAAGTAGGTAAATCCTCCCCATGTCTTTTCGTGGGGAGGGGGACCGCCGCCGAAGGCGGTGGTGGAGGGGCATTGCCTAAATGATTGCCCCTCCACCATCCTGCGGATGGTCTCCCTCCCATCTTCGATCGGGAGGATTCAACGCAAGCCATCCGCCCCACCAATCCCGATAGCAAAGCCGCGCCCACGCGCGTAAACTCGCCCCATGAAAGCCTTGCCCAAAGGCATTTATGAGAGGCTGCTCGCCTGCGTGGCGATGACGTGCGTGGCGGTCGCACATCCGGCGGCCCTGCAAGCGCAGCCGTCCCCGGCACAATCAGCGCCGGTCGCGAAACCCGCGTCACGGCTTGCGCCATTGCCGCCCGCGGTCATCGACAACACGCTGCAGATCGGCGGAACGGATATCGCCGCGCGCGAGGTCGAGACGCGCATGACGGTGGGCGTGGAGGTCGATGGGCGCGGGCCGTTCCGTTTCGTGGTCGACAGCGGCGCCGATTCCTCTGTGCTGGGCACGGCCACCGCGCGGGCGTTGCAATTGCCCGCGACCACGCGGGCCATGCTGCACGGCATGACCGCAAGCAGCGTCGTCAATCGCGTCACCGCCGCCGAACTCAAGGTCGGCGACAGCATACTCCATGACCTGGAACTGCCCGTGCTCAAGGATGAAGATCTGGGCGCCCAGGGCCTGCTGGGGATCGATGCGCTCGTCGAGCAGCGCCTGATGATGGATTTCGACAAGCGCATCATCACGATCGAGGATGCACGTCGGCCCGCGCCTTATATCGAAGGTGAGATCGTGATCGTCGCGCGGCGGCGGCGTGGCCAGCTCATCCTGACGCAGGCGAGCGCGAACGGCCACACGGTCGATGCCGTGATCGATAGCGGATCCGAAATCACGATCGGCAACCTCGCGCTGCGGAACCGCCTTTTCAAACACCACATCAAAAGCCTCGTCAGCGGTGAGGTGATCGGGGTCACCGGGGTCGCGGTGACGATGCAATTGGCGCATCTCGACGAGATCCGGATCGGTCCGATCCTGTTGCGCGATGTGGATATCGCTTTTGGCGACGTTCCGCCCTTTGCCGCGTTCGGCCTCGACGATCATCCGGCGATGTTCCTCGGAACCGATCTGATGGGGACTTTCCGCCGCGTCTCGCTCGATTTTCACGCGCGAAAGGTCCGCTTCCAGCTCAAGAAATGCAAGGCGACCCGGTTCGTGATGGGCGCGTCGGAGAGTTGGACGAGGATATCCTGGGATCAGTCGGGCGCGACCGATTGCGCGTGAGCGCCGCGGCCAAGCGATCGCGGCGCCGCTTGCAAGGCCAGCTCGCCGCCGCCAATCAGCGGGCATGCGCATCGCCCTTTTCGAACCCGAAATCGCCGGGAATGTCGGCGCCGTCCTCCGCCTGGGTGCTTGTATGGGCGCGGCGGTGGACCTGATCGAACCCATGGGCTTCGCATGGGACGATCGCAGGGTCCGCCGCACCGCGATGGACTATATCGACCATGTCGAAATCGCGCGCCATGCCGGCTTCGACGCGTTCAGGGCGACGATCGGCCCAGCCAGATTGGTCCTGTTCACCACCAAAGCCACTCAATCGGCCTACGATTTCCGCTTCCTCCCCGACGACATCCTGCTCTTCGGCAGGGAAAGCGCGGGTGTGCCGGCTGTGGTAGCGGACGCCTGCGATGCACGGCTGCGCATCCCAATGCGGCCGCAGGTTCGGTCGATGAACCTCGCGACTTCCGCCGCGCTCGCGCTTGGCGAGGCGTTGCGGCAGACGGCGACGTTGCCGGGTTGACGAGATCAAGCGTGACTAAGGAGTCGGCCCGAGAGATTCGATGTCCGTGCAGATCTCAAGGAAGGCGCGGATGCCTGGCGTGATGCGTTTCTCTCGGTGCGATAAGATGAAGAAGCGTCTTCGCAGATCGAGATCGGGTATATTCAGGCGGACGATGCGCCCACGCTCCAGTGATCCACGCGCGGCCAGGTGGGAAACGCACCCGATCATCGAGCTTACCGCAGCGGTCTCGATGATCGCCTCAATCTGCTGAAGCTCCAGGCCGAGCCGCCACTTATCGAGATAGGGGTACATCGCGCGATCGAGTGTCTGTCGCGTGCCCGATCCTTTCTCGCGTACCACCCACCGCTCCGCCAGCAAGTCTGCGACTGTACACTGCTTTTGCCGGGCGAGAGGGTGCGATGGATTGCAGATCAGCACGAGCTCATCTCCAAGCCATTCCGTCATCAGCAGATCCCGATGCGTCAGCTCGCCTTCGATCAGCGCGAGGTCGAGCGAGAAGTCGGCAACCTTGTCCGCGATTTCCGCGGTGTTCCCAATCTCCAGCGACAGAGGAGCGCCCGGGTGGCGTCGCGCATAAGCTTCGATCATCTCGGGTGCGACATGGCTGCCGATCGTTTGCGTTGCTCCCAGCCGGAAGAAGCCGGGTCCCAGACGCCCGGCAAGCAGCGCGTCGATTTCTTCGGCACGATCCAGCAGCTCACGCGCTGCCGGCAACAAGGCACGGCCGGTCTCGTTGATCCTGAGGCGTTTGCCGGCCCGATCGAACAGGGGCCTGTCATAGCGCCGCTCGAGTTCTAGCAGGGCGGCGCTGGCGGCGGATTGCGACATCGATAGCTCGGATGCGGCCGCGGAAATGCTCTCCAGCCGCGCTGCGGCCGTGAAGATCTGCAGGTGGCGCAGGCTGAACCGCATATCGGATTTATCGATGATCTATAGCGGGATTACCAGTTTTATCAATTCTTCGAAGCATCCTACGCCTGTGCCATCGTGATCGGCAGAGAAGGAAATGCGGAATGACGTTCGTCGTCACGGAAGCCTGCATCCGGTGCAAATATATGGATTGCGCCGCCTCTTGCCCGGTCGAAGCCTTCCACGAGGGCGAGAATATGCTGGTGATCGATCCCGACACCTGCATTGATTGCGCAATCTGTGTTCCGGAATGTCCAGCAGATGCGATCATCGCCGATATCGAGGAGGGCGCGGCACAGTGGCTGGAGCTGAATGCGGCCTACTCGGCGATCTGGCCAAACATCACGAGCGGCAAGACGCCGCCCCCGGATGCCGATGCCTATCGCGGCGAACAGGGCAAGTTCGAACGATATTTTTCGCCCAAGCCTGGTGCCGCTACATAAATGCGAGGCTCCCAGGCCATCACGCCAAAAGTTTTCGGCCCTAGGCCTCCGACCGGGAAATCACTCCTCCGGCGGCAACACCACCTTGTTATCATCCGCCGCCAGCCCATGCCGCATCAGCATCGGCACGTTGGCGGCGGCAAAGATCAATGTCGCCGGCATCGATCCCCATAATTTGTAGCTCAGCCAGAACGCCGTGGACGAATTGCGCCACACCAGTTCGTTCGCGACCGCCATGCAGAAGAAGAAGATCGCCCAGTTGCGCGTGAGCAGGCGCCAGCCTTCCTCATCCAATCCCGGATAAGCCTGGCCCAGCACCATCTGCAGCGTCGGCTTGCCCGTTGCGAGGCCCCACACCAGGATTGCCGTGACCGTCAGATAATAGACGGTCGGCTTGATCTTGATGATCCAGTCCTTGTGCAGCCAGATGGTCAGGCCGCCCAGGATCAGCACCATGATCGCCGAAAAGATCTGGATCGGCGAGATCTTGCCGAAGCGGATCAGCGACACCAGCATCGCCACCGCGGTCACGCCCATGAACACGGCGGTCGACACGAAGATGTCGTGCTTGGTCGCCGCGTAGGTGACGAAATAGACGAGCAGCGGCCCCAGATCGAGCGCGAGGCGCATGCCGATGCCGGGCTCGGCGGGTTTCGTCGGGCTGGTCATCGTGTCTTCTCCGGCGCGAGGCGTTCGATCCCGGCGATCGCGCGGGCGACTTCTTGTGCGTCGAACGGGCGGAGATCGTCGATTGTTTCGCCGATCCCGATCGCATGGATCGGCAGCCCGAACTTCTCCGCCGCCGCCACCAGCACGCCACCGCGCGCGGTGCCGTCGAGCTTGGTCATGACCAGGCCGGTCACGCCCGCTTCCTTCCGGAATACCTCGATCTGGTTGAGCCCGTTCTGGCCCGTGGTCGCATCCAGCACGAGCACGACGTTATGCGGGGCGGCGGGGTTGAGGCGGCCGAGCACGCGGCGGATCTTGGACAATTCGTCCATCAGCCCGGCCTTGTTCTGAAGGCGGCCCGCAGTATCGACGATCAGCACGTCGGTGCCCTCGGCGGTGCCGCGCTTGACGCCCTCGAACACCAGGCCCGCCGCGTCGCCGCCTTCCTTGCCGGAGATGATCGGCACGCCGATCCGGTCCGCCCACACCTTCAACTGGCCGATCGCGGCGGCGCGGAAGGTGTCGCCCGCGACCAGCATCACCGAATAATCCTGTTCGGTGAGCAAATGCGCGAGCTTGGCGATGGTGGTGGTCTTGCCCGATCCGTTGACCCCGATCACCAGGATGACCTGCGGTCGCGGGAAGGCGTCGATCTCGAGCGGCTTGGCCACCGGCGCGAGGATCTCGCCTATTTCTTCCGCCACCACCTCGCGCAATTTGGCCTCGGTCAGCCCCAGCGCAAACCGCTCCCCCGTCAGCCGCTCGCGCACGCGCTTGGCGGTGGTCGGGCCGAGATCGGAGGCAATCAAGGCCTCCTCGATCTGATCGAGCGTCTCCGCGTCGAGCGCGGCCTTGCCGAACAGCCCTGACAGATTCTCGCCGAGCTTGTCCGATGTCCGGCGGAACCCGCCGAACAGCTTTTCGGTCCAGCTGCTCATGCTGGGATTCCGATCAGGGTTTCGCCGTGGACGGCGGTGATACGGGTGCGGATGATGGAGTTGGGAGCCATAGCCGCTCCCCCCTTGTGGGGGAGGGGGTGGAGAGAGGGGGTGGCGCCAATCGCACTCGCAGCCGTCGAGGCTGCTCGCATGACCCCCTCTCCCCAACCCTCCCCCATAAGGGGGGAGGGGGAAAGCAGAACCCACGCGAAATTCGCGGCATGGCCGCTCGTCCCGTCCAGCTCGACCAAAACCTCCGTCACCTGTCCAACCTGCTCCTTCAGCCACGCCGCCTTGGCGCTCGCCGCCGCCTCGCGCAGCCTGGCCGCGCGCGCCTTGATCGCGTCGCGCGCCACCTGCGGCATCCGCGCGGCCGGCGTGCCCGCGCGGGGCGAATAGGGGAAGATGTGCGCCAGCGCGATCGCGCAATCGTCGATCAAGGCGAGCGTGTTGGCGAACATCGCCTCATCCTCGGTCGGAAAGCCCGCGATCAGGTCCGCGCCGATCGCAATCTCCGGGCGCAGCGCCTTGAGCTTCGCGACCAGCTCTACCGCCTGGGCGCGGCTGTGGCGGCGCTTCATCCGCTTGAGGATCATGTCGTCGCCCGCCTGGAGCGAGAGATGGACGTGCGGCATCAGCCGCGGCTCGTGCGCGATCAGATCGAGCAAAGCCTCATCCACCTCGCACGGATCGAGCGAGGACAGCCGCAGACGCGGCAGTTCAGGGATATGCTTCAGGATGCGCGCGACCAGGCTGCCGAGCGCCGGCTGGCCGGGCAGGTCCGCCCCATAAGCGGTTAGGTCGACCCCGGTCAGAACGACTTCCTTCGTACCCTGATCGACCGCCGCCCTGATCTCCTCGATCACTCCGCCCGCCGGCAACGACCGGCTCGGCCCTCGCCCATAAGGAATGATGCAGAAGGTACAGCGATGGTCGCAGCCATTCTGCACGGGAAGGAAGGTGCGCGCATGACCCTGACGCGGCACGCCCGGAACATTTCCCGTCATCCCAGCGAAAGCTGGGATCTCAGGAGATGAGAGTACCGCCTTTGCCTCATGAGATCCCAGCTTTCGCTGGGATGACGGATAGAAGGAGACATCCAGCTTCCGCATATTCGGCACGATCGCCGAAACCTCCGCCATCCCCCGAAACGTCTCCGGCTCCGTCTCTGCCGCGCATCCGGTAACGACGATCCGCGCCTCGGGCCGGTCGCGCTTCGCCCGCCTTATCGCCTGCCGCGCGGTTTTCACCGCTTCGGCCGTCACCGCGCAGCTGTTGACCACCACCAGATCGTCCGCGCCGCCCAGCATCGCCGCGATCCTCTCGCTTTCGGCGATGTTGAGGCGGCAGCCATGCGAAATCAAAGTCGCGCCGCTCACAGGCCGTCGGCCTCGCCTGCATAAACGTGGGTGGCCGGGCCCGACATGCTGATGCTGCCGCCCGGGCGCCAGTCGATCAGCAATTCGCCGCCGGGCAGCGCGACCGTGACCGGGCTGTGCACGCGCCCCGCCTTGATCGCGGCGACCGCGGTCGCGCAGGCGCCGGTGCCGCATGCGCGCGTCAGCCCGGCGCCGCGCTCCCACACGCGCAGGCGGATGCGGTCCTGATCCTCGATTGTCGCGACGTTGACGTTGACCCGATCGGGGAAGAGCGGATCATGCTCGATCTGCGGGCCGAGCCGATCGAGCTCGACCGCATCGCAATCCGGTACGAAGAAGATGACGTGCGGGTTGCCGACATTGACCGCGGCGGGATCGCTCAGATCCTCCCAGCCGACGGGCATGCTTCCCGTATCCATCGCATAGCCAAGCGGAATCTCGTCCCAGCCAAAGCGCGGCGAGCCCATGTCCACCGTCGCGAGCGTACCCTCGACCGCGAGCTGCAGCGTGCCACCCAAGGTCTCCAGCGTGGATTGGCGCCCAAGCAGCAGTGCCACCGCGCGCGAGGCATTGCCGCACGCCTCGACCTCGCTTCCGTCCGAATTCCAGATCCGCATCCGTGCATCGGCCACGTCCGACGGCTCGATCAGGATCAACTGGTCGCACCCGATCCCCTCGCGCCGGTCGGCGATGGCGCGCGCGCGCGCCGCGTCGATCGCGACTTTCTGATCGCGCGCATCGATCACCACGAAGTCGTTGCCGAGCCCGTGCATCTTGTGAAAGCGAAAGGACATGCCCGCGATCTAGGGACGCAGGCGCATTTAGTCCACTTTGGCTAACGCGAGTGTCGGCTTTACCTAACGTTTGCGCGGAAGCCCTCTCCCGCGTGCGGGAGAGGGCTATAGAGTTTGCCTACCTCTTCCCCGGCAACAACCATCCCTCATCGCTCAACCAGTCGAACAGCCGGTCCGGCCAATGCTCGATCGACACCCGCTCATTATGCATCGCGACGTTGAAGCCGTGATCCGTGCCCCCGAAGATATGCAGCTCGACCGGCACCTTTGCCTCGCGCAGCTGGTTGAACAAGGCGATCGACGGCGGCTCGCAACAGGCATCGAGCGTGCCCGCAGTGATGAAGGCGGGCGGCGCGCCCGCCACCGCCTTGGCCGGAATCCCGAGCGGGCCGGGATAGACCAATATCTGGAAGTCGGGCCGCGCGCTCTGCTGGTCGATCGCATCCAGCGTCCAGGCGCGTTGCGGCTCGGGATTGTCGGCGACCATCGACACAAGCTCGCCGCCCGCCGAGAAGCCCATCAGCCCGACGCGATGCGGATCGACCCCATAATCGGCGGCATGCGCGCGCACCCAGCGGATCGCGCGGCGCGTATCGGCGGCGGCGTCGCGCTCGATCGAGTAAGTCGATCCCGCCTCGCGGGCGAGCCGATACTTGAGCACGAACACGGTAATCCCAAATCGATTCAATGTCTTGGCTGGCATGATGCCTTCGTTGACGAACACCAGCATCCGGTGCCCGCCGCCCGGCGCGATCACCACCGCCGCGCCATTGGCATGGCTCGGGTCGGCGCGGAACACGGTCAGATTGGGGTTGTGGACGCTGCGAACATACGTGTTTTCAACAACTTCCGGAGTACCCGCGTGCGCTGAGGCGCCCGGTACGCCATGGTTCCAGATGGGCACGACCTCGGGCTCGGCCGCGAGCGCGGCAGGCGCCACGAAGAGCAATAATATGGCGGCTATCCAACCCGTCCTCATCGCTCGATCCCATCAAGTTCGAATCTGATTTTGATTTCCCCTCGCGGCGAGGGGCCGTGGGACAGGGGTATGCCAACCGGATTGCTGCGGCCATACGACCATTGTCGCGGCTTTCATGCCGATCGCCGGCCCGATAGAGCTGGACCATGCGCATAGCTCCCCGGTTGATGGCCACCACCTTTCTGCTCGGCCTGCCGCTCGCCGCCTCCGCGGCTTCGCTTTCCGCTTTCCAGACCGCCCCGGCCGAGCCGGGCGCCGTCACCGTCAAGGCGGTGGGCGACGGGCGCGCCGACGACGGCGCCGCGATCCAGGCCGCGATCGACCAGGCGGCGTCGAGCAAGAGCGGCGAAGGCATCGTCTTCCTGCCCGCGGGCCGCTACCGGATCAGCCGCACGCTCTATATGTGGCCGGGCGTGCGCCTGTTCGGCGTGGGCCAGACCCGGCCGGTGATCCTGCTCGGGCCGAACACGCCCGGTTTCGTCCAGGGCCTCGGCACGATGGTGATCTTCGCGGGCTTCAACCCGGCGCGTCCGCTCGTCCCCGGCCGCCCCTTCAAGGTGCCGGTCCCGCCGCAGGGCAGCGTCCCCGCCACCGACAAGATCGCCGACGCCAACTCCGGCACCTTCTACTCGGCCATGTCCAATGTCGACTTCGAGATCGCGGCGGGCAATCCCGCTGCGACCGCGATCCGCTTCCACACCGCGCAGCATGCCTATCTCAGCCATATGGACTTCCAGCTCGGCTCGGCACTGGCGGGTCTCTACCAGGTCGGCAACGAGGCCGAGGACCTCCATTTCCACGGCGGCCGCTACGGCATCCTCACCGAGAAGCCCTCTCCCGCCTGGCAGTTCACGCTGATCGACTCGAGTTTCGACGGCCAGCGCGACGCCGCGATCCGCGAACATGAGGCGGGGCTCACGCTCGTCAACGTCGCCATCCGCGACACGCCGGTCGGAATCGACATCGACCAGGGCTATGGCGACTGGCTGTGGGGCAAGCAGGTCCGCTTCGAGAAGGTATCGAAAGCGGGCGTCGTCATCTCCAATGAGAACAACGCTTACACCCAGATCGGCTTCGACGATGCGCTGGCCAAGGCCACGCCCGTCTTCGCCCGCTTCCGGGACAGCGGCAAGACGGTCGCGGGGCCTGGGACCGCCTATCGCGTTAGCGCGTTCAACTACGGCCTGGTCGTGCCGGGGCTCGGCCAGACCGGCCATTACGCCACCAATATGCAGGCGCAGCCGATCAAGGCACTGCCCGCCCCGCCTGACCGCGCGGTGCGGCCGCTGCCGCCGGTCGGCCAGTGGTTCAATGTGCGCGATGCCGGTGCGAAGGGCGACAATACGGTCGACGACACCGCCGCGATCCAGCGCGCGATCGACGCGCATCGCGTGGTCTATTTCCCCTCCGGCCGCTATCTCGTCACCGACACGCTCAGGCTTCGCCCCGACTCCGTCCTGGTCGGCCTGCATCCGAGCCTGACCCAGATCGTGCTGCCCGACGGCACTCCGGCTTATGCCGGCATCGGCAACCCCAAGGCGCTGATCGAGAGCGCCAAAGGCGGCGATGCGATCGTCTCGGGCCTCGGCCTCAACACCAACGGCATCAATCCGCGCGCGACCGCTTTGCTCTGGAAGGCGGGCGCCGGATCGCTCGTCCAGGATGTCAAGATTCAGAACGGCCACGGCACCACCCTCGCCAACGGCACGCGCTTCGATCCCTACAATGCCAATCATACGGGCGATCCCGACCCGGCCCGGCGCTGGGACGCGCAATATCCCAGCATCTGGGTGACCGATGGCGGTGGCGGCACCTTCACCGATATCTGGTCGCCCGACACCTATGCGACCGCGGGCTTCAAGGTCAGCGACACCGACACGCCCGGCCACGTCTATGAGCTCTCGAACGAGCATCATGTCCGCGCCGAGATCGTGCTCGACACGGTCAGGAACTGGGAGTTCCTCGCCCCGCAGACCGAGGAGGAAGCGGGCGAGAGCCAGGACACGGTCAGCCTCGACGTGCGCAATTCGCACAACATCCTGTTCGCCAACTATCACGCGTATCGCGTCACCCGCTCGCTCAAGCCCGCACCGACCGCGGTGCGGCTGATCAACTCGTCCGGCATCCGCTTCCGCAACGTGCACGTGAATGCGGAAAGCGGCTTCGCCTTCTGCGAGCCGAACGGCTGCGGCACCTATCTGCGCGCCAGCAAATATCCCTATGAGAACGCCATCACCGATGTGACCAGCGGGCTCGAGGTGCGCGAACGCGAGTTCGCGATGCTCGACGTGCCGGGTACGCCGCCTCCGCCCGCGCAGGGGCCGGCGGTGCGGACGCTTCAGACGGGTTTCTATTCGATCGCGGGCGCGGCGGTGGATGCGAGGGGCAAGCTCTACTTCGTCGATCGCAAGATGCAGACGATCTATGGCTGGTCCAAGGAGGAAGGCCTCACCATCGAGCGCGACGACGCGCTCGATCCCGTCAATCTGGCGGTCGACAAATCGGGCAATCTGCTGGTGCTGTCATCCGACGGCGCGCAGGGCACGGTTTATGCTTTCAAGCCGGGCAGCCCGAACAGCAAGATCGAGCTGATCCGGCCCACGCCCGTGGCCGAGCATCGCCGCGCCGCGATCGCATTGCCCGGCAATATCTGGAACAATGGCGAATTCCGCGACCAGCTCGATCTCGCCACCTACCGCTTCACCACCTTGGCCGAGATGTTCGCGCGCGACATCGCTGCGCCCAAGGCGGAGGAATATGTCTCTCCCGACGGCAGTCTCGCCTTGCCCGCCTTTCCCGTGCACGGGCAGGGGCCATCCAATTTCCTCGGCTGGCGCTTCTCCGACACGCTCGACACTTACGGTTTCGTCACCGCGAAGGCGGGCGAGCGCCTGTTCCTGATCAACGCATCGGAGGGCAGGACCTATAGCGGGACCGCCGGCGCATATGGGAACGTTACCAACCTGAAGCCCTTCGCCAATCGCGGCGGCGAAAGCGTCGCGGTTGGACCGGACGGCCGTGTCTATGTCGCGAACGGGCAGATCTTCGTCTACGCTGCCGACGGCGCGGAAGTGGGGCGGATCGATGTGCCCGAGCGGCCGCTGCAACTGATCTTCGGCGGCGCCAAAGGGGGGACGCTTTTCATTCTCGCCCACCACGCCTTGTTCGCGGTGGAAATCTAGAGCGATTCGAGCCGGGTGGAATCGCCCGGCGACTCGGAAATCGCGGTAAAACAAAGATCTAGAGCGGCCGATCCGATGCAATCGGATCGAGAACCGCTCTGGCGAAATTCAGGCCGCTTCATCCTGCAGCGCCCACAAGGCGGCCTCGACCACGATCGCGACCTGCGTGCGGTTGCGCACGTTCAGCTTGCGCATCAACGCGGTCATATGCGCCTTCACCGTCGCTTCGGCGATGCCGAGATCGAAGGCGATCTGCTTGTTGAGCAGCCCCGAATGCACGCCGTGCAAGACCTTGAGCTGGGTGGGCGTGAGGTCGGCAAATCCCGGCGGGAGCTTTGGCCCTGCACCGTGGAACGTTGACGGCTCGATCCTCGAAATCAGTCCCATGATTATACCCTCTCCAGGTGCGTGCACCCAAGGCCAGGCGGGACTGCAAAGGTTCACCGCTGGGCCTACCTTCGTCCCCGCTATCCTCCGAATGGAGTCGCCGGAATCGGTTGGACAGGTTAACGCTAATTGCGTGGCAAAGGCGCGTCAAGGGCGCGATCCGATCAATTGTTATCGTTAAAGCTGTTGGACAAGTTTTTCGTGATGGTGCAACATCCGTCACAATAAGTCCGGGCTGGCCGCATATCGCGGCGCAAGCTAAGCCTGGGGACGGTAGAGGGGGGCCTCATATTGGCCACGAACATGGTCGTGCAGGAAGGCAGACTGGCGGATCGCGCTTATGCCGGGATCGTCGAGATCATCAACCGGGACGGGTTGCAGGTAGGCGATCGCTTGCCGTCGGAGGCGCGGCTGGCCGAGATATTCGGTATGTCGCGCACGATCGTGCGCGAGGCCCTGGTGCGGCTCGCGTCGGACGGCATCACGGAGGCGCGGCGCGGCGCGGGATCCTATGTGAAAAGTCGCCCGTCGGAAAAGTTGGGCGCGCACGTCCCCATGTCCGAGCTTTCGGCCACGCTCGGCACCTACGAGGTACGCTTCGTCGTCGAGGCGGAAGCAGCACGGCTTGCCGCGCAACGCCGCTCCCCCGAGCAGATGGCGGAGATCGCCCAACGGCTGATCGAGTTGCGCCAGGCGCTCCTGTCGTCAGCGCCGGCGCATGACGAGGATTGGGCGTTGCACCGGGCGATCGCCGAGGCGACCGCCAATCCCGCCTTTGTCGCGTCGTTCGACCTGCTGCACGATGAGGTCGAGCATATCTTGCGCGCCGGCGTCGACATCTCGCGGTCGCGGCCGCCTGAAGTGATCCAGGCGATGATGCAAGAACATGAAATGATCGTGGAGGCGATCCGCGTGCAGGATGCGGACGGTGCGGCATTGGCGATGCGATGGCATCTCACCCAGGGCCGCAAACGGCTGATGCCCTAACCGGCTCTTGTCCGCCTTTTCGGATCGATCTCCGCTGCGGCAAGCCATTGCAGTACGCGGTCCGCCTCCTGCTCGGGGGGCACGGTTGAGTCGAGCGTGATCGCGCGCTCGTCCGCGCCGGGCGGTTCGAGGATAGCGAGCTGACTGTCGATCAGGCTGGCCGGCATATAATGGCCGGGGCGGCTTTCGAGCCGGCGGACCAGCTCCTCGCGCCCGATTTCGAGCAGAATGAAGCGGGCCGGCAAACCGATCGCCGCGCGCAGCCGATCGCGATAGGAACGCTTCAGCGCCGAACAGGCCGCGACCGCGACGCCCTCCTCCCGCACCGCCTTGCCGATCGCCGCGCCGAGTGCGTCGAGCCAGGGCCAGCGGTCCGCGTCCGTGAGCGGCACGCCCCTGCGCATCTTTTCGACGTTGGTATTCGAATGGAAGGAGTCGCCCTCGAAGAAAGGCACGCCCAATTGCCGGCCAAGCAGGCTCGCGAGGGTCGATTTGCCGCTGCCGCTGACGCCCATGATGATGATCGCGCGGGCGGATTCCGTCTCGTCTTTCCGCCCCATCACAATCTCCTGAACGCGTTCCTGTCCGGGCCGCGGAAAGCCGCATCCCGGAGGCGACCCATATCCGGTGCCGCGCCGCCATTGGCCATTACGACCATCGTCGCGATGGTTACGACCATGGTCGCGGTCGTTTGGCGGCACCGCCTCGCTTAATCACGCCCTCTGCCGGAAACGTTTCCGCGGGCAATCGGCCCGGAACGTGGCGGCTCAGAAACGATAACAGAGGTGGCGAGTGATGGACGGTCAATCCAAGGGGGCTTCATCTTCTTTCCGGCTGCGCGCCTTGCTTTCCGCGAGCGTCATCGGCCTGAGCGCGCTGAGCAAGCCGGCTTTTGCACAGAATGGTCCGGGCGCAGCACCGAGCGTGACGTCGCAGCCGGGCACGTCCGCAAATGGCGACACGGGTGAAGTCATCGTCACCGGTTCGCGCATCAAGTCGTCCGGCTTCAGTGCGCCAACGCCGACGCAGGTGTTCGGCGCCGCCGACCTGGCCCGCAATGCCGAACCCAACGTCTTCACCACGATCACGCAGCTTCCGTCGCTGCAAGGATCGACCGGCGCGACCACCAATACGAACAGCACGTCGAGCGGCCAGCAGGGCCTGAGCTCCTTCTCGCTGCGCGGCCTTGGCACGATCCGCACTTTGACCCTGCTCGACGGGCAGCGCGTCGTGCCAGCCAATGTTACCGGCGTACCCGACATCAGTCTGTTCCCGCAGCTCCTCCTCGAGCGCGTCGACGTTGTGACGGGAGGCGCCTCGGCGTCCTACGGCTCGGACGCGGTTGGCGGCGTCGTCAATTTCATCACCAACAAGAAGTTCGAGGGTTTCAAGGCCAATGTCTCGGGCGGCATCACCACCTATGGCGACGACAAGCAATATCTGCTCCAGGCGGCCGCGGGTAAGTCCTTCCTCGACGATCGGCTGCACGTCGAGATCAGCGGTGAATATGATCACGAGCAGGGAGTGCCGGCGGGTGGATTCGGCGAGGACGCGCCGGGCAGCCGCAATTGGTATCGCACGTCCACGTTCGTCAATCGCGGCGTCACCAATGACGGATCGCCCCAATATCTGTCCGTCGATCACGCCCAGGCCTATCAATATACCAAATATGGCCTGATCAACGCCGGCCCGCTGCAGGGCACCGCCTTCGACAAGAACGGCAATCCGTTCCAGTTCCAATATGGCGGCAGCGCCTTCGGGGTCGCTGGCGTGCCCGTCAAGAATGCGGCGGGCAATGTCGCCAACTGCTATGCGAGCGGCAGCTTCTGCGTCGGCGGCGACCTGTCGGGCGGCGTCGGCATCGGCACCTCGCTCCAATCGCGGCTCGAGCGCATGGACGGTTATTCGCGCATCGGCTTCGACCTCGATCCGAACAACGAGATCTACGCCACGCTGAACGTCGCGCGCGTAAAAACGAGCAACCAGCCCAATCCCGGCGCACAGAATCCCAACATCACGATCCAGTGCTCAAATCCCTATGTGCCGGCATCCGTGGCGGCACAATGCGCGGCCGCGGGCATCACCCAGTTCCGGTTTGGCACCAGCAATGCGCTGCTGCCGCGGAATATCAATGTCCATCCCACGCGAACCCAATATCGCGGCGTGATCGGTGCGGACGGCAAGTTCAAGCTGGTTGGCACCGATTGGCGCTATGACGCTTATTACGAGCATGGCGAGAACATCACCAACCTTCATGTCCACGACATCATCCTGAACCAACGCTATACCGAAGCCGTCAATGCGATCTCGCTCAATGGCCAGATCGTCTGCGGCAATCCGATCGCCCGCGCGAACGGTTGCGTCCCGATCAATGTGATGGGTGGGCAGACGCCGAGCGATGCCGCGCTCGCCTATATCACGCCCACGAATGGGCCTTTCCAGCATTCCCGCCAGAAGCAGGACGCGGCGAGCCTCAGCTTCAGCGGCGAGCCCTTTTCCTTGTGGGCAGGGCCGGTGTCGGTGGCGTTCGGCGGCGAATATCGGCGCGAATGGTATCACGTCGTCTCGGACCCCTATGGCAATGGTGTCACGGCCGAGACGCCGAACAGCGCCGCCTATCCGTCGGATCCGGTCCTCAACAGTACGCTCGGCAACAATTGGTATGCGGGCAACTACCATGCGGGCCGCGGCCAATATCATGTGACCGAGGCATTCCTCGAGGTGAACCTGCCGTTCCTGAATTCCGACCAGCTCGGCAAGGCCAACATCAATGCGGCCGGCCGATGGACGAAGTACAGCACGTCCGGCACGGTCTACACCTGGAAGGTGGGCGGCACCTGGGACACGCCGATCGACGGCGTCCGCCTGCGTGCGGTGACTTCGCGCGATGTGCGCGCGCCGAACCTGTCGGAACTGTTCGCGGCGCCGACCACGACGACGCAGCCCAATTTCACCAACCCGTTCGCAACGGCGCAAAATGGCCAGCCGGCGGCGCTTACCGTCAACCAGATCGCGCTCGGCAACCCGAGCCTGAAGCCGGAAATCGCTCGGAACACGGAGCTGGGCATCGTTTATGCGCGGCCACGCTGGGCGCCGGGGCTGAGCCTGTCGCTCGATTATTACAACATCAAGATCAAGGGCGTGATCTCGTCTCTGTCGGCGCAGCAGCAGGTCCAGTTCTGCCACGATATCAATCAGTTCTGTAACACGTTCGTACTAATCCCGGCGGACGGTAGCCGGGGTTTCGTCAATGTCCAGTCGTTCAACCTCGCGTCGATCAAGACGAGCGGCTTCGATATTGAAGGCAGCTATCGCATGTCGCTCGACTCGATGAACCTGCCGGGCAACTTCACCTTCCGCGCGCTCGCGACAAATGTCCGCCACTTCATCACGGATCCGGGCCTCCCCAATACCGTGCCGATCGACAGTGCCGGTCAGAACAGCGGCGCGACGCCCAAATGGAAGCTGCTCGCGATCCAGGCCTGGGACAGCGACAAGATCAGCCTCAACCTGCAGGAGCGCTGGTTCAGCAACGGGCGTTATGGCGGTACCACCACCGATTATGTCGAATGCGCCCCCGGCTCCTGCCCGGTGTCGACCTCGCAGCACCCGACCATCGATAACAATCACATGGACGGCGCGACCTATTTCGACGTTGGTGGTTCGTACAAGCTGACCAGCAAGCTGACCGCTTATTTCAAGATCGACAATCTGTTCAATCGCAGTCCGACACCGTCGCCGCAGACCAACACCGGCATCGACTTCAATCAGGCGCTCTATGATGCGCTGGGCCGCTTCTATCGCGGAGGCATCCGCTACAATTTCTAAACGGCCATCCCCGCAGCCCTTCCGGTTGGGGAAAAACCTGGGCGCCTCGCCGGATCTTCCGCGAGGCGCCTTTTTTTATCCGGCCAGCAGCCGGGCGATGTGGCGCACCGCCAACGCGTAGCCATGCGCGCCGAGACCGGTGATCATTCCCGTCGCCGCCGCGGTCATCAGCGAATTGGCGCGCCACGCCTCGTCGCGGCGGTGGATGTTGGAGATGTGGACCTCGACGATCGGACAGTCGCACATCTTGAGCGCGTCCAGGACGGGATAGCCGGCATAAGAGAAAGCGGCGGGGTTGATGACGATGCCCGCCGCGCACTTGCGTGCCTCGTGCAGCCAGCCGATCATCTCATGCTCGGCATTGGTCTGGTGGAAGCGAAGGTCGAGCCCGGCGGCGTCCGCCTCGGCGCGGCACAGCGCCTCGATATCGGCAAGCGTGGTCGTGCCGTAAATTTCCGGCTCGCGCTCACCCAACAATTCCAGGTTCGGGCCGTTCAGAACGAACAGAACGGGTTTCGCCATTTCTTTTCCCCCGATCGGCATCAGCCAGGTGAAACCTGGCTTTAGAACCCCGATCAAATCCTGTCAGGAGCCTGATTCAGGCCTGAAAAAAAGCGCTTAGCCGCATTTTTTCAGGCCGATTGGGCTCTGGCGACATTTCCTTGCTGGTTTTGGGGGTGCGACGCAAGGAGGATGCTTGTAGAGGCGGTGTTGCATTGCAGCAGAGACTCATCATGAACGCCATTCCGCCCGTCGCGCAAAATCCCGATGTCCGCTTCCTCGGCAAGCTGCTGGGAGACGTCATCCGAGCTTATGGCGGCGACAAGCTGTTCAAGCGGATCGAATATATCCGCTCGGCTTCGGTCGATCGCGCGCGCGGCCTGGGCGGCGACGTCGATCCCGGCCTTGATGCGCTCGACCTGGACGAGATGCTCGCCTTCACGCGCGGCTTCATGCTCTTCTCGATGCTCGCCAACCTTGCCGAGGATCGGCAGGGGGTCGCGGCCGAACCGGGCGCGGGCCTCGCCGCGGCGATCACGAAATTGAGCGGGCAAGGCGTGGAGAAGGACGCGATCACCGCCGTGCTGGACAAGGGCCTGATCGTTCCCGTGCTCACCGCGCACCCGACCGAGGTGCGCCGCAAGTCGATGATCGACCACCGCAACCGCATCGCCGACTTGATGCACCTGCGCGATCTAGGGGCGGAGGAAACCCCCGAAGGCGATCTGGTCGAGCAGGCGATCTACCGTCAGATCGCTTTGCTCTGGCAGACGCGCGCGCTCCGGCGCGAGCGGCTCTATGTGGCGGACGAGGTCGAAACCGCGCTTTCCTATCTGCGCGACATCTTCCTGCCGGTGATGCCCTCGCTCTATGCGCGCTGGGAGCGCGTCCTCGGCCGGCGGCCCAAGAGCTTCCTGCGCGCGGGATCGTGGATCGGCGGCGATCGCGACGGCAATCCGAACGTCACCGCCGCGTCGCTCGAGCTGGCAACGCGGCGCAATGCGGAGACCGTGCTTGGCCATTATCTGTCGCTGCTGCACAATATCGGCGGCGAATTGTCGATCTCGACCGAGCTGATGCCGACCTCGCCCGAGGTGGAGGCGCTGGCGGCTGCGGCGCGCGACGATTCTCCCGCGCGCGCAGACGAACCCTATCGCCGCGCGATCACCGGAATCTATGCGCGCGTTGCTGCCAATTATGAGGCGATTTCCGGCCATGCGCCTTCGCGGCCCGCGTCGGTGAAGGCGGAGCCCTATCCCGATGCACTGGCGTTCAAGGCAGATCTGCGCACACTCGCCAAAGCGCTTGCCAAGGAAGGGAGCGGTGCGCTCTCCTCGGGCGGCGCGCTCGGCCGGCTGATCCGTGCGGTCGAAACCTTTGGTTTCCATCTCGCCACGCTTGATCTGCGCCAGAATGCGGACGTGCATGAGCGCGTGGTCGCGGAATTGCTCAAGGTGGCGGACGTTGCGCCGGATTATCTCGCACTTGACGAGGCTGCGCGCGTCGCCTTGCTGCGCGCGGAACTGTCGACCGTGCGCCCGCTCGCCAGTGCCTATGTCGACTATGGCGCCGAAACCGCGTCCGAACTCGCGATCGTGCGCGCCGCCGCCGAGGCGCATCGCCGTTTCGGCGCCCAGTCGATCACCACCTATATCATCTCCAAGGCGGCGACCGTGTCCGATCTGCTGGAAGTGATGGTCGTGCTCAAGGAAGCGGGGCTCTACCGCCCCGGTGCGGAGCCTGAATGCGACATCATGGTCGTGCCCCTGTTCGAGACGATCGAGGATCTCGAGCGCGGGCCCGACGTTATGTCGGCCTATTTCGCGCTGCCCGAGATCGCCGCGCTCACCACTGCGCGCGGCTATCAGGAGGTGATGGTCGGCTATTCGGATTCAAATAAGGATGGCGGCTATCTGACCTCGGTCTGGTCGCTCCACCAGGCGAGTCGCGCATTGAAGCCGGTGTTCGAGCAGGCCGGCGCCGCGATGCAGCTCTTCCATGGGCGCGGCGGCGCGGTCGGCCGCGGCGGCGGCTCGGCCTTCGCCGCGATCCGCGCGCAGCCCTCGGGCACGGTCGAAGGTCGGATCCGCATCACCGAGCAGGGCGAGGTGATCGCCGCCAAATATGGCACGCGCGACGCCGCGCAGGTCAATCTGGAGGCGATGACCGCAGCCACCTTGCTTGCCAGCCTCGAACAGAGCGAGATCGCCGAAAGGGACCGTGCGCGTTTCGCCGATGCGATGGCCGAAATATCGGCGACCGCGTTCAAGACCTATCGCGGTCTGGTCTACGATACGGACGGCTTTCGCACCTTCTTCCGTCAGTTCACGCCGATCGCGGAGATCGCGACGCTCAAGATCGGGTCGCGCCCCGCCAGCCGCACCAAGAGCGACAAGATCGAGGATCTGCGCGCGATTCCCTGGGTCTTCTCCTGGGCGCAATCGCGGGTGATGCTGCCCGGCTGGTACGGCGTCGGCCAGGCATTCGAGGCGTTCGCCGACAAAGGCCTGCTCAAGGATATGGCGGATGGCTGGCCCTTCTTCCAGGCGACGCTCGCCAACCTCGAGATGGTGCTCGCCAAATCCGACATGCGGCTGGCCGAACATTATCTGGCGCTGGTCGAGGATCAGGCGGCAGGCCGGGCGATCTTCGATCGGATACGCGCCGGCTGGACCCGGACGAGCGACGGGCTGCTGGCCGTCACCGGCCAATCGCGCCTGCTCGAAAAGACGCCCTCGCTCGATGCCTCAGTACGCCTGCGCCTGCCGTATATCGAACCCCTCAACCTGCTCCAGATCGAACTCATCCGGCGGTGGCGGGGCGGCGAGCAGGACGATCGCGTGCGGGAAGGAATCCAGCTCTCGATCAACGCCATCGCAACCGCGCTCCGCAACAGCGGCTGATAGTGCCGACGCGTAATTTTTAAGAGGATCTTAACCAGCTTGGGCGCAGGTTGCCGCATCGAGCGAAAGGCTTTCCAGGGGTGGGAAAAATAGCGTCGCGGGTCCGTCGTCCGATCTTGGGGATCGGGACGGGGGCCCTGTTCTTACTTGCGGCTTTCGGAAGTCGTCTCGTCGCCATGCAGAGCAGCGGGCTCGAAGCCCTGTGGCCGAGCAACGCGATCGTCCTCGCAATCCTGATCCTCGCCGGACATAATCGTCGCGATATCGCCGCGATCGTCATCGGCGGCGCGGCGGGGAGCGTCGCGCTGCACCTGCTTTCGCGCGATCCGCTTTCCATCCTGATCGGGCTGACCGCGGCCAACGTCGTCGAGAGCGGATTGGCCTTCGTCCTGTTGCGCAAGGCGAAGATCCGCGGCGGGCTGGTCGACAGGGTCGGCAATTATTTCGCTTTGGTGATTGCCGCCGCGGCGACCGGATTCTTTTCCTCGACCATCGGCGGGCTGGCTTTGTGGGCCGGGCGCAACGTCCCCTATTGGGATGGATGGCGCAGCTGGTACGTCTCCGGCGTGCTGAGCGCGGTAATGGTCACTCCCAGCGCGATCGTCATATTCGATCTGCTGCGCAGTCATGGAAGGGGTGCGGTGAAGGGCAGGCCATTGCTCGAATTCGCCGGCCTGTCCTTGCTGGTCGCTGCCGCCACGGCCTATGTGTTTTTCCACCAGGGGCTTCCCCTGACGTTCATCGTGCCGCCCGCGGTGCTGCTGCTCACCTTTCGGTTCCGCGCGGTTGGCGCGGTTGCGGGCGTCGCGATCGTGACCACGATCGCGGCCTGCGCGACGGCGTGGGGTTATGGGTCGATCGCGCACTTGCTGCGGGGTCAGCCAGGCGATCAGGTCCTGCTGCTGCAGGCCTTCATTGCGACCAATCTGCTCTCTGCCCTGCCCGTCGCGGCGGTGCTCAACGAACGCGACTATCAAGCCGACGAGACACGCGCGTTCGCCGAACATTTCAAGTCGGTGGTCGAGAATATCGGCGAGGTCATCTTCCGCATCGATAGTCAGGGGCGCTGGGCTTATCTCAATCCCGCGTGGGAAACGCTGACCGGCCAACCGATCGTTACCACGCTCGGCCGTTCCTGGCTCGACCTAGTCGAACCGAGCGCGCGGCCCGAATTGGCCGATCGCGCCGAGGCGGTGCTGCGCGGCGAGGATCATTCGGCCCGCCGCGCCGTCCGGCTGGAGACTTCCGAGGGACTGCGCTGGATCGAATTGTTCATCCAGTGTCTGCGCGACAAGGATGGGCGTGCCGCGGGCGCGACCGGCACCTTGCGCGACATCGACGATCGCAAGCGGCTCGAGGAGCATGTCATCACCGCCAAGCGCCGCGCCGAGCAGCGCGCGCGCGAAGCGACCTTGCTCGCCTCGACCGACGAGCTGACCGGACTTGCCAATCGCCGCGCCTTCATGGGCCAGCTCGACCGCGAGATTGCGGGCGCGGCCGAATTCGGCTGGCCGCTGGCGGTGGCGATGTTCGACGTCGACCATTTCAAGCTCGTCAACGACCGCTACGGCCACGCCGTCGGCGACCGCGTGCTCCAGCTGATCGCGGCGCGCGCGGCGAGCGTGGTGCGCGGCGGCGATCTGGTCGGGCGACTGGGCGGCGAGGAATTTGGTATTCTCATGCCGGGCGCGACGCCCAAGGAAGCGGTGCATGTCGCGGAGCGGCTGCGCGCGGCGATGGAGACCGTCGCGCAGGGGGACGAATCGCTCCCTGCGGTCACGATCAGCGTCGGCATCGCGGCGCGCGAGGGGCAGCGGACCGCCGCCGACCTGCTCGGCGCGGCGGACGTCGCGCTCTACGCAGCCAAGGACGAGGGGCGGAACAGGGTGCGCATCGCGGCCTGACCGCCGGCGCCCGCGGGGTTCCGGCGAGGCCGGCGATATCCTGCCTTTCTCTCGCTTGCTACGCCCGTTAAGGTCGGCACGAGGTTCAGGGGAACAAACGGTGACGAGGGAAAAGGCCTATCCCCTCCATGCGCCGGACGACAGCGAGCTCCGCGGGCTGATCGCAGCGCATGATTGGGGTTCAACTCCACTCGGCGCGATCGAGACCTGGCCGGGCCCGCTTATCAATACGCTGTCGACGATGCTGTCGGCGCCGCTGCCGATGGTGCTCTTCTGGGGCGCCGAGCTGATCGCGCTCTACAATGACGCTTATGCTTTCGCGATCGGCGACCGTCATCCCGACGCGCTCGGCGCGCGCGGCGCGGACAAGTGGGCGCATATCTGGGACGATATCGGTCCTGTCGTCACCCGCGTGCGCGAAACCGGCCGGGGCGAGATGGTCAACGACCGCGTCTTCCCTTTGTGGCGCAAGGAGGTCACCAGCAAGGCGCAGCTCGATATCGCCTATACCCCAGTGCGCACATCGGAGGGTGGCCCGGGCGGCGTACTCTGCATTGTCTATGAGACGACCGAGCGCGCGCAGGCGATCGACGATGCCAACCGCGAGCGCGCGCGGCTGGCCCGGATGTTCGAGCAGGCGCCGAGCTTCATGGCGCTGCTGCGCGAGCCCGGCCACGTTTTCGATTTCGCCAATGCCGCTTACCTGCAATTGATCGGGCGCCGTCCGGTGCTGGGCCTCCCGCTGAGCGAGGCCTTGCCCGAAATCGCCGCGCAAGGCTTCATCGCGCTGCTCGACGATGTGGTGAAGAGCGGCAAGCCCTATTCGGGGCGCGCGGTGCCGGTCGCGCTGCAGCGGCAGCCCGAAGAGGCCGAAGAGCAAAGGATGCTCGATTTCCTCTACCAGCCGATTTTCGACGATGAGGGGAACGTCACCGCGATCTTCATCGAGGGCAATGACGTGACGGACCGCGTCCGATTCGAGGAAGCGCTCGAACTGAGCCGCGGCTCGCTCGAACTGGCGGCGGAGATGGCGGAGATCGGCACCTGGGACCTCGATCTGGTCGCGGATCGGCTGCACTGGTCGGATCGTACGCGTGCCATCTTCGGCATCTCGCCCGGCGCGCCGGTGACGCTCGACGATTTCTACGCGGGCCTGCATCCCGAGGATGTGAACGCGACCCGCGATGCGTTCGTGGCCGCGCTCGATCCCGATCGCCGTGCACGATATGACGTCGAATATCGCACGATCGGCAAGGAAGATGGCCTCGTCCGCTGGGTCGCGGCCAAGGGGCGCGGCGTGTTCGAAGGCGGGCGGTGCGTGCGGGCTATCGGCACGGTGCTCGATATCACCAGCCGCAAGGCCGCGCAGGAAGAGATGCGCGAAAGCGAGGCGCGGTTCCGCACATTGGCCGACAGCGCCCCCGCGTTGATCTGGATGTGCGACGAGGAGGGCGCGCTGGTCTTCGCCAATCGCTGGCATGAGGAGATGTTCGGCCGGCCCGCCGACGAATTGATGGGCGAGGGCTGGCAGAGCATCATCCACCCCAAGGATCAGGACGGCTTCATCGCCGATTTCGACCAGGCCTTCAAAAACCGCGCGCCGTTCAGCCGCGACGTGCGGGTGGTCGATCGCTTCGGCGTGACGCGCTGGCTGCATAGCGAAGCGCGCCCGCGCGAGATGGAGGGGCGTTTCGTCGGCTATGTCGGTTGCGATGTCGACATCACCGAAGTCCATCTCGCGTCCGAAGTGCTGGAACGCGGCATCGTCGAGCGGACCAAGGAACTCGCGGCGACCAACCGCCAATTGTCGACCCAGATCGAGGAGCGCGAGCGGGTCGAGGCGACGCTGCGCCAGATGCAGCGGCTGGAGGCGATCGGCCAGCTCACTTCGGGTGTGGCGCATGATTTCAACAACCTGCTGACCGTGGTGCTGGGCAATGTCGATCTGGTCGCGCGCGCCGCCGCCGAAGCCAAGATGGACGAGAAGACGCGCCAGCGGCTGGGCTATATGCGGACGGCCGCCGAACGCGGTGCCACGCTGACCGCGCAATTGCTCGCTTTCTCGCGCCGGCAGCGGCTCGAGCCGCGTCCGGTCGACCTCAACGATACGGTGCTCGGGATGCGCGACCTGCTGCAAAGCTCGATGGGCGGATCGGTGCGGCTCGAAGCGGCGCTTCGCCCCGATCTGTGGCCCGCATTGGTCGACCCCACCCAGATCGAGCTGATCATCCTCAATCTTGCGATCAATGCGCGTGACGCGATGGCGGTGGGCGGATCGCTGACCGTTTCGACCGACAATGTCACGCTGGGCGAGCCGACCCGGGCGGAGGAGCCCCAGCCGGGCGATTATGTGCTGATCGCGGTCACCGATACCGGCAGCGGGATGACGCCGGAGGTGCGCGATCGCGCGTTTGAGCCCTTCTTCACCACCAAGCCGGTCGGCAAGGGGTCGGGGCTGGGCCTGCCCCAGGTCTATGGCTTCGCCAAGCAATCGGGCGGCGGCGTCGCGATCGAGACCAAATTGGGCAAGGGCACATCGGTCCGCGTCTATCTGCCGCGCGCGCAGGAGCGCCGCCGCACCCGGCGTCCGCCCGGTCCCGAACAACCGCCCGAACAGCTGGGGGACGTGCGGGGGCGCCGCGTGCTGGTGGTGGACGACGATCCGCCCGTGCGCGAGATCACCGCGACGATGCTGCGCGCGATGGGCGCCGAGGTGGTCGAATCCGGCAGCGGCGGCTCCGCGCTCGAAATGCTCGATGCGGGCGCCAGGGATTTCGACCTGATGGTGGTCGATTTCGCGATGCCGGGGATGAACGGCGCCGAGCTCGCCGTGACCATTGCCAAGAAATGGCCCGACCTGCCGATCCTGTTCGTGACGGGCTATGCCGATCTGAGCGCGATTTCCTCGGTCAGCGAGGACCGCATCGTGCAAAAGCCGTTTCGCGGCGGCGAATTGCAGCGCAAGATCGGGCGGCTGCTCGCGAGCCGGGCGGGATAGGGAGCAGCCTGGAGGCGAGCGGGGGACTGGATTGCCCACGCCCGGCATCACCGGTCTCGCAATGACGGGGGTGTCGTGATTTTTCGCCGGAATGATGGTGTGGGGATGCGCGGATAGCCGCAAGTCTGTTGGACGCACGTCTGCCGTGGCTTGGGGCAAGCTTGTGTGACCGGCGCGGTTCCGCACACCTGCTCGGCAGCGGGGACGTTGCATGGCGACCTTGGGGTTTCCCCCGGGATGCCGGCCTGCAA
>Ga0209148_1000149_pt1 | contig 158049 bp, 153 predicted proteins | sample AraplaCol_mMF_r2_2_FD_184288 | JGI IMG/M metagenome (GOLD analysis project Ga0209148, IMG submission 184288) | Arabidopsis root microbial communities from North Carolina, USA - plate scrape CL_Col_mMF_r2 (SPAdes) (version 2) | ecosystem: Host-associated > Plants > Roots > Endosphere | place...
ACCGCGACCTGATCGTGGTGCGCAACTGCGTGATGCTGCTGGCGGCCATGGTGGTCATCGTGAACTTCGTGGTCGACGTGCTCTACGCCGTCATCGACCCGCGCATCAAGGCCAGCGACATATGAGCGCCCTCACCCCGACCTCCGGCGCGCTGCCCGCAGCTCCCGCCGGCACCGCCCTGAAGGCCCCCGGCTTCTGGCACCGCGCGCTGCGTCATCGCAGCTTCGTCATCGGCGGCGTGCTCGCCGCCTTGCTGGTGCTGGCCGCGCTGCTGTCCTATGTATGGACGCCCTATTCGCCCTACGGCATGGACATGGCGAACAAGCTCCAGGCGCCGTCCGGTTCGCACTGGCTCGGCACAGACGCGTTCGGCCGCGACGTCGCTTCGCTGCTGCTCGTCGGTGCGCGCGCGTCGATCCTCGTGGGCGTGATCGCCGTCGGCATCGGGCTCGTGGTGGGTACGGCCCTCGGCCTGCTCGCCGCTGCGAAGCGCGGCTGGGTCGAGGAAGCCATCATGCGGCTGGCCGATTTCTCGCTGGCCTTCCCCGCGATCCTGTCGGCCATCATGATGACGGCGGTGTTCGGCGCGGGCATCGTCAACGCGATCATCGCGATCGGCATCTACAACATTCCGACCTTCGCGCGCATCACGCGCGCGTCGGCCAACGCGGTGTGGTCGCGAGAGTATGTTGCGGCCGCGCGCGCCTGCGGCAAGGGATCGTTCTCCATCACGATGCAGCACGTGCTGCCGAACATCTCGGCCGTGCTGATCGTGCAGATCACCATCCGCTTCGCCATCGCGATCCTGGCCGAGGCCGCTCTTTCCTACCTGGGCCTGGGCACACAGCCGCCGCAGCCTTCATGGGGTCGCATGCTCAGCGAAGCGCAGACCCTCATGTTCCAGCAGCCGCTGCTGGCCGTCTTCCCGGGCCTGGCGATCGCATTCGCGGTGCTGGGGCTGAACCTGCTGGGCGACGGCCTGCGTGACCTGCTCGATCCGCGCCTTGCGCGTGCTCGTTGAGGATTGCCGATGAACGAGCATTTCGAATGCCGGCGCAAGGACGCAGAGGGTGCGAAGGTTTCGCGAAGAGCACGAAAGAAAACCCGGGAGGTTTTCCGTGTTCTCCTTTCGCGACCTTTGCGTAGTTTTTGTCTTCCTTCTGCGTTCGGCTGTCCGATCCCGACCCCGCTGTCCTGACCATGCCTCTCCTCGAAGTCAACAACCTCCAGATCGGCCTGCAGACACAGCGTGGGCCGGCGCAGGCCGTGCGCGGCATTTCGTTCTCGCTGGAGCGCGGCGAGACGCTGGGCATCGTCGGCGAATCGGGCTGCGGCAAGTCGATCACGGTGATGTCGCTCATGGGCCTGCTGCCCTCCACGGCCAAGGTTTCGGGCAGCATCAAGCTCGACGGGCAGGAACTCGTCGGCCTGCCCGAGAAGAAGATGTGCGAGATCCGCGGCAACCGCATCGGCATGATCTTCCAGGAGCCGATGACGGCACTGAACCCGGTGCACACCATCGCGCGCCAGGTCGGCGAGCCGCTGCGGCTGCATCGCGGGCTCACCAAGGAGCAGGCCCGCAAGGAGGCGCTGAACCTGCTGGAACGCGTGGGCATTCCCGATGCCGCCTCGCGCCTCGATGCCTACCCACACCAGTTCTCCGGCGGCCAGCGCCAGCGCATCGGCATCGCGATGGCGCTCGCATGCGGGCCCGACCTGCTGATCGCTGACGAGCCGACCACCGCGCTCGACGTGACGATCCAGAAGCAGGTGCTCGACCTGATCCAGGGCCTGGTCAAGGAAATGGGCATGGCGCTGATCCTGATCTCGCACGACCTGGGCGTGATCGCCAACAGCGTGAAGCGCATGCTGGTGATGTATGGCGGCAGCGCGGTGGAGAGCGGTCCGACCGACACGGTCTTCGCCGGCCGCGCACATCCCTACACACGCGGCCTGTTCGCCGCGCGCCCCGCCATCGGTGCGGTGCGCGCGGGCCGGCTGCCGACCATCCGCGGCAGCGTGCCCGAGCTGGTCGACATGCCGCGCGGCTGTGCATTCGCCGGCCGCTGCGCCCACACCATCGACCTGTGCCAGAGCACGCGCCCGCGCGAGACGCTGCTGCCCGGCGAGCACGTGGTGCGCTGCCTGCGGCTCGGAGAAATCGCCGCATCCACCGCGAGGACCGCCACCGCCTCATGAGCCAGTCCGCCAACATCCGCCAGCCCCTGCTGGCCGTGAACAACCTCTATCGCCACTACGCGCTGCCGCGCGAGAAGCTCTTCGGCCCTCCACCCACCGTGAAGGCGCTCAACGGCGTGAGCTTCGACGTGCAGGCCGGACAGAGCGTCGGCATCGTCGGCGAATCGGGCTCGGGCAAGTCGACCATCGCGCGGCTCGTGATGGCGCTCGACACGCCGACCTCGGGCACCGTCTCGCTCGAAGGACGCAACCTGCACGCGCTCTCGAAGGAAGAACTGCGCGTGGCGCGCCGCGACTTCCAGATGGTGTTCCAGGACCCGTACGGCTCGCTCGATCCACGCCAGACGGTCGCACGCATCGTCGCCGAGCCGCTCGAGGCCCTCGCGGCCACCACGCGGGCCGAGCAACGCGAGCGCGCCGCCGAGACGCTGGCCGCCGTGGGCCTTCGCACCACCGACATGGACAAGTACCCGCACGAGTTCTCGGGCGGCCAGCGCCAGCGCATCGCCATCGCGCGCGCACTCATCACGCGCCCCAAGCTCATCGTGGCCGACGAGCCCGTGAGCGCGCTCGACGTGTCGGTGCAGGCCCAGGTGCTCAACCTCATGCAGGACCTGCAGCAGCAGTTCGGCATCAGCTACCTGCTCATCAGCCACGACCTCGCGGTGGTCAACCACCTCTGCGACGAGATCTGCGTCGTCTTCAAGGGACGCATCGTCGAACGCGGCCGGCCGGCCGACCTGTTCGAGCACGCGCAGCACGAGTACACGCGCACTCTGCTTTCCGCCGTGCTGCACACGCCCTCCCGCTAGCCGGGGCGGGCTTTTCCTTCTTCCCTTTCCACACTCACCTCCAGGAACTATCGAATGTTGAAGCGACGCACACTCATGACTTCCGCCATGGCCGCGGCGATCCCGGGTGTCTTCCTGCGGCAGGCCCGTGCGCAGGCCGGCAAGAACACGCTCACGATCGGCATGCCGCTCGAACCGCCGGGCCTGGACCCGACCAGCGGCGCCGCATCGGCCATCGCGGAGATCACGCAGTACAACATCTTCGAGACGCTCACCAAGGTGAACGCCGACGGCTCGGTCACGCCGATGCTGGCGGAGAGCTGGTCGTCCTCGCCCGACATGAAGACATTCGTCTTCAAGCTGCGCAAGGGCGTGCGCTTCGAGAACGGGCAGCCCTTCAACGCGAACACGGTGAAGTTCTCGTTCGACCGCGCGGGCGGCGCCAAGAGCACGAACAAGGACAAGCGCTTCTTCAGCGAGATCGGCACGGTCGTGCTCGACGAGTACACGGTGGGCGTCAACAGCACGCTGTCCAACCCCGACCTGCCCTTCATGCTCGGCCAGTCGACCGCCTGCATCGTGGAGCCCAAGAGCGCCGAGACCAATGCCACCGCACCCGTGGGCACCGGCCCCTACAAGCTGAGCGCATGGCAGCGCGGCGCCTCGTGCACGCTGGTGAAGTCGCCGACCTATCGCGACCCGAACCTCGCGAAGACCGAGAAGTTCGTCTTCCGCTTCATGTCGGACACGGCCGCTCAGACCGCCGCGCTGCTGTCGAACGACATCGACATCTTCCCGCGCGCGGGCACGCGCTCGGTGAGCCAGTTCAAGGGGAACGCGCGCTTCCAGGTGCTGGAAGTGGGCACGCGCGGCAAGGTGATCCTGACCATCAACAACCGCAAGAAGCCGCTGGACGACGTGCGCGTGCGCCGCGCGATCCTGGCGGCCATCGACCGCAACGCGATCATCCAGGGCGCGGCAGACGGCTTCGGCAAGCCCATCGGCAGCCACTATGCGCTGGGCGCGCCGGGCTTCATCGACACCACTGCGATGAACCCCTTCGACGTGGAGAAGGCGAAGAAGCTGCTGGCCGAGGCCGGCGTGAAGACGCCGCTGGAGCTGCGCCTGCAGCTGCCGCCGCCCTCCTACGCCCGCCAGGGCGGCGAGGTGATCGCCGCGCAGCTCGCGCAGATCGGCATCAACGTGAAGATCCAGAACGTGGAATGGGCCCAGTGGCTCAGCGGCACCTTCGGCGGCGCGCACGACTTCGACCTGACCATGGTCGCCCACGTGGAGCCCTTCGACCTGGTGAAGTACACCGAGCCCGACTACTACTGGGGCTACGACTCGAAGAAGTTCCGCGACCTGTTCGTGGCCATCCAGAACGAGGAGAACAAGAAGCGCCGCGCCGACCTGCTGGCCGACGCGCAGCGCATGCTGGCGACCGACGCCGTCAACGGCTTCCTCTACCAGGCGGTGTTCCCGACCATCGCGCGCAAGGAAGTGAAGGGCCTCTGGCCGAGCATGCCGATCGTGGTGAACGACCTGGCAGCGATCTCGTGGGGTTGATGCGATGAGCACGTCGACATCGAAGCCCCTGTATGCCCTGGATGTGCAGGAACTGCACGCCGCCTACGCGGCCAGGGAACTCTCGCCGGTGGAAGTGGCGCGCTCGGTGAACGAGCGCATCGCGGCCTACGAGCCCGAGCTGCACGCGACCTGGCTGTTCCGCCCCGAGCTGGCGCTGGAGCAGGCCCGCGCGTCCGAAGCGCGCTGGCTGGCCGGCAAGCCGCTGGGCACGCTCGACGGCGTGCCCGTGACCATCAAGGACAACCTCGCGACCGAGGGCGACCCGATGCCGCTGGGCACCGCCGCCTACGACCTCGTGCCGATGACCTATGACTCGCCGCCGGCCGCGCGCCTGAAGGAGGATGGCACGGTGCTGGTCGCCAAGACCACCATGCCCGACCTGGGCATGCTGTCCTCGGGGCTGTCGAGCTTCCACGAGCTCTCGCGCAATCCTTGGGATCTGTCGCGCACGCCTGGCGGCTCGAGCGCGGGCGCCGGCGCCGCGGCCGCTGCCGGTTACGGCCCGCTGCACGTCGGCACCGACATCGGCGGCTCGCTGCGCCTGCCGGCGAGCTGGTGCGGCATCTACACGCTCAAGCCCAGCTTCGGCCGCATTCCTCTGAGTTCGCCCTACATGGGCCGCTGCGCCGGCCCGATGACCCGCACCGTGGCCGATTCGGCGCTGATGATGGCCTCGGTCGCGCAGCCCGACGACCGCGACTATTCGGAACTGCCGCCGCCCGTCATCGACTGGACGGCCTTCGAGGTCGATCCTTCGTTCATCAAGGGCAAGCGCGTCGCGCTGCACATGGACGCGGGCTGCGGCCTGCCGCTCGACCCGCAGATCGCCGAAGCCGTGCGCCGCGCAGCGAAGCTCATCGAGGCGGCCGGCGCGGTGATCGAAGAGATCCCGGCCTTCATGACGCCGAAGATGCTGCAGGGCATGGACCACTTCTGGCGCATGCGCTCGTGCATCGACATCCAGGCGATGGCGCCGGAGAAGCGCGCGAAGATCCTGCCGTACATCCGCGAATGGGCCGAGAGCGCGGCCGGCTTCTCGGGCGCGCACATCTTCGATGCCTACAGCCAGTTCATCGCCGCGCGCGCGGCGACGATCGCGGCGACCAAGGCCTACGACTTCGTGATCTCGCCGGTGTCGCCCAACATGCCCGCACCGGCCGACCACGCATCGCCGACCAACGACCCGATGCTGCCGCTGGAGCACATCGGCTTCACGGTGCCCTACAACATGTCGGAGCAGCCCGCTGCCTCGATCAACTGCGGCTATTCGGCCGAGGGCATACCCATCGGGCTGCAGATCGCTGGGCGCCGCTTCGACGACCTGGGCGTGCTGCAGTTCAGCCGCGCCTTCGAGCAGATCCGCGAACCGCAGAAACCCTGGCCGGAACCCAGCACGCCCCGCTGACCGGCCCCCAGGAGACAAGACATCATGAACGCAGCAGCCCACTACATCGACGGACGCCACGTGCAGTCCGAAGGCAACGCCACCATCGACGTGATCGACCCGAGCGACGGCAGCAAGTTCGGCGAGATCGCGCGCGGCACCGCCGCCGACGTGGACACCGCCGTGCGCGCCGCACGCCGGGCCATGGGCGAGAACTTCGACGGCCCCTGGGGCGGCCTGACCGCGCTGCAGCGCGGCCGCCTGCTGGCCAAGCTCGGCGCCGCGGTGCTGGAGCACCACGAGGAGCTGGCCCAGCTCGAGGCGCGCGACACCGGCAAGGCGCTGCGCGTGGCGCGCAACGACGCCACCGCGCTGGCCCGCTACATGGAGTACTACGCCGGCGCCTGCGACAAGCTGCACGGCGACACCCTGCCCTACGAGCGCGGCTACACCGTGCTGACGGTGCGCGTGCCGCACGGCGTGACGGGCCACATCATTCCCTGGAACTACCCGATGCAGATCGCGGGCCGCAGCGTGGGCGCCTCGCTCGCCGCGGGCAACGCCTGCGTGGTGAAGCCGGCGGAAGACGCGAGCCTGTCGCTGCTGCGCCTGGCCGAGATCGCGACCGAAGTGGGCTTTCCGGCTGGCGCGCTCAACGTGGTGACCGGCTACGGCAAGGAAGCCGGCGCCGCGCTGTGCGCACACCCGGGCATCGACCACATCTCGTTCACCGGCTCGACCATGACCGGCCGCAGCGTGGGCCTGGCCGCGGCCGAGCGCCACTGCCCGGTGACGCTGGAGCTGGGCGGCAAGTCGCCGCAGATCGTGTTCGCGGATGCCGACCTCGACGCGGCCGAGCCGGTGCTGCTCAACGCCATCGTCCAGAACGCAGGCCAGACCTGCTCGGCAGGCAGCCGCGTGCTGGTGGAACAGTCGGTCTATGAAGAAGTGGTGCAGCGCCTCGCCAAGCGCTTCACCGCCGTGCGCGCGGGCACGCCCGCCGAAGACCTGGACATGGGTCCGCTCATCAACGAAAAGCAGTTCCGCCAGGTGCGCGACATGGTCGCGACCGCCGAGGCCGCCGGCCTGAAGGTGGCGGCGCGCGGCACGGTGTCGCCCAACGCGTCTTCCACCGGCTACTACCAGGAGGCCGTGCTGTTCCGCGACGTGCCGCACGACAGCGACATCGCGCAGCGCGAGATCTTCGGCCCGGTGCTGGCCCTGACGCCCTTCGCCGACGAGGCCGAGGCGGTTCGCCTGGCCAACGGCACGGACTTCGGCCTGGTGGCCGGCGTGTGGACCCGCGACGGCGCGCGCCAGCTGCGCATGGCGCACAAGCTGCATTGCGGCCAGGTCTTCGTCAACAATTACGGTGCGGCGGGTGGTGTAGAACTGCCATTCGGCGGCGTGAAATCCAGCGGCTTCGGCCGCGAGAAGGGCTTCGAGGCCCTGCTCGGCTTCACGACCCTCAAGACCATCGCCATCAAGCACGGATGAAGACAACACATGACAACCACTGAACAGCAGCAAGCGCCGCGCAAGGTCGGCCTCGTCGGCGTGGGCCTGATGGGCCACGGCATCGCCAGCAACATCGTCAAGCACGGCCACCAGCTCACCGTGCTGGAGCACGCGGGCAACCAGCCCATCGACGGCCTGCTGAAGGCCGGCGCCACCTTGGTGAAGGACGTGGCCTCACTGGCCGCGCAGGTCGACGTGCTGATCCTGTGCGTCACGGGCACGCCTCAGGTCGAGGCCGTGATGCTGGGCGACAGCGGCGCGCTCACCACGCTGCGCCCCGGCACCGTGGTCATCGACTGCTCGACGGCGGTACCCGCCTCCACCGCGAAGGTGGCCGAGGCGGTGAGCGCCAAGGGCGGCAAGTTCATCGACGCCCCCATGACCCGCACCGCCAAGGAAGCTGCCGAAGGCCGCCTGAACCTGCTGGTGGGCGGCGACGAGCAGGTGCTGGCCTCGTGCCTGCCGCTGCTGCGCTGCTTCGCCGAGAACATCACCCATGTGGGCGGCATCGGCGCCGGCCATGCGATGAAGCTGCTGCACAACTTCGTGTCGCTGGGCACCGTGGCGCTGCTGTGCGAGGCCGCTGCCTGTGCCGAACGCGCCGGCGTGAAGCCCGACGTGTTCGTCGACGTGCTGGCCAAGGGCGGCGGCAACGGCGTGGCGCTGGAACGCGTCAAGCCCAAGCTGCTGACCGGCAGCACCGATTCGCTGAAGTTCTCGATGGCGAATGCGAAGAAGGACCTGGGCTACTACAACGACATGGCGCAGCAGTCTTCGTCGAGCCATGGCATCGCGCAGGCCGTGGATGCGCTGCTGACGCATGGGGTCGAGAAGTTCGGTGGAGACCGGATGGTTCTTGATCTCGTTGAAGCGTTGCGCTGATTCTTTGCGTCTGCCTGGCCCCGCCGCCGCCGTTGTTCGGGGCGGTCGAGGGCCGCTCTCGTTTGAGCGCGATGAAGGCAAGGTCTTGGTAGTTCATTGCGCGCCCTCCAATGCGGTGAGTGCGGCGTCAAGCCCGGCAAGGCCCTCGTCGAGCTCGGCTTTGGAGATCACCAGCGGCGGCGCGATGATCACCACGTTGTAGCGGCCATAGGCATGCACGCCCCGGGCGAGCAGTTCTGTGTAGAAGGCCTTCATCGGCAGCGAACCGCCGGGGTGATGCCATTCCACCAGGGGTTCGCGGCTTTCACGGTCCTGGACCAGTTCGATGCCGAACTGCGCCCCCATGCCGCGGATGTCGCCGATGCACGCGTGCCGCCGGGCCAGTTCGCCGAGGCCATCGCGCAGCCACCCCTCGATCTCACGGGCGCGCTCGAAAAGGCCTTCCTCGATGTAGACCTTCAGCGCGGCAAGCCCGCCCGCCACCGAGAGAACATGGCCCGCGTGGGTGTGGCCGACATCGAACAGCTCCGAATCGAAGTGGCGCGCCACGCTTTCACGAACCATCACGCCACCGAGCGGGGTGTACGAGGAACTGGCCCCCTTCGCAAAGGAGATGAGATCCGGCTGCACGCCGACGCGCTGTGAGCAGAACGGCGCGCCCGTGCGTCCGAAGCCCGTCATGACCTCGTCGAAGACGAGCAGGATCGCATGCCTGTCGCACAAGGCCCTGACCCCTTCGAGATAGCCGGGTGGATAGACCACCACGCCGCTGGAGCCCGTCATCGGCTCCATGAGGACAGCGGCAACATTCTGCGCACCTTCGTGGGAGAGCACCCGCGTGAGATGGTCCAGCGCGCGCCGCGTCTCTTCGGCAGGGTCTGTGGTGAAGAAGGGGCTGCGATACGGGTAGGGCGTGAAGAACTTGACCATGCCCGGCATCGCCGGAAACGGATCTCGCCAGCGATCGATGCCGGTCATGGAGGCCGCGGCGATGGTTCCTCCGTGGTAGGAGCGGTAGGCGGTCAGGACCTTCGAGCGCCGGGTGACGAGCCTGGCGATCCTCACCGCGTCGTCGTTCGCCTCCGCGCCGCCGCACGCGAAGTGCACGCGCATCCCCTCGGCCCACGGCGAAACCGTGTCGAGGAGTTCCGCGTACTCCGCCCGCACGTCGTTGAAGTAGCTCGAAGCCACCCAGCACATGCGTTCGGCCTGATCCTGAATCGCCCTGATCACCTTCGGATGGCCATGACCGAGGGAGACGGCCACATACCCGCTCGTGAGGTCGAGATAGCGTTTGCCGGTCGCGTCGTAGAAGTGGCAGCCCTTGGCGTGCGTGACCACCGGCGGATTCAGGCCGCCCTGCACGGCCCAGGGCACCAGCACCTTGCGGAAGGATGGGGCCAGCGTCTCGTTCGCCTGTCCGTGGATGCGCAGATCCATGATGAGATTCCTGTGGGTTTGGCTCAGCATGCCTGAGCCTGGTGGGTTGAGGAATCCAGAGACTAAGGATTGCGCTCCAAGCGTACAAATCAAACATTTGGCGGCTAAGGCTCAGTAGGATTGAGGCATGCCGTACGAACTTCCTCCCCTTTCGACGTTGCGTGCATTCGAGGCGGCCGCACGCCACGCCAGCTTTGTGCGTGCCGGTGAAGAGCTCTTCGTCACCGCCGGCGCGGTGGGCCATCAGGTGCGGCTTCTCGAGGAATGGCTGGGGACGGCGTTGTTCGTCCGAGGTCCAAGGTCGGTGCAGATCACCGAGACGGGCCGGCGCTACCAGCTGGAGATCTCGCGCATGCTCGAGGAACTGGAGCGCGTCTCCCTTGCGGTGCGCGGCGCCGACGATGCGAAGGAGGTCACCGTGACGGCCATGCCGTCATTCGTGACCCGCTGGCTCATGCCACGGCTGGGAGACTTCCGGCAGAAGCATCCGGAGGTCGAAGTCAGGCTGCTCGCTTCGGTCCCGCCGGCGGACTTTGCACGGGACCGCGTGGACGTCGCGATACGCCTCGGCAGCGGCTCCTACCCCGAGTTGCACAGCGAGCTCCTGCTGCGCGAATCCTTCTGCGCCGTTGCACAACCGGATGTGTGTCGCGGCTGGAAGAAGATCGGTGACATCCTGCAAGCCACCTTGCTTCACGACGAGTACGAGCCGCGGATTCCACTTCAGGTGGACTGGTCCCGCTGGTGGACCGCGCAGGACGCACGCCCCTTGTCCGAGCGCCGCATCAGGCAGGGGCTGCGCTTCTCGCACACCTATCTCACGATCGACGCCGCGATCGGGGGCGAAGGCGTGGCGGTGGCTTCCGACGTTCTGGCGGCCGACGCAGTGCGCACTGGGCGGCTTGCCATCGCGCCCGGCGAGCTGGTGCCCGGCCCCTACGCCTATCACCTGCTGACGCTGCGGACGTCTGCCGTGCGACCGCAGGTCAAGTCTTTTTGCGACTGGCTGCGCGTGCAGGCGAAGGAATTTTTGGAAGCAGGCTGGCCTCGACATCCGCCTTGAGCCCGATCATGCGCACCGGTCGCCGTGACCCGGTCCGCCCGCACGCGCATCTAGCCAAGCAACATGGACACCTCGACGGCGATCAGCAGCCCGACATACACCCTGGCGTGCACCTGATCGGGAATCCGCCCGATATACGGGGTCGCCAAACGAATCCCGACGTACGAGCCGGAGACCAGGGCGAGGAATGCGCGCAGATCCACATAGCCGACATACCCGCGGCCCAGGTTCGTCATCCCGCCCCAGGAAAGGGCCACGTAGGTCGCAGTCCCCGCCAAGGCAACGGGAAGCGACAGCGGGCTGGCCATGGCCGTCGCGCCGGTCATGCTTGCCCCTCTGCGGCGGAGCAGGGGAACCGTCATGACGCTACCCCCTACGCCAAGCAAGGCCGCGACCCAGCCGATGGCGACGCCCACCCATGCCGTCCGTGCCTGCGCAGGTCGGGCCGCCTGCGTCGGTTGTGAAAGAAAGCCGGGCCGAAGCCAGCAGTCCACGATGGTCAACCCCACGTAGACGACGAAAGCCCAGCGCAGCCAGTTGCCCTGCACTGCCGCCGCGGTCGCTGCTCCGAGCGCGCTGCCGACGGCGATGGAGACGAGCAGCGGCTTGATGGCCGTCCAGTCCAGCGATCCTGCGCGCTGGTGCTTCGCCGTTGCCATCGCCGACCCGAAGATCATCACGCACGTCGAGGTCGCAACCGCAATCTGCATTGCATGGGACGCCGTCTGCGCTTCGGGCCCGCGCAGGTGCGTCAGCGCCTGATAGAGCAGCGGAACCACCACGAAGCCGCCGCCGAAACCGAAGAGCACCGTGGTCACGCCGGCGAGCGTGCCGCAGGCGGCAAGCCAGAAATAGAGTTCCATCGCAATCCGTCCTTCAAGATCAGTGAGGCTACGGAACCCCGTTCTGTCTGGCTTTCGAAGCTTGGACAACGATGTTTGCGTTTCAGCCAATAATGACCGTCGATGAGAAACGTACCGTTGGACAGCGTCGATGCGATCGAGCGCGATGTGCTTGCGATAGGCACCGACTACGCGCCTGGGACGCTGCTGGAGATGCATCACCATCGGCGAGCGCAGTTCCTCTATGGCGCGACGGGCCTGATGGAAGTCGGCACGGATGACGGCGCGTGGGTCGTCCCCCCGCATTGCGGAGTCTGGATCCCGGCGAACAAGCCGCACCGCGTGCGCATGGTTGGGGTCAGCACTCGCAGCCTCTACATCGAACCGAGTGCGGCGCCACGCGAGGGTTCTCGCTGCGAAGTGCTGCTCGTCTCGCCCCTCTTGCGGCAGTTGCTGCTGGAGGCGACGCAGGCGCAGGCCCTCTATGGAGAGCACGACAGGGACGGCCTGGTCATGCGCCTCGCACTCGCGGAGATCGCGCGCGCGGCCACGCTACCGATCTTCGCGCCCTTGCCCAAGGACGGCATGCTCCATCGGTTGTGCGTGGAGTTTCTCTACGCACCCAGCATCCGTGCGACTGCCGGCGATTGGGCGGTGCAGCTGCACCGGAGCGAGCGCACCTTCACGCGGTTCTTCCGCGCCGAGACGGGCATGCCCTTTGGAGAGTGGCGCCAGCATGCCTGCTTGATCTCGGCGCTTTCCAGATTGGCCGAGGGGCAACCGGTCACAGCCGTCGCGCTCGAGCTCGGCTACGACAGTCCTGGCGCGTTCTCGACGATGTTCCGCCGCCGCCTGGGCTTCAGTCCGTCGAGCATTTCGCATTCGATGATGGGAGATTCGACACCCGAGCCGGCTGGGTGAAGCAGTTTCTTCGCCATCCGCATCCTTCGACCTTGCTTGCAGCCGGCCGTATGGCCACCACGCTGTATGCCAGCAAGAGGCTGCCGCAATGCCTCTCGCGCCTACGAGGTTCTCGACGGCGTTGCGCGTCCGGAGTCCTTCGGAGCCAGCTCGCTCAGCCGGGACAAGAACAGCTTGAGGATCGGTGAAGCGTTGGATCGGCTTCCGTGCGCTGCGTCGCTGGTACGACGCTGTCTCGATGCGCCCCAGCGCAGCGGCTTGAACAAAGCTCGCTCCGCATCTCGAGAAGCGCTCGCCTTGCCCGATGCATCGAGCACAGGCGCCCCGCCGGAGCTGGTGCCGACGGGGCGGCTTCGCCTCTGGCTGGCCGTCCTGCCGGGTGGCGCGCCGGCCGCATGGTCCAAGTCACCCGCTCATGGCTTTCCATCCCCCCACTTCTCGGCCCAATCCGCCAGCGGCTTCAAAGCCTTCGAAAGCCGTCTCCCCTCGTCCGTCAGCCGATAGCCCCCCTCGGCATGCTCGACAAGGCCGGCCTCCCTCAGTTCGGTGAGCCGCGTGTTGAGCAACCGGGTGTTTGTCTCGCAAGCATCCTGCAATGCCCTGAAGGTCAGCGGGTCTCGGCGAAGCTCCCAGAGCACGCGCAGCGCGGTGCGTCGACCCAGCAGGTCCAGGGCGACCATGAGGGGGCGGCCGGTGGTGGAACCGCGAACAGGTTGACCGATGCGAGGTGTCGCCATGCTTTACTTTATACAGCAAGAAGCCTACGATGACGCCGTCTTGGAGTCAGGAACCTGCATGCCCGCACGCATCGATCCAGCAACGCCGCCATTTGCCGAGCACATTTCCCGGCCGCTCGACAGGCTGATGAAGGGACAGCCCCCTCTACGGCTGTTCACGACGTTGGCGCGCGACCCTCGTCTGTTTCAGAAGTTCTTTGCCGGCGGGCTGCTGGACAAGGGCAACTTGAGCGTCCGGCAGCGCGAGATCGTGATCCACCGAACAACGGCGCTGTGCAGATCCGAATATGAATGGGGCATCCACGTCACGGTCTTCTCGAAGCTTGCGGGCCTGACGCCGGAGCAGGTTCAGGCGACCGTCACGGGTTCGGCGAGCGAAGCCTGCTGGTCGGTCGAGGAACGGGTTCTTCTGCGCCTGTGCGACTCCCTGCACGAGCACTCCGACATCGACGACGGACTCTGGAGCGAGTTGCGAAAGTACTTCGCCGAAGAAGCCATCATCGAGCTGCTGATGCTGGCCGGCTTCTATCGCACCGTCAGCTATCTCACGAACGGACTGCGCCTGCCCCTGGAAGAGACGGGCGCACGATTCCCGGCTTGAGGCTGCTTCTGGCCGAGCCGCGGCCGCAAGCACCAACGTGCAACAACAGGAGAAATCTCGATGATCAAGGTCAGTGTCATGTACCCGTACGCCGTCGGTGCACGGTTCGATCACGCCTACTACCGCGAGAGCCATATGCCGATGATGAAGCGGCTGCTCGGCGATGCGTGCCTCTACTACACGGTGGACAAGGGCATCTCGGGGCGTGCTCCCGGCAGCGACCCTGTCTACGCAGCGAAGTGCGATTTCATCTGCACTTCCGCTGAAGCTTACCGAACGGCCTCCGGCGAGCACCAGCAGGAGATCATCGATGACATCCCCAAGTACACGGACATTCGGCCGGTCGTGCAGATCAGCGAAGTGGTGGTCGAGCGCTCGGAAGTTTGATAGAGGAGCGAATGTCGCCAGGCACCGCATCCACGCGAGCGATTCGTGGAATGGAGCGTTCGAGGGGCTTGCCTTGGCGGCAGCATCTTGCCGGGACATCGGGTGCAGCGACGTATGGCCGTCGGCATGCTGGCCCCAGACATCCGATTCGGATTCATGGAGCGAAGACCTCGGGATGGGTATAGCGCCAGGCACCGACGCAACCGATCAGGCAAACGGTGTGGCTGATCATCGTGCTCTCGCGCCCCTGGCCGGCGAACGTGACCGCGATGTTCTGGTGCTGCTTGCGCCAGGCCAGAACCCTGCCTGAGAAACCGGGCCGGTCATGCTCCTCGTCCAGGTCCGGCCGGCCATGCGCGTCGATGCAATCCTGCGGTGTCGAGCCGATGGCGAGGCCCATCGGGAGCGGGCCCGGAAATGGCGTCTTGATCCTGTCGTCCGATCCGGGCGCGAGGAACTGCACGGACCCGATGAACCATCCCTCTTCATCCGGGTAGTTCGATCCCGTCAGTCCGTTCAGTTTCTGCGCCTGGTAGATATCGATGCGCACGGACGCCTTGGGTATCCAGATGACCTCCTCGCTCGAGGAGAAGGCGCCGGGGCCTGAAACCCTCTTGACGCCCAGAGAGCCCAGCACATCTCGGACCTTCCTGCTGTCGAAAGGCTGGCCGATCATGGCGACCAGCTGCTCTGATATTTCTTTCACGCGAGACCTCTGCTTCGTACGCTGCGATTGGCCGGCGGCCAGGAGATGGCGCGGGATCATAGTGGATGGAGACGCATGGCATCCCTTGCTCTCCATCGCGCGGTTCATGCCCTCAAGGCCTTCACCTGCGCACGAAGCGCCAGCACCTCAGTAGCCGAGTTCGCGGGAAACCAGCCCGGACACGGCGCGACCCGCAAGGTAGGCTTCGATCTTGGATGCGATCTGAGCCACGGTCTCGCGACGACCGGTCTGCGCCGCGATGTGCGGGGTCACGCTGATGCGCGGATGGCTCCAGAAGGGGTGATCCTTGGGCAGCGGCTCCGTCCGGAACACGTCCAGCACGGCGCTTTCCACGTGGCCGGATGCCATCACATCCAGCAGGTCCTCCTCGACCAGGTGCTCGCCGCGCCCCACATTGATCAGGTGGGCGGGTGCCTTCAGTCGGCCCAACGTCCGCGCATTGAGGATGCCCGAGGTTTCCGATGTCAGCGGAAGGATGTTCACCACGATGCGGCTGCGCGCAAGGAAGGCATCCATCTGCGACTGACCGCCGAACACCTCGACCCCCTCCAGCGGCTGCCCGCTGCGCGACCATCCCGCCACGGCATAGTCCAGCTGCGCAAGCGTGGTCGCGATCTTTCGGCCGATGACGCCCATGCCCAGCACGCCGACCGGAAACTCGCGCCGATCGATCGCCGTCAGTTGATGCCAGTGGCGGTCCGCCTCCTGCTCGGCATACCGGTCGAGCTGGCGCACGATCCTGGAGACGGCATGCACCACATATTCGGCGATCTGGGCCGACATGCCGCCGTCTTCCAGGCGGCACAGCGCCAATGAACTGGGGAAGGCCGGGTTGCGCAGCAGCGCATCGACGCCGGCGCCCAGGTTGAAGACAGCGCGCAGGCCCGGCTCGCGGGCGTACAGGGCGTCCGGGGGCTGGAAGATCACCGCCAGTTCCGCGCCCTGCGTGGGCATGTCCTCCCGCCAGTGGATGAACTCGACGGCCGGAAGCGCGGCCTGGAAATCAGCGAGGAAGTCCGCCGTGTGAAGCGGATGCGTGCTGCAGAAAAGAACTTTCATGGTGCTGCGAATGGTGGATCTTGTCGAAAGGCGGATCACGGTGCGGCGGTGGCTGCTCACCGATCGGTGGCGTCGAGCGGCATGCACCCGCGCGGAGGCCGGGCTCAGAAAATCTTTCCGGGATTCATCAGGTGGTTGGGGTCGAGCGCCTGCTTGATCCGCATCATCAGTTCGTACTCGACGGCGGGCTTGTAGCGCCGCAACTCGTCGCGCCGAAGCTGTCCCACGCCGTGCTCGGCACTGATGCTTCCCTCGTACTGGTCGACCAGGTCGTGCACCACGCGATTGAATTCGACCAGGCGGGCATCGCGGGCCGCGCTGGGGGTGTCCGGTGGCAGCAGCACGTTGTAGTGCAGGTTCCCGTCGCCCAGGTGGCCGAAGTTGACGATGCGCACATCGGGCGCGAGCCGGCGCAGGGCTTCGTCGGCACGAGGCACGAAGTCGGCCACCGCGGAAATCGGCAGCGAGATGTCGTGCTTGATCGCCCAGCCCGCACGCACCTGCGCCTGCGAGATGCCATCGCGCAGATTCCAGAAGTCCCGAGTCTGCGCGTGCGTGGCGCTGAGCGCGACACCGCTGACCAGCCCGGCCTGCAGCGCGTCGCCCAGCACTTCTTCCAGTTGCGCGTCCAGACCCGAGGCGCAGGTATCGGACAGCTCGACAAGCGCATGGAACCCATGACGGCCAGCCAGCGGTGCGCGTGTGCCGGGCACATGCGCGAGCACCAGCGACAGGGATGCTTCGGACATCATCTCGAAGGCCGCCAGCCGTTCCCCGCACCGCTCGCGCAGCGCGGCCAGGAGCTTGACCAACGAGCCCAGGCGGTCCGCGCCCACCCACGCCGTCGCCGTCGATATCGGCCGCGGCAGCAGCTTCAGAACGGCGGCCGTGATCACGCCCAGCGTTCCTTCGGAGCCGATCATGATCTGCCGCAGATCGAAGCCGCTGTTGTCCTTTCGCAGGCCGCGCAAGCCGTTCCAGATCCGGCCATCGGGCAGCACCACTTCCAGGCCCAGCGCAAGCTCGCGCATGTTCCCGTAGCGCAGCGCGGCAATGCCGCCCGCATTGGTGGCCAGGTTGCCGCCGATGGTGCAGCTGCCTTCGGAACCCAGGCTCAGCGGGAAGAAGCGGTTGGCGTCCTGCGCGGCTTGCCGGACCTGGGCCAGCAGCACGCCCGCTTCGGCCACCAGCGTGTTGTTGAGCGGATCGACTACACGGATGCGATTCATGCGACCCGTGTTCAGGATGACCTGTGCCCCGCTGGCGTCAGGCGTCGCACCGCCGCTCATGCCGGTGTTGCCGCCCTGCGTGACGACCGGCGTGTGCGTCTCGTGGCACACCCGCATCACGGCCGCCGTCTGTGCCGTGTCGGCCGGGCGAGCGACGAGCGAGGCACGCCCGTGCCATTTGCCGAGCCAATCGCTCAGGTAGGGCGACTGCGCCTGGGCGTCCTGCACCAGGCCTTCGTCGCCCAGGATGGCGTGCAGCCGCCGGTGCAGGTCGGGATGCGGCGCGGCAGTCCTTGCCCGCAGCTCGAGGAGAACCGAATTCATCGCCGGCGCTGTCCCGGATGGCTGCGCGCGCTCACCAGCCAAGCAGGACACGGCCCAATGCCATCGCGGTGGCCGCCTGCGTGGGCTCGACCACGGGCAGGCCGCAGGCCTTGGCCAGGGGCGCCCGGAATCCGGCCATGCCGGCGCAGCCCATCACCAGCACGTGCGCGCCGCGTTCGTCGCGCAGCCGCCGGCCTGCGTCGATCATGGCCGCCAGCGTGGCTTCGCGGTCGGCAAGCGCGGACACGCCCCGCCCGATCGCGATCTCCCCCACGCAGCGCTGCGAGATGCCCATGGCCCCCCACGCACGCAAGTGACGCGGGATGGAGCCCGGCAGGATGGCGATCACGCCGAAGTGGTGGCCCAGGGTGAGCGCCGTGAGCACGGCCGACTCGCTGATGCCGAGCACCGGCACGGCGACGCGCTCGCGCAGTTGTGCCACACCCGGATCGCTGAAGCAGGCCACCACGAAGCCGGCCGCGTCGGCTTCATGCCGCACGGCAAAGTCGTTGACGGCCAGGGCCGCGCCGTCCACGTGCGCCTGGGTTTCCACGCCGGGCGGGCCGGCTTCCAGGGTCACGCATCGGATCTCGGGCCCGCCCGCGCGCCGCAACGGTTCGACGGCTGCGCTGAGCTGCGCGGTGACGTCTGCGTTGCTGTTGGGGTTGATGACGTAGAGGGTGCGTGACATGGCGGGCAGTGATGGCGGACAGCGGGTTGCGGCGTGAGGAAAGTCTAGGCCGCAGGCCGGGGCATGGCACTTGCTAAGTTGTCGGTCACCCTTAACCTTCTGTTATCCGCTCACCCGGCTTTGCAGCTTGCATGCCATGTCCCTGAATCTCCGCCAGATCGAGGTTTTCCGCGCCGTGATGACTACCGGCTCCATCACCGGCGCCTCCGAACTTCTCTGCGTTTCCCAGCCGGCGGTGAGCCGGCTGCTGTCGCACACCGAAAGCCGCGTCGGGTTTCCGCTCTTCGAGCGCATCAAGGGGCGGCTGTACCCGACGCCGGAGGCGAAGAAGCTGATCCGCGAGGTCGAGCAGGTGTATGCCGGCGTCAACCGCGTGAACGAACTGGCGCAGGAACTGCGCGACAACAGCGACGGGATCCTGAACATCGTCTCGAGCCCCAGCGTGGGCCAGATGATCATTCCGCAGGCCGTTACGCGCTTCCGCCAGCGGCATGCCAATGTCAAGGTCACGTTCCAGTACCTGGGCCCCGCACCACTCATGGAGCGCGTGCTCAACCAGCAGGCCGACCTGGCGGTGACGCTTCGGCCGGTCGACCATCCCAACCTGATCGCCGCGCCGCTCGGCTCGGCCCGGCTGGTATGCGTCTGCCCGTACGACCACCCGCTGGCGCGCCTTGCCACCTTGTCTGTGGAGGACCTGCTGGCTTGGCCGCTGGTGTCTTACGAACGGAGCACGTACTTCGGCCGCATGGTGGCCCAGCTGTTCGAGTCGGCGGGACAGACGGTGCGCGCGGCCGTGGAGGTCGGGTCGCCGCAGAACGCCTATGCGATGGTGCAGGCGGGGGCCGGCATCGCGCTGGTCGACGAGTTCTCGGTGCGCAGCTGGACGAACCATCGCCTCGTCGTGCGGCCGGTCCACGGGACGCCTCTGGTGCACGCAACGCTGATGCATCTGCGCTTCGAACCGCTGTCTCAGATCGCCCAGTCGTTCATCACCGACCTGCGCGCCCTGATGGATGGCCAGGAGACATCGACGCCCCAGGAAGGTGCATAGGCGCACCAGGTGCAATCACTTAACAGCAGGTTATGGCTGCTGCATAAAAAGGCACGCGACAAGGCCTGACGCGATCGAAATAATTTCTTTCATCGCTTCACCCGTGCAGGCCTTCGTCATGAATCACCACCGCCCGACTCGCCGCAATACGCCTGCTGCCGCAGGACGCCAGTGACGTCCGCCGGGTCGGCAACAACAACCCGTCTCCACGCTCCGGCGCACGAGCACTCCCTGCTTCGCCGACGCCAGCACACAAGAAACATGACCTCTTCATTTGACCTGACCATCCGGGGCGGCCGGATCTGCAATGCCACCGGCTGCATCGAGGGCGACATCGGCGTGACCGACGGCCGCATCGCCGCCATCGGCACCGGCCTGGCTCCCGGACGGGAAGACATCGACGCACGCGGGCGATGGGTGCTGCCCGGCGGGATCGACAGCCATTGCCACATCGAGCAGCTCTCGGGCATGGGGCTGATGTGCGCCGACGACTTCTATTCGGGCACGGTGTCCGCCGCCTTCGGCGGCACGACCACCGTTCTCTCGTTCGCCGCCCAGCACCGCAAGGACAGCATTCCGCAGGTCCTCGCCGACTACGCCCGGCGGGCGAGCGAGAAGGCCGTCATCGACTACGGATTCCACCTGATCCTGACGCGTCCCGACGAGGAGGCCCTGGCGGTGCACCTGCCGCAGGCGATCCGCGACGGCATCACGTCGCTGAAGGTCTACATGACCTACGACCTGCTCAAGCTCGACGACCACGCGCTGCTGGACGTCATGTCCACGGCCGGCCAGGAGGGCGCGATGGTCATGGTCCACGCCGAGAACCACGACATGATCCGCTGGATCGCGCGGCGCCTGCTCGAGCGGGGCCACACGGCGCCGAAGTTCCACGGCGTGTCGCACGACCCGCTCGCCGAGGCGGAGGCCACCAACCGCGCGATCCAGTTGTCGCGTCTGGTGGACGTGCCGATCCTGATCGTGCACGTCGCAGGCGCCGAGACGGTCGAGGTGCTTCGCCAGGCGCGCCGCCTGGGTGCGCAGGTGCATGCCGAGAGCTGCCCCCAGTACCTCTTCCTCGAGGCCTCCAATATCGACCTTCCGGGCGTGGAAGGTGCCAAGTTCTGCTGCAGCCCGCCGCCGCGTGACAAGGCCTCGCAGGAGGCCGTATGGGCCGGTCTGCTGGACGGCACGCTCGGCGTCTACTCGTCGGACCACTCCCCCTTCCGCTTCGACGAATCCGGCAAGTTGCCCAAGGGCGATGCGACGACCTTCAAGGAGATGGCCAACGGCGTGCCGGGCATCGAGCTGCGCATGCCACTGCTGTTCTCCGAAGGCGTCATGAAGGGCCGCATGAGCATCGAGCAGTTCGTGGCGCTCACGGCCACCAACCACGCGCACATGTACGGCCTGGCGCCCCGCAAGGGCGCGATCGCCATCGGTGCCGATGCCGACATCGCCATCTGGAATCCGCAACGCGTCGTGGACGTGTCCGCCGCGATGCTGCACGACAACGTCGGCTACACGCCCTACGAAGGCATGCGCCTGACCGGCTGGCCGGAGGACGTGTTCAGCCGCGGGCGCAGCGTCGTGCGCGCAGGCGAGCTGCGCGCCGAGCGTGGCTCCGGCCAATACCTGCGCCGCGGCCCGTCCCGGCCGCTCGGTGCTGCGCCCGCCCGCTCGGCGAGCCGGGGCGCATTCAGCGCGCTGGTCGGACTGGATCAGCCTGAAGGTCTGCGCGGCCGCTGAAGCTCTTCCATCTTCTTTCCTCTTCCTCCCTCTTCTTCCAACTTCATCCCACACACGCGATCATGTCCAAGCTCCATATCTCCCGCCGATTCGCCGCCCTCCTGGCCGTCGGCGCCGCTGCATTCGGCCCCCTGGCCCAGGCCGACGAAGGCGCGCCGCTGCGCACCGCACTCGACCCGACCTTCGCTCCCCAGGCCATGGTCAAGCTCGGCGGCGGCATCCAGGGCTTCAACGTCGATCTGGCCGAAGAGCTGGGCAAGCGGCTGCGCCGCAAGGTCGAGATCGAGGCGACCGAGTTCTCCGGGCTGATCCCGGGCCTCAACAGCGGCAAGTACGACTTCCTGCTGGCGCCGGTGACGGTCAACCCCGAGCGTGCGCGCGCCCTGCTCTTCACCGAGGGCTACACCGAGACGAACTACACCTTCCTGGCGCGCAAGAACGGCACGAAGCTGGAGTCACTGGAAGGCCTGAAGGGCAAGACCGTGGCCGTGAACAAGGGCTCGAACTACGAGGGCTGGGCCAAGGAGAACGCCGAGAAGTACGGCTTCAAGTACGACGTGTACGGCACCAACGCTGATGCGATCCAGGCCGTCATGTCGAGCCGGGCCGACTTCAACCTGGCGGGCAACACGGTGGCCGGCTGGGCCGCCAAGCAGAACCCCGCCCTGCAGACCACCTACACGGTGAAGACCGGGCTGGTCTGGGCGATTCCCTTCCGCCTGAACGACAAGGCCGGCCGCGACCTGGTCTCCAACGCCCTCAAGTGCATGAAGCTCGACGGCACCATCGCGCGCCTGGCCACCAAGTGGTACGGCATCGAGCCCGCAGCGGGAAGCGTCGAGCGCACCGTGGCGCCCGGCCACGGCGTGCCCGGCACCGAGAACTACGACCCCACCCCGGTCAAGCCCAACTGCGCCTGATCGCCGGGTTCAACGGAAGAAACGCAGCCCATGAGCGCCCCCATCCTAGAACTAGTCGGACTGAAGAAGTCCTACGGCTCGCAGGAGGTCTTGCGCGGAGTCGAACTCCGCGTCCGACCTGCCGAGCTGGTATGCGTGATCGGGCCCTCCGGTTCAGGCAAGAGCACCATGCTGCGCTGCTGCAATCGGCTCGAGGAGCCCAGCTCCGGCCAGGTGGTCGTCGATGGCCAGGACATCACGCGGCCCGACACGGACATCAACCGCGTACGCCAGAGCGTGGGCATGGTGTTCCAGCATTTCAATCTCTACCCGCACCTCAGTGCGCTGGAGAACGTCACGCTGGCGCTGCGCCGCGTGCAGAAGAAGGACCGCGCGCAGGCCGAGGCGATCGCACGCGACGCGTTGACCCAAGTGGGGCTGGGCCACAAGGCCGATGCCTTTCCGGCCCAGCTCTCCGGCGGACAGCAGCAGCGCGTCGGGATCGCCCGGGCGATTGCCTTGAAGCCCAAGGTGATGCTGTTCGACGAGCCGACCAGCGCGCTCGACCCCGAACTCGTCGACGAAGTGCTGCGCGTGATGCGCGCCCTGCGCGAAGGCGGCATGACGATGCTGGTCGTGACCCACGAAATGGCGTTCGCGCATGCGGTGGCCGACCGGGTGGTGTTCATGGACGGCGGCGTCGTGGCGGAACAGGGCACGCCGGCCGAGGTGTTCGAGAACCCCAGGGAAGCGCGCACGCGCAGCTTCATCGGCCGCTACATGGACGCGAAGAGCGCGAGCCCGGCATGAACGAAGCCAATTCCGGGTTCCTCTTCACCTTCTTCAATCCCGCGGTCGCGGCCCAGTATTGGCACGAGATCGCACGGGGAATGGTGGTCACGATCGGCGTCGGCGCGGCCACGGTGGTGACGGGCGTGGCGGCCGGCCTGGTGCTGGCGCTGGCCAGGGCCACCGGCCGCGCCTGGCTGCGCCTGCCCGTCGTGCTGTTCTCGGACATCACGCGTTCGCTGCCGCCGCTGGTCATCATCATCCTGCTGTACTTCGGCCTGCCCGCGCTGGGGATGCCGCTGTCGTCCTTCACCTCGACGTGGCTGTCCCTGTCGCTGGTGCTCGCGGCCTATGCCCAGGAAAGCATCTGGGCCGGCCTGTCCTCCCTGCCGAAGGGGCAGATGGAGGCCGCCCGCTCCACCGGCCTCGGCTGGTGGCAGGCGATGCGCTGGGTGCTGCTTCCCCAGGCCCTGCGGCGCGCTGTGCCGCCGCTGACGAACCGGGTGATCGCCACGACCAAGAACACCGCGCTGGGCTCGGTGGTGGCGTTGAGCGAGATCCTCAGCACGGCGCAGGCATCTGCAGCCGTGGCGGGCAATCCGACGCCGCTCACGGTGGGCGCCTTCCTCTACCTGCTGGTGTTCCTGCCCCTCGTCTTCGTGGCAAGAACGCTCGAACACCGCTCATCCAACAGGAACTAAGCCAGGCCAGCCATGGACTCGATCATCGAGAACTTCTTCAACCTGGAGATCTATCGCCAGGTCCTTCCCTATCTGCTGAACGGTCTGTGGACGACGATCTGGTTGTCGGTGATCGTCATCCCGCTCGGGGCCATCGCCGGACTGCTGCTGGCGCTGGGTCAGACGCAATCGGGCTCGCGCTGGGTGCGCTGGACCGTGATCGCATACGTCGACTTCTTCCGTGCGTTTCCGCCCCTGGTCCTGCTGATCTTCCTGTATTTCGGCCTGCCCTTCCTCGGCGGTGACGTGCCAAAGCTCGCGGCCGTGGTCATCGCCTTCGTGCTCAACAACGCGAGCTACTTCTGCGAAGTGTTCCGGGCTGGCATCCAGGCGGTGCACAAAGGCCAGATGGAGGCGGCACGTTCGACGGGACTGACCCGCATGCAGGCACTGCGCTACGTGGTCCTGCCGCAGGCGGTGCGAAACGTCATGCCCGACCTGCTGGGCAACTGCATCGAGGTCGTGAAGCTGACGACGATCGCCAGCGTCGTGGGCATGCCGGAGCTGCTCAGGGCCGCGCGCGATACGCAGTCGCTGGTCTACAACCCGTCGCCCATCGTGCTGGCCGCACTGCTCTACCTGGTCATGCTCTGGCCGCTGACGCGCGTGCTCGCCAGCCTCGAGAAACGCCGCACCGGCATGGCCGGCCACTGATCCTCCGCCCGGCGCCTGCGGCATCGGCGGGCACCGGCCACTCAATCGACTCGAATCTTCACCTGGGAGGGGCTGCCTCCGACCGCAGGTCGCAGTCCCGTGTCTGCCGTACATCGGCGCTCGCATTGCTTGTGCATTTATTCCTTAGCCATCAGCCATGAAACGTCTCATCACCGTCGCCGCCGCCCAGCTGGGCCCCATCCAACGTGCCGAGGGCCGCGACGTCGTCGTCGCGCGCATGGTCCGCCTGCTCGAACGCGCCCACCAGCGCGGCGCCAACGTGGTCGTCTTTCCCGAACTCGCCCTGACCACCTTCTTTCCGCGCTGGTACGTCGAGAACCTGGACGAAGCCGACGGCTGGTACGAAGAGACCCTGCCCTCGCCGGCGACCCAGCCGCTGTTCGACGCCATCCGGCGCTATGGCCTGACCTGCTACCTCGGCTATGCCGAGATCGCCCACGAGCCGGACGAGCAAGGCGTGATGCGCAAGCGCCGGTTCAACACCTCGGTGGTGATCGCCCCCTCGGGCGAGATCGTGCTCAAGTACCGCAAGGTCCATCTGCCGGGCCACAAGGAGTTCTCCACGATCCGCAAGGTGCAGCACCTGGAGAAGCGCTACTTCGAAGTGGGCAACCTGGGGTTCCCGGTGGTGCGGGCACCGGTGGCCGGCGTGGACGTGAACATGGGCATGCTGATCTGCAACGACCGCCGCTGGCCCGAGTCGTGGCGCGAACTCGGCCTGCAGCAGGTCGAGCTGGTCATGCTCGGCTACAACACGCCGGCCGTGAACCAGGAGAACCGGGGCTTCGAGGCGCCCTACCAGCGCCAGTTCCATTCGCAGCTCTCCATCCAGGCCGGCTGCTACCAGAACGCCACCTTCGGCGTGGGCGTGGCCAAGGCCGGCAACGAGGACGGCTGCGAATTGCTGGGCCACTCCGTGATCGTCAACCCGCAAGGCGAAGTCATGGCCCTGGCCTCCACCTGGGACGACGAGCTGATCGTCGCCGACTGCAACCTGGAGATGTGCGAGCTGGGCCGCAACACCATCTTCAACTTCGCGCAGCATCGCCGGCTGGAGGCCTACACCCGCATCACGAGCCAGACCGGCAGCGTCGCGCCTTCCGTCTGGAACCCCGCCTGATGGAAGCCGCCGTCGTGAACGCCGAACCCGAAGCCCGCAGCGCCGCGCTGCTGCCCGACACCATCGCGCACGAGATGCTCGGAACCCTCAGGGTGCCGCGCTTCGCGGACGTGCAGCGGGCCGCGCAAGCCATCGCCCCGCATGTTCGCCGCACGCCGCTGCTGCGCTGGCCCGCGCTGGATGCACGCGCGGGCGGTCCGGTGTGGCTCAAGCTGGAGAACCTCCAGCTCACCGGCTCCTTCAAGCTGCGCGGCGCCTTCAATGCGCTTCTGAACCTGGATCCGGCGCAGCGCCGCCGCGGCGTCGTGGCCTATTCGACCGGCAACCACGGCCAGGCGATCGCCTGGGCTGCCGCTCAGCTCGACATTCCCGCGACCATCGTGATGCCCGTGGATGCACCCCGCAACAAGGTCGCGAAGGCGGTGGCGCAGGGCGCGCGCGTCGTCCACTACGACCGCCGCCACGAAAGCCGCGAAGCCATCGGCATGCAGCTGCTCGCCGAGACGGGCGCAACGCTGGTGCCTCCGGGCGACCATCCTGACGTGCTGGCCGCGCAGGGCACGGTGGCCCTCGAGGCGCTCGAGGACCTGCCGGCGGGCGAGCGCGAGAACCTCGGAGTCTTCGCCGCGCCCTGCGGCGGCGGCGGCCTGATGGCGGGCTGCAATCTGGTGCTGGATGCGCTCAGCCCCGGTGCGCAGCGGGTGGCGGTGGAGCCGGCCGGCTACGACGACACGGTGCGCTCGCTGCGCAGCGGACGGCGTGAAAGCAACGACCCCGCTGCGCGCACGCTGTGCGATGCGCTGCAGGCCGCGACCCCGGCCGAGCTGCCCTTCGCGATCAACCAGCCGCTGCTCAGCAGCGCGCTCGCGGTCACCGACGCGCAGGTCGGCCAAGCCATGCGCTTCGCGCTCGAGGAGCTGCGCATCGTGGCGGAGCCCGGCGGCAGCGTGGCCCTGGCCGCGTTGCTGGCCGGCTGCCTGCAGCTGGACGGGCGCAGCGCCGTGATCGTGGTGTCGGGCGGCAACGTGGATCTGCCGCTGCTCCAGTCCGTGCTCGCCGGGCATTGAGCGGGCTGCCGCACGGCACGTCGATGCCGGCGGCCCCCGCAGCCGCTTCCATCAACCCTTTTCCTTCTTCGCATGAACTCCACGCTTTCACTGCCCTCCGCCTTCCACCTGGCGTTCAACGTCACGGACCTCGACCAGGCGCGCGCCTTCTACGGTGGCGTGCTCGGCTGCTCGGAAGGGCGCAGCACCGACACCTGGGTCGATTTCGATTTCTTCGGCCACCAGATCTCGCTGCACCTTGGAACGCCGTTCGCCACGGCCGATACGGGCCATGTCGGCGCGCACATGGTGCCGATGCCGCACTTCGGCGCCATCCTGCTGCTGCCCGCCTGGAAGGCGCTGGCCGAGCGGCTGAGCGCCGCGGGCACGGCGTTCGTGCTGCCCCCGCAGGTTCGATTCGAAGGCGAGCCCGGCGAACAATGGACGATGTTCTTCCGCGATCCTTTCGGCAATCCGATCGAGATCAAGGGTTTCCGATCGGTGGAGGCGATCTATGCAGCGTGACTCCCGCCGCGTCTGCACCTGACTCGGCCGCGGGAGTGCAGCGGGGGCTGCCCGTCGCACTTGCGGCGCACGTGCCGCCATGCACGCTTAGAGCTTCATTTCTCTGACGGCCCGTTCCAGGCTCGCCTGCACGATCAGGCGGTGGAACGGCGCGATCGTCGCAAGATAGGCGCGCCCGAAGCCGTTGTGGCAATGCACGACGGTCGCCGCCAGCAGCTCGCGTCCATCTGCCGCATCGGCGCAGAGCTGGATGCTGACGCGGAAGTCCAGGTGCCGATCGTCCGCGCCCACGACCACCTCCGTCGGGCTCTTCGACAACAGTGGGAAGAAGCCGATGACCGGCCCCGCCGCCTTGCCGGCACGCCCGACGGCACTTGACGATTTGATGCCGAACGGCGCCATCACCACGTCACGAACGAGCGTGAGTGCGCGGATCCACCCCGCCTGCCGCTCGAATGCGATGCGCGCTAGGACCTCCACATCGTTGCTGGCTTGCGAAGGCAGGCGAATTGCATAGGCGTCCAGAAGGTCCGCACCCGGGTACAGCGGCGCCAGAACGCTGTTGCTGGGCATCGGTACGGCGCGCGCTTTGATCGATGTCATGTCCCGTTTCGACGCAGGTCTTGGTGAGAGGGTGGTCTTCGCCGAAGTTCGCAGCGTCCGATCCGGGATCGAACGCCGTCTTGCTTTCGACAGGGTGCGGCCACTAGCGCCGTACGCGCCGCAAGCGCCGCGCCGGCTGTCACCCGATTCTGCCGCTCTGGCAGCAACTGTTCCTGCGCGGGCCACGTTCCCGACTCGGCGCCTGCAAACGCCCTGGCAGCAAAACGATCCGCGATGCCAGGGCGGGAACCGCCTGCGTGCTTCAGTGCTTGGCGGGACGGTGGTGACGCGGCGAATGCTTGGTGGCCTTGGCGTGAGTCGCCATCGGCTTCGGCGCGGGACGCGATTGCAGTTCCTGCGCATGGCGCTCCACCGCTGCCGCGCGGGCAGGATCCGTGCTAACGGTGACGCCGTTGTCGGACTGCGCCCATGCGCCAGCGGCGCCGAGCAGGACGGCCAGGGGGATGAGGAGTTTTTTCATGTGATGTCCATCCAGAAGTGAGGGAGACCATCTCCCGTTCACAAAACGGACGGCATCCCGCGGCTGTTGACGCGAAACGCCGCACCCGAGGTTGTTTCGGCAGCCGGGACGCGGCCATCTCAGTGCCTGTGGCGCTCGGTCCCGGCATGGCGCATCGCGGCGTTGAAGGACAGCCGCAGCCGCCCTCGGACGACCGTGGCGGAGATGCGGAAGCCCCCGCCATCCGGCATGCCCGGGTCCTGCACGCCTTCGGTGATGCCGATGCTGCCGTCATGCACCAGGTGTGCGATGTAGTCCTGAAGTTCTCTGCGCCGCCTGGGAGTCGCGGGAACCAGCGACGAATGCAGGAAGTTGCCGTTGCTGTCGAAGACCAGCGTCCCGCCGCAGTGCATGTTCACCCGGGTTCCATTCAAGGGGCCGAAGCCCGGGCCCCTGAGTTCGACGTCCTCTGTCCAGGTGAACTCGATGATGCGTTCGCGCGGCGGCCGGAAACCTCCGGCCGTGCTCTTGCGCGTCGCGTACACGGCGACGATGCGCAGGTTCGCCTCGTGCGGCACGCCGAACATGGCGCGGTACCGGTCCACGAAGCGGTAGGCGTCGCCCGGGGTCGCGGTGATCGCTTCGATATCGCCCGCATCGCGCAGCGCGTAGGTCACCTGCGAGTTGAAGCCCTCCACTTCGGGGGCCGGCACCAGGCCGCGAACGGCAAACGACCGCTGCAGCGCGGCCCGGATGCCGTAGCTGTCGACGGGGTACGCGACCTCGTGCGCACGAAGCAGCGCCCGGGCGTACTCGTCATAGCGCAGGTCCACGGGCGGGCAGTAGTCCAGGGCGCGCAGCATGACGTTCGCGGTCTGCCCGGCCGCCCGGATCACGGCGCGCATGCAGTGCTGCTGGTTGCGCACGACCGCACGTCGCGGCACTTTCGACTCCCGGGCGATGCTCCCCAGAATCTCGTCCAGGTTCTTGACGTAGAGGAACTGCAGCAGCTCGTAGTAGACGCCGGTCAGCACCTCCGACCAGTCGTGCGGCTCGTAGCGGCCGGCCATCTGGCTCATCGTCCGCCTGCGCCAGGCGCCGCGCAGGTAGTCGTGGTCGGCAAGGCCGTGGACGGCCGCTCCGAACTCGGAGGCGATCGCCGAGACGATGTTCCTCGCTGCCAGCCGCGCGGGCGCATCGGCCGTCAGCCGCAGCGCGATCTCCCGCGTCCTCAGGCTGGCCATCATCGCGATGGCGTCGCCGAAGTACTCGTGGAAGCCGGCGGTCTGGGGGGAGGTCACCTCGTTGTAGCCGGGCTTCAGGCCGTCAAGCACGGCATGCCCCAGCTCGTGCGCGACGATGTCGCGCGACAGGCAGGTGTAGACCGGCTCGCCCGAGGGCCCTTGGAAATAGAAGAAGTGCAGCGCCCCGGTCGACCGGTCGTAGAAGGCGTTCTCGTCGTAGCCGGCATGCGGGATCACCAGCAGCCGCCCCAGGCCCGAGGCCCAGGGGATGGGACGCGCCAGCGCCTGTGCATCCTCCAGCCAGCTCAGCGTCTGCTCGACGATGGCCCAGACATTGACCTGGTGGAAGGTGAAGTCGTCGAGGCTCTTCTCGTTCGGTCGAATCCTCGCGATGCCGGCATAGCCCGTGCGGTCCTTGAGCAGCTTCGCGGGCTCGAAGAGCACATCGAGCTCGGCGTTGTAGTCGACCACGCAGACCCGTGCGCTGGAGGGCCCGTCGCCTGCCGTCGCGGCTTCGATGTCCACATCGACCGGCCACAGGTCGTCCCGGCGAGCGACCAGAGGATCCTTGGGCAGCATCTTGACCCGCACCGACCCCTTGGCCGGCGGGCGTGTCTTCGCGGTGGAGGTTCTGGCAGTCGCCATGGCCTGTCCCTTCACGGCAGTGTGGCAAGCAAGCGGCCGTTGCGCCATTGCACCGGGGCAACGGCGCGCCGAACGCACCTGCGGCCATGCTACTGCAGCGAGGGACGACCCCGAGAAACAGTACCTCACCATGAGCGTCGCGCTGCGCCGCGCCTTGCAGGTGGTTTGGCTGTGGGCATTGAACATGCCGTCGTACTTCCTGTTCGTCGACGAGCTCCGCATTCGACGTGACTTCGCTCCAGCCTTCAGGCATTGGGAATTGACGCTCCCGCATCGCCGCTCTTCTTCGGTCGGCGGCGCGTGCTGCGCAGAGCCAGGAGAGAAGCCCCCAGGGCATACTCGGGCTGCGCCGCGGCGGCCTCGGGGCCATCCTGTCGAGCGCTTTCACCAGAAAACGTGTCCACGCGTTCCAGGGCGAATGAAGTCATTACGCAGTCAACTTGTCTTTTTCTGGGTCCTGCTGTTCAGCGTGTGCGCGGCGCTGGCGGTGGTGATGCTCACGCTCTACCGCGCAAGCGCCGGGGCGCAGATCGATGCGGGGCGCACGGCCACGGAGCAGTCGTGCCGCGCGATCGCCGCGCGCTATGCCAAGGCCGCGACCGACGCATCCGAGCCGAAGATCGACCTCCTGCAGGTCGTGCTCCAGCTGGTGCTGACCGAGGTGCCGCACGTCGAGGGTGGGGTATGGCAGGCCGGCGCGAGAGCGAACTCGGGGCTGCTGGCCTATGCGTACCCCACATATGAAGGCAGCGGCGTCAAGCGCGACGTGCCCGCGGCCGAACAGCCCCTCATCGTCGAGCTCTCGCAGCTCGCCGCCCGCGCCCAGGCGCCGCAGACCGACGTGGTGCGCGGCAGCCGCGAGGCATTGATCGTCTCGGCCTGCCCGCTGGCCTCGGCGTCCAAGGACCTTGCGGCCTGGACCATGACACGCACCAACGGCGGCGCCCTGGCCGCCCTGGGCAGCCTGCGCGTGGGGCTGGGCGTCCTGCTCGCGGCGGTGCTCGCCTCGGGGCTATGGCTGGGCTTCATCCTGTTTCGCGGGCTGCGCCACGTGCAGCGGCTCGAGACGCGGCTCACGCAGGCGGATGCCAGCGACGGCGCGATGCCCGAGCTGCCGCGCACCGGCGTGCGCGAGCTCGACCGCATCGTCGACGGTTTCAACCACTACCGCACGCGCTTCGACGAAGCGCGCGTGCGCCTGCGGGAGGCCGCGCAGCAGCGCAGCCGCGACCAGCGCCTGGCCGCCCTCGGGCGCATGACCGGCGGCATCGCGCACGAGATCCGCAACCCGATCGCCACGATGCGGCTGAAGGCCGAGAACGCCCTGGCAGCCGCACCCGAGAAGCAGGCCGATGCGCTGCGCATGATCGTCGGGCAGATCGATCGGCTGGAGGGACTGGTCCAGAGCCTGCTCGCACTGGTGCAGCCCGTGACCCTGGCACCGGTGCAGGTTGACCTGCATCGCTGGCTGGAAGAGCGCACGGCAGCCATCGGCGACAAGGCCGCCGCGGCAGGCGTACAGCTCGTGCTGCAGCATGAAGGCCCCGCCAAGGCCGTGTTCGATCCCGTCCACCTGGCGCGCGCGGTCGACAACCTGCTCGACAACGCCGTGCGCCATGCGCCGCGCGGCGGGCACGTCACGCTGTCGGCCTCGACGAACGAGACGCAGATGCTCTGCATCCGCGTCGACGACGACGGCGCCGGCGTGCCGGAAGCGCTGCAGGCCAACCTCTTCGAGCCCTTCGCCACGGGACGCGCCGACGGCACCGGCCTGGGCCTGGCCCTTGCGCGCGAAGTGGCGCTCGCGCACGGCGGCGACCTGCGCCATCGGGCGCTCGAACCCGGCACGCGATTCGAACTGGAGCTTCCATGGCGCGCCTCCTGATCATCGACGACGACGACGCGTTCCGCGACACGCTGGCCGAGACGCTGCAGGGCCTGGGTCATGAGGCCACCGAAATCGCGAGCGGCGCCGAGGCGCTCGAAGCGATGGCGCGCACGCGCTTCGACGCGGTCTTCCTCGACCACCGCATGCCCGGCATGGACGGCCTGCAGACGCTCGAAGCCATGCGCGCCCGCCTCGCGCGCGTGCCGCCGGTGATCGTGCTCACGGCCTTCGCGAGCGCGGGCAACACCATCGAGGCGATGCGCCTCGGCGCCTTCGACCACCTGGCCAAGCCGATCAGCCGCGAGGCGGTGCGCGAGGTGCTCGACCGCGCGCTGCAGCAGCAGCCCGGCGCGGCAACCACCGCCGCGGTGGCGGACGCGGACGACGACTTCATCGGTGCCAGCCAGGCGATGCGCGAGGTGCAGAAGCGCATCGGCCTCGCATCGGCGAACGCGATGCCCGTGCTGGTGCTCGGCGAGACGGGGACCGGCAAGGAGATGGTGGCGCGCGCGCTGCACCGGCATTCGGACCGCGCGGACAAGCCGTTCGTGGCGATCAACTGCGCGGCCATTCCGAAGGAGCTCCTGGAGAGCGAACTCTTCGGCCACGTGCGCGGCGCGTTCACCGGCGCCACCGGCGAGCGCGCGGGGTGCTTCCGCGCGGCCGATGGCGGCGTGCTGCTGCTCGACGAGATCGGCGACATGGCGCTGGCCGTGCAGGCGAAGATCCTGCGCGTGCTGCAGGAGGGCGAGGTCACGCCGCTGGGCAGCCACAAGACCGTGAAGGTCGATGTGCGCGTGGTCGCGGCCACGCACCGCGACCTGGCCCTCGCGGTGCGCGAGGGCAGCTTTCGCGAAGATTTGATGTACCGGCTCGACGTACTGTCGATCCGGCTGCCGCCGCTGCGCGAGCGGCTCGCCGACGTCATTCCGCTGGCCGAGCATTTCCTGCGCCGCGCGGCCGCGCCCGATGCGCCCAAGGCCCTGTCCACCGAGGCCGCGCAGTCGCTGCTGCGCCAGCCCTGGCCGGGCAACGTGCGCGAGCTGCGCAATGTGATGGAGCGCTGCCAGGCGCTGGTGCGGCACCGTGTGATCGGCAGCGCCGACCTGGACCTGGTGCTCGGCCAGGCACGCCCGACGCAGGGCGCGCAGACCCTGCCGGCCGACTGGCTGGAAGGCGACCTGCCGAGCACAGTCGAACGGCTCGAGCGGCTGCTGATCGAGAACGCGCTCGCCCAGGCACAGGGCAATCGCGCCGAAGCGGCGCGGCGCCTCGGCATCCACCGCCAGCTGCTGTACCGGAAGCTGACGCAGTACGGCATCGAGTAGGCATCGGCGGGAGACCGCGGCGAACACCGGCAAATGGGCGGGACGATCATGGGTCTGCGATAGAGGCTGCTGGCTCGTCGGCAAGGGGTTGCCGTGCCTCCATTCAGCTGCTTTACCGCGCCACCTCAAAAAATCGCTCTTCAAGCCTTCGCCGTCGAGCCCCTCGCCTATTTGTTCCGCGTTTTGTTCCCGGTCCTTGTTCGGCTAGAGCCGCTAGCGAGGTCAGCGAGGTCGACCGCGCTACGGAGGCTATCTCGACACCGACCTTGCCGAGTACGTGGTGCCCGTGGCTGCAGACATGGGCCGCATTCAGGTCGACTTCGTCGGCAAGCCCGACACACGCTTCAACTCGCCGGGCGCCAAAGGACTGGGTGAGGTGGGGATGGCGGGCGTGGCACCGGCCATCGCAAACGCTGTTCAGACCTTCTTCAAATCGAGTTCTCGGCTCTTAAGAAATGCGCGCCACTGCCGATAAGGAAGATTGCCTGCAGCCACTGGCTGCTCCCCTTTGAATGGAATCCAGAGTGAACGTCACCCCGAGCGCATCCGGCCTTTATGCAGCGCCCGCCGCTGTAAGCGTTTCGCGAGCCACGCCGCTGTCGACGCTCGCGAAGACTTCGTCAGCGCAAGTGACACCGAAGTCCCCTGCGTCGGCAGTATTGGTCAGCCTGAGTCGAGCACCCACCCCGGCTGACATTCAGACCTACACAATCTTCGGATCCACCACAACCGCTTGGTCGCGGCCCACCGACGACGCCGTTTCGTCCTTGATGGCTGGCAACTTCGGCCTGCCCTCTCTCACGGCGCGTTTCAGCGGCCTGGGCGCGGCAATGCTGAAGCGCTTCGAGACCGATGTCGACGACTTCTCTCAATCGGTGACGTTTGCGACACCAGGTGCGTCCGCCGTAGCGCCGGCTGACCTGCTGGCCGCAGCCGACAATCAGATCAATTTGTCGATCAAGACTACCGGCGGTGCCACGGTCGAGCTGAGCCTGGCCAGCCAGGCCGACGGCATGGCGGTACAGGTAGCGGTTTCCGGCGGCGAGCTCAATGAGTCCGAGCGCAAGGCTCTCGCAGACCTCTCGGGCGCGTTCCAAGAGGCCATCGACGGCTTGAATGCCCTGCCCCCAAAGCTCGCCCTCGAAGGCTTGACCAATTTCAATACCAAAGAGCTGCTGTCCATTGATTTCAAGGCGAGCCTGAGGACTGATGGCAAGGGCGCGATACAGGCAGTGGATTTTCATGCCGACTCGAGAACGCGCGCCCTGAGCGCTTCCGGACCTTCCGGCACAGTGAAGGTCGACGTCGACTTATCGCAGCCGGCCATCCTCGGCAGTGCCCCGCAGCAAGCGCGAGCCATCGCACGGTACTTGCAGCAGGTAGACATGGCAGGCAGCCGCGGCCGGGGTGACGCTGCCCTGGTCTCGATGTTCAAGGATGCGTTCTCGCAGCTGAACAGCAACTACGGCGAGAAGACTGCGCTGCCGGGCCGCGAGGCGCCGACAGCGATTTCGCTCAATGCTGGCGACCATGGCTTGCTCAGTGGCCTGGCCGACTTCAATGCATCGATGACGCAGGTGCCGGATGCATCGAACCCGATGCGCCCGGACGAGGTCGATACCTTCAGGTACACGCTGTCGCAGAAGACAAGCGTGTCGGGCAAGGACTCGCGCAACCGGACCATCCATCAAGACCGGCAAGCCGAACTGGATGCAAGCTTTCACCGGGCGCTGTCGCCGGGCGCTCAACTCCTGCTCACGGCAGCGAAGGAATCTCAGTTCTACGAGTTCGTGCAGATCAACGACCAAGCCAATGCTTCGACCGACATTTCCTACGAAGACGGTACGCGCACCCGTGCATCGGTCGGTCAGAGCGCTCGGCAGTCGACGCACGTGCAGCGCTACCTCATGGCCAAACTGGAGTCCGACACAGTGCAGCCGGAAGAAGGCACGCGTGTGAACGACCTGCGCCTTCTGCTGTCGATCATCGACAGGGCCGAGATGTCAGACGACCCCGACGACGCACGCCAACACGATCAGGCACTTAAGGCTGCTGCCGCGATGGCGGGGTTGCCCGATGGACCGGCCATGCTGCGGTAGGACACCATTCACCGCGAACCTTGCTCCGAAACAGAAAAGGCGTCTTGAAGTGCATGGCGCACGAAGCTAGCGCCTAGAGCCGGCCCTTGCGGCGATCTTCGCTCAGCTTGAGGATCGGCGGCCGCTTGGCCTGATTTTCAGGCTGCACCCTCTCCCACAGGGTTCCATGGCCAAGTGCTTGGCCCAGTTGGTCTTCACGTCGGAGCCACTCCTCGACCGTCCTGATGCGGTTCGGATGGATCTGGTCGAGAAGTGCGTAGTCGCGTTGAACGATCTCGTGCTTCCAGATGTTCCAGAAGCCGGTGAAGTTATCGCGGAAACTCATCGTGCTCTTGTCCTGCGGGTCTGCGTTGTACCCGGCCGGAAGTCCAGCGGCCATCCTGAGCGGACCGCTCCAATAGTCCTCGAGGGAGGTATCGATGTAGCGCGCGCGATGCCCCGTGACCCGCTCGAAGGCAGCTGCCAGTTCGTGGTAGTCGACCTGCTCGATGGCGACCTCGAGATTCATGCCGTTGGCGCGCCCCGGATTGTCGAAGAGCCATCGGGCGTAGTAGCCGCAGTCGCCGAGCGCGACGTGAGGAACGCGCCCTCCCCCAAGCGGGACCCGCCAGGTAACGACCCCATCCTCGACCGACGGGGTCATCGGCGTCATGGCCGAAAGAGCCATCTCCATGTAGGGCCCGGTCGTGAACACCGCCGCGCCCATGCGGTCGGAGTTGGCCTCGTTCTGGATCAGAATCCATTCGCCGATGCGGCCCTTTCCGTCATAGTGCCCGGTACGGAACTTGGAGTCATAGCCCGCCTTCTTCAGAGCGTAGTCGAGATTGCCGTAGACGAAGAACCTGACACCTTCCTCGATCGCGATCTCATAGGCGCGGATCGCCCAGTACATCTCGGTCTTCTCGCCGGTATTGAAGCCGTCGATGTTGATGTAGGCGCCGTCGCACCCTTGGAAGCCGGCTCGCAGCGTGTCCTCATCCGCAAAGGTGCCTTCGACAATCTCCACGTTGCCAAGCTCGGCGAGAGCTTTCGCCCGGCGCGAGCCGCGATCGCGCGTGAGGGCTCGGACAAAGTATTTCCCGTCCGCGACCAGTGTCTTGATCACCGGCAACCCTTGAGCGCCAGTGCCGCCGACGACGAAGATCCTGGAAGTGGAGTAAGAGGTCATGAATATCTCCTTGTCTGGTGCCGTGGCCCGCGATTGGTGCTGAGCGTTTGTCGGGCGGCAGGCGAAAGTGTTGGATGGCCCCGTTCAGCTGCCCTGGAAGAGGCGCACTCGCCCTTCAGCCTGGGCGGTCGTTCGTCGCGAGCGCCTGCGCAACTGGCGAAGCGAAAGGGCATGCAGGACGAGCGAGGTCGGAACGGTGAAGGCCGGAATGATTGCGGTGGGATGGCTGCCGGTCAGCAGATTCGGATGGTCGAACGCAAGGTGCTGCAGCGGCCCGGGCGACGTAAGCGCCCCCAGCATGACCGCAAGAACCAGATCCGAGATGCCGATGAAATTCCACACCAGCGCAGACCTCCCGCTGCCGGGACGTCCGTTCGCCAGCATGATGGCCGTAGGCAGCGCCAGCAGGCCTGTGATCACGTCCCCTGTGCCGGCGGGGACGGCGAATATGCCCGGCGCGTTCCCGAGCCACCAGTTGATGAGGAACACGCCACCGATTACCCGATAGACCTGAAACCCTACGAGCCAATTCATCGGCATGGCGTCGAGCAGGACGCCGATGCGCTTCGATCGCGTGACCAGAAAGACGACGACGGCCGTCGGCACGACGATCATCAACGCGAGCAATGGAATGGGGATGGCGCCCGGCAGGAGCAGACCGTTGGCGACGATCGCCCAGGCCGCGCCGTGCCAAAGGGTCAAGGGGATGGAGATCGCAAGCCAGGTCGTCCGCCGCTGCGAAACCGTCAACGACGTTCGGGACAGGCCGAGCCAGGTGCCAGCCAGTGTGGCGATGTGAACAGCCAGGAGCGCGACGATGACCGACACCTCGGACTGCTGCCCGCCCGGGACTGTGACAAGAGCCGCCAGCCAGATGGCCGTCATAACAGCCGTGCCGCCAAGCGCAAGCACGGGGCCGATCATGGAGTTGTTCGACGCCAACATGAAACTCTCTTCATTGGACCAATTCGATGATGTGCTGCAGCGATCAGCGCCGGATGCTCGCCATCAGGCCCTGAAGCCCTGAACATGCGTGCCTTTTCCGCCCGGTGCGACAGTCACTCTTATAATAAGAGTTAATTGGGTTTTTTGCAAAGGAGTCTTGGCAGTGCTCTCGCTCGATCGCCCAGGCAGGCTGATCGGCCAAGCGCTGCGGCGGCAATGCCTCAGCGCCGCCGAGACCAGCGCCTCTTCTTATGAGAGCATCGCCAGCAAGGCAGTAGACGTCGGAAGGAGCGAGATGCGCTCGAAGGGTTTTGATGGGATGGTGTGCTCGATCGCTGGCGTGATGGCCGCGATCGGAGACCGCTGGGGTCTGGTCATCCTGCGGGATATGGTCTGTGGCCTCCGACGCTACGAGGACTTTCGCAAGTCCTCCGGCGTCACGAATGCAACGCTGAGCGATCGTCTGAAGCACCTCGAAGCCAATGGCCTCATTGAACGAAGGCGCTACCAGGCAAACCCAGAGCGCTTCGAATATCTGCTGACCCAGAAAGGCTGGCAGATGGCGCCCATGATGCCCGTGCTCGCCCAGATCGGCGACCGCTTGGGAGTGTCCGGCGCGGGCGCGCCTCCGATGACTTTCGTGAATCGAAAGACCGGTGCAGAGGTTCGGTTGAGTTTCATCGATCAAGAAACCGGGGACGTGGTCAGCACAGCCGACCTTGAGATCAACCCAGGCCCCGGCGCCGATGATCTCGTTCGTTGGCGTCTATCTCACGCCCGCCACCGCGACAGACCCTCGAACGAAACGCCCTCGAAAGAGTCTTGAGTTCGATCCTTTAGCGCAGACGCAGTGGCAGGCGACAGTCGGCCACGAGTGGCCGCTCGCGTCGCCGCCAGGCATGTAAGTTATGGACGAAATTCTTGAGCCTTACGCCGTCATGCGTGTTTCAAGGCTGGTCGGAAAAGCTGATGAGTACGATGGTTGGCGAGTGCACCCACAAGCTCCTGCGATTGGAGATCTATAAGCTCCGGAAAAATGGCCGCCCCCGCTCCCTCCGTGAAGCTCGGTAGCCGCGCGCCCGTCCGTTCCTCCGCCCCGATTCACCTGAATTCGAGGTTGCACATTCAATTTTTTGAGCCTCTCAATTTCAGCTGCTAGCCTTTCCATCTCATAAACGATGGCAAGCTGGCCCGTGCCCGCTTCGGGAAGACTCCTTCCTCGCATGATTTCGGCACTCGCCACCCTGCCTTTGGCAACTACAGCGTGAAGCCGCCGTCGATGGTGAGGCTGGCTCCGGTCATGTATCCTGCCTCGTCGCCGGCCAAGTAGGAGATAAGTGCTCCGACCTCATGGGGTTGGCCAACACGCCTGAGCGGGCTCAACGGCTTCAACGCCTCGATCATGCTGGCCGTCAGGTCGGTTTCAATCGGGCCAGGCTGGATGTTATTGACCGTGATTCCACGCGGAGCCAGGTCCAGCGCCGCTCCCTTCACAAGCCCGGCCACGGCGGTCTTGGTCAGCTGGTAGACACTCGCCCCTGGAATGCCGGTGCGGACAGCCACGTTGCTGCCAATGGTGATGACACGAGCGCCATCCACGAGGTGCGGAAGAGCCGCCTGGATGGACAGGAAGACAGCGCGCACGTTGATGCTGAGCATCTCGTCCAGGTCGCGCAAGGAAACGTCGCCGATGGTGCCCGCCCTATAGATGCCAGCGTTGACGACGACCACCTTGATGAGGCCGAACTTTTCGACTGCCTGCCGTACGGCCTCGATGATGGCGTCGGCGCTGGCGCTGTCCGCCTGGATGGCATGCGCTCGTCCTCCGGCTGCAGCGACTTCCTGCACCAGTGCCTGCGCGCTGTCCGGGCGCGATACGAACGTGAAAGCGACCGGGTAACCATCGGCCGCGAGGCGCCTCACCGCTGCAGCACCGATGCCCCTCGCACCACCAAACACCAGAGCTGCACCCCTTGTCGAATCTGACATCATTTCTCCTTTTGTGGACAGTTCAGTCCATAACTAAGCAAAAAAAACTGCCTGATGGCAGAGCCCAACTCAGCCGACCCCGAGTAGGTCAACTGCGAAATCAGCCATCGCGTGCATGCTCTGCACATTGGCGCCTGCGCGGGCTGCCACTTGCAGCCCGGTCATGGTAAGGATGACAAAGGCGGCCGCGCGCTCCGCATCAAGGTGTGGCGCTATGTCGCCAGCGCTCTGACCTTCGCGGACCTTGGCCACGAGGCGCTCTCCCAAGAGAGCTCTCGAATTTGCGGACATGCCGGAAAGCTCCGGGTCGGTAATACCGAACTCGCCCGTCGCACCAACGCCGAAGCATCCCATCGCGCGCACCCGGTCATCCTCGACGGCCAAGCCTTTCAACATCGCCCGAATACCTTCGCGAGCCGACGGTTGCTCATTGAGCCTTCGCAGATGCGTTTCCACGCTCTTGGCCTGGTACTTCGCCAACACTTCCAGATACAGCTGCCGCTTGTCCCCAAAGGCGTTGTACATGCTTTGACGACCTATTCCCATCGCGTTGCGCAAGTCGTCAGTCGACGTGCCAGCATAGCCACGGTCCCAGAAAACCTGGGTGGCCTTCTCCAATGCTTCGTCCCGGTCGAATTCCCGTGGTCTTACCATGCCATCATGCTATGCGTTATGGATAGATCTGTCAATAACCAGGCTTGCTGACCAGAACGACAAGCTGCACATCATGAACATGCGGGCAACCTTTGTCACTGCCGAAGATGTCGGCGACTGGCGCAACGCTGATCGCTTTGTATTGGGCGGCTCCTCCGACTCAACAGCATCCGCCGTTGCGGCTGTTGGGATCAGCCTTGGGTCAGAGGCCAAATGGCGAGTTGACTTGCTCCCAGTCGTTGGGCATTCCTGTTTTCAGGATATACGCCGCGTTGGCGAACTGATCTACATTGGCTATGGCGAGCAAGTCGCCGTGTTCTCGCCCAGGACAGGCGACTTGGCATCGCACTCGCTCGATGGCTACTTTGGCCGCCTATTCACTTCGAGCGATACTGAGTCATTGGAACTTGGTTCATCAGTCTTGGTTGCCTCAGCCACAGAGTTGTTGCGCTTCGACGGAACCGGCCGGCTCCTGTGGAGGAAGTCCGGGCTTGGAGTCGATGGCGTCATCGTGCAGAGAATTCAAGATGGTCAGATTTTTGGCAATGCCGAATGGGACCCACCAGGTGGATGGGAGCCGTTTCGACTGCTTCTGGATTCCGGTGAGGCATGCCGGAGCTGAGGCTCCGCCGCTTTGCCTGCCTTGGTCCTGTTCGCGTCAGCTACAGCTCTCGGCCACAACCCGCCGTTTGCCCGCAGCTCCCAGTTCACCTTAAAGCCGCCGAGGATCAGTTTCCGCAGCGCCGTCCTCAAATGATCAAAGCACACCCCTCCGTCATTCCTGGCGACTCAGATATCTACGGAGCGTCGCCTTCCGTCGTATCCCTTGTGCTGAACGCGCGCCGTCTTTTTGATTGCAACTATGGCGTGCGATTCGATGAGAACGCTGTCGTGTGGTTGGGGGCCGTAGTTGGCCTTCTTATTCACAGCGCGCAAGTAGCCGACTGGGATGACTCCGTGCTGGAGTCGTTTTTCAGACAACTGACACTGGCCCGCGTTGAAAAGCTGTATGCGATTCCTACCGGCTATGAATATGCGCGCGATTCCGATGCGGCCATGGAGATGCTCGATTTCGAGCCACCGCTGCTCGGCGCCATCAACCCCACAATTGACGACTTCTCCAAAGTCCGGGGCGGGCAGATTGGGCTCTACAGCGGCAGTCATTTCCTCTTTTCGCCCTGCCTCAATTATTCTCTGCTCGACGTGAATGGTCAGTACACCATGATCCTCGGCCCGCGTAGATTCGTCGACAGCGTTTTCGGATCGACAGTTTCGGCAACTTGGAGTGAAATCAATCCGAACTCCGACATCGAGTCCTCCATCCTCTCCAAGCTCCTAGACGCCAAAACGGCGTACGGCTATGAAACGTAGTGCGCAAGGGCCAGCGATCCAGGGTCCGGCTGCAGTCGATCAAGCGTAGGAGTCGGCCAAGAGCGGACTTTCCGATCTGCTGCGAAAACTCAGCCCTCAGATGACCCTCGACGATCTAACCGTTGGCTTTCAACACCTCCAGCGCGAGACGATGCTCTCAGATTGGACGTGGCTCCTTGGTACGAGCGCTCTCCCTGTGCTGGTTACCGCCGTCGGGAACGCATTTGTGGAGGAATCGAGCAGCGGCGAAATCAAACTGCTCGACGTCGGTTCAGCGGACTTGATTCTGATCGCCGCGTCGACCGTCGAATTCGAGGAGCTGCTCGCGCAGCGGGAGTTTGTTGCCAAGTTCTTTGACGTTCAACTCGTTGGCGAACTCTTCAATTCTGGGCAAACCCTGGCCGCTGGAGAACTGTTCGGATTCAAGCGGCTGCCGACCATGGGAGGCGACTACGTCATCGACAACTTCGAGGCCACAGACATCGAAGTGCACTTCAGTGTCAATGGCCAGCTCCAAGCGCAGCTCAGCCGGCTCAAACCGCAGACGGTCATCCGTTCGGTGAGCATCAGGGACGCTGGCCGCTAAGGCAGCCCGAGTTGCCAGTCACTAGGCCTGGAGGTCTTTGAGGAGTTGAGCAAGGTGAAACTGTTCGGAACAATTGACCGAGTCGAGGGAGAAACACACGACCGACTGTTGGAGGTTGTCACTGATGCGCGCAGGTATTGGGTAAGCGCATTCGAGGGCGGCTCCTACGATTCAAAGGCTTCCTTGTGGCGGCTAGGACCATGCAATATGGAGGTCAAGATTTCACTAGTTGCGCGCGTTGCCGGTATTAAGGCCCACGACGCCCTGACGTTCCAGCAACCACTCGTGGGCTCGCCATCGTGCGAGGTTCGCGCCTGCGTCACCGATGTAGAGAACGAATGGGCCTTTCGTTGTGACGCCGGCAGCGAGCACGGCGCCGTCTTGGTCGAAGTGGAGAAGCCGCATGGGCTTTCCATCGGCCAGTTGGTTTACTTCCGCGGTGAGCTTGTGGCGGTCGACGAGAGGTGACGGCGCTCAATGAGCGTTCTGTCCACCACCGCCAGACGGTCGCTAACACCGGCAATTCGGCCAGCTTCGGTCATTCGCTCATACTTCTTCAACTCCTCGCATGCTCATGGCACGCCGCGACTATTCCGAAGACGAAGACTTTTACACACAAGGCTTCGAGAGCCCCGGTGAGGTTTCTATCTGGCTCGGCTACTCACAACATGCCGATGGATCGAACGATGTGCTACAAGATCTCTGCGGAGTCGGCTACTACAGCTTGGACGACCAAGAAGCGAACTGTTTTTCGTTCGAGCTGACAAAGGTGGAGCACCTGCTGAAAGAGATTTCGTACTCTGTCAGCTTCATAGACGCTGCGGTGAGAACGGCAAAGCGTCGAAAACTTTTAGAAGCTCGCTGGGTAACTGTTCAGTTCGATTTTGCGTACGCGCCAGAAAAGGTGAAAAGGCTAGTGGCCGCTGACCCAATATTTTGGGGCGTATTTCGCTACTCCGTGGAGTAGCGCCTTCAGAGAAATATCCGCTTTGGGGCAGATCGAAAGACCGCAGTGGGCCCTTTGCCGTCTATCGCCACGCCGAAAAGCGGTCGCTCCAAACTGCAGGCGCGGTCAGCAATCAAGAGCAATCCTCGTCCGAAGCAAGCCTCCATCGATCCCTGACCCCGTCCAACAAATCGGTTTACCGCACACGCGACGGCCCAGGCGCACCACCTCCACGTACATGCCGCCCTCATCCAGGTCAACCCTAAGCTTCTTTTCCGTGGAGCACGCTCGCTACCCGGGTCCTTCCGACCTGCGAAAGCCATAGACCGATGCAGGCGGCAGATTCACCCACGTGCTGCCGACCAAGCTCGCTTGCAGTCCGAGTCTGTCCAATGTCTGATCATCGACGGGATTGCGGCAGGCATAGGTGAACTGGAAAAAATCGCCGTCCTGCCTCAGGTGGTCGAAAGACCCCCGCAATATCGCCGAGACCGTCGAAGCGGGCATGCTCAGCAACGGCAGTCCACTGAGCACTGCCCCCACGGAAGCCCCTCGTTTGAAGTCCACGCCGCCTATGTTCGCAGCACTGGTGCAGATCACTCTGGCCTTGGGAAATCGCCGTCGAAGGCGAAGGGCGAAGTCCTCGTTGAACTCGATCAGTGTCAGGTCCTGCTCGCGCACGCCACGTGATAACAGGCTTTGCGTGAAAACGCCGGTGCCAGGACCGAGTTCGACCACATGACCTGTCGCCGGGCCAACGCTGCGCGTCATCATTCGTGCCAGCGCCCTGCCCGACGGCGCGATGGCGCCGACTTTCAAGGGCGAGGCGAGCCATGAACGCAAGAAGACGGCGATGTCGCTCTGCATGGCCCGGCCTCACGCTGCGATAGTCCGACGCGTGGCCTTGCCCTGAGCCGCGGTCGACACGGATGCCCATTGTTCCCATTCGACCAGGCGGGCGGCGTACGCGGCACGCACGGCCGGCATGCCTTCCGTGCCGAGGAAGAACCGGAGCGGCGGATAGGCTGCGTCGACAACCTGCAGCACCGCGTCCGCAGTCGCCCTGGGCTCGCCGAAGTCAATATCGCCGCTGTGCGCAAACACCTGCTGCCTCAACGTCGCATAGGCCTCGGTGCTCTGCGAAAGCCTGAACGATGAAGGGCTTGCGAAGTCGGTTGCGTAGGCCCCCGGCTCGATGAGCGTCACCTTGATCCCGAAAGCTGCGACTTCCTGTGCCAGGCTGTCGTGCAGGGCTTCCAGGGCCCACTTGGACGCGTTATAGAAGCCGGTCATGGGGCCGGCGACCAGGCCGGCCACACTGGACACGCCGAGGATGTGACCGGTACCCTGCCTGCGCAGGAGCGGAAGGACGGCCTGGATGACCCGCAGCGCGCCGAAGAAGTTGGTCTCGAATTCGGCCTTCACTTCCTCGGTCTTCGCCTCTTCGATGGCCCCGACCAGCGCATAGCCAGCGTTGTTCAGAACGACGTCGAGCCGGCCGAAGTGCTCGTGGGCGCGACCCACCGCATCGGCGACCTGCTGGGCGTTGGTCACGTCCAGCGCGAGCGGCAGGACGCGGTCGCCGAATCGCTCGACAAGTCCGCCAAGCGAGATCACGTCCCTTGCCGTCGCGGCAACCTTGTCGCCTCGTTCGAGGGCCGCTTCGGCCCATATGCGACCGAGTCCGCGTGCTGCGCCGGTGATGAACCAGATCTTTTCAGACATTGCTTTTCCTTCTGTCAAAGACGGGGATATGAAAGATGAAAGAGCGCGTGCGGCGATCGAGCTGGTGCCGCAGCCTCTCGCGCGGAGATTGCTTAGGAACTGCTCGCAGCGGCCTGGCGGGAGATCCCGGTGGCCATGCGCATGAAGCCATCGAAGATGCGATCGGACATCAGGCCGCGCAGGAAGATCATCGGCTTCGCACCAAAGCCAACCGCGTAGCGGGTACGCGGCTTCCGGGCGGAGACGGCCTTCGCGATGGTGTCGGCGATCAGCTGAGGAGGCGACTGGCGCTTGCGGCTGGCCTCTCCGACCATCGAGAGCGCCATCGCCTTGGCCTGGCCCGCGTACGCGCCTTTGCCCGAGACCTCGCGAAGCTTGTCGGCGGCAATGTCTGCCCATTCGGTCTTGATGCCCCCGGGCTCAATCACCACGACGTCGATCCCGAAGGGCTGGACCTCCATGCGCAGGCAGTCGCTGATCGCCTCGAGCGCGAACTTGGTGCCGTGATACCAGGCGCCGAGCGGGGTGTAGATCTTGCCGCCCATCGATGTGATGTTGACGATGGTTCCCGAGCGCCGCCGGCGCATGTGTGGCAACACCAGCTGGGTCAGGCGAACCGCACCGAACACGTTGACGTCGAACTGCGCACGAGCCTCTTCGATGGGAACGTCTTCAACGGCGCCGTAGGAGCCATAGCCTGCGTTGTTGACGAGCACGTCGATCATTCCGGACTGGGCAACGATCTCCTGCACGCCGCGGCGCATCGACGCATCGTCGGTGACGTCCATCTGCAGAACCCGGATGCCGACGTCGGCGAGGGGCCGCATCCGGTCGACGCGGCGGGCGGCGGCATACACCGTGTAGCCGAGCGCATAGAGCTTGAGCGCGGTGGCCTCGCCGATACCGGAAGAGGCGCCTGTCACGAGGGCAACTTTTGATGATTCCATGTCGATCCGTCCTTTGCTGGAGCTTGGTTTCGGCGTGTCGTCTCCAACACGCTTTCGATGGAATGAACTTTAGGAAGGAGCCTGCGCCAGCGATCTAGCCAGAGACGCCATGAAGCCTGCAAAGTGCGACACGGAATGCATCGCGCAACGACGGCCGGCCAACAATGCTTTGGCTGAGGCCACGGCTTCCGCTTCCTGCTTGCCGTTTCGGTTCAGTTGGCCGCTTGCAGATAGCTGCGCAGTGCCTTGAGCGTGTCGAATGGCGTCTCGACGGCCGCACGATTGGCCAGCCACTCGGGAATTGCGCCACCGGGCGATGCGTGAATCTGATAGGAGACGCTGACCCCGTCGGCGGTCGGCACCAGCTTCCAATGGCCGTCGGCCTTGGGGATTCGGACTCTGCCTTTGCGCTGCGGCACATAGTTGGGGACGGCCTCGACCCTCACGGTGATGACCTCCCTGTTGGCCTCAGAGGTGCGCGAGTAGGTGAAATGGTACGCACCATCGCGCGGGGAGACAGGCCACGGCGCCTTGTTCTCCAGGTAGTGATATTGCTCCGTGGATGTCGACCTCAGGAGGTCGGAGACCACCACGTCGGGCATCCACTTTTTAAAGGCGCTCGCATCCTTCAAGGTCTGGACGACGCGGTCTGTGCTGGTCTTCAGTTGAACCTCGCCGCGGAACTCGCGCAAGGAGGAATCGGGCACCTCGCGCACGTAGACCTTGATGCCGTCGGCCTCCTTCGCGAGTGACCAGGCCTCTTGCGCAAAGGATGTCTGGCCAGCCAGAAGACCGAGGGCTGCTGCCGCGACCAGGGAAGTACTTTTCATGTTCATGTCGGGTTGACTTCATTCGGATGGAAGGACCTCCACCTTAGGAAAGTCCTCGAATGCGGCCACCGGCAGAAAGTGCCAATGCGAATGCCAACGATGCCAGGTGCGAGCGAAGCGGGCCTATCGTTGCAGTTGCGCCGCGACACACCCGCGCGGAAGCACCGTCTCTGAGCCGGACATCATCGGGCGCCTTCGGTCCATAATTCGAGCCACCGCATGACATGAATGCGGCGGTGTTCCTGAGTGCTCGCATCCGGCCGCACGAGGCGATTCAGGCAGGCTCTCAGAATCGGAATCGCTGCGCGTGCAGCCTCGTAACCCAGCCGCCGCGCGTTCTCCCTCCCCTGGGCATCGTCGATTCCCGCAGGTGCGATGGAAGGAGCGATCACCACATCCGCCTCGACCAGTTCAGCTGCGGCCAACAGGCAACTCTGTGCTTGGCTGACCTTCAGCCACATGGAGAGCACTGAGCCGGATGGATAGCGCGGCCCGTGGCAGTGGTGCCGGAAATCCACGATCCGGAAACGGAGCTTGGGGTGCTGGGTTGCCAAGGTCCGGCGACCCAGCACATGAACTTCAGCGACGGAATCGTCGTCCAGGAGCAACTTCAGGATCTACGTGCCGACCAGCCCGGTTGCACCTGCGAGCAGAACCCTTCGATGCACCGTTGCAGGACTGGACGTGGCCGCATCGCCCTTTCTTGCATTGACCTCTCATCTCGCGAAGCCCCTAGTTCAAGCGCATGGCGTGACGCGCTGTGTCCGCGGTCTGCCCAGTCCATTCCAGGAAGGCGCGATAGAAGGAGTTCGGATCTTCAAACCCGAGAAGGAACGCGATCTCTCCACCAGACAAAGATGTGTTGGCGAGATAGTGCCGTGCCAATTGCTCCCGTGTGCTGTTCACAAGCGTTCGGAAGTTCTCTCCTTCGTCCTCCAGACGGCGCTGCAGCGTCCGCTTGCTCACGGCCAAGCGATTGGCGACTACGTCGATGGTTGCGGTGTTGCTCGGCAGCAGCTCCAGCAGCAGGGCCTTGACCCGGTCCGCCGTGGTTGCCGTGGCGTCGAGTTCGCTAAGGCGTCTGCGCAAGTCGGGCTCGAAGACGTGCCACATCCCCTCGTTGAGCGTCAGAAACGGACGGAGTGCATCGGCGGCCGCAAAGGTGATGCTGGGATGCGGGCCGCGCTTGAGGGGCGTGCCGAAATACGCCTCATACCGCTTGCCATGCGATGCGGTGGGAAGCACCGGCAGTGCGACGCGCTTCGCCTTGATCGGCTCTCGTGTGGCAAGTTGCGCCAATCGAACGAAGAACGCGATCTCGGCGACCTGCAGTGATGGGGGCACGTCGGCCTGCATCGACAGCCATCGCGGCGACAGCGTCAGGTCGCCGTTCTTCCCGACTTCGATCTCGAGGGTCATCGGCGCCACAAGCTGCTTGTACTTCGCCAGGCGCTGCACAGCCTGCATGAGATTGGCGCTGCACAAGGCGGCGAAGATGGGCGGATCGAAAGATTCAGCCGAAACCGCCTCCACGACGCGCAGGGCGAAGACCGGATCTGCAGCCTCGGTCTCGAGGGCCTGCCAGAAGCGGAAATACTCGGGCGTCGACAGGCTCTTCTCCTTGCGAAAGAAGAGGTCCTCGGGCAAGCCTGCGCGTCGCAGCACGAGCTCAGGTCGCACGTTCAGATCGCTCATCAGTGCCCGCCATCCGATGTTCAAGGAGAAGTTTTGGGTGGTCGGCATGAGACTCCTTCCAGCGTTCGCGAGCAGGAAATGCGCTGCGAAACATAGCCGGAAGTTTAGGCACCAGGCGACATCAACGAGCTAGCAATCCGCGCCAATCGACCTGCAAACCGAGCCACCGGATCCCCACGAGGGAAAACTTCTCACGCTGGCCCATGAAGACAAGATCGGCTCGGCTCCTCCCGTACTCAAGGTGCGCTCCTTGGTCCACGCCCAAGGGCATCGACCTACGACGTGATGCACTGGCACAGCTCGCTAGACATTTGGCGTTCGGGGGCGAGACCACCGAAGCCGCGCGGCGCGGCGCGGATCACCGTTTCATACTCGCGCGCCGCGCCCTGTCCCTCCAGAGCCACAGGCCGCTGCTCAACACGATGACAGTGACGCCATCCAGCATCGCCCACAGCAGCTTCAGCGGCAGGCCCCCATAGTCACCGAAATGCAGTGGGCGCGAGAGCTCCAGCGTGCGCAGATACCATGGCATGTGGACGATGGCGCTGAGCGTCCCCGTGCGGGCATCCACCAGGATGGGCTGCAACATGCGCGAGGTGAGCGGCGTATCGCCCGCGGCCCAGACCAGATAATGATGCGCGCTGCCGTACTGGCTGCCGGGCATGAGCATGGTGCTCACATGGGTTCCCGGCAGGGCCTTTTCGGCGATGTGGATGGCAGCGTTGAGCGAAGCCCAATGGCCCGGGATCGGTGGTCCATCCGGAGCATCGGCGCTCAGCCGCAGCGCCAGCGGTCGCACCTGAGTGGCCGTCCATTGGGAGAACAAAGGCTTGGAGAATTGGTTGAAGGCGCCTGTCACGCCCACCAGCAATGCCCAGGCAAGCAGCACTATGCCGAGAAGGTTGTGCAGATCCAGCCAGGCGATGCGCGCGCTGCGCTCCCGGCGCACGGTACCGAACCTGCGGCCCTTCATGAAGGGTGCGTACAGCAGCAGTCCGGAGACATTCGCCAGAATGAAGAGCAACGCCATGACACCCATGAAGATGCCGCCAGCGAGGCCCGCGAACAGGTCGGTGTGCAGTCCGCGCATGATCTGCATGAGCATACCGATGCCGAATCGGCCTTCACCGGCAGCCGCCGCCTGGCCGATGAGTTCGCCGCTGTAGGCGTCATAACGCAGCTTGCGCACGCGGCTGCCCGCGGCCTCCAGCGAGCTTTTCATGCCGATGAGAACGACCGGCGCTTCATCATCGCGCACCACATATTCGGGCCACCCACCCGGATGGCGGCGCAGTGCATCGGCCACAATGGTGTCGATGTCCACGCGGCTCCGCCCGGCCACTTCCTGGGGCACAGGATGAAGCCAGTCATCGATCTCGTCCGAGAACACGAGGGGAAAGCCGGTGAGGCACACCAGCAGCATGGTCATTGTGCAGATCAGACTGGAGACCTTGTGGATCCAGGACCAGCGTTGAAGCGCTTTGGCGGTTATCGTAGCCACGTGGTCAGGCCTTACTGTCTACCAGCATCAATAGCTGGCACGAAGAGTGACCATGACATTGCGCGGCTCGCCCCAAACGCTGTAGAAGCGTGAGGGAACGCGGGCGTAGTAAGCCTTGTCGAAGAGGTTGTTCACGTTGACGGTGGCGAGCAGATTCCTGTTGATGCGGTAGCCCACTTGCGCATCGAACACCGCGTAGCCGCGCTGTGGATCCGCGCCACGGTTGGTGGTGCTCTGTGCACGCACACCCGCGCCCAGGAACCAGCCCCGCAGGTCTTTGTTTTGGAACTCGTAGCGCGTCCACAGCTTGAAGCTGTTGCGCGGCTCCTCGGCCGAGTAGATGGCGCCGAGTTGAGTGGGGTCGTCGATGTAGCGGGTGAGAAGGCGGGTGTAACCGGCATAGATGTCCCAGCCCGGACGGATGCGGCCGGCCACTTCCACTTCCCAGCCTTGGCTGCGCACCTTGCCGCTTGCCACATAAAAGGTCGGGTTGTTTGGATCAGCGATGGCGCGGTTTTCATCATTGATCTGGAAGGCGGCAATCGAGGCGTTCAGTTGCCCGTTCAGGAACACGCCCTTGGAACCAACTTCGAATTGCTTGCCCTCGCGAGGCTTGAGTGCTGCATTGCCCAACGCAAGTTGCGTCTGCGGCTGGAAAATTTCCGTATAGCTGCCGTATACAGAGATGTTCGGCTGTACGTCATACACCAAGCCGACCTGCGGTGTGAACTGAGTGCCAACGCCCGGATCCTTCTGCCACTGGCCGACCGTGGGAAGGATGTTCTGAGAACGGCTCTCATAACGGCTGAGCCGCCCGCCCAACGTCAGGGTCAGCCGATCGGTGAGGTGCGTACGCAACTGGCCGTAGATGCCGGACTGCTCACTGCGGCTATTGGACCCAAACTTGAATGGGATAGGCCGTTCCGGCACTTGGATGTTGCGCAGGTCCACGTCAGGGATCTGCACATTGCCGCTGAGCGAGGTCTGGCGGCGCCAGGCCTGGTTGAAGCCAAGCACGACTTCGTGTTTCATGCCCGCCAGATCGAACTTGCCCGAGATGTTGGCATCGAGACCGCGCCAGAGCGTGTCGCCGTCCTGCGCCTGTAGTGTGTAGCGGGAGTGATAGTTGAAGCCCGGGCCGGGGTTCACGTAGCCATAGCGTGAGTTCCCGTCTACGCTCCGGTCGAGATATACCACCTTGGCTTGCCAGTTGCTGTTGAAGCGGTGGCTCAGCTCGGCAAAGTACTCCCTGGTGGTGTTATCAGCGCCGCTCCAGTCCGTGCCGAAGAAAGTGGAACGAGGCAGGCGAACAAATGAGCCGTCCGCATGGACGCCCACGCCGTAGTCGATGCCGCGGTCATGTCTTTTCTGTGCTGTGGCCGAGAGGGTGAGCAATGTGTCCGGCGTGAGATCGGCTTCGATCACACCGTAGCCCATGAGGCTGCGGTCACGACCCTTGTCCAGAAAAGTGCCATAGCTCTGGCCGGCCAACACGACGCGTCCGCGCACGCTGCCGCTCTCGTTGAGTGGACGAGAGATGTCCAACTCCGAGCGGCCGCGGCCCCATGACCCAGCCGACAGCGTGCCTCCCATGCTGGGCTCTGCGGTAGGACGCTTACGCACCATATTCACCGTGCCGGCAGGACTGCCTGCGCCCTGCAACACGCCAGCAGGACCACGCAGCACTTCGATACGGTCGTACATGGCCAGATCGAACTGGCTGAGATACTGTAGGCCGTTGTTGGCGGGAATGCCGTCATATTGCACGTCCGACTGGTAGCCACGCGCCTGAAAGTAAGCCGTGCCGTCGCCATACGGAAACGTTGTCACACCCACCACTTGACGCAGCGCGTCTTCTACGGTCATTAGGTTCTGGTCTTCAATCTGCTGGCGTGTGACCACGGAGACTGACGCAGGCACCTCCTTCCACGGCACGGGGATCTTGGTACCGACGGTCACTTGACGCGGTGCGTAGCTGCCCGTTCCCTCAGTAGTAGCGCTTGCTTCGGCACTCCCCTGCACCACAACGGTTTTCAGGGTGTAGGCGTCGCCGTGCGCCAGGGCGGGCTGAGCCATGCGCTGCAGCTGCCATGCGCCGCTGACACCACGCACCGCCTTAAGGCCGGTGTTGCCCAGCAGCGTCGCCAGGCCATGCTCGGTGTCGAAACGGCCTTGAAGACCTGCCGTGCTGAGGCCCTCCACCAGCGCGCGCTCGAAGCTGAGCGTGATTCCGGACTGGGTGGCAAAGGCATAGAGCGCAGCGTCAAGCGGACCGGCGGGTAGGTTGAATGCCTGCGCCGTATCCTGGGCGGCACTTTGTGCCGGTGCGACCGCCGTCTGCGCTGCCGCGCTAAGGCTGGACAACGCGCATAGCGCAGCGGACAGTGAAATGGTGTTGAAAGCCTGCTTCAGGCGAACGGGGGCATGGGCCGAAGCCTTACGCGGTGAGGTATGCATGAGAACGTTGCTTCAGGGATTGGCGACGCGCTTTAAAAATCAGCGCTTCATTCCCTTGTCGAAGCAGCTCCGGAAAGGGGCCATGCAAGTCTGCCAAGAGATACGTCAGCGGCCGCGACGCCTCACTTCAGATCCCGTCTTCCCGTTGAGGCGGCAGGTTCAACGTCTTGCCGACAAAATCGGTCATGCAGGAAACCCACCTGGCGATGGGAGAGGCGCCTGTTTTCAGGTGCCTTGCGACCTCGCAGTCAGCGTGACCCAATACCGGGTGCGTTCGCGAATCGCGAGGGAAAGGGATTCCGCAAGCGCTCGCAGTGTGCGGTCTGTATCGTCGAGCTGGAACACGCCAGAGATGCGCAGGTTCGCCACTTCCGGCGCGCAGCCTAGAAAGCCACGGCGATAGCGGGCGATTTCCGCCGTCAAATCGACCAGCCGCATATCGCGCGCCACCAACACACCATCACGCCAGGCGGCGGCGTTGTCATCCGCAGCCCGTGTGCCACCTGCACGGTGCGCATCGAAATCGGTCTGCATGCCAGCGTGCAATTCCACCGCCTGGCTGGCGTCCGAACGAGCTGGCCGGATACGCACTGCATGCTGCAGAACGGCCACGCGCCAGCGCGCTTCTCGCAGTTCTCTCACCAAGAAGCGTGTACCCAATGCACGCACACGGCCCGCATTCACCACTACTTCCAGTGGAGGCAATGGCAGATCGGAATGCACCGTCTCCACCAGGACTTCACCGGCGACCAGCTCCAACGCGCGCTCGGTGGCGGTGAACCGCACGTTGACGGCGCTGCCCGTGTTGAGCCAGATACGGCTACCGTCAGCCAACGTTTCGGTGCGGCGCTCGCCCACGGCGGTGCGGTATTCGGCTGCCCATTCGCGACCGATGGTGTGCCACATCCACCATGCGAGGGGTGTGGCTAAGGTCGCGGTAAGCACACCACGAACCGCTTGGCGCCTTGCGCGGCCTGCAGCGCTCAGCGTTTTGAGACCCACGTCCTGTGGCACCTGCGCCAAAAGCAGGCGCAGTTCCTGCGCAGCCTGCCAAGCTCGTTCGTGCTCGGGACTGCGATCACGCCAAAGCTTCAAGGCGCGCAGATGGCTCTCATCCAGCTCGCCAGCGTGCTGCAGCACCATCCAGTGTGCTGCTTCCTGGGCCAGCAGGGTCCGCTGCGTGTCCTCGCGTGCGTGCGCGTTCACATCATTGCCGCGATGCAAAGCGCGAATCCTGACTGCATGTCGCGCTTGACGGTGCGTACAGAGATGTTCATGCGGCGCGCGATGTCATCGTAGGTAAGGCATTCCAGCTGCGATAGCAGGAACACCTCGCGCGCACGCGCACCCAGTGCGTCCAGCATCTTGTCGATGCGCTGCAGCGCCTGCAGCACCATGTGGCGGTCTTCGGGTGAACAGGCCAAGGGTTCCGGCTGATGCGCCAGCGCTTCCAGATAGGCGCGCTCCAGTGTCTGCCGACGGAAATGGTCCACCAGCAACCCATGCGCCACTGCACGCAGATAGGCCCTGGGCTCGCGCAGGCCCCCTGGCGCCACCGTGGCTGTACGGGGGCGCATGAACGCCATGAACGCATCCTGCGCCAGATCTGCCGCATGCTGGACATCACCCAGCTTGCGCTGCAGCAATGACTGCAGCCACCCGTGGTGATCGCGGTAGAGCTGCTCTAGGCCGTTGTGCTCAACTGTTTCAGAGGATGAGAGTGCGATGGGCATGGAGCGATCACCATGACATGGCTTACCCAAAAATGAGAATTGTTCTCATTATATCGATGCAAGAGAAAGAGGCGGGTGCCGCCTGGTGCACCACGTCCGCATTCAGCTTGTAAAGCCTCGCGATTGCCGCGGCAGAAGCATCCGGACGCCGGCACGCTGTGCTTGCGACGGGTCGCCTACTTGCACCACATCATCCATTGCGTCCACATAAGTCATCGCGGACGCGCTGCTTGACGACTCTCAGGGAATCAAGACAACTTCACCGTGCACTTGCGATACGGATGCCTGCGGGTCCATGTGACATTCCGCGAACTTCGAAACCTGGAAAACAATGAGCCAATCTCTAAGATGCGCCCACAAGGATGGCCGCTGACGTCGTCAGCGCGTGCTGGCGTGTATCGGCGTAGTGTCGTGTAGACAGTGGACGCTCTGCGGTGCGCGATGACGGCACGGGGTTCACCCTGGTACCGACGAGGAACGGTCAGGGCAGGACCCCGTTGCAACGGTGCGACGTGACAGAGTTTTGTGGCAGATCGGACGCGGCGCGGGTCATCAGTGGGGTGAGTTTCAGCCCTTTGAGAGCAATTCTCTCGCCATCTCTATCGCATGCTCACGTGAAGTAGCAAGAAGTAGAGGGTGGCCCCAGAACTTGGCAAAAAGCACCGCAAATGCCTTCAATCCAAGACGTTTTGCCGAATTGGGTTCGACCAGGATCATTGCCAGAACCAACCTGCGCAATTCGGCCTTGTGCTTTTTCATCCAGAGCGCGGTACGCTTCTTCTGTTCCGGCGAGTGCTCGTGGTCTTCGGCAGGCACGGTGTCGGTCAAGATAACGAATGGCTCCCCGCGCTGCAAATTTGCTTCGAATTCGTCGAAGTCCTTCTGGTGGTCATGACCGACTTCTTGGGTAAGGCTCATCCAGACCAAGGGGAAGTCAGAACTGTTCATCGACATTTGCTGTTTCCTTTGCTTTTAATGCGACGCCAGGTGACCGCGATCGCGGAGACACCGGGCAACGTGATGAAGAACACTGCCGAAAAGGCAATGTGCCAACCGTCGCGCAATCCGTCGGAGATTCCACCGAGGGTATTCAGGACGACGAGCAGGCTGCCGAGGACCAGCGCAGCCCACTGGGCCTTACGGGTTCCGATCAGCGCGAGAAGCACCGTGACGATCCAACAGCCATAGATCGCGGGAAACACCCACAGTACTCCTGGCTCGAATGTGATCGCCGGTTGCGCTCCCTGTGCTCTCACGAAGTCGTTCACGTAAAAGAACAACTGGAAGGCGACAAAAAGCACGGCACCAGCGGCTGTCGTCAACCAGCACAAGGCGATCTTGTTCGGATTGTTCGTGGCCAAGTCCTGGTCGTGGCGTAGGGGGGATTGAAGGAGCATCGGAGCTTTCTCGATCATCAATGGCTGTGTGTCTGCGATCCCAAGGCCTGAAGCATCGGCTGCGAACAAATCAATACCTGTAGTTCAGCGTCACCATCACGTTGCGCGGTGCGCCATAACTCACGGTGTCGAAATCGCCCTTCTGTAGCGCGTATTTCTTGTCGAACACGTTGTTGATGTTGACGGCGACGTTCATCTTTTCGGTGAAGGCGTAACGCGCCACGAGCGACCCCAAGGCATAGGATCCCTGTTCTCCGCCGAGCGAACTGGTTCCCGTGTTGGGCGCCTGGTAGAAGCGGCTTTGCCATCGGACGCCTCCGCCTAGCGTCAACTTGCTCCACTCGCCGGGCAGCTGGTAGATAGTGAAAAGCTGGACCGTGGTCCGAGGTATTTGCGAATTCAAGCGGACGCCATTGCCATCTTGCGCAGTGAAATGGGTGATGCCTGCGTAGATGTTCCAGCCACGCGCCAGCTCGCCCTGCAAGTCCAGTTCGATTCCGCGCGACTTCGTTCCATCAGCACCTCTATAGGCTTGGGCGCCTCCCGGCGTATAGGTGCCTGCAATCATCTGCGCCGCGTTGTCCAGCTCGGTCTCGAACAAAGCAACCGACGCGTTCAGACGCCCATCCACATACGCGCCCTTGAGGCCGATTTCCTTGGTCTTTCCCTTCGACGGCGTGAGCACGTTGCCCTTGCTGTCCCGATAGTCAGTTTGCGGATTGAATATGCCCGTGTAGCTCACATAGGCCGAATAGGTCTTGTCGATGTCGTAGATCAGGCCCGCATACGGAGTGAATTCACCGCTTTTTTTGTAGTGCAACGACGAGCCACCGACGTCGTCGTCGATTTCGTAGTTGCTGAAGCGGCCGCCGACGACGAGTTTCAGAGGCTCTGCCAGCGAGAACCGGGCTGCGCCAAAGACACCGCTCTGCTTGATTCGTGTGCGGGTCGGTATCGAAGCCATGGCGTCGAAGTTGGGGCGGGGAAAGGCTGGGCTCAGTTCATAGACATTCACAGGCGCAAAGCCTGGATAGAACGGAGCGATATCCTCTTGGCTAACCGTGCGGCGCGAACTCGTCGCCCCTACCACCAAGTCGTGCTGACGGCCAAGCAGTTCGAACGGACCGCTCGCCATCACATCGAAGGTGTTTTGACGGCTGCGACCTTCGGATGCCAGCGCTACCGGATAAGCACCGTAGGGGTAGGAGCCCAGTCCCGTGGCGCGATCGGGGCGGCCGATCAGACCGAGCAGTTCGGCATCGTATCCAGTACGGTATTGGTTGGCGACGGCTCGGAGTTTCCAGCCGTTGTCGAAGCGGTGCTCGATCTCAGCGAACGCCGTCTTGAGGGTGTTGTTCCAATGGCTCCAGTCCTGCGCGTAGTTCCTGGAGCGCGAGTATTCCGCCTGCGTGCCGTCGCTGAACCATAGCGGCAACCCTCCCCAGGTGGAGCCCTTCGGCGTGATGTCCTGGTAGTCATAGCCCAGGCTCACCGTCGTGTCTGGCGTCAGATCTGCCTCGACGATGCCGTAGAACGACTTCCTCTGCGGCTTGTAGCCGTCGACGTACGAGTGCCCGTCCTGGTAAGTTCCTACCATGCGCGCGCGGATGCGGCCGTCCCCGGTCAACGGCGTGGAGATGTCGGCCATGCCCCGGTAGGTGTCCCAACTCCCGGCACCGAGCGAGGCAGACGCCGAGAAGTCACGGGTCGGTCGTTTGCGCACCAGGTTGATTGCGGCCGAGGGATTACCAGTGCCGGTCAGCAAACCGGAGCCGCCGCGCACTACCTCGACACGATCGTAGAACGCGGTATCTACGGAACCGATGCCGCTTCCGTTGACGATGTTGCCGACGTCGGTAGGTATGCCGTCGTACTGAACGTTGTTGATCAAGAAACCGCGTGAGTAGAAACTCGTTCGTTCGCTGTCGGACTGATACGCCGAAACGCCTGTCGTGTTCTCCAGCACGCTCTGCACGGAATTCAACTGCTGATCGTCCATGCGCTGGCGCGTAATCACCGTCACCGCCTGCGGTGTCTCCTGCAGGGACAGCGGCAGGTGCGTCGCCGCTGCGGTTTGGCCCGTGGTGTAGGAGCCAGTACTTTCGGTCGTCGCCGCATCCATGCGGCCCGTCACAGTAATGGCCGGCAAGGCTGTCTCATCCTGAGACGTTCCCCCCGGCTTGGTTTGGATCTGCCCTGGCTCAGCGGCGGATGCGCCCTGCGCGCCAATGAAAACCGCCGCCGCGACTGCCGAGCCCAGCACGGTGCGGGACGAACTCCTCTGAGCGGGCTTGCAAAGCACATTCAGATGAGGATGGGCGGCGCCCTCTGTGCGCACATCGACGGGCCAACGGGGCTTTCCAGCAGTTCTGAAGACGGACATCAACAAGACTCATTTGCATTTAGATGCCGTATTTAACGATGAGGACAAAAGGATCGATGGCGAAACTGGGCCAGATTGTTATTCACTTAGGCCAAGTGCGATGACTCCCTACGGAATGGCCGTAATGAAAAATATTTTGGACCGATTTCGCAATGAGGCATCCAATAGGCATGGTTACGCTGCTGCCGATTGTGTTTGCCATGGCTCAGCTCCGCGTCCATGGCCGGCCGAACAAACGCTTTGTTCTTATCGAGGAATCCCTTGTGTCCCCCTTTTGCCGTTGTATGCGGACTCTGCGCAGCCAGTCGGGCGCCTCCCTGACACGGGTAGTCGTTGAGAGAAACGCATGAGTACCGCCGATGGCGCAGTGCTGAATGCGCTGAAGAAGTCCGAGCAATCCTTGAGCACTTACGGTGCCGCCATGCAGCAGCGTCAGGCGCTGATCGAAGCTCGTGACCAGGCTGATCGGGCCTTCCAGTTGGCAGATCAGCGCTACCGCGTCGGATCGATCAGCTACCTTGACGTGATCGTGGCACAGGGCACTTTGATCGACGCAAGATCGCAAATGGCCGACGCCGACCAGTGCGTAGGGTCCGCCCGGGTCGGCGTGTTCAAGGCGCCTGGTGGCGGATGGGAACTGGCCGCGGCGCGTTAGGTTCGACGGGAACCGGCGAGGTGGTGCCTCCACCGTCCCGCCGTGACCGAGCTAGCCATGAGCCACACCGCTTTCGCGTCGCGACAAACGACCGATGTCTGGCATAGCGAAGGAACAATAGATGGACCCCTACGATCACCCACCTCCGATCGTCGACTTGATTGCGTCATTCGGCAACAAGAAGCCGCTAGCAGGCAAGCACAAGATCAAGCACTTTGCGGCAGCCCGTGCGGAGGCCGGATCGCCGACCTCGTCTCAGGAACGACGTTTGACGGCGAAGGGGCTGCGACCGACGAAGGCTCGTGCCAGCGTGTTGAGCACATTGGAGAAAGTCGCCCCGAGCTGTCTGGACGCCAGCCGGATGTATCGCATCCTCAGCACGCAATTCGACAGGCTCTCGGCAGGATCGATTTACCGGGCACTGCATGATTTATGGACTGCTGGATTGTTGGTCCGCACGGAGGGCGCGCGCAGGCGCGCGTTCTACGCAATCAAACCAGAGGCGCTAAACGACCAGTCCGACACACTGCGATGTCAATGTGGCGAACGGCTGGTTTTCATTGAAGACCTGGCGCTACGTGAACACCTGCGATCACGGGCATTCGGCGAGGGCTTCGCTGTCGACGAAGGGTCAATCTTCACGATCACCACGACGTGTGCGAAATGTCGGTAACTCCGCAAGGCAGGATCGCATGCGACGGAGGTTAGGCGGTCGTCCCAGGCCAAGACAGCCTGATCCGGTCAGGATGAGATTTCATCAGGAAGCATGATGCCGGGCACGGACGCAAGCTCGGCGCCGCTCATGCGATCCGAGAGGTATCGTGCTGGAGGCTTGCCCACCGCCTTGCGGAACATCGTCACGAATCCGCTGGCGTTTTCGTACCCGAGCTCCAACGCCACCGTTTGCACGTTCTCACCCTTGGTCAAACGTTGAAGCGCAAGGATCACATGAAGCTGCCGACGCCAGCGCCCGAAGCTCATTCCAATTTCGTGCAGCAGAAGACGGCTCATGCTTCGCTCGCTCATGCCAATGCGAACAGCCCAATCGGCCTTCGAAGTCTTGTCGGTGGGGTCGGCCAGCATCATTTCCGCGAGACGACGCAATCGGGGGTCGCGCGGCATTGGCAGATGCAGATCTTCCACCGGCGCTGCCGCCAACTCATCGAGCAACGCGGCAATCAGCCGGCCTTCCCGCCCCCCCAGTGCGTATAGCTCAGCAAAACCGGCCACCTTCAGCAGCAACTCGCGTAGCAACGGCGATACCGAAATCGTGCAGCAGGTTTTCGGAAGGTCTGGCGCGGCATCTGGCTCGACGAAGAGGCAATAGCATTCCGTTTCACCCGCCCCTCGGGCCGCGTGCGGCAAGTCTCCCGGGATCCATATGGCGCACTGCGGCGGAACGATCCAAACGCCGTCTTCGATCTCGCAGTTGAGGATGCCGCGCACGGAGTAGATCAGTTGAGCCTTGCGGTGCTGATGCCTCGCGTTTTCCCAGCCCTGTGTCACCGAAGTGGCACTCAGAGCAACAACGGGTCTAGGGACGTTGTCGACATCCTTGGGCACAGTGAAATCCACGATGGCGACGCTCGACATGGTGCGTGTTGATATCTGCAAGGAAGAGGAAGGGTGTCCTATTTGAAAAATATTATGGGAAACTTTCGCAAATTCGTCTAGGTATTCGATATCGCGAGGTTGCGCACCGCCGCCTTGCTTGCGCTATGGGCGCTCACTGGGACGCAGGTGGTGCGGGCGCTAGGGATGCCCACCTCTGCACAAGCTGCTGGAGGGCGTGCGTCGAGAAATACAAGCGGCGCCCCATATATCTGCAATCAATTCATTCGATGGTGAGTACCTCGACACATGCGAGGAAGCAGTGGCGTGACCGCGTGCGCAGAGCACGAGCGAATTACGAATCGCTGTCGCCCGCTCCGCTAGCTGTAGATGCAAGAGCAACAGCTCGCCGATTCATCGACGAGCTCTAGGCTGCTACGCCAATTGAGCCAAGCGGTATTCACAAAGGCCAAGAGTGATGCCAAGCTCGAGCAACTTGTGGTGCAAGAAGTACGATTGCCGTCGTAGCGTCTCGTGTCGGCCAGCGGGGCCCGCTCTTCCTGCAACACCGTCCCAACGCTCAGTGGCGCCGTCGATGGGCCCTGAGCCGATCCAGGGCGCTGACGACGACGGGCGGCTCTCCAACTCGACCGCCGCGATCACTGCATCCAAGCCGGCCATCAACAAGATGGCCAGCGAGTGGTCGCAGGCGACCTGGTGCAGCCGATCGCGGTGTAACAGCTGCGACGCTTCAGGCATGTCCACGAAGGTGCGCCGTTCCTCAGGGTTCCGGCTTGCGCTGTACCAGCAGGATATTGTGCTGCCAGTCATAGCTGGCGCCCCGGGGAATCGCTAAGGCCGCGGGCCCGCGGTGCACATTTTGGTTGAAGTTCGCCGCTATCGCGGCGGTCTCCCCTGGCGCTGCTGACGCTGACATCCCCATCGGCGTGGTGCAGCCGTTCACCGGGGCCAGCGTCCGGATTGGCATCCCAGTAAAGAACGAGGTCGTGATCTGGCCCAAGACCGTTGCTGACGGCAGCCCTTTTCTCTCCTTCTGTGCCGGCGACTTCGACCCTCGAGGCGAAGGTGGCTTGCGGCGGATCGGCCAGTACTTTCATCGACAGTGCAGCAGGCCGGATATCCCGATCACCTTGCTGCACTTTCACGCGGAGGCGACTGGGTGATCGATCGACACACCCAGCACATCCTCCGCCAAGTGTTCAAGCAGTCGAATTGTCCACTCGATCACCTCGGTCTCGCTGAGTGCCTTATCGGCAAGCCAGCCAAGCACCAGCTGGTCATGAAAGCCTATCCAGGCGCGCAGGGACACCCGCATGCGTTTGGTCGGCCGGGCAATGCCCAGCACAGCCATCACCTGATCGATGGCTTTGCCGCGTGATTCTTCCCAGATCTTCGCGATGGAGTTGCTGAGCGCCGCATTGGACGAGCGAGCCCGAAAGATCGCATCCCCCTCCCTCTGCTTGACGGCACGCATGTGCGCGCGCAGGAACGATGTGATCCGCTGGCGCGCGGTGTCACCGCGAAACGATGTCAGCTGTGCCTCGTCCATTCGCGCCGCAGCTACGCGGCTGACCTCGGCATAGAGCTCTTCCATCGAACCGAAGTGATGGAACAGAAGCCCGTGAGCCACACCGGCTTCCCGCGCGATCTCCGACGCCGGCACGTCTAGAAACCCCCGGCTGGCGAACAGTCGCTCGGCGGCCGCCAGCACTCGCTGCTTGCCGGTGGGTGGCTTTGCCGCGCCTGGCCGCGCAGACCGCGGTCGCGGCGAATCAAGGGGTTCGTTCATGCAAGAAATCATATCCCCGTGCCTGGCGGCCAAACCGCCACCGCCCCCGGGAAAACCACAACACCAGAGACGCGACAGACTCTTAAACTGATTGACAGTCAGTCAATTTTGTTAGAATCCAGATGATTTCAGATGCATCACCTACCGGCTCAGAGCGCTTCGACGTGCTCGTCGTAGGCGGTGGCCCCTGCGGCCTGGCCGCAGCCATCGCGCTGGGGCGCTGCGGCGTCAAGACCTTGCTGGTCGAGAAGCATCCTTCCACCTCGTTTCACCCACGCGGCCACGTGGTGAGCGCGCGGACCATGGAAATCCTGCGGACCTGGGGTCTGGAGGAAGCGGTGCGCTCTCGGGGGATTCCTCACGATCGCAACCAGGGCATCGCGTTCGTGCGCTCCCTGGTCGGCGAGCTCATCGGAGAGATCCGTACCTTCGCGGATCCGCTGCGCAACCGGCTCGCCGAGACGCACGGCCCGAGCGCCAAGACCTCCTGCCCCCAGGATGCCTTCGAGCCTGAACTGCTGCGCGGCGCGCAGGGCCTGCCTTCGGTGACACTGCGTTTCGGCACGCGCGTGGACGCGCTCGGCCAGGATGCGCACGGCGTGCACGCCACCGTCGAAATGCCCGACGGCGAACGCCGGCAGGTGCACGCGCGGTACGCCATTGCCGCCGACGGCGCCCGCGGTGCGCTGCGCGAACAACTCGGCATCGGCATGAGCGGCGCCGGCGTGCTAGGTGATCAGATCGGCGTCTACTTCGAGGCCGATCTCTGGCGGTGGGTGGCGCAGCGTCCCAACCTGCTCTGGTGGATCTACAACCCACGGACCGTCGGCGTGCTGATTGCCCTGGACGGGCGTCGCCGCTGGACCTACAACTTCGGCTACGACCCCGCGAAGAGCGCTCCGGAGGACTTCACCCCCGAGCGTTGCGCGCAGATTGTGAAGGCCGCCGTCGGCGCTGCCGACCTCGACCTGAGCGTGCGCGACGTTCGTGTGTGGCGCATGCAGGCGCGTGTGGCCGAGTCGCTACGCGCCGGACGCGTGTTCCTGGCCGGCGACGCTGCCCATCCGCTGCCACCCACAGGGGGCCAGGGCATGAACACGGCCATCGGCGACGTACACAACCTGTGCTGGAAGCTGGCCCTGGTGGTCAACGGCGTGGCCCCTGATGCACTGCTTGACACCTACGGCGAAGAACGGCTGCCCGTCATTCGCTTCAATGTCGAGCAGAGCGTGCGCAACGCCAGGAACATGGAGGCCAGTGGCCTGGGCGGCATTCTCAAGACGCACGAGGATTTCCGGGAGGACGACATCGCTCGCATGCGAGAGGCGATCCCCGCGCAGCGCGAGCACTTCGACTATCCCGGCCAGACCTACGGCTACAGCTACCGCTCGACGCTCGTCTTCGATGACGGCAGCGTGGCCGCACCGACCGAGGTCCACAGCTACCGCCCGTCAGCCATGCCGGGCGCACGTGCCCCGCACTGCTGGCTGCGTTGCCCGCAAGGCAGCGACCTCTCCACGATCGACCTGTTCAAGGATCTGAATTTCACTCTGCTCGCGGGCCGTCTCGGCCAACGGTGGCGAGCTGCCTTCCGCCAGATCGCCACCGAAGCGGGCCTGGCGGCGCAGGCCTTCGTGGTCGGGGCGCAGGGCGACCTGATCGACAACCTGGGCGCCTTCCAGGACCTATACGGCATTAGCGCCGACGGCGCCGTGCTGGTGCGTCCCGACGGGCACGTCATGTGGCGCTCCTGCGGAGGTCACGAGTCCCCCCACGACGTCTTGCGCAATGTGCTTGCCTCCGTGGTCGGCAACAGCCAGCGCCTGGGCACGCCACTGCCCCTGGCGTCCTGACCTCCAAGGACAAAGGAAACCGCCATGAGTCTTCTGCAGCCTTCCCCGTCGCCGCGCCGAATGGCGCACATCGCGCTTCGCACCAATCGCCTGCAAGCGATGACGCAGTGGTATTGCAAGGTGCTGGGCGCACACGTGGCCTACGGCTCCGGCAAGGTCGCCTTCCTGACCTACGACGACGAGCACCACCGCATCGCGTTGCTGGCCCTGGACGACTATCCGCAGCGACCGCAGCAGGTCACGGAGGGCTACTTCCATACGGCCTTCGCCTACGGGTCGCTCGGCGACCTGTTGGGCACCTACAAGCGGCTGCAGGGCCTCGGCATCGAGCCGCACCGCACGATCAATCACGGGCCGACCGTGTCGCTGTACTACCTCGATCCTGACGGCAACCAGATCGAGCTGCAGGTCGACAGCTTTCCCGACGCCGAAGCCACCAATGCGTGGATGCGCAGCGAGGCCTTCAGCCGCAATCCGATCGGCATCGAGTTCGACGCGGAAGACATGCTCGCCAAGCTGCGCGCAGGCGTACCGGAAGTGGAGTTGATGCGCCGTCCTGACAGTGTGTAAGAAGGTCCCGACCAACATGGAGACAAAGAGATGCTGAAACCTGTGATCAGGCGAATGGCAGGCTGTAGCCTGCTGGCCCTCGCCTGTTGTGCGGCGCCCGCCACCGCGCAACAGGCCAGGACGACCATGATCCTGCCGGCCGTGTCGGTGCTGTTCGCACCGGTCTACATCGCCCAGGACGCTGGGTACTTCAAGGAAGCAGGCGTGGACGTCGAGCTCGGATTGCTGGCGGGTCCGACCGCCCTCAACGCGCTCATAGGCGGCAGCGCCGACTTCACGACCCTTGCTGGCCTGATCCAGGTCCGCGCCGCACAACGCGGCCAGAAAACCCTGGCGATCGCGGGCCTGCAGGAAAAAGCCACCACCGAGATCGTGCTCGGTGCGAGCACGGCCGAGAAACTGGCCGGCGCACGCACGCCCACGGAGCGTGCCAAGGCGCTCAAGGGCCTGACGCTGGCGGTCGATGCAGCCAACGGCCTGCCGCACGCCTTCCTTCGCTATGCCGCCCGTCAGGGAGGCTTGGACGCCGACCGGGACGTCCGGCTCGTCTTCATGGCGCCCACCGGGATGGATGCCGCCCTGCAGCGCAAGGAGATCGACGGGTTCGTTTTCTCCAGCCCGTTCACGCTCGAGTCGGTCCGGCGCGGCGCTCAGCTGTGGATCAGTGGACCGCGGGGCGACCTCCCCGACCTGGACCCCACGGCGTACAACGTGCTGGTGGCACGCGACGGCTACTGCACCACCGCGCCCGGCACCTGCAAGGCCGTCGTCGCGGCACTGGCGCGGGCGATGGCGCTGCTGGCGAACGAGCCCGGGCAGGCACTGGCGGTGCTGTCCAGGCGATTCGACAAGATGGACCCCGCGTTGCTACAGGACGCCTTTGAGACGTTCCGCCGCAACGCGCCGCCGCGCCCAATGCCGATGGCGCAGTCGTTCAGCCACACGGTCGACACGATGTTCGGTCCGGCCGACGACAAGGGCGCGCTCAAGACCCTGGTCAAGGGCCTGTACAGCGATGAATACGTCGCGGCCGCCAAGAAGCAGTAGCCGGTACGAACCATGCGCCATCCTTGGATCGATCGCACGCTGCTGGGTGCGGCACTGCTGGCGGCCTGGCAGCTTGCCGCACAGACCTGGGATCCCTACTGGATCAGTTCGCCCCTGCTGGTGCTCGAACGCGGGTACGACATGGTCTCGACGGGCGATCTGTGGTTTCACGCCCGCTTCACCGTGGGCGAGGCGCTCGGCGGCTTCGCGCTGGGTACCGTGCCGGCGTGCCTGCTCGCGATGCTGCTGCGTCGGCACCCTAGGGCGGAAGCTGGCGTGCTGGCGATCTGCGGTCTCGGCTATGCCTTACCGAAAACCGCGCTGGTCCCGCTGTTCATCCTCTGGCTGGGCGTCGGGCCCGGCGCCAAGGTGGCACTGGTGGCCTCGGCCGTCTTCTTCATCGTGTTCTACAGCACGCTGCGGGGTGTCAAGGCCGTCAGCCCACACCTGCTCATGACAGCGCGTGTGCTCGGCGCCACCGAGAGCCAAGTGCTGCGCCAGGTGGTCTGGCCGTCGGTAGTTCCCTATGTCTTCGGGGGACTGCGGGTGGCCCTCCCGTACGCCGTTGCAGGTGCGATCGTCGGCGAAATCATCTCGTCCAACCGCGGCCTGGGCTACCTGGCCCAGTACGGTGCGATGGACTTCGACACCACGCTGATCTTCGTTGCACTGGCAACGGTCATGTCGCTGGTGCTGCTTATCAACGCGGGCGTCGAGTTCGCACAGAAGAGGCTTCTGCAGTGGCAATCGGAACCATCGCAAGACAGCGCGACGACGATCGGCAGCTAGCCGGTACGCTGCCGCTGCATCCCCCGGCGCTGCTGGCATTGCGCAGCCTCGGCATCTCCTTCGCTGACGCCGGTGCGCCGGAACGACGCTGGATTCTGAAGGACATCGACCTGGCGGTGGCGGAAGGCGAGTTCGTCACGGTCATGGGCGCGTCGGGCGCTGGCAAGTCCACGCTGCTCAGCGTGATCGCTCAAACGCTCGCGCCGAGTACGGGACAGGTCGTCTTCAAGGATCAGGTCGTCGCCGGCGCGGGGCACGAGGCGCAACCGGGCTGCCATCGGCAGATCGGCTTCGTGACGCAGGACGACAACCTCCTGCCCTGGCGCACCGTATGGCAGAACCTGTTGTTTCCGCTCACGCTGTCGGGCAAGCCGTCACCTGCGCAACTGGAGCACGCGCGCCAGCTGCTGGAGCAGGTCGGCCTGGCAGGCTGGGCCGACCACTACCCGCATCAGCTGTCGGGCGGGATGCGCAAACGCGCGGCGTTGGCACGCACCCTGGTCTACGACCCTCCGGTGGTTCTGATGGACGAACCCTTCGGCGCGCTGGACGCGGAGACGCGTGCGCAGCTGCAGGCCGACCTGCTGCGGCTGTGGGAGATACGGCGCAAGACCATCCTGTTCGTCACGCACGACATCAACGAGGCGATCGCGCTCGCGGACCGCGTGGTGGTGTTGGCCGGCTCCCCGGGCCGCGTCGAGCTTCAGCGGCGCATCCGCATCCCACGTCCGCGCGACCCCGAGCTGATCTTCAAGGCGCCCGATTTCGCGGCCCACTACGACGCGATCCGCAACTGCCTTCGCAAGGTGCCGCACCCATGACCGCCGACTGCCGTCTGTGGCCGTCGAGGATAGCCGGCCTGGCCATCTTCCTCGCGTGCTGGCAAGTCGCCGGGCTGGTCGTGGGCGACTACTGGATGCCGGGGCCGGCGCAGGTGGCACAGCGGCTCTGGGCTGAACTGACAGCAGGCAGCCTGCTGCGCGACCTCTGGGCCACGGGCCGGCTGGTACTCATGGGGACGCTGGGCGGCACGGTCCTGGGCATTGGCCTGGCCTGCCTGCTGCGGCTGCTGCCGCGCCTCGACAGCATGCTCCAGCCGTTCATCACGGCCCTCATGAGCGTGCCCAAGCTCGGCCTCGTGCCGCTGCTGGTCCTGTGGTTCGGCACAGGCCTGGCCCCTCAACTTCTGCTGGTGGTCCTGACGGTGCTCTTCATCGTCTTCGCCATCGCCTACGCCGGCCTGATCACCGTGAATCGCCAACTGCTCATGACGGCGCGCGTGTTCGGCGCCAGCGCGCTGCAGCTGACGCGGTTCATCGTCCTGCCGACCTTGTGGCCCTTCGTGCTGACCGGCTTGGAAGTGGCACTGCCGTGGGCGCTCAGCGCCGCGCTGGTGGCGGAATTTCTCTCGGCCAAGGTGGGCGTGGGCCATGCCATCGACCAAGCCCGCCAAGTGCGCGATTCCGTCGGCGTCTTCTATGGCATTGCCGCGGCGACCGCCATCGTCCTTGTCTGCAACGCCGCGCTCGCGCTCGCGCGGCGCCTCACCCTGAAGATCCAACCGGAGCATTGACCCATGAAGATTCTCAAGTTCAGCGATGGCCGACGAAAGGCCTTCGGCATCCTGCAAGGGACGGACCAGATTCGCATTCTGAGCGGATCGCCGTTCGAAGGACCCATCACGCCGACGGACGCCTTCGTTGCCCTGTCCGAGGTCAGCCTGCTGGTTCCGACGGTCGCACATCCCCGGGTCTTCGGCATCGGCCTCAACTATCGCTCCCACATCGCCGAGACCGGCCGTAGCACGCCCGAGATCCCACCCGTGTTCATGAAGCCCGATACCGCGCTCCTGCCGCATGGGGGACAGATCGTGTTCCCAAGGGCCGCCCAGATCGTGCACTACGAGACCGAGTTGGTCGCGGTGATCGGACGCAGGGCGAAGGAGGTTCGTCGTGAGGATGCCCTGGCGCATGTAGTCGGCTATACCTGCGGCAACGATGTCAGCGAGCGGACCTATCAGCGCAAGGAAATGGCCATGGGCCTGATGACGATGGGAAAGGCCGCCGACACCTTCGCGCCGATCGGCCCATGGATCGACACCGAGGCGGATCCCACCCGGCTGCACATGACGGGCCGGCTCAATGGCCAGATCGTTCAGGACTGCGAGACCTCCGACCTGCTGTTCGACGTCGCCGACCTGATCTCCTACTTGAGTTCGTTCATCACGTTGCTGCCCGGCGACCTCGTCATGACCGGCACGCCGGGCGGGGTCGGGCCGCTCTCGCCCGGAGACACGTTCGAGATCGAGATCGAAGGTGTCGGAAGGCTTTCCAACACCGTGGCCCCCTTCACCCCTGAGCGCACATGAACACCGCCGAACCCACTTCTGGCACCTTTGCCACCTCTGATCTCTTGCTGGCGGACGAGGCACGCTATCAGGCGCTGTATGCGCGAGACACCGGGGCACTCTCGCAGATGCTGGACGACACCTACCTGCATACCCATGCGAACGGAAGAACCGACGACAAGACCGCTTTCCTGGCATCGATCGCCGCCGAAAAGTACCGCTTCGTCGATGCGCAGCGGAAGGACCAGCGTGTGCGTCGCTTCGGTGACGTCGCACTGCTGAACGGCGTCGTGCACACGACCGTGGACGTCGCCGGCTCGCGCAAGACGCTGCACAACGCGTTCTTCACGGCCTGGCGCAATGACGGTGACCGCTGGCGGATGCTCCACTGGCAGGCCACCAAGATCGTCGAGAGCTGAGCGCCCCACCGACATGCAGGCCATCATGAACTCTCGCCGCAAGGGCCTGCGGGCTCTCGTACTGACGTCCCTGCTCGGCTTGAGCGGGCTGGCCGCCGGCCAGACGGAGCGCTACCCCTCGGCGCCTGTGAGGCTGATCCTGCCGGCTGCGGCCGGCACGGGCGTGGACATTCTCGGGCGCATCGCCGCCCAGTACCTGGGCGACGTGCTCGGGCAGCCGGTGATCGTGGAGAACGTGGTCGGTGCCAGCGGGGTCATCGGCGTGCAGCGCGTCGTGCGCGCCAAGCCTGATGGCTACACGCTGCTGTTCACGTTCAACCAGACGATCACGATGAACCCGCACGTGGTCGCCAACCTTCCCTACGATCCCGAGAAGGACCTCGTGCCTATTTCGCGCTTCGCCGAATCCACCTTCGTCTGGCTCATCAATGCCCAGGTCCCCGTCACGACTTTTCCTGAGCTGCTGCGCCATGCCAAGGCGAATCCCTCCAAGCTCGCGATGGGCGTCACCGGATATGGCTCCGCGGCCTACCTGGGTGCGCAGATGCTGAGCCTGCAGACGGGCGCCGAACTGCTGCACGTCAACTATGCCAACAACTTCAGCGCCAATCTGCTGTCGAACGAGGTTCAGCTGTCGATGAGCCCGGCGTCGCAGGTGCTAGGTCTCCTCGCCACCGGTAAGGTGCGCGCCTTGGCTCAGACGGGTCCGCGGCGTACGCGCGGCATGCTCGACCTCCCCACGGTCAGCGAGTTCGTGCCGGGGCATGTGATCGAGGCCTGGTATGGCGTCTGGGCGCCGCAAGGCACTCCCAAGCCCACTGTGCTTGCGCTTTCGCAGGCATGGATGAAAGTCGCGGCCATGCCAGAAGTCGCCGCCCGCCTCGAAAAGCTCGGCGCCGAGCCCGTTGGGAGCAGCGCGGAGGCACTCGCGGACCATGCGCGCCGGGAAACACGCACATGGGCCGAGGTGGTCAAGGCGCGCGGCATTCGACCCTCGCAATGACGACTGCAGCAAATGACGTTGACGAGGCGCCCTCCTCGTCCCTGACGCGACGCCTTTGGCCAAGGCCGTGGAATCTATGCGAAATCAGTCGTCGCGATCGTTGGCGACACGCACCGCGTCGTTGTCGCGGCACACCAGCCCACACTGCTCGAAATCGCGCATGGTCTTGTTGAGCACTTCGCGCGAAAGACCTGAATACGAGGCGAGCACCGATTGCGTGATCCTCCGGTCGTAGCCCCGTTCGCCCGCGGGCGCGAGCCGCATCAGTTGCTGCAGCACACCCAGCACCGAGTCTTCCGCCGGAAGCACCGAGATGCGATGGAAATGACCGCGCGCCGACGACAGTCATCCAGCAGTTGTCGACTGCGCTGACGGCGGTGACGACTAGCGCGGCCTTTCACAAACAACAGATGGACTCCGGCCTGAACCCAGTTACCGACGCGCGCCTGACGCCCGCCGGGCACCGAAAATATCTGCTGGAGGAGATCAGTCGCTGGGCTGCTTCCATCAAGGCAGCTGGCGAGTATGCCGATTGAGTCATCGACGTGCAGATGCTCGACGACGAGAGCGAAGCTCGTCTTCGTGTAAAGAGACTGCCGGTCGGATGAAAGGCGGCATTTGCCCGATGTCTGGGTCGAACTCTCGACGATGCGCGCAGCGTGCAACAAGGCCTGTAGCTTTCCAGAGTCGCCGCGGCGCAGGCATCGTTCTGGCCGCGGCGCAACCGCAGGCCTACATAGCCAGTCGCGGTCGCAACCAGCGGCTGGGCGACCTTCTCGGCTCTGGCACCCTGTCCCGCCCGCATCGGCCAGCGCCGCTGGCGGTTTGCGCGCGCGGGCGCCGATCCGCGATGCACTGGCCGCCACGCTCGCTCGCCCACTGGTGCGCCCGCACGTGGCCGTTGCCGGCGATGGCCTCGCGCATCCAGGAAGGCGGCTAGTGGACCCGGCCACAGTCACGCTGGATTTCGTGGGCGCCGCGCTGGCTGGACTACTGAGAGAGATCACGATGCTCGCCGGTGCGCGACGCGCGCCCTGATCTGAGACTGAGCGGCGGTGCGCCGAGCTCAACCCTCAGGCTGATGGCACACAACCTCGACGTTATGGCCATCGGGCGCAATGACGAAGGCGGCGTAGTAGTTGGGGTGGTAGTCGCGGCGCAATCCAGGAGCGCCGTTGTCCCTGCCGCCGGCATCCATTGCCGCGCGGTGGAACGCATCGACCTGGCTGCGGCTGTCCGCAGCAAACGCCAGATGTAGCGGCGTGGGTGAGGCGCCTTCGCCTTCAGCCTGGTAGATCCACAGCGAAGGTTTGCCATGCTTGCCCAGGCCCGCGCCATACGGCCCCTTCATTGCGATGCCGACGCCCAGCGGCGCCAGAGCCTGCAGAAAGAAGCGTTCACTGGCATCGACGTTGCTGGCGCGTATTCCGAAATGATCGAACATAAGAAGCCCTCGCTCGCGTTGCTTCAACCAGATATTGCCAGGTCACGTGGCACGCATGCCATCAGCCCGGGTCGGTGTTCGCACGTCTTTGTCACGCAGCCAATTAGGCGTGGCCCCGAAGCTGGCGCGAAACGAGGTGGAGAAGTTGGCGGTGTTCGAATAGCCGGCGGCCATTGCCACTTCCGCGACCGTCAATGCAGATTCGAGCAGCAGCTGGCGCTTGGCGGACTGACCCTTCGTCAGCCCCCAACAGCGGCAGAGGCCCTTACGGCCCGGCCACAGCCGATTCAGCAGGCTCACAGCTGCGTGTCGTGGCCCCATCGAATACCGAGGGAGTTTTGGACTTACGGCATAAAACCAGCCCAAGTTTTTATCAGCACCCCGACGACCCCTCGGCGGTCGCAGGGCACTTGCCAGGCGCCGACAAAGGGGCCGTGCGAACAAGGCCGAGCGCGGTCGGCGTTCCCGAGAGGTCACTGGAAGCGCACCTGGCTCTTGGAACCACCGCGTGAACGCCTCCGCGGCGACAGGGATGTCGGATTCGACCATGACGGATTCGTAGGTGGTGTCGGCTTCTACCGTCGGTGCTGGCATGTGCCGTGCGCCTGATCCCGCTGCGCCGGCGAAAGCAAAGGATCGGCGTCCCCCGCGTCGTACAGGCTGCCAAGCCGACGAGCATGGCGAGGAGACAAGGCGAGGGAAAGGATCGGCTTCGTCTCAGTTGGCTCGCTGAATGGGAGTTGACGGGAATTCCAATGAGGCACGTCACGTGCTTGTACTGCCACGCGTCATCCTCATGGCAGACGAGCTTTTGGCAGGTGAGGTCTGAGAAATGAGGGGGTGCACGAGGATGGACATCCAATTCGTCTGCCACCGTGCGAGCGCATTGCCATCGCGCTCAAAGACCAGATCGAAGAAGGCCAGGGCAAGATCCGCCGTGGCGATCTTGACCTTGGCGTTCAGCGCAGGCCCACCGGTCAGCGGACGGTCGGTGAACATGCTGTGGGAGCCGCCGCGAAACACTGCCAGCAGCTTGTGTGGGTTGGGAATGGCCTCAAAGACGGCCAATCGATCCGCCACGCCGGAGCGATAGCCCGGAATCTCGATGACATCCTCGGTGGCTGTCACGTGGATAGTCGGGACAGCGACCTTGCTCAGCACGGCTGCCAAATCGGGCTCGTTGTAGAACGGAGGCGTCGAGATGATGATTCCGGCAGTGAAGCGCGAATCGTGGCAGCTGTTCGTCTGACCGTCTCTGACGACCTCCGCGCCAACCGTCAGCAGCGTGGTGTTCGCGCCGTACGAGTGGCCCGCCGCGATCAGTCGCTGCCGGTTCACTGCGCCAGCCCGATTGCCGGTCTCGTCCAAGAGCATTCGATCGAGCGCGAACCGCACGTCAGCAGCACGTGCAATGGCCTCCTGCTCCTGGGCCGCCGCCTGCAGGCGACCGACTACACCGAACGGGTTGCCCGACCAGAGCCTCGCATCACTGCCCACGTGCTGGACATGCAGGCTGGCGATGCCATGAATCGACCAGTGCCTTCCAAGATAGCTGTAGCCCTGTCTCGAACCACCGATACCGTGCGAGAAAACCACCAATGGCACAGTACCCTCGAGCGATGGCCCCATTGGCCAGTACAGGCGCGCCGGCACCGGACGTGACCGGGTTGAATCGACCCAGTCGTAATCGATCACCTGGTAGGTCCGCCCGGCGGTCTGCGCCCTCGTCTGCGACCACCCCAGCGCCAGAGGAGCTCCAAGCAGCACGGCACTCACTTTTCGCCGCCACATGTCGACGTGCGTGTCCTGCGGCCGACGACGCTCCACCTTTGAGATCCGGTCTTTCATCACGCACGCAGGTGGTGGACACCTTGGAATGCGTCCGAGGGCACCAAATCCCAAGGGAAGACCGTGCCTGTCAGCTCCTCGGAGGCTGACCAAAGTCGCGCTGCAGCCGTCGAATCCAATGCCAACGGGGGAAACGCGGCGGAAGCGGGGTAGCCCCGGGTCTCGCCGAGCCTGTCCGGGCCATAGTAGGTCCCGCCGCGCGCCTGTGGCGAAGTCGCTGCGAACAGGGTCGGCAACGCGCCCTGCTCGGCCGGTTGGAACAGGAACCACATGAAGCGGCGAAGCATGCCTGCGACGCTCCATTCCCCTGCACCATTGGGCAGCAGGTCCGTGCGCGAAATGCCGGGATGGGCTGCAATGCTCTGGATGCCCCATCCGGCCGCATCACTGCGGCGCTGCAGCTCAAGCGCGAACATCAGGCAGGCGAGCTTCGATTGGCTGTACGCGCGCATCGGCTTGTAGACGCGCTGGGCCTGCAGATCATCGAAGTCGATCACGCCGTTGCGGGCTGCAATGCTTGACAGGGTTACGACGCGCGCCTGGTTGCCCTTGCGCAGAAGGGGCAAGAGTTGTGCCGTCAAGGCGAAGTGCCCCAGGTAGTTCGTGCCGAACTGCAGTTCGAAGCCGTCGACGGTGGATTGACGTTGGGGCGGAGTCATCACCGCCGCGTTGTTGATCAATAAGTCGAGGCTGCTTCGCGAACTGCGCAGGCCTTGCACGAACGACCGCACGGAATTGAGGCTGGCAAGGTCCAGCAGGCCGAACACCACATCTGCTCCCGGGACTTCCTCGCGGATCTGGTTCACGGCGGCCGCCCCTCTGGAGGGATTTCGTCCTGCAATGATCACATTCGCACCCGCACGGGCCAGTGCCAGCGCGTCCTGGAATCCCAGGCCACCGGTGCCTGTGACTACCGCCGTGCGGCCATGTTGGGAGGGGATGTCGGAGGCTGTCCAATGGGTCATGGCTCTTGCCTGAAGAAGATGGGGGCTACACTGGGTGCACGTATGACTTTACTCGGTGCACATATTATTGCACTGAGTGCAGCATTGGAGAATGGGCTCTGAAAATGCAAGGGAATTTGGATACCACGGGCGCTCCGCAATCCGGGAGCTTGCGGGAGCGAAAGCAACGTGAGACGCGACAGCGCATCGCAGAGGTTGCGCTGCGCCTGTTCCTGACCGATGGCTACGAAAGCACGACGCTCGATGCGATCGCGGCCGCCGCGGGAATTTCCCGACGCACCTTCTTCTCGTACTTCAAGTCGAAGGACGACATCATCCTGTTCGGGATGGAGGCCGATTCGGCCGAGTTGATCGCCGAACTGCTTAAGACATCGCCCGACGTACGGCCGCTCGATGCGGTCCAGGATCTGCTGGTCAAGCGCATTGCACGACACACGACCGAAGAGATGACGGCCATCGACAACCTCATGCTGTCGAGCGAGTCGCTGCTCGCACGCAAGCAGGCGTTCTACGCGAAGCAGGAGCAGGCGCTGTTTCTTGCGCTGCGCGAGGTCTGGCGACAGCCCGAACGGCAGAGCGCACTTCGGATGGTGGCCATGGTGTCCGTCGGTGCCCTGAGGCTGGCGCTACAAGCCTGGCGAGAGCAGGTAGGCCAGCGAAAGCCGGCGGCCCAATTCTTACGAGACGCGTTCGAAAGACTTCGAACGGGGCTTTGACTTGCATAGGGGATGAGGCAAAGCAAGACATCTGATCATTGCCGCGCCCAGATCGAGACTGCGACGCGTTGCCACCGTCGATCGAACTGCTACCCCGCTTTACTACGCCCAGGCCAAAAACCGAAACAGTCGTCAACACGCTGTACGGTCACCCTGCTTTCTCGTGTTTGGGCTTGCTGTTTTGAACTACAGGGCGTTGCGCAACCTCAACGAGGCTTGCCCGCGTCGAATGAAGCCTGGGTAGTGCTTGTCCTTGCCGGGATACCACGGCATCGAGGCAATCTGATTGAACCCTGGGAGGTGTTCCAGATATCGCAGCATATTTGCACGCGTGGCCGCGTCTGGCAGGGGGCCTCTCAACGCACCCACATTCTCCGCGGCATGATCGGGATTCGCCGTCGAGCTCAGACAGCATGTGACGGCCGGATGCGACATCACGAATTTCAGGAAGTATTGCGCCCAGTTCTCAATGCCGTACTCGCGCGCAAACGCCGGCAGCGGATGGCCCTCGACGACCTTGTGGAGCCGCCCCTTTTCCATCGCCATGTTGACCAGAACGCCGACGCCATGCGCCTGGGCCGGCGGGAACACGCGCTTTTCAGCATGGCGGTTGAAGATCGAATAGTTCACCTGGACGAAGTCGACTGCGCCGCGATCGATCCATTGGGCCAGCAGGTCCTGATGGCCGCTCTCGTGGTGGGTGACCCCCACAAGCCGCGTGTGCCCTTCCTTCTTCCACGCGTTCAGCAGCGGCACCACGGCGTCGGCGTTCACCAGGCTGTGGCATTGCATCAAGTCGAAGCGTTGGCGCCACAGACGCAGTTGCGATTGCTCCAGGCTGCGCAAGGCGTGGCTTTCATCGGTCAGGTACTCGCCCGTCGTCCACAGCTTGTTCGCAATGAAGAGCTGATCGTTGATGTCCAGAGCGGTCACGAAATCGCCGACTGTGTTCTCGGCGCTGCCGTACAGCGGTGACGTGTCGAGCACCCGCACGCCTCCCTCCCAGTAAGTCTTGACGACCTCGCGCAGATTCGAACGAGGTTGCCCCGGCAACGTGTCGAACGTCAGAAACGTACCCAGCCCCAGTGCCGAGACCGATTCGCCGGTGCGCGGAATCGTCCTCGTCAACACCCCCGCAGGAGGCGCGCTCGACCGGGGTGCCGACGTCCCGGTTTGTGCGCCGCTGGACTTGGCGGCCCATGCCAGCGGAAGGGCTGCCGCAACGCCGATCCCGTGTTGCAGCAACTGGCGACGATCTTTGGAGAACGAGGTGTTTTTAAGGGGCATGACAGGCCCGTGCAGATGGTTCAGACTCAGTGGAGGCGATTGCTCATCGGGTGTCGTCGAGCACCAGCACTTCGTGGATATCGCTGGCCGCGTTGCCTCCCGTCTTCAGACCGCCGCCGAACACATGGATGCGGTCATTCAACGTGGCCGCGCCCAGGCCGTGACGTGCAGTGGGCATGGGCGGCAGTGCCTCCCAAGCGTCGGTGGCGGGGTCATAGACCCAGCTGTCGGCGAACACCTTCTGCTCGGGGACCCACTGCTCGCCACCGAAGATATAGAGCTTGCCGCGATGCGCGGCCGCCGCCAGCCCGCCGCGCGCCTGCGGCATCGGCTTTCGCGTCGTCCAGGTGTTGTGCACCGGGTCGAACACCTCGAGCGTCGAGACATTGATCTGGCTGAGCGTGCCGTCGGCCTGCTTGCGTGCGCTGCGGCCTCCGACGACGTAGATGCGCCCGTCGATGACCGCGGAGGCAGCGCTGTTGCGGGCCGTAGGCGCATCGGGCAGCCGCCGCCAGCGTCCGCTCGCCGTATCGAGGACTTCCACTGCAGCGGTATCCTGGTGGTCGTTGAAGTGGCTGGCTCCTGCGAACGCGGGCACCCGGCCGCCGATCACATAGACCTTCCCTAGAACCGCCGCAGCGACACCCTCCGCTCGAGGTCGAGGTAGGTCGGGCCCTTGGTGCCAGCGGTCGGCTCCGGGCTCATACCAGAACACGCTGGATTGGGCGCGCCAGTTCGGAAACCCGCCACTGAACCCCCCGACGCCCCACAGGCGACCATTCGCCGCGGCCAGGGCGATATGGTGTCGAGCCTCAGGAAGCGTGGCCCTGTGGGTCCAGCGCGCCTGGCTCTCGTCCCAGGACTCGAAGTGCGCCGAATACCCCGTGTTCGGGCTCAGGAGGCCTCCCGCCACATAGATCTTGCCGTCCAGCACCTCGGGATACAGCTCCTGGCGGGCCACGCCGGTCGGTGCTGCCTGCTCCCAGCGCGGGAGCCGCTGGGCTTGAGACTGCGTGGACACGAATGCGGCTGCGACCAGTGCGAGATGGGCGATCCTGGAGCTCGTTCTCATGGCGTCTTGTCCTTTGCAAATGGCCAGATCGTAAGAGCCGGTGTCGGATGGGACTAGGTGGATAATCCTGCATGAGCTGTTCAACAGGACTAAACAATGTCCCGATCCGTCCTGCCTGATCTCGATGTCTTCGCATCCGTTGCAAAGCACAGGAGCTTCCGCGCCGCAGCGACCCAGCGCGATGTGTCCGTGTCGCTGATCAGCCAGACGATCCGCCGTCTGGAGGAGCAGATGGGGGTCACGCTTCTGACAAGAACCACGCGCAGCGTCACACCCACCGCTGCCGGGTGGGAGCTGCTCAGGGAGCTGGAGCCGAGCCTGGCGTCGATTCACAGGGCGGTGGAGCGGCTCAACCAGCACCGCGACTCCCCCTTTGGCACCCTCAGGATCAATGCCCCCGCACCGGTCGCCCAGTTCCTGCTGGCCGGCTTGGCCGCTCGCTTCGTGGCGATGCATCCGGGCGTTTCCATCGAGATCACCGCTGACGCCGCAATGACTGATATCGTGCGCGATGGTTTCGACGCAGGCGTGCGTATCGACAAGGATCTACAGCAGGACATGGTGGCCGTGCGCATCGGTGCACCACAACGCTACGCGGTGGTGGGGTCCCCCGCCTACTTTTCACACCGTCCCGTGCCAAGGTCCCCGCGCGATCTTGCTGAACACCATTGCATCCAGCGACGATTCCCGGGTGGAGGACTCCAGACCTGGGACTTCCAGCGGCGCCACGCGGCGGCGAACACAGGGCCTTCACGGCTGGTGGTCAACGATGCGCAGGTCGCGGTGAATGCGGCGGTGGCAGGCGGGGGCCTGGCGTATGTTCACCAGAAGTATGTGGAACGCGAGTTGGCTGCAGGAGAGCTGGTGCGGGTGCTGGAGAACTGGTCGCCTGGCATCGGTCCGCCTTATCTCTACTATCCACGCCAGCGCCACATTTCTGCTGCCATGAAGGCCTTCGTGGAATTTTGCCGATCGGCGGCTATGCAGACGCCGGGCTCGGCCCACCCCGACTGAACGCTTGTCCTAGGAACGTGCTCGTCTCGTGTCGGTGTTCCGATGCGCCCATCGCGCCTGCGGCCGGATGCCCGGCCTTTGATTGCATCTGGACTCGACCATCGGGCGCCCGAGCCGCCGTAACACTGCCGGCGCGCGCATGTCCAGGCACATGACGCTCAGGGCCGGCGGTGGCATCTCGTCGATGGCCTTCCCTCGCTCCTGCGGCCGAGTGCTACGCCCGTTTCGCTCCGCGCGCCAGCGTAGTGACTTGACGTCAGCCGATTCCCGGTCCCACACGGAGTTCGTCGATGAGTGCGCGCGGTGTCACGCCGGCAATCGCGCGGAACTCGGCAATGAGGTGCGCCTGGTCGTAGTAACCCGCGACAGCGGCGATGCCCGCCCAGCCCGGGCGGGCGTCCTGGCGCAGCGCCTAGCGCGCGATGGAAGCGCGTGAGCCTGGCGAACGCCTTGGGGCTGGTGCCCAGGGCCTCGCGAAACACGGCGCAGGTGTCGGGCGCTCACGCCGAGGTCTGCGGCGACGGCGTCCACGCTGGCGCTCTGAAGCCTCCTTGCGGCTTCGAGCGCGAAACGCGGATGGACACTGCGTCCCTGCGCGGCGCCGTGGCGCTCGGAGATGGCGACCTCCAGTGCCGCGGCTGCCTCGGCCATGCTGCGCGCGCCGGCGAGCCGATCGAACAGCCGCGCACTGTCGCCCCACAGATCCCCAAGTTCGATGGTGTGCCCGGCGATGGCGGAAGCGGGCGCGCCGAGAACCGCCTCGTGCGTGCCCAGGCGAAGACGCGCCACCACGATCCGCTGGCCGCCGAAAATCAGCTTGCGGTGCACCTGCTGCCGCGCACCGAGCACGTGCGCATCAAGTCCGCTCCGAGCCATCGAGCCGAAACGAACGACGATCTGAGTTTCCAAGCGCGGCACCAGGGGTGCCGCGCATGTCGCGGTCGATCTCGTGCAGGGAGAGCGCGCTGGCGCCTAATGCCGCGAAAGGATAGGCCCTTCTGGGGGCCTCTGTCGTGCGAGGGCCGGGCAGCACTGCACGGAGGTCTGACGTTCGTCCACGCAGAACATCAGCAGTTTCTGCGGCAACTTCTTCCTATTGATGAAAGGACTCGCCGGACCAAGCGCAATGGTTACTGAGCAAGGGAAAACCCGAAAGTTGACACCTCAACGTTGATAGATCAACAATCTGCTTTTCGTGACATCACCGCTCGCCCGATGCCGTCCAAGAAGAAACCAGACTCGCCTCAACGCGCTGCGCATTCCAGCTCTGCCGCGAAGACACCGCAGCGCAGCCCCAATGGTCATGACCCGGTCGTGGAACGACCGGTCCCTGCACTCGCGACAGACTTCATCGGGTGGCTGGTCACCAGTCTTTCGGTACGCCTGAGTCGCAGCGCTTCGAGCTATTACATGCAGCGCTGGGACATTGGCACCACGGAATATCGGCTGCTGCTGGCACTCGGGGTCGAGCACGAATGTAGCGCCGCGTCGGTGGCTGCCGCCGCTGACGTTGACAAGGCTGCAGCCAGCCGCAGCCTTCAGGTTCTGAGCCAGCAAGGCTTGGTGACTCTGGCCCGATACGGCCGCGAGATGAGGATCAGCCTGACGGATACCGGGCGATCCCTTTCCAAGGAGCTTTACGCGGCTTCGTTGGAGCGCGAGACGATTCTCACGCAGGGCATGAGTGCCTCTCAAGTCAAGCGTCTGCGCGCCGACCTGCACCAACTGATTGAGAACCTCCCGCGGATGAGCGACGGCAGCTTCGACGCCGATCCAGCTGATTGATCCCTTTCCACACCTTCACTCCCCCACGCGAATCATGCTCAGCACTGAAAACAACGATCTCTTGACCCGAACCGGCCCCGAAACTCCCATGGGCAAACTGATGCGGTGTTTCTGGACGCCGGCCATGACCGAGGCCGAAGTGCCGGCTGCCGACGAAGCGCCGGTGCGCATGCAGCTTCTAGGGGAAGCGCTCGTGGTGTTCCGTGACACAGAAGGCCGGATCGGCGTGCTTGACCAGCACTGCCCCCATCGCGGTGCCAGCCTGTTCTTCGGACGCAACGAGGAAGGCGGCATTCGCTGTGTGTACCACGGCTGGAAATTCGGCGTAGATGGCCAGTGCCTGGACATGCCCACGGAGGCGTCCGACAGCCCCATGCGATGCAAGGTGCGCGCCCGCGCGTACCCTGCGCGCCTCGCTGGTGGTGTGCTCTGGGTGTACATGGGCGAACGCGACATGATGCCACCCCTGCCCGAATTCGAGTGGCTCGGACTTCCTTCCTCCCACGTGTACGTTTCACGATGGGAACAAGACTGCAACTATGCCCAGGCGATGGAGGGAGAACTCGATAGCGCGCACGTCGGCTTCTTGCATAGCCTCGTGGACAAAACCAACGACGATGACCGCGCGCTCACGGGGCGCTTCTTCAAAAACGACAAGGCACCATTGTGGAAGATCGTGCCGACGCCCTCCGGCTTCATGGCTTGTAACGGCCGCCGCGTCGATGAGAGTCAGCGCTATTGGCGCTTGAACCAATTCCTGCTGCCTTTCTACACGATGATTCCCCCTCATCCTGCCGAAGCTCGACTCGTGCGCATGTGGGTGCCGATGAACGACGAGCGCTGCTGGGTGCTGTGTGTCACTTTCCGCCCAGACAGGCCACTGGAAGAGAAGGAACTCACGGCATGGCGCAACGGTGACTATGCGCACCGCAGAGTCATTCCCGGCACCACGCGTCCGACCGAGCGACTGGACAACGACTACCTGATCGACCGGCAGCAGCAAAAAACCATCTCTTTCACCGGAATCGCAGGCATTCGCGCGCAGGATGCGATGGTCGCGGAATCGGCGGGGCCGATCGTGGACCGCACACGCGAACACCTGGGCACCAGCGATCGTGCGGTCGTCGCGATGCGCCGTGCCCTCATGGATGCGGCACTGGCCTGTGTCGCCGGTCAGCGACCTGTCGGTGCAGACCATCCGTCCCTCTACAGCGTTCGAGCGACGCAGACGGTACTGCCCGAGGGGCTCGACCCCACCGATTCGGATGAGCTCATGGGAACGGCTCGCCCCAAAGATCTGCCCACTGCCGCCTGAGCCCCTCACTGAATCCCCGCAGCCGCGGTTGAAGGGCCTGCGCTTCGGGATTCACTGCGCATCGTTTTCATACAACACCAGGAGACTCGCGATGAAACTTCCCCACGTCCCCCTCGGGACGCGAGCGCTGATGCGTTCCGTCCTGCTTGCCGGCGTCGTCGCGCTCGGGCCAGCTCAAAGCCACGCAGTAGAAACCGACTTTCCCAAGCAGCCGGTCAACATCATCGTACCCTTCGCACCCGGCGGCAGCCTGGATGCGACAGCGCGCGTGCTCGCCGAAAAGCTGCGCGATCTGCTCGGCCAGCCGGTTCTGGTGGTCAACCGTCCCGGTGCGGGCAGCGCTCTGGGAGCCCGCTACGTCGCCCAAGCCAAGCCCGACGGCTACACGCTGCTCATCGCCTCCGGCTCTGCCTTTGGCTTTTTGAATCTGATCGTTCCGAACTTCGAATATCGGCTGAAGGACTACGCCCCCCTGGGAGGCGTAGCCATCTACACGTCGCTTTTTGCGACCAACTCCTCGGTGCAAGCCAGGACGCTGCCTGAGCTCGTGAAGTTGTCCCGCGACAAGCCTGGCGGCATCAGCTTCTGCACCACCGGCGTGAGCGGTCTGAATCATCTGCAACTGGAGATGTTCAAAGGACTGGTCAAGTCGAAGACGGGAGCGGCGCTCAATGTGATCCACGTGCCCTACAACGGCGTGGCGCCCGCACTCACGGCCCTCAAAGCTGGTGAGGTCCAAGCATGCGCCCTGCCCTACAGCACGATCGTGCGCAACTTCGAGGGCAACGGCATTCACAACATCGCGGTGCAGCGCCATGAACGCTTGAAAGCCATGCCACAGGTGGGCACCACCGGAGAACAGGGCTACGCGGAGATGGACGACAACGAACAACTCGTGACCCTGTCGGCCCCGGCGGGCACGCCCGCGCCGGTGATCGCCAAACTCGAAGCCGCGCTCCAAGCCACGATGAAGGATCCCGACGTCGTGAAGAAGCTGGACGACCTTGATGTGCAGCCCACCTTCGTCAGCGCCAGCGAGGCGCGCAAATGGCTGGAGAAAGACGTCGCCAAGTTCAGCAAAGTGATCAAGGCGGCGGGCCTGACTGCGCAGCAGTAACAAAGAAGGCAAGAGAGAGACGACATCCGATGCGCCTGGAAATGCGAGAAATGAGTACCTGCAATCCCTCCCAAGCCGGCGAATTCGTGCGGGTACAGGTCAGCGCAATGCGCCTGGAGTCACCCGATGTGCTCAGCATGGAGCTGCGCGACTTCCATGGCCTCGAACTTCCCCCCGCGCCCCCAGGCTCCCACATCGACGTGAGCCTCCGAGAGGGATTGACACGCCCCTATTCCGTGGTGCGCGGTGACAAGGGAACCTACGTGCTGGCCGTCAAGCGCGAATCATCGAGCCGGGGCGGCTCCGCCCATGTGCACGAACGGCTTCGCGTGGGCGATGTGATCCAGGTCTCGAAGCCGCACAACCATTTCGCCCTGGCCGAGGGCACCGGCCCCTGCGTGCTGATTGCAGGAGGTATCGGCATCACCCCCCTGCTACCAATGGTGCGTGCGCTCGAACGCGCAGGCCGCCCCTGGCGCCTTCACTATGCGGCCAAGGACATCGCGAAGGCGCCCTTCGCGCGCGAGCTACGCCAGCTGGGGGAGCGGGTCATCATGCACTGCAGCCAGACCGCTGGACGGCTCGATCTGGCAAAGCTCGTGGCGAACGCGGAACCAGAAACCCATTTTTATTGCTGCGGTCCCGCAAGCATGCTCGACGATTTCGCCGAGGCGACTCGCGCCGTGGAACCGGCTCGCGTGCATACGGAGCGCTTCGGTCCCGCCGCACTACCCGCAGACTCGTCGAGCTTCGAAGTGCAGTTGGCCAAGAGCGCGCAGCGGATCGTCGTCGGATCTGACATCAGCATCCTCGATGCACTGCTGCAGTCGGGCGTGAACGTAGATTACTCCTGCCGCCAAGGCATCTGCGGTGCCTGCGAGGTTCGCGTTCTTGAAGGCGTCGCGGATCATCGAGACGAAATCCTGACCGATGCCGAGCGATCGAGCAACAAGACGATGATGGTCTGCTGTTCCCGCGCACGCAGCCGGACATTGGTGCTCGACCTCTAGGAAAGGCTGACTTCATCTTGAGCAGATGATCGATATGGCTATCGGTGCTCGACCAATGCGCACGCCTCTCGATGCAGCGCGACCCCATCTTGCTCTCGTCCGAGCCTCGCTGACCACCGCTACAAAGTACGCATGATGTGCGCAGCGTCGTCATCTTTTCGCCTTGCCTCGGCAAATTCTTGCTGTGATTTGGATCTGCTTGGCACAGGGCTCTTCCGAAGATCGAAGATGAGATCCGGCCTGCAAGAGCCACAAGCAGCGCGACTTCTTCATCGGCATTCACTCGCGCAGCCCGGTCCGTCTTCCTCGGTCCAAGGTGCCACTGCCATCCAATGCCCATGGATGCCTGCCGGCTACCACAGCATTGCGTCTTCGCTGCAAATCAGCGGAGACGTCTACTGATCTGGGGCACTCGACATGAAAAAAACGGACGTCTTGATAGCGACGATCGAGATGGCGCGCGCCGGCCTGGGTTTCACTCCCGCAGCGGGGCTGGACTTCATTTGCGACCTGATTGGGCTGGAGGATGCCCAGGACGAGGATCATGACCAGAACGTCGAGCGGCTGCTCCGACTTGCTGCGTGCATATGGAGCTTGAGACATTCCCTTCTTGCACCGGCCTCCGCCTCAGGCGTGCATCCGAAGCACCCAAAATAGCAGGCCGATCTTTCGGCCACCCACGACTTCGAGTTGAACATGCAAGACTCAGGGCATTCAGGCCATGCCCCCACATCGAGGAGGTGGTCGCGGTGATGCACGGCCTTCCGCCGGCGCACCGCATGTCGATCGCCCACCACGTGGACGTCACGCTGCTCGATACTCCCTCGCCTACCCGTTTTCAGGTATGGCCGAGGCGCTATCGCGTCCCTACGATCCGCGCTGTCGGTAATAAAGAGAGGTCAGACATGCCCAAACGCGCAATCCAGCCGACTCCGGCCTTCCGGCAGGCGGTGGAGGACATGCAAGCCAAGGCAGGGCCGAACACGGTGGGCCTGGTCATGCGCTTCAACGAGGACGACAGCACGCTTCGCGACCTTTGGTCGGAGGGTTCCAATGCCCCGAAGCACAAGTACAACCCCCATGCTGCGGATCGGCCCGAGATGTGGCGCTGCGACCTACCGGGAGGAGGATCGCGCCGTGCAAACAAGGTCGGCGACGTCCGCGGCTATCACGCTGAGGAGATATTCATCGCCTGCTGGCCCGCCTTGCTGCGAGGTGCCGACTTGCAGGAAAACCAGTTGCACTGTGTCGAACTCGCACTTTCCAAAAGCCCCTGCTATGGCAACTCGGGGTCTTCGCTGCTGCGCCTCGCCAACGCGCCGAGGTACATGCCAGTCGGCTGCTCCTCGAAGCTCTCCGAGTTCGTTCAGTCGAAGGGCAGACAGATCGAATGGCGTATCGCATTCCTTTCGCTGAACGGCTCGAACGCGACGAGCTACGTCCCTATTGGCGGCTTTAGCGTCGACCGGCTCATGAGCGCCCGGGAGCGACAGATCGCCGATGCGGCCGACCGGCAGGTCCGGTTCCAGTCCGTCGCTGCACCTCAGATGAGAGGTCATGCCCTTCACCTGAACAACCGGGCTGCCGTCTTCGAAATGGTGGCGCCAAGACTGAATGGTCCCGCCAGAGGGACTCTGATGTCCATGGCAAGAGAGGAAAAGCAGGCAGCCAGAGACCTGCTCGCCAGGGTGAATCAACGGTCGATTGCCCTGGCCAATCAGGCCAGAACCCTTTCGGTCGGCGTGGCCCAGCAAGGTATCGCGTTGCTCGAAGGCCTGCCCAATGTCGACGTCAGGCGGTGGATCTGATCCGCGTTGAGCGTCTGGACGTAGAGGCTCAGTCGACCTTTCGCTGCTCCGTCCCCGGCACAGTCGCGATCAGGCTGCGCGTATACGGATGCTGCGGTCGATCCCAGATGTCCCGGCGGCTGCCGGTCTCTACGATGTTCCCTGGTTCATTACCCTCACGCGATCCGCGACCTAGCGCACCACTGAGAGGTCGAGCAAATGAACAGGTACGCGAGCCCGGAGTCCTCCTTCCGCTCCCCCAGCAGATTCAGGATCTGCGCCTGCACCGACACGTCGAGCGCCGACGCGGGCTCGTCGAGCACCGCCAGTGAGGGCATCAGCACCAGCGCGCGAACCAGCCTCCCAGCACAGGCGCTGTACTCCGCATATGTAGCGCTGCGCTTTGGGTGAGGCCACCGATTTCGCTGAAGGTGCGCCTGTGGGACCGGCGCGTCGTCTACGCTCATCGTCGAAGATGTACACGCCCGAGTATCAATCGGCATACTCGCCGGCCGCCTTGATAGGTCCAGCCCAACGATTGATCTCTTCGTGCAGATACTTGCGATGCCCAGCCGGGGTCAGGCGCCAGTCGTCGACCGGGTTCAAGCCGGAGTCCATCTGCTGTTTGCGAAAGGCAGCGCTGTTCGTCACTGTGGTCAGTGCGGCTGACAACTGTTGAATGACCGGCGTCGGCGTGCCGCGAGGAGCGTACAAGCCGTACCAGATGGCGAGGGGGCCTTGGGCAATGCCCAGCTTCTCCATCGATGGGACGGCCTCCAGCGGCGTACCGGTCGCCGGCTCGCGCACCGTGACAGCAATCGGACGCACCTTGCCAGCTTGAATCTGCGGCAGCGCATTGGCTGTCAGGTCGCACATCAGGTCGACCTGGCCACTCATCAAGTCGATCATGGCCGGGCCGGTTCCTTTGTACGGGACAGTGGTCATGCGCAGCTTCAGCGAGGACTGCAGCAGCAGGCCACACAGGTGGGAGGCCGATCCGATTCCGGCATTTGCCAGGGTCACTTGAGGCTGCCGCACCATCCAGCGCAACAGGTCGCCGAAGACGTTGGGAACGTCAGGTCTGCTGATGAGAATCAGCGGCGACTCGGCAACCACGCCCAGCGGCTCGAAGTCGATTGCGGGCGCAAAGTCGAGCTTGCGATACAGCGAAGGGGCCGTGGCCATGTGCACGTGATCGAGCAACAGAGTGTAGCCATCGGGCGCAGCGCGCTTGGCCATGGCCACGCCGATGTTTCCGCCCGCCCCACCCTGGTTTTGCACGATCACGGGTTGACCGAGCAAACTGCTCACCTGGGGCGCAAGCTGGCGGGCGAGCTTGTCCATCGGCCCCCCCGCAGCGTAGGGAACGATGATGTTGATGGGCCTGTCCGGAAAACCAGCGTGGGAATTTCCGAAGAGGACAGCAACCATCAAAACGGCCATTGAGCGTAGAAGCGAAGACATGTCGCGCTCCCTCGTTCACGCACTCGGGATTCCCGTGGCGCCCATGGCCGCTGCGGCGCGTGCGACTGCCTGGCTGCGCAGGGCGTGTCGCTCGCGCGTGGCCTCGAGGCACCGCTTCACGATGTAGTCGGGCGACGTGCGGGGAGTGCCGCCCTCGAATGGCGGCTCCGGGTCGTATTCGATCTGGAGCTGGATCTGCTTTGCGGCGTCTTCGTCCAGCATCATCGCCACCGCCCGAAGGGCCATGTCAATCCCGGACGTCACGCCGCCAGACGTGATGATGTTTCCGTCGATGCAGGTGCGCGCGTCATCGGGAATTGCTCCGAACGAAGCCAGGAACTCTCTCGCTTGCCAATGGCACGCTGCCCGCTTGCCGTGCAGCAGTCCTGCTGCGCCCAGGAGGAGCGAACCGGTGCACACGCCGAGGATGAATTGTGCGTTGGCGGCCTGGCTAGCCGTGAATTCCACCCAGGCCGGGTCCACCAGGGCGTCATCCGTGCCGGGGCCACCCGGCACCACCAGGATGTCGCAAGGGCCGGCGGTCGCGAAGGTGGCTGTCGGGATCATCGACAAGCCCCGATCTGAGCGGATGGGGTCCATGGTCGGCGAGACGAAGTCAATCTTGAAGCCTGGTGCGCGTGCGAGCACCTCGAATGGGCCGGTTAGATCCAGTTGTGTCAACGCCGGAAATAGCAGAAAGTTCACTTGCATGAAGACGCTCCTTAAAACGAGAACTCTAGAAGTCGGGCCCCTTCCAGGTGTGCCAAAAATGGGTGGCGGCGCGCCAATACGCGTGGCGTTTCTGGTCTTTCCGAACTTCCAGCCTCTTGACCTGAGTGGCCCCTGGCAGGCATTCACCACGGCCAACGAAGAGCTGGGATACGTGCGCTACGAGCTCGCCACATTCGGTCCTGAAGCAACGGCGTCCACCCCTGATGGAGGGCTTCGCATACTGGTCGGCCATTCGCTTGCGGAATCGGTGAAGTGGCAGCCCCACACGCTTGTCGTTCCCGGCGGAGAAGGTGTGTATGCAGCGAGCGAGGACCTGGCGCTGCTGGAATGCCTGCGGGCGCAGGACAGCACGACCGAGCGAACCTGCAGCGTCTGTACCGGCGCTTTCCTGCTGGCCGCCACGGGATTGCTGGACAGCCATCGCGTAACCACCCATTGGCGTACCGCAGAGCGGCTGCGCCGCGAGTTTCCTCGACTGGACGTGGCGGACGAACAGATCTTCTGCGAGAGTGGAAAGTTCTGGACCACAGCAGGCGTGACTGCCGGCATCGATCTCGCACTTGTATTGGTAGAGCGCGACTGCGGTGCCCTGATCGCACAGCGCGTCGCGCGCCGCCTTGTTGTCTACCTGCGCCGCACCGGCGACCAGCGACAGTACAGCCAGACGCTGCGGCTGCAGGACCGGGCGGGGGCACCGTTTGCGAAGCTGATCGAAGAGATCGAGGCGCAACTGTCTTTGCGCTGGACCGTAGACGACATGGCGGCGCTGTGCCACATGTCACGGCGCAGCTTTCAACGCAAATTTAAGGAAAGCTTTGGCGTGGGCCCATCCGATGTGCTGAAGATTCTGCGCTGCGAGCGAGAACAGCAGCTATCGAAAGCAGGCCATCTGCCCAAGAAGGAATTGGCCCGGATGATTGGAACCACAACCGGTCGTCCGCGAGTCGATTGAACGGGCCACTCCGTATCTCTGGCTTTCGGTCGGTTGCGAGCTTGACCTGAAAAGTCAGGAAGGCCCGCGGTCGATCGTCTGATGATCACCTCGCGCAGCAAGCCCAGAAAATAGGCCGGGATGACAGACGACGAGGCCGAGGCGGCGTTCCGCATGCCTGCCAACGAGAAGACAGAAGAAGCGCGCTAGCTTAGAAGGTGGATCGATCCGAGTGGTGAAGGCGTCCCCGCGAAGTGCCTGCATCACGCCACCATGCCGCCATCGACATGCAGGTCTGCGCCGCCGACATAGCGGCTGTCTTCGCTTGCGAGGAACAGAGCGGCGGCCGCGATCTCGTCCGGCTGGCCAAGGCGCCCGAACGGAATCCGGTTCGTCAAAGCCCGGCGTACGTCCTCTCCCACCCCATCAAACATCGGCGTGTCGGTAGGTCCCGGGCTGAGCGTGTTCACGCGGATGCCCCGGCCGGCCAGCTCGTGGGTCCAGGTCCGGGCGTACGAACGCACCGCTGCCTTGGAGGCCGAGTAGGTGGCATAGCCGGGGTTGGCGATGCTGCTGGCGATCGAGCCGACCAGCACGATTGATCCGCCATCCGTCATCAATTGCGTTGCGCGCTGGACTGTCAAGACCATCGCACGGACGTTCAGGTCGAAGGCGCGGTCGATGTGCTCCTCGGTTGTGTCTGCAAGGGTCGCGTACTCGGCGATCCCGGACGACGTGACCAGCACGTCGAGCCGACCGGCGCGTTTGGACAGGGTTGCAAAAAGCCGGTCGAGGTCGGCGGTTTGGGTGACGTCTGCCTGGATCCCCTCGGCACCGTTGCCGATCTGGGAGAGCGCTTGGTCGAGCTGCCTCTGCCTGCGGCCGGCAACAAAGACCTTTGCGCCCTCCGTCGCGAAGCGGCGCGCGACGGCCAGGCCGATGCCGCTGCTGCCGCCAATGACGAGGGCAGTCTTTCCAGTAAGTCTTGACATGCGTAGCTTTGCTTAAGTGAATGAACCACGCATGATGCATTTTGTATATCTAGTGTCAATTACGCACTTGATCTATGCTAGATATACGAAAGGAAAGCGTCATGCCTCAAGACGTCGCGACCATGCTCGCCGAAATCAACAGCACAAAGCCGGTGCTCGAACAGATCGCCAGCAAGTGGTCGGTCCTTGTCCTGGCTGTTCTTTGCGAGGAGCCGGCGCGCTTCAATGCGATCAAGCGCCGCCTCGATCCGATCACCCACAAGGCGCTGACAGAAGCTCTGCGCCGACTGGAACGGAACGGCTTGATTAACAGACAGGTCATCGCAAGTTCGCCAATTGCCGTGGTGTATTCGATTACCCCGTTGGGACGCACGCTGCAGCGGCCGTTCGAGAGCCTGATCCGCTGGGCTCAGCAGCACGGCGAGGAGCTGATCGCCGCCCAGTCAGCGCAACGGCGCCAATGAAATCTCGACCTTTGCCGGGGTAACAGGCTGCCAGGAAACAGCTTTACCAGCAGAGGGCTCTCCGGGCTGGCGACAACCACCTCTTGGACGTCAAGGCGCTATTTACCACTAGGGCCAGTGACCGGCGTTTCCACCGAACTCAGTGTTCATCCAGCCACTCGCCAATGTTGTTCCAGAGATCTTCAATGTTGGCCGCCTTGCCCAGCACATGCCCCTCGCCCCAATAGCGAATAAATCGAGCCTTCCTTCCCAAGTGGGAAAGCGCAGAGAACATTTCCTCTCCCTGAGAGATAGGGACATAGTCTTGATCGCCCTGCACGATCATCAGGGGTGCTTTCATCCGATCCGCGGAAAAGATCGGACTGTTTCGGATGTAGCGATCCGCATCCGTCCACGGTGGCCCTCCGAGGCGAAAAACGCGTTCGCACAGATCGGCCAGCCCGAACAATCTGGACTTCGCCGAGTGGTCCACGGTGTTCGGCGACGCGAAGATGACTACCGCCTTGCTCGACCGCCTGACGCATCACTGCCACATCGTGGAGACAGGCAATGAGAGCCATCGCTTCCTGCACAGCAGTGCGACAGCCAGGAAGCGCATCAGGGCCAGGGAACAGGCCCGCAAGGGCAGCAGCAAGAGCGATTCAAACGATCTCACCGACTGACGCCGCTGACCAGGACAGGACGCTGCGGGCTTCGCCCTGCGCGTCCTAACAGTTCGATCGCAGAACCCAAAAGGAGATCAAAGAACAAGCAAGGCCATACACTTATCCACAGCCGACCATCTCTGGGTCGGCTTCCACCCCTGGCTCACGATTCAGGCGGCACGGTGGCTCACTTCTACTTCGGCGCGGACAAGCTAAAGCAAGGCACGACAATTCTCCATGGCCGTGAGTTCTATATTGCCGGGCCCGAGCGTGAGGATGTAAGTACCGCGATCGTGGGCGGGGTTCTGCAGGCAAACGTGGTCGGCAAGCGGGCCTACCTAAGCCTCATCCGACTGTTAAACGTTAGTGCGGCCACGTCCGAGACTCATCAACTCGAGACTGGCGATATCGTCTACGTGTTCGGCAGCTACGTCACTGTCGTTCGAAAATGAACCGGCGATGCTCCGCCAGGCATGTGGCAGCCCTTCCAAGGACTCATATGCTTACGGTGCCACTTCGCTGTGAGACCTTGCCCAACCATGAGAAGCCGGACTCTTACCAAACAGCCGACTGCATGCAGCATGGTTGAAAATGACCTTCGGCTCAGCCCGCTGCTTAGCGGGCGCCGGATCTCGACTGGACCGATGCCGCTGTAGCGCTTGACACCATGCGGGCTGGCTAAGTTACCACCGCCGACCTCAGAGAGCGTCTTACTCGGTGCTCCGGCGCTCAATCGGTACGATGTGCCAAGTCTGCTGATGTTCGGACACCACCTAGCCTCTGTCGGCTGCAGGCGTTGTGACATGATGGCTTGGAGGAGTGGCGGGTGGGCGTCGCCCCCTAACCTAGATCAAGGAGATTTTGATGGGAGAAATCTTTGGATGGTTTGCGGATCGCTACGACTGCGATCACGTGGCAATGAGGAGCGCTGGCCGAGCTTGGCTTAAGGCTGCATGCACTGTGCTTGGGATCAGCATTGCCATCATGCTTTTCTTCGCTCAACTCATCACTCAGCCCGATGGATCGATCTTGCGAGCCGTCTTGGATGGTCTACCTCGCTGGCTCCCAGATGCTGCATTCTTCGGCGTGTGCGGGGGGCTTCTGATGGCAGTCTACGGCTGGATGGTGCGCCACGTCGGCGAGCTACTGCGCAAGCAGATCTAGCGGTGAATCTAGAAGGCACAGGCCTCAGCCGCCAAGAGCTTAGGGGACTTGAGCCTACGCTCGGACTGTTGATTGCCGCCGAAAATTGACCCTCTAACTGCAGTAATTTCCGTCTAAGACTGACCCACGTAAAACCCTACCCTGCTCATTTTTAAAGCAGGGGATCCTAGGAGTGATAGACGTGGCGACTGGGCTGCTGCCGGTCTCATAGACACCGACCTAAGCTTTTTGAGCTTTCTCGAACTCTACCGGACTGACGTAGCCGAGCGTCGAATGACGGCGCGTCGGGTTGTAGAACCGCTCGATGTAGTCGAACACGTCGGCGCGGGCCTGTTCTCTGCACCGGTAAACCTTTCTGGCTGTGCGCTCAGTCTTCAGTGAACTGAAGAAGCTCTCCATGGCCGAGTTGTCCCAGACCTGACCCGCGCGGCTCATGCTGCAGGTGATGCCTTGCTCCTTGAGCAGCTCCTGGAAGTGCTCGCTGGTGTATTGGCTTCCTTGGTCGGAGTGATGCAGCAACGCGACCGGCTTGCCCCGGCGCCACACTGCCATCATCAACGCATCGGCCACGAGCTGCGAGGTCATGCTGTCTTGCATCGACCAGCCGACGATGCGACGCGAGTACAAGTCGAGCACCACAGCGGCATACAGCCAGCCCTCGGCCGTCCAGATGTACGTGAAGTCGGCCACCCACTTCTGGTTGGGCGCATCAGCCTGGAACTGACGGTCCAACACGTTGTCGGCGATAGCGCCGCGCTGACCTCGGTCTTGCGGCAAGCCTCGGCGTCGTGGCCTCGCACGCAGGGCTTGTTCACGCATGAGCCGTTCAACGCGATGCAATCCGCATCTTTGACCCAGTGCCAGCACGTCATGCCACACGCGCCGGGCGCCATAGGTGCGGTCGCTGCCCAGGAAGCTCTGACGCACCTGGCTGCCGAGTACCTCGTCCTCCAGACTCCGTTGGCTTCGGGGCCTGCTGAGCCACGCGTAGAAGCCGCTTCGCGAGACACCGAGCGCCTCGCACATCATTGCCAACGGCCACGTCCCTCGGTGTTTCGCAACGAAGCCGAACTTCACATCGACTCCTTGGCGAAGTAGGCCGCCGCTTTTTTCAACAGGTCACGCTCCATGCGCAGCTTGGCGTTCTCCTTCCTCAAACGCTCCAGCTCAGCCTGTTCGGGCTTCATCACGCCCTGACCAGGGAACGCCTGCTGCGGGTCCGCCGTCGCCTCACGTACCCATTTGCGCAGCACGTTCTCGTGCACATCGAGGTCGCGCGCAGCCTGCGCCACCGACACGCCTCGTTCCTTCACCAGCTTGACTGCCTCAAGCTTGAACTCTCGGCTGAATTGCCTTCTCGTTCCCATGACCCACCTCCAGTTTCATTTCACACCTTAACAAGGTGTCTTTGAAACCGGCAGCAGCCCACCGCTACGCGGATCACATTCAGAGCCTCGGACGAAGCTCCCACAAAGACGTCCGGTCCATCTTCAACCTTCACGTCAAGGGCCCATGGCCCAAAATTGCGAGCCTACCGGCCAACCAAGTGACGGGCGTGCAGATAGCCAACATGATGAGGCGGCTTGCCTTGAACGGCAAAGGCCGCACCGCAAACAAGCTTCGGAGCTACATTCGGGCAGCCTTCCAAGTAGCAAGATCTTGGCGCTCGAGAGCGAGTGTTCCAGAGCATTTCCGGTTCTTCGAGGTCGTTCACAACCCTGCAATGGACACCGAACCGGACGAGGGTCAGAACCGCTCCGCCAAACGCCCCCTCACGGCAGATGAACTGCGCTTGTATTGGCAGTCGATCCGCAACTTGAATTCGTTCAAGGGTGCTGTACTTCGCTTGCATCTCCTCACCGGAGGCCAACGGATCGCCCAACTTGTAAGGCTTCGGACCCAAGATATCGATCGAGCAGCGTTCAAGATTTATGACGGCAAGGGACGACCAGGAAAACCGCCAAGGGCGCACTTTGTGCCGCTGATACCAGATGCTGCCAAGGCACTGAAGGACTGCAAGCCCGCTGGCGGATACGCACTTTCGACCGATGGCGGTGAAACCCACATCGCACCCACAACCTTGAGCGCCTGGGCACAAGAAGTCGCCGAAGAGATCCCGGACTTCAAAGCCAAGCGCATTCGCTCGGGAGTTGAAACCATTCTGGCGAGTGCCCGAGTCAACAGCGATACCCGTGGCCATCTTCAATCACATGGGATTTCCGGCGTACAAGCACGGCACTACGACGGATATGACTACCTTACTGAAAAGCGCGAGGCTTTGGAGACTCTTCTAGCGCTGTTGAATCAGCCGATTGTTGCTCTTGAAATTCATCAAGAGAACTGTATTGAAGAGCATTCGACGGACTGAGCAAGCTTGACCGAGCCATTGAGGCTCGATTCACCATTCCTAGTCTGAAATCGGACGTCTATCGCGTCACCAGCGCCAGCGAGTTTCCAGCATTCTCTATGGCTCGTAAACTCAGAAATGCAATCTTGCATATTCCGACAGCCAACCCTCCATGGAATCAATGCAGCCTCTCTCGCGCGGAAAGTCGCCCGAAGAGTTCACACTGCGAGTGACATGCGCGGCATCCACTCAACTATCACTCGGTGGCATCCAAGATGGAGGCAGCTTTGTGCTTGGCACGCGGAAAGTACTTACGTCGGTTGATGGCAATGGCAGCCTCGTGCTCGTCGTCAACGGCCTTGCAACAAAAGACGAAGGGCGACGGACTTTCGAGGATCTTCGCCGGGTGCTTGCCCACGCGGGCGTGAATGATCGACTCGCCGTTGCGATTCCGGAGCAACTCAACGAAGCGGGGTCCGGAAACTTGGGCTTTTTTCCGGACGACCCGAGGGTCTTGGCACATGGTTGGCCCACTGGTCAGCTCCCGGCTCCGCTTGTCGTCCACAACTTTGGCGCTTGGCTGTATGCAGAACATGAATACGTGATCTTGGTTAGCGCGCATTCCATAACACCGGTCTTCCAGAGAACGCTATCTTCGATTACCGAAGCTCTCGGCTCAGTCGCACAATCTCAAACCGGGGACCCTGCTCTACCTCTAGAGGTTGCACTCGCAGCCACATACTTTGCACATGCCATTTGCTCGACAATGACCGTTTGGCGCCTAATGCTGATGGTGACGTGCCTGGAGATGCTAGCGACGCGAAGCACTGTAAACGCGGCAACTGTCAACCTGATTGAGAAGTGGCAGTCGGAGCTCGACGGTAGCGGCTCATCGACGGAGCACGATGTCGATGTGGAGCATCTCCGAAACTCCCTAAGAAACGCGAAGATGGAGTCGATCTCTTCCGCGGTTAGGAATCTGGTCGTGAGCTACTGTGCGCCTGAGGTTGCAACCAATCCACTGCCGTCTGTTTTTCAGAGTGAGGCGGACTGCAGAGCAAAGATTTCGGCCCTCTACGCCCTTCGGTCGAAATATTCGCATGAAGGCCGAGTGCGTTCCACTGGCGGCCTGAAAAAATTCTCGATGACGGAGCTTGAGAGTATTGCGATAGCGTCTGTGAGGCACATTCTGAATGAGATCATGGCAGTGTCTAAATAATCGCTCGTTGGGCCTCTGGAGCCATGTGCGGCGACCGACGCCACTCAGCTTCGCGCCCAACCCGACATGACAAAGCGATCGAGCTCGCCGCGTTTCGTCGGGTACTTGGACAACCAATCGAGCAGATCATTTCCTTCAATCAATGTCACATTCAAGAGCGATGCCTGTTGACGCGCTGATTGATTGAACCGTCGATTGGTGGCGGCAAAAAGCTGAAACGCTACGCCGGGATAGCGCGCAATATAGGCCGCGGCCCCCGATGCCACATCCTTGACGGCCTCCCAGCCCATCTCCTTGCCATCGATGCCGGAACTCTTGCATTGAATCAACGCACCGCGGTTGCCGTTGATGGCCACGACATCCACACCACCGTCTCCACTCCTTGCAGTCTTGATGGTCCGCAGGTAGCCCTGCTTGCTCCACAGCAGCGCACAGAACGCCTCGAATGCATCGGGACCCAACGCTCCCAGTTCGGACGGCTCGAATGGCTCTTCACTGAATGGAGACCCACCGCCCGGAGCCTGAATATCCGCAAAGTCCGATGGCTTGATGTCACTCGCCCCATTGAGCATGTCGTGGGAAAGCTCGCGCTTGCGTTCAAGCAGCAAATCGAGCTTCTCGTCGAACGTCATGAAATCGCCACCAACCACCACTGGATAGTAGACATGGACATCCTTCCGCTGTCCGATCCGGTAGGCGCGGTCGGTAGCCTGGTCCTCCTTGGCGGGGTTCCAGGTCCGGGTGTAGTGAATGACGTGGTTCGCAGCCTGGATGTTGACGCCGAAACCCACGGCCAGAGGCGAGAGGATGATCACACCGAAGCCAGACTTCTTCTGGTAGGCAGTGATGCGCGCCTGCCGACTGTTTGCAGAGTCAGCCTCCGTCTGCGTGTCCCCATTGATTACGTCGGGCACAAAGCCAAAAATCTCAGAAATCGCGCGCTGAATGACACGCTGCAGATCTCGAAATTCGCAGAAGACGATGACCTTGTCGCCCGAGCCCGATGCCTGAATTTCCTTGAGCCGGCGCAACATCCACTCCATCTTGGGCGAGACCTTTTTGATCGCCTCTACAGATTCATTGGTCGTGGCGATGTGGCCAGGAGCCCGCGGATCGGAGCATAGGCGACGCAGGTACTGCAACAGCCCCAAGGGCGATTTCAAACCGCTCCCCTGGCCCGGGTCACGAGACTTGAACTGCGCGACCGCGTCCGCGTAGAGTGCACGTTGCCGAGCGGACAGTGGCAGCTTGCGACAGCCCTCGTGCAAAAGCTTTCTGGGCAGATCCTTGGCAACTTCGGCCTTGGTGCGACGAAGCTTTTGAGGCTCAATCAACACCCGAAGCTCCTCAATCCGAGCCTCCGCTTCCGCATCGCCTTCCGCTTCAATGGGCCGACGATATGTCCCCCCGAATTCCTTCAGCGAGCCGAGCAGGCCCGGCTGAACGAAGTCGAATAAGCACCACAGGTCGGCCAGCGTGTTCTCAACCGGCGTGCCAGTGCAGGCGATCTTCAGCCTGGCGTTTTGCTTTTTGGCAGCTCGCGTCACCATTGCGTTGGGATTCTTGATTTTCTGGGCCTCATCGCAGACCATAACGGACCACTTCTGCGCAGCCAGAGAAAACTCCAAATCGCGCAGCGTCTCGTAGGTTGTCAAGACGACCTTGGCCGATCCCAGCCAGCCTGGAGCCAGCAGCTTCGGAGAGCCGGACTCGATCAGGCCGTCATCAAGCGCCGACTTTGGTGCCCGTTTTGCCGTGAGGTTGATGCCATAAAGGGTGAGGACATCCATCGTGCCGTCAACAAAAAATTTCTCGATCTCGGCTTTCCAGTTGTCCAGGAGCGAGACGGGTGCAATGACCAGGAACGGGTCAACGCGCGGCTCGGCCTCGATGAGCGAAGCCATGAAGGCCAGCAGCTGGATGGTCTTGCCCAGGCCCATGTCATCGGCCAGCAACGCGCCGCGGCAGGCCGACGGAGAATGGCGCCACATTTTTTGTAGCCAGGCCAGGCCTTCCCGCTGGTGGTCTTTGAGCTCGATTTCAGGGCGCAGGCTGGACGGGATCGCTGGCGGCGCCGTATCGGCCGAGAGCTCACCGCGGCGCTCCTCGTAGTCGAGTCCATCGACATTGGGCTTGACCACCAAGCCTTTGCGCTCAACGGGCTTCTGCCCCGATCTCCCTCTGCCGGGATCGTAGTTGCCGCCCTTGACCTCTTCCTTGATCTTGCCCAAGGTCTCCAGCGCTCCTTTAGCCCAATCCGTCGGCACGGGCTTGGGACAGCCTGGGAAAGAGAAGCTTTCGCGCTTTTCCTGCTCGGCCTTCTCGACCTCCTTACGGAACTTGTCGAGATTCCGCCCATCCAGCGGAATCGCCACCGTCTCCCCCTTCGAGTCGGTGAACCAAAGCCCGAGGTCGACGTTCTCGGGCACCCAACCACCCTCCTCGCTCTTCTTGGCGATGAATGGCGAGTAATAGGGTTTTTCGACACCGAAACCTTCGATGCGCTCGGAATACAGCGACAAATCGTAGATGTCGGAAACCTTGATCTTGCGCGGCTGAGCCAGCTGCTCGAGCGCTGCACGCAGCTTCTGGAGTTGGTCGGGCGTATCACCCAATATCTCAAGGTCGTAGCCCTTCCAGTGGCAACACTGAGCCCCTGCTGCGATTCGGCCCTCCATCTTCGCAATGAAAGAGTCGAGCTCGGGGGCAGATTCAAAGTTGGACTGTTCGGCCGTGAGCTTTCCCTCAAAAACCTCCTCGATGAGCAGAGCCACTTCGAGCGGATAGCCCCATTGGTCCGGAACCACGCGCGCGGAGAACCTCGCGAACACGATCCCAGCATCCTCGCGCGCTCGCTCGAACTGGTCTGGATCGATCATGACGGTCGCAGAGGGCCCCAGCGTCGCAAAAGGATTGCGTAGAAAAGCTTCGGCCCGGGCGCCAGCAACGCGGCGGCCAGGCATGCGCCGAATCTCGGCAAGAACTGCGCGCGCATCCTCCGACAGCAAAACGTGCACAAGGCCGGAGCCATCAGGGATCTCATAGCGCTCAGGCACGCCGTCGAAGCGATCGAAAATCTCCAACCAGCGGCTCGGCGCTCCTTCAAATCCTGGTGCAATCTCCACCATATCCTGCGCGCCTTGCCCACCCTTGCGCATTTGGAGATTGATGCGCTCGGGGGTTAGCACCACCGTTTTTGCGAGGAAGTCGGCCAAGTCTGCATTGGCGGCGATCGCATGACGACGGATGCGTGCCCAGTCACGCTTGTTGTCTCCAGGACTGAACCCTGCTGAGGAGCGGGTTCGACGCTCTGCAACGGCTTGAGCCACTCGCCACGCCGGCTCCGAAAGCAGAGACTGCTTGCCGTCTGCCGAGAGGATCGCACCTTGAATCTCTGTGTCACCGCTTGGCTCGGCACCCGAAGGGCTGCGCCAGCCTTGAATGCCGATGGAAAAGCCCGAGTCGGAGAGCCCGCCCCGGCTGGTCAGGCAGGGCCGCCATCCAAGCTTCGGCGGAAGCTTCAAGAGCCCAAGTGATGCGGCATGACCCTCGACGGCTTCAAGCTGGTAATAGGATTTCCAGTCCAGAAAGGCTCCCCCGGAGCCCTCAACTGCATAGCCTTCCTCCTGCAGTTGCCGCAGCACCAAAATGAGCTCCGCATCTGCGCCATATGCGCCCGGTCGGTCGAGCCAAGACGCATCGGCCGGACTTGGTGTGAAGGCCACGCCATCGCGATTCCAAGACACTTCGACCTTCGAAGCGGAGTCACCGCCGACGTGGTCTCTCCCTCCTTTGGAACCAAATAATCGGACCATCACCTCACTCCTTGATCCAGCCACGGCCGCGCCGCAGCAGCATGCCCATCGCAGAAAGCTGGCGAGTCACGCCAGCCAGTTCGTCCTCTGGCCCAATGCGCAGCGAGCCTCCCTTGACTCTGGTGTCCACCACCGTCACATTGCGTCCCTGCAGCAACGCCTCGAGTTCTGGTACGCATGCCGGCCGCGCCTTTGGCGCAACACCCAATCGCGGCAAGAGTTCATCGTCGAACTTCTGCTCCCAGCTCTTGAGGGCCACAGGCGCATCGCGATGGCTTTGCTTCCACTCTTTGAGTTCGGGCTTGAGTTCGCCAAGCGCTACGTAGTCCTTGGCTTTGCCCGACGTCAAAGCCCTCGAAACAGCCTGAGGCAACGTGTCCCAGCGCAACAGGAAAAACGCGTTGCCCGTTGAGCCAAACTCAATGGCGACGTGCGCGCCGATCTTCATCACGAAAGCGTTGTTGTCCCCCGTGGCCCCTTCGAGGTCGAGCAGTCGCCCCTTGGCACGCTCGCGAAACTCCCGAAACAGCCGATCGTTCCGATATTGCGCCGCCGGGCCCAGTGCGAACCACATGTCGTCCACGAACGGTGCGAAACGAAGCCAATAGACAAGGCGCCGTGTGTCGCCAGAATCCTCGGCCCCAAGCAGCTCGAAGAAGTCCTGGATGAGCTTGCCCTTGAGCCAACCGAAGACCATCTCTCTCGCGCGCTTGTCTGGTTGCTTGGACGCGTTCAGGACATGCGCATCCCAGCTCGGGCGACGCAACCATGGGTTGCCGATGACGCCAACGGCGGCGTCTCGCAGGCCAGGATGCTCCGGCGCTGCGGAGCAGCGGGCATACCGGGACACCAACAGCGCAACGCAGCGAATGCGAAGCCGCTCGCCAACTTTTACGCCGGCCAGCCCCAGGGCAAGACGTAGCAGATCGGGCAACACCGTCTTGAATTTGCCATCGTCAAGCCGCTCCGAAGCCTCCACGCGAGCAAGAACGGCCGCCTCCATCACCCAAGAATCGCGATCGATCGCCAGGCTATCCATTGCTTCTTCGAGAGAAGACGCATCGCCACGCATCAAGTCGGGAAGGAATTTGTCACAAGGGCGTCCGGTCAAGAGTTCGGCATGCCGATCCAAGGCCTCGAACCAGGGCGGGACGTGATGCAATGCCGCGGCCAAGAGCTTTCGCTGGCGCTGCAGCCAAGTTCGCAGCGTCGTCCACCCCGCCACTGCCTTTGAATCCCGCTCGGAAGAACCCAACGGGAAAGAGAAGTAGGCAGAGAGCAAGGCCTGGAAGCAGCGGAGCTTGCGATGGAGTGCCTCTTGCTCCTCCACCTGAGACGCCACCTTCTCGCGAAGCCTGTCCTCCGCGAGAAGGCACCAGCCGTCGGCATCCATGGCGAAAACGCCCAGGCAGACGTATTTGAGCTCGCGGAAGTTCTTGGCGTAGCCGAGCCGCCGAAACTCCTCGATCGACGCCCACAGTGTTCGGCTGTCTACCTTGATAGCCGCGCCGCCATGGTCATGAATCACCCGCTCCTTCGCCAGCTCCATCGACCGTACATCCGACCACAGATCGGGGTTCTTGGCTGCCCGCGCGAACGATTGGGACAAGCCCGTGCGGAGCAATGCGAGGGCGTTGTTCATCTCAGGTCGTTCGGACAGGACTTTCCGGGATCCAGAGGAACATCGGACGCTGACGCCTCCTGTCCTAGCGCTGGGGCAACTTCCATGGGCGCCTTCGGCTTTGAGCCATAGTCCCAAAACTCCAGTTTGATCTCCACCCGCCGCATCCGAGCTGGACCGTCGTTCGCCGCCGTGTTGAAGGACGATCCCCCCACCAAGAAGAGTGTCTGGATCTGCTTGCGGTCAGACTCCGTCAAGGCGTCTGGTGCCTGCGTATTGAGCAGCGCACACAGGACTCGCTGCGACCGAAGGTAACTGAGGTTCAGGTTGTAGAGGTAGTTGCCGGTGCGACTCGCGAAGCCTTCAACCACGACGCGCTTGAGCCAGGCTTCGCAGCTGCGGGCACGTGCAACTTTAAGCACCTCCGGGACGAAGCTTCGAATGAAGCGCTCATCTGCAGGCTTTTCGAAAGAGTGTCGCTGATCGGCAAACAGAACCACCGTACCGAAGTCGATCGAGTTGTCTCGCACGGTCACGCCTTTGAACTCGGGGCGGTCAGTGACATCCTTGACCTCCGCCAGACATTGCTCAATCACCTTCTTGCGCAGTTCGACCGTATCGTCGATGACCTTCTGCTTCTGAGTAATAGCAATCAAAGCAACCGCCATGGAGACCAGAAGCAACACCATAAGAGCCGTCATCAGGTCGGAGAAGGAGATCCAGAAGGGCTTCTCGCCCTCATCTCGGCCTGAACGCCGTCTGGATGTCTTCGGGCCAAACAAGATCTATCTCCCGCGGCCGGAAGCAGGAATGTCGTCGACCACATCGCCCAAGTTCTTGATCGCGCCGGACAAGAGGTTGACAGCGCTGGAGAGCTCCGACTGGAACTTGCGATTACCCTCTCCCAGGGTCTTGTCGATATTGTCCCGAAACGACTCGTGCGCGCCCACAAGGACTTGGGTGACGCCTTTGAGGTAGTCCTCAGATTGCTGCTGAGCAGCAACAAGTTCACGGGTTGCAGCCTGGATCTTGCTGATGAGTTCCGAGGTCATTGCGGCATCCTTCTTGGCCGAATCAAAGGTTTGCCGCAGCTCCGTGAGCATGCTGGCGAAGGTGTCGCGGGTGCGGCCGTAATCAGCCAGGATGCCCTTGGCGCTGTCGGTCGCCATCGTGAGTTGCGCGGAAGCGGTCTTGATCGACTCGGTAGCAGAGGTCGCAGAGCGCATCGTCTCGGCCACGCCTGCCCCGGCTTTCGCGAAATCGGTGGAAGCGGCATAGAGAGTTTCAGCTCCCGAATTGAGGCCCGCCATCGCCCGATCGGTCGCACCGGCCAAGGATGCCACCGAGGTCTGCAGCGACTTGTTGGTCTCCATGGACTGGGCTAGCAACTGCTCGACCTGGCCGGAGAGCGAGTGGATCGCTTTACCAGTAGACGCCTCGAAGCGCTGGACGCGTTGGCCTTGCGACTCCGCAGCCTCTTCGGCCTGCTTGCGCAATGTCTCGACCACACCTGCCACCTGGGTGCTGACATCGGTGAGCGCATCACGAAGCTTCTCACCCGTCTCCGATTGCGACTGCGCGACCAGCGCGCGGATCTGCTCGACGAATTCCCCCATCCGAGCGTTCATTGCCGATTGACGAGCATCCATGGCGTCGAGCGCCTTTGTGAGCTTCTCACCCATAGAGTCGACCGTATTGGTACCGGCGGCATCCATGTTTGCGGCGAGCTGTCCGAACTGGACGGCGGCTGCCTGCATAGAATCGCTGGCCTTCTGCATCAGGTCATTCAGACCACGCATCTGGCCGCCAAACATCTCCTGCATCTGTGCAGAAAAGCTTGCCAAGACATCGGTCAGCAACTTGTTGACCGCTTCCCCTTGGCTTCCGCTGACCTTCTGCACTGCTTCGGCCATCGCAGCCATCGGTCCGGACATGGATTCCGATATGACTTTTGCCACGTCGACCGACAATTGACTGGTGTGCTGGGCTTGGGCCGTGATCTGCCGCTCGGCCAGCGTTGTGAGGATTTCCTTGAGATCAACGACAAGCGAATCGCGCAGCTGCTGCGCCTGGGTCGCGGCATCCTGCGATGATCTGGCGAGCTGCTGCAGATACTCTTCACCAGCTCCGCCTTTGAACAAGCCATCGATTAGTTCTCGGATTTCCTCGACCTGGCCATAGTGAGCAGTTACCAAGGTCTTCTCAATCCAGGTAATGAGCATCGCTAGGCCGATGGCGGCAGCGGACACATAGAAGGCATGCCCCACTGATCGAACCAGCTCCTGGAGCTGCACTTGAGCTGCCGCAGGGTCGACGCTCACGTCGAATCGCACCAACCCTTTGATCAGACCGGCAAAGGTCCCGATGATCCCTAGGCCGGTGAAGACGCCGGGCAGATGCTTGAAAAAGTCTGCCTTCAGTCGGCTATCGACCATGGCTTGGTCGGTGAAAAAGGTCTCGGCCAGGGCGGTGGAACGCCAGCATTTGATACGCCGCTGTCCCGATTCGTCTTCCTCTCCAAGCTGCTTGTGGAGTGTCTTGGCGTATTCGGCCCACAAATTGGCCAACGCCTTGGACTTCATCGCCGTACTCTCCATCGCGGAGAGCTCCACGAGCTCTCCCTGCTTCTTGCTGCGGATGGAGCGCAGGGAAACAATGGCATCGCGCAGTTCGCGTCGCAACTTGAGCGATCGGACGCAAAAGCGAACGATAAAGTCGATCGTCAGCCCGACCAACGCCAGCACCACCAAGCCAATGGGCCAATACTCTGACGCGACCTCACCCAGACTCATGTCGAGCATCTCCTCTGCTCCTCCAATTCATTCCTTGAACAACTTAATCCGCAGCTTCTACGCACTGCTTGCCGACTCCCAACGTCAAATGACCTCTTTCCGTGCCCTCCAGTGCCTGCATGCTGCGCTGATTGAGTGGGCATGTCATCGCAGGCCGCCGCCTCCCTACTGAACAGGGACCATGTGCACAAGCACCGCCCAAGGAACCCGCTGATTCGAGCGACGCGTCTGCAGTCCCTGCCGGGATTAGCATGCAGAGCGACGCGCGAGCTTTGCGGAACTGCCTGGAACTTTCGCAAATCGCCGACAACACAAATACGCGACTCCAGGACCATCACCGGACTCGCTCAATCTGCGATACGTCAACTGATCCAGCCAAGGGCTCCTCTTCCGGCTACATCGCTCACGACAAAAAACGCGATCTATTCAAACGAGACTAGCATGTTTTTCAAAATGATAATCTGGAATCAAGGGGTAACGGCACACCCATCTGCCCCAGACATCGCCAACGAAAGGGACGGGTACGTGCCCGCATCGAGCTGCTCGCTACAAGACGTCTATGCCGTCGACGCGCGACTACGCAAACTTCTGTGAGATGCCTCTTCCTCCATCTCCTCAGATGGCGTGCTGTTGTGCGCAATTTGATGGAACCCATGGAGCGGGCAAGTCCATCTAACCTTCCAGGCAGGCACCTTGCACCGCGGTGCTTCAAGGGTTGAGCGATATCTGACGAGCTGCGTAGTGCAACGAGGGGGCGGGACGCGTGATGGGGGAAGGCGGCAGAGTGGTGCCGCCGCAAGCTTCATTGCAGAGATTACAGAGCTTCTGCGTGCGGCACGGCATCTGTTGCGCGATATTTTGCAGAGCAGCATGCGGAATCGAAATGGATCTTTTCATTCAGTCATTACGAAGGGCACCCGGACTTTGTCATGACTAGCGGTGTGACCCGGCTCGCGAAACCGAAGCTAAGGGCAGCGCGATGTCAAATGGAATCAATGGAAGTACTCGGTCAGTCGCTACCGACTAACCCGCTGGCAGTCGAAACCGAAGTGCAGTCACTCGCGCAAGTCCGTCGAGCCGTGCAATGACAAATAGAATTTGCCAGCCCATTTCGGCAAAATGCAGTCGAGGCGGCGAATGCCAGAGACCGCTCAGCTCAAACTTTTCGAGAAAACTTAATGATTGAAGAACCGCAGAAGCATCCTGAACAAGAGCAAACAAAAGACGCAGACGATCAATGCAAGCCAGAAGCCCCTCTCTGGCGCCTCCACACAATCGTTCGATTAGAGGACGAAGCCACTGAATGCGGGGCTGACCTTCCAAAAATTTTTGCGGCTGCAAGCAACGGAGAACTTGAGATTCTCTTCAAACGACCAGATCTCAGCCCGCGGCTGATCTTGCGCCCGCAGAAGAGGAATGAGCTTGTTTCCGGGATTCCCATGACCGTCCGAACTCCCGACTATCTCGTACTTCGAACTGAAGATTGCATGCAGTTGCATGAGCGGCGGTCGGCATTGATTGAATACTCGGTCGCTGGCTACCGCGCTGGGAGTCATCAAACGAATTTGACCAAACTTCTGGCCAGCGAAGCTGACAAGGATCCTCTTTACTACGTTGAAGTCGAGGGCAAAAAGCACACCTCACCAGATAGCAAATACGGGTTCTGGGGTAGGTGGGAACTTTGGTCAGACTCGTTTCCGGTTCAATATCCAGTACGGCCTGAGGACGTGTTTGTTCGAAAAGAGGAGTTCAAACGCTGGCGTCTCGAGGTGCACTACCCCAAGAGGAAGAAAGTGCCGAAGTTCGAAGGCAACACTAACCTTCCCTCACCCGAGCACTCGATGCTACCCATCGAAAAGCGACCCGAAGAGTACCGTTCGGGCCAGTTGCGTTGGGCCTGTGACGCAGCTCACCACTGGTGGGCCGCCGACACGGTGGTGTTCGATAACCCCAAGACCTGGCCGTTAGACGAAGAGATCATGACATGGCTGATGGACAACGCCCCCGCCTATTTTCCCAAGAAAACTCCAGCTCTCCACGCTGTAAGCCTGATGAGGCCGGAGTTCGCCCGCCGGTCGCCATCTTCGGACTAGACGCAGTTTTCTCAGACCGGCTTCAGGTCTGGCGTTGAACGGAATTCTGCCTAACGCCATCTCAGCCATCCGTCAAGGAAGTGGAGATTCGCGTGCACACAATCTCGTGCAAGTAGTTGTTTTTTAGGCGAAGACAGATGATTCCGAGCTCGAAAGGAGTTCTCTGTCTATGTCTTTGCCACCAGGCCCACCCGGCCCCGGCGCTATCGATGCCGCACCACCCTCCGCGCGCCGTCGTCATCTCGGCCGGGATTCCCCCCTAACGGCCCGCTCGCGCGTCAGTGCGGCCTACTCTCAGCCGCAGGCCGATGCCGCCCTGACTGCGTATCCGTCCAGCGATGGCGGTGCAACGAATGACGCAGCCCTCACCGGGCGGGCGGCCGCCAACTTCGCGCATCCGATGTACCTCATACCGCAGGGCGACTCGAAGCCGCCGCTGCGCGTCATGCGCATGCCCGAACTCGAAAGACGCACCGGCCTCAAGAGCACTGCGGTATACGCTCGCCTTTCCAAGACGAGCAAGTATTCGGACGAAACGTTTCCCCGCCCCGTCCCGCTCGCTCCCAAAGGCCGCAATTCCTGTTACCGCAAGTCAGCGGTAGGGTTCGTGGAATCGGAAGTTGAAGCGTGGCTCGCAGCTCGCCTGCAAGACCGCGACTCTGAATAGAGCAGCGTCACCGCTCTTCCGCAGCGACGCGCACCACCAATAACCATTGAAACCGCTGCCTCCTTTTCCTGCATCCTCAAAGATGCAGGAAAAGGCCGGCCGGCACAGCATTAAAAAGCAATTTCCCTGATCATGAACATTCCCGCCCATCAGCCGCTCTCTCCCGCAGCTCCCTACCTCGGCCACATCACCGAGTGCTGGGACAATCTCGCCCCCGAAGCCCCGTTCCAAGACTTCTTTGCACATGTGCGCAGCCGCCGCCCCTTGCCGCGCGCCTATGAGGATGCGACCAAGATGACGCCTCTCAAAGTCTGCTGTCCCAATCCCAGCACGGGCCAGATGGAAGACTATCGCCCGACCTACACCCTGGCGAAAACGCCGGCGGGCTGGAAACGGCAGCAAAAAGCCGGCAAGCTGGAGCAGCTCGCGCTGCTTGAATTTGCACTGGCCTACTACTTCGCAGCCAAATCCATGGTTCCGAAGCCCACGAAGGAACTTCTCGCTTCCGCCTTCCACTACTGCGAGCTCTTTAACGAAAAGCACTTGCGCGTGGAGGAGATCGTGAAGAAGCACTTGCACAACTGCGCGAAGGGAGGCGAGACGCGGCAACGCCGTCTGAATCCGGTGCGGGAATATGCCCAACACCTGTACCGGACGATGTCTCCGCCTGAAGGCTGGAAGAACACGGCCATGGCGATCCGGGCGATCACGCCAACGTTGAAGGCCTACGTGAAAAAGCATCGCCTGCCAGTCTTTGCAGGCGATGACGACGGGATCCCACGCATCATCCGCGGATGGCTGCCAAAGGCAAACACGCAAAAGCGCGCCCCTATCCAGCGTCGGAATCCCGAGCCTCCCTCGCACCCCTAGACGGGAACAGGCAACTCGTTCCTGCGCTGCGAAATTCACCCTTCAGGGTCTACCTGAAGGGCTTTTTTTGTCATTCAATCGCGCTCAAGAACGACACGACCAATCCCGCCACCGCCACCTAAAGTCAGCGCACAATCTAACGATGCCTTCCTCGGTCTACTCCCCGCTCTTCGAAACGCTCTCGGCCAGCGGGTACGCGAACATCTGCAAGCTGCAGGGATTGGTTTGTGCAGTGAAGCGGTTCAACTTCACGACCGCCATCGTGGTCGGTTTGGACGATGTGGGCTACCAGCGTCGCTACTGCTACGAGCACGGAGAGGATGCCGTGGCGGCTCTCTCAGCATGGGACGGCCAGGAGCATCCGTCCGGGCCTTGGATCAAATGCAAGGGTGCCGGCATTGATTTTCTGAATCCGGCTTTTTGCTGAAGCATGATCGCCCACTGCTTCGAACATCTTTCCATCCTGAAACCATCGGGACCAAGCTTCGCACCTTGCGAAGACCGATCATCCTCGCATCCGGCCAACCAAGTTCAGCGGCTGCGGAGCATGTCGAAGAACTCGACATTGGTCTTCGTCGCCTTCATGTTCTTGAGCATCAGCTCCATCGACTCGATCTCGTCCATGTTGTACATGAGCTGGCGCAGGATGCGGGTCTTCTGGAGGATCTCGGGCGCCAGCAGCAGTTCTTCGCGGCGCGTACCGCTGCGGTTGAGCTGGATCGAAGGGAACACGCGCTTCTCGTAGAGGCGGCGGTCGAGGTGGATTTCGGAGTTGCCGGTGCCCTTGAACTCTTCGAAGATCACTTCGTCCATGCGGCTGCCGGTGTCGATCAGTGCGGTGCCGATGATGGTCAGCGAGCCGCCTTCCTCCACGTTGCGCGCCGCGCCCAGGAAGCGCTTGGGACGCTGCAGCGCATTGGCGTCGACGCCGCCGGTCAGCACCTTGCCCGACGAGGGCACGACGTTGTTGTAGGCGCGGGCGAGGCGGGTGATGGAGTCGAGCAGGATCACCACGTCCTTCTTGAGCTCGACGAGGCGCTTGGCGCGCTCGATGACCATCTCGGCCACGTGCACGTGGCGCGCGGCGGGCTCGTCGAAGGTCGAGGCAATGACCTCGCCCTTCACCGTGCGCTGCATTTCGGTCACTTCCTCGGGGCGCTCGTCGACCAGCAGCACCATCATGTGCACGTCGGGATAGTTGGCGCTGATGGCGTGGGCGATGTGCTGCATCATCACCGTCTTGCCGCTCTTGGGCGGCGCCACGAGCAGGGCGCGCTGGCCTTTGCCGATGGGGGCGATGATGTCAATGATCCGGCCCGTAAAGTTCTCGTCGAGCATCGAGTCGCCTTCCAAGAACATCCGATCACGCGGAAAGATCGGGGTCAAGCCCTCGAACCGGACCTGCTCCACGGCTTCCGATGCGGGCGTACCGTTGATTCGTTCGATGAGGGGCATGGCAACGCAATGCTGGCCTTCGTTCGGCAATTTCACGACGCCCTCGATGAAGTCGCCCGTGTGCAAGCGATAGTGACGGATCTGCAACGGAGAGATGTAGATATCGTCGGCCTTTGCCACGAAGCTCGCACTGATGCTGCGAAGGAAGCCAAAGCCGTCGGGGAGCACCTCCAGCACGCCCTGCCCTGCCACGCGCTCACTCCACGCGGGCCGCTCGGCGACGACCTCTTGCGCCGGCCTCGGCTCGCGCAGGACTGTGCGGCGGCCGCTATCGGACCGGCCGGCCCGCCCGCGCGGCGCGACATGTTTTTCTCTGTGATGATTTTGATGCATTTGAAGATTCAATCGTTGGATCGCGCAAGCTCAAGGACGGGAAACGTAGCGTGCGGAACTTCACTTGCGCGTGGAGAGATGAGCCGGTTCGCAACGCGTCTAAGCCGTTTCACAACATGAAGGCTGCGCATTTTTTTGCGCAACCTTCCTTGCCAGTCGGCCGCCCTTCCCTGCCTCGAAACGCTTCCCTGCTGGCGCATCACCGAGCAGGGGTAGCAGCAGCGTTACGCTGCGAGGCCACCCAGGTCATCCTGGCCGTTCAAGCCTTCCAGGCAGTCCGAACTATCCGGGCTTTCCAACTCTGACTTCGTCGGCTTGCGCGGACGGCCGCCAGCCACTGCCTTGGCCCGCTTCTCTGCCTCCGATGGCATCTGCCCGCGGAAGAACGTTTTGCGAGTGCCCTCGAACTTGAGCCAGAAGTCCGTCTTCGTGAGGTAGGGCAGCACGTTCGAGTACAGCGTGTCGCGTTTGAGCTTGTCGTTGTGAGAAATCATGCCGATGCCGTTGTGTGCGTACTTCAAGACATTGCAGTTGAAGTAGCGGCCGCGGCCCTCAGTGATCTCGTTCACCCACATCTCACCCAGAGTGCGGGCGATGGCGACGCCATCCGAAACCTTGTGGCCGTCGAAGTACAGCAGCAGGTGGAAGTGGTAACCGGTGAGCATCCCGTACTCAAAGTTGCCCATCCAGCCCGCCAAAGGAAAGTTATCCCGGATATGGCGAATCAGACGATCGAGCTCAGCACGCGCTTGATCGGCGCTCACCGTCGTCGTGATGCCACGGCGTTCGGGATCTTCTGCACCATTGGCAACGTCCAGTCGCACAGCCAGGATTCGAGAGGTGCGGTAGTTGAAGAGCGCCTCGGAATACTTGATCGCGGAGGCTTGGTTCTTCTGACACTGGCGACGGCGTGCATCCAGGTCAGCCAGGAAGTCCTTGGCGCGGCCACGTTGGCGCAGATCTGCTGTGAATTGCGCGAGCAGCAGCACGATCTGCTGCGCCTCCAGGCCCTCGACGTGCTCGAACATGCGACACGCTTCAATGACGGCAGGCTGAGAGCGCACGGCCTGCCGGAGCAGTTCGATGTAAGGGTTCAAGGCGTTGCAGGGGAAGTACTCCTCGAACTCAGGCAAGCGCCGGGTGATCGTCTCCACCAACCGCTTCCCCATGAAGGTCGCATAGATGGTGGGTTCCTCCGAATCGCGGTGGTTGAGACTGTACAGCGGCTCGTCCGTTTTCAGGATCGTGCGGATGTACTTGGCGATACGGCGAAGATCACGGGACACGCGCAGTTCATGCGTGCGAAGCAAGATGTTGGGACGGCTACCGATCAGGTAGCGCGGAGACGGCTCCTGAGCCATCAGGCCGTCGAGATGTTCTTCGGAAAGCAAGTTGGGCCCCTTATTTGATGATGGGAGAAGAGGATGGTTAGTTGGTTCTGCGGTGGGCCACTGAGGGCAGGAATGTTCAGCCGATAGTTCTTCCTGGTTGATGCGATTGGTCGACGATGATTGCGTTAGCGGGGGCATTGCATGCCGCACTATCAGCGTTGTGCGAATTGGTCTGTTCTATGGTTAGCTCGATAACATACCTTCCTAAACGTTGAATCGACTCATTGCCCAAGGTTCGGCGATGAGCCGTCGAAAAATAGCGAGACTTCTTACCGTATGTGTTGACGCCTCCTCGTCGAGATAGGACCGCCCTGTAGGTATGGAGTGCATTGATGGTAGGGAGTGCGTATCGCCGCTCCAAGTACTTCAACTTTCCTCCAATGAGTGGCGCACAGCACACCGCAAAAACACGCGACGGACTGAAGCTCCCTGTCCGGTCTCCACCAACACGATCTAGGCCATCGGCCCGCGAGGACTCACGCCTGCGCCCGAAGCTGATGCTCCATTAGGATTTCATGGAGATAATGGGACCGAGTTGTGAATCCCGGAGATGTTGATCAAGCGATCGCATCGATCAATCATTGCCTCAATGCGCACCAGCGTGCGTCGAGATAGTTCCCGGTGCTATTGGGACAGCGGTTCGAGGCGAATTTTTTCCATTGGGCGATGGCTCGAAATGGAAAGCTCTGTTTGAGCGGAGCGCGTGGAGAGCAGAAGCTGTTTCGCGATCCGTTGAACTTCATTCCAATGAGGGTTCGCCGAGTTGAAAGGACGGCGACTCTTATGTACTCTCCGAAATACAGCGCACCGAATGCCTGCTACTCGCCTCCGAGTGTTCCCAATCCCGCAGGTTATCCCATCAATGAGCTTGGCGCGCTTCTGGCATCAGCCGTCACCCGCCACCAGATCAACACAGGCGTGGCTGTCGAGATGATCGCCAGTTATGCACGCTCGATCGCTCATCTCTGCGTCCAAGACCTCTTCGATATCCAGCGCCCGCGCTGCGCCCCTTCACCGATCTCTACCTACGACCTGGTCAAAGCCGACTCCAGTGAAGGCAAGGACACCGCCTCCCGTCCGTTTGTCGGCTTCGTGCGCCGCCATGAGGACGAAATCAAGGAGTTCAACTCGGTCACCCGCCTCGAGCGTCTGGCGGACACTGCAGCATGGAAGGCTGAGATGCGGTCGCTCAACAAGCGTTTCGACCAGAGTGCTGGCGAAGGCGAATGCCTCGAAGGTCTCAAGGCCGAATACAAGGAACTGATGAATCGCCGTCCCGTCCAGGCCTCGGATCCGAAGGTGATCGTCGACAACGTCACACCCGGTGCGCTGGAAGAGATGATCGGCGCGGGGTCCAAATCGCTCTTCGTCAGCACGACTGAGGCAGGTGGCTTGATCGGCGGCGCCCTAGGTCGAGCGACCGATCTTCTCAATAAGGCGTGGGATGCAACGCCGATTCCCAGGGATCGCGTCGGCAAGGAACGGACCTTTGCCACCGACTATCGTGTCGCGGCTCACATGGCCCTGCAGGGACCGGTCTTCCAAAGCATCTTCGCGCGCAGTGGCCACCTCGCTCACGCCAGCGGACTCACTGCCCGCATGATCCTCACGGTCCCGCACTCGACTCTCGGCAACCGTTTTCTGCGCTCGGATCAGACGGCGATCTTTGATGAGATCGATGCACTAGGCGACCGTGTTAGCGTACTTCTGAAAGAAGGCGTAGCCCGGCGAGCACGCGGCGAGCCCCGCCGGATCATTGGCTTCTCCGAGCAAGCCGCCCGGCACTTCGACTGCATCTACAACCATATCCAAGCCAATCTCGGCCGTGGTCAGATCCTCCACGATATCGCGGCTCATGCCGGCAAATCGGCGGAGCAGATCGCTCGGATCGCGGGCATGCTTCACGGACTCGAGGGCCGCGAAGGTGCGCTGCATGTGGATGTGCTGGAACGTGCTCGGCTGATCGGCTATTGGCACCTGGACCAGTCCCTCGCCCTTTTCGGGGCAGGCCAACCGGGCGACCAGCGCCTGATCGACGCACAGGTTGCGTGGCAGGCCTTGCTGACGATCGCCTCGCGCGGTTTGGGCTATATCGCCCGCAGCGAGGTCAGGAAGTGGTGTGCCAAACCGTTGACGAACGCTCGGTTTGATCAGGCGATGCAGTTGCTGATTGATCAGGGTCAGGTGCTGCTGCAAAAGCGCGGGCGCACGCTTCTGGTGGCCGCCCACGTCTGGCGGTGATCGGACTGCTATGACCTACCAACGCGCACCGCCGAAGTCAAACAAGATCGACCGGATTGCACGCGTCAACGTAGTCTTCCCGCAGGGAACTTCAGATCGAAATCTTCCGTTACGTTTTGACACATGCACTGGAGTTCGCCAAAAAAATCTTCGTAGGAAGTCGGCGCGACTGCGTAAGCGAACCGCTACTTCCTAGTCTGTGAGGTGCCGACCCGCACAGCGCGACTCCGTCGAGCGAAAGCCGCACACATTCCGACATGTGTTGGTGCGTCTCCGCGCGAGCGATGGCCTGGGGGCTCTCGCCTGACCGCGGTGCAAAGCGATCGCATCGCGCAGACAACAAAAAGGCGGCGGTGACGCAAGAAGATGCGGCGACGCAAGCTCAGGCAGCGCAGGCGCGGGGAGCCAACGCGCGCACAGATCAATCGCGTGCTGCATTCATGACCGCATATGCGAGTCGTCGGGGGTCGGTGAAGAGTAGTTCGTGGCTGCCGTCGCACTCGACCAGTCGGAACAAGCCGAGTCTTTCAGAGAGGCGGGGATGCCACGGCAGGCTGTGAGGCATCGCGGTGTCCTGTCGGCAATTGACATACGACTTGGCAACCGGAAGTTCGGCCATGCTCTGGGAAAGGACTACCTTGTCCGTGAAGGTTTTAATGGGCTGGGGATTGAGCTTCTCGTAGCTCGAAGTCGCGAGGGCCAGGTCGGCGTCGTTGATGAAGTTTTCCCGCCAGACTTCAAATGGCAGCTTGATGGCGCCGGCATTGTGTCGCGCAACCTCCTCGAACAGAGCCGTCGCTACCGGGGGCGCCAGATCCGTCAATGACTCGCCATTCAGGGGAACGAATGCGTTCACGTAGATCAGCCTGCGCACGCGCCCCAGCACACGCGCTGCGGCCCCCGAGATCACCATTCCGCCGTAGCTGTGGGCGACCAGTCGGATGTCGCTCATGTCGTGGGATTCGATGTAGGCGACCAACGACGCGATCGCGTCTTCCAGCCCGATGTTGGACCGGTCATCGTCAGGCCGATTACCCGCCAGGGTGGGACAGTGAACACTATGTCCCGCTTCGCGAAGCACGTTGGCCAACGGTTCAAGCTCAGCGCCCGTGTGCCACGCGCCGTGGACGATCACAAATGTGTTTGACATCGCAGTTCGATCGAGTAGTTTTAATTCGTTGATGAACCCGGCGATGACGGCCATCTCCCGCGGCGCACCGCGGCGTCTCGCGCGGCGCGTGCTGGAGCGGTGGTGGGTTCGCGCCTTGGTGGGGATTGCTGGAGATCGCTCAGGCGCCTGCGGGCTGCTTGCGAAAGCTGATGCCCAGGCGGTTGAAGGCACTCATGAGCGCCACGGCGACCGTGATGTCGGACAGTTCCTTTTCGCTGAAAACCTGCAGTGCGGCCTCGTAGGCTTCGTCGGGCACTGCATTCGGCTGGATGTTCGTCACCGTCTCAGTCCACGCCAACGCTGCGCGCTCTCGTGTGCTGAAGACTGCACCGCTTTCGCGCCACGCAGGCGCAAGCAGCAGCTTTTCCGGTTTCACGCCCAGCTTGATCAGGTCACGCGAATGCATGTCGATGCAGTACGCGCAGCCATTGATCTGCGACACGCGCAGATACACCAGATCCACCAGCTCGGCGCCCAGGCCACAGCTGGCGAGATACGTATGCGCTGCGCCAAACGCCTTCACGGCATCTGTGGACTCCTTGTAGTAGTCGAGTCGCTTGGACATTTTGGGATCCTTTTTTTCCTGAAATTAGTAGCTTCAATCGAGCCAATGGGGACGATGATGCGCGGACGAAAGACCCAAAAAAAGACCTGACACCGATCTTTTTAGCTGTACCAGAGGTGTGTTGGCGCCCCGTCGATCTGCCGCTCCGAAAAGGCGCGCGCGTCGGCCGGACCAGGGGCTGCGCGAGGCCGTCGCGCCTCAGCGATTGCACCCCGCAAACGCTCGGGCAGGGCGTCAGCAGGCGCAGGGGCCGTCCGTCATGCGCTAGTCATCGATCAAGCCTCGGGGTGTGCAGTGCGAGTTCTGCGTCCATATCGGCAAGACGGCGCACGTAGAAATCGATAAACGCTCGCATGCGCGCGGGAAGATGCTGGCGACTTGGATAGCACACGTAGTGCGCGCGCCCGTGCGGGGCATATTGCTCCAGGCAGCTCACGAGCCGGCCCGCACGAAGGTCCTCGGCCACTTGATAGCCGCCCACCTGGCCAATGCCCAATCCCTCTCTGAGCGCACCGACAAGAAGGTCAGGATCGCCATAGATGCGGCCGCCTTGCGGCGCGAACGTTCGCAACGGTGGATCGCCACTGTCGTGCATCTCGCCCGAGCTTTCGCTGAACTCCCACTGATACAGGCGACCCGATCCGAGACGAAACTGCAGGCATGTATGTCGCTCAAGATCGTCGGGCGTGCGGGGCAGGCCATGGCGTGCGACGTAGACCGGAGAGGCGCACACGAGCATGCGCATTGGCGCGAGCTGCCGTGCAATGATGCTGCTGTCCGGGAGCCGACCATTGCGGAAACTGACGTCGATGCGATCCGCCGTGAAATCAGTCGGACGGTCGTCAAGCATGAGTTCCACATCGACCTCGGGGTGCAGACGATAGAACTCGTGCAACAGCGGGCCCACGATCTTGCGGCCGAAGCCGATCGTGGAGCACACACGCAGCTGGCCACGCACCGGTCCATTGCGAAGTTCGCGCATTTGCTGCATTGCCTGCATGACTTGCTCGATCCCGGGGCGGCTGGATTCGTAAAAGAGCTCGCCTTCCGGTGTCATCGATACGCTGCGGGTCGATCTGTGCAGCAAACGGGTGTTTAGTTGTGCTTCAAGGCGCTGCACGTTGCGACTGATCGCCGAGCGAACCAGTCCCAGCCGGACCCCGGCCTTGATGAAACTTCGCTCTTCCACAACAGCCATGAAGGAGAGGACTCCGGCGTAACTGGCAGCAAGGCCCGAGACCAAGGCGTCGGACATGGGGGTGGTATTTATCTTCTTCATGCAAGGTTGCGCTGAGCCGCCGGAAAGGCCAGCGATGAAGCGTTCGCAACATGACGCCGCACAATGCGCCTTGGACGTGTCGCTCGGGCGCCGGGAAGACCCGGTTTCACGAGCGAGCCTTCGACACCGTGCGAATACGCGAACCTGTCGGGCGGCACAGGGATGTCACATATTCGTGTAGTTCGGGCCGCCACCGCCTTCCGGGGCTACCCACACGATGTTCTGCGTCGGGTCCTTGATGTCGCAGGTTTTGCAATGAACGCAATTTTGCGCGTTGATCTGCAGTCGCACGGAATGGTCCGGGCCTTGCACAAACTCATACACGCCGGCAGGGCAATAGCGTGCCTCGGGCCCTGCGAACTTCGCCAGATTGACCTCGATGGGCGTGTTGGTCGCCTTGAGGGTGAGATGGGGCGGCTGGTTCTCGGCGTGATGGGTGTGGCTTAGAAAGACGCTCGAGAGTCGGTCAAAAGTCAGCTTCCCATCGGGGCGGGGATACGCGATCGGGCTGCACTGCGAGGCTGGGCGCAGGTATTCGTTGTCGGGACGCTTCTTGTGAATCGACCACGGAAAGTGTCCGCGCAACAGCCATTGCTCCACCCCCGTCATGAGGGTCCCGACGGTACGCCCCATGCTGAACCAGCGCTTGAAGTTCCGGTCCTTGCGCAGTTCCGCATGCAGCCAGCTATGTTCGAAGGCCAAAGGATAGCTGCTCAGTTCATCGTGTTGGCGCCCTGCACGGATGGCTTCGTATGCGGATTCCGCAGCGAGCATGCCCGTTTTGATGGCCGCATGGCTTCCTTTGATGCGGCTTGCATTGAGGTAGCCAGCCTCACAGCCAACCAGGGCTCCGCCGGGAAAGACGGTCTTGGGCAATGACAGCAAGCCGCCGGTGGTGTACGCGCGCGCGCCGTAGGCGATGCGCCGTGCCGAAGGCGCTTGCGGGTCGCCGCCTTCGAAGTACCAGCGGATGCGCGGATGGGTTTTGAAGCGTTGAAACTCTTCAAACGGACTCAAATAGGGATTGCGGTAGTCCAGGCCGACGACAAAGCCCAGGAACACCTGGTGGTTGTCTGCGTGGTACATAAAAGCGCCGCCGTACGTTTCGCTGTCGAGCGGCCAACCCGCGGCATGCAGCACCAGGCCCGGACGGTGTCGACTGGGATCGATCTCCCACACCTCCTTGATGCCGATCCCGTACGCTTGGGGATCCTTGCCGGCGTCGAGCCTGAAAGTCTCGATCAATCTGCGTCCGAGCTGACCTCGCGCGCCTTCGGCGAAGATCGTGTAGCGCGCCTGCAGTTCCACGCCCTGCTGGAACTCGGCCGTCGGTTCTGCGTCCTTGCCCAGACCCATGTGGCCCGTGGCCACCCCGGTGACGGCGCCAGCTTCGTTGAAAAGTATGTCCGTAGCGGCAAAGCCCGCAAAGATGTCCACGCCGAGCTGCTCGGCTTGCTGCGCCAGCCATCGCACCACCTCCCCCAGGCTGACGACATAGTTGCCGTGATTGCGAAGTGGAGGTGGCACGAGAAAATCCGGCGAACGAAACCCGCGCTTCTTTCCCAGGAAAAGCATGATTTCCTCAGTGACTGGCTGGCGCAGTGGTGCACCAAGCGACTTCCAATCAGGAATGAGCTCGCTCAGCGCGCGCGGGTCCATCACGGCGCCCGACAGGGTATGCGCCCCGGGCTCGGAGCCCTTTTCCAACACTGCCACGGACAGTTCGGTGCCGGAGGCTGCCGCCAATTGTTTAAGTCGAATGGCTGCGGACAATCCCGCTGGGCCGCCGCCGACGATCACAACGTCGTAAGCCATGGTTTCGCGCGGGCCGAAGCGTGCGAGCAGCTCTTGGTTGTTCATGGTGCTGGAAAGGGGCTAGGAAACGATGCTGCGCGGCAAGCCGCAGGCAGTTTGGAGAGCCAAGCCCCGCGTTAATCGCCATGGGGCAAGGCTCAGTTCGATGAATACACACGGTGCGGCTGTCAGCGCAGGAAAACACATGGCCCTTCGGGCAGTCTTACTAAGCCCTCCGAACGCCATCCTTGCGTCTCCTTCGGGAACCGCAGCTGTCGTCACGAGTGCGTAGTCTGCGAAAAAACAGGCTTCGCACTCATTGTGCTGGCGGGATGCCGAGCAAATTGGGACATTTTTGTCAATTGGCACTGGGCCATGTCTGCACGGGTCCCCGTGGGACGCGACCGTTACGCGCCGAAACTCCTCAGGCATTGCGATGGGGATACCTTGGGGTGCGCGTTGCCGCGGTGCCATAGGCCTCCATGTCGGGGTGACCGACCGCCTCGCGTCGAGTGCGGGTTCGCTGGCTCAGTGCCCCCGGCAGACTCCGCGACGCCGGACTTCCACGACGCGATCCGGCTCCCCCCGGGGTCGTCGCGCGCAGAGTTGTCGGTCTTCAAGGCCGCTCGCGCTCGCCGCCTTACACAAGCATTTAGGACCGCAAGGAAAAAGTGCGCGCGGGGTTCGCGTCGAGTTCGGCGTCGTCGGTACGCCTTCGATGACGCACCGCCCCCAAACCTGCGCGTGCGGAGTGGCTGTGCTCGGTAGTTTCGCTGGATCATTGATGAATTCAGGGAAACATGAGGTTGCGCAGGGAGGGCATCTATCGCACTCGACACTTTCTACAGTACGTGCTTCAAGAAACGCATTCGAGACTCACATGGCACGCGCTCTGTCCAATCCCCCTTTCGACGCAACCAAGCTGGATCAGGCTTGGGCCTGGACACTTCCATTTCTGGCAGCACTCGCCTATCCGCATCTGCTCGCTTACTTTTTTGCTCACTTCCATGGGCCGACGCCAGACGCCGCGCGGGCGGTGTTGGCGATGGTTCTGGCTTTCGGCGTCAGCGCGGTGGGCACGGTGATCGCCTGGCGACTGCGCAACGCGCGGTATCCCGGTGTGCGATCCGTGACGGCCCGACGTTTCGCGTTTCTCACCGTGGCGGCACCGCCCATGTTCACGTTTATGGGTGTCCTGTTGTATCTCATGAAAATCGAAGGTGCGGACATCGCGGTGTGGACTGGCTTGTGGGTCGCCGCCGCTGCGCTGACGACGATGCTGCAGTTGTCCAGGCGCGACGCGCCAGCCTTGATGGGCGGTGAGCTTCTGACTGACGGACAGATAGGCCCGGGCTTGGGCAAACTGAGATTCATGCACGGGGTCACCGCGGCCGCCCTACTCGTCATCTTTCTCGCGCCTCATCTGATCAATCACCTCTCGGCATGGCTCGGCACGCCGACGCACGTCTGGATGATGCTCATGCTGCGCAAGGTCTACCGCAACGCATGGGTGGAGCCGGCGATGCTCGTCGTCATGGCGTTTCAGCTGTTGTCCGGAATTGCGCTGTGGCTGCCGAAAACCCGTCGAGCCACCAATCTGTTCGATGTGATACAGCTCGCATCGGGCGTCTATCTATTGTTCTTTATTGCGTCCCACGTGAACTCGGTTTTCGTGCTCGCCCGACATTTCGGTACGGACACCAACTGGGAATGGGCCGTCGCGGCGCCGGCCGGGCTCGCGGCGGACGCCTGGAATGTCCGGCTGATTCCCCACTACGCCATCGGAGTGTTCATGCTCCTGGCGCACTTAGCCTGCGGCTTGCGTGTGGTGCTCCTCGGCCACAGCACGGGCGTCGAGCGGTCGAACAAGTTGACCTGGATTGCTCTGGCCGGCGCCCTCGTGACGGCCGTGGCCATTTCCGCCGCCATGCTTGGCGCTAGATTGTGAGGGTGAGCCTTGCAGCACCCGGGCTGCTCCGATCCTGAGCTGTCTTGAGCGTCGCCTTCAAGCCGATGCCTACTGGGAAAGGCCCATTCGTTTCAGCTAAGGGACAGCGGCAGTGGACACCCGCAAGATTCCGGGGCTGTTTCCTCAACTAAAGGAGCGACTCAAGAACTGCGGCGCTCAACTCTCTGGGGGCGAAGAGCAACTGCTGGCAATCAGTCGCGCGTTGACCAGCAAGTCTTTGTCTCTTCTGCCTGACGAAGCCACCGAAGGCCTGACGCCGTTGATTCTTGACGAGATCTGGTCGAGTCTCGAGTTGCTCAAAACCGAAGGGCAAACAACGCTCGTGATCGACAAGGAACTCAAGAAATTGCTGCATTGACAGACCGGAGTTTTGTCATCGAACGCGGCCGAGTCTCTTGGCGTGGCATATCCCAAGAGCCGGAAGGACGACCGGACACTGCGGAACAGTACATCGGCGTCTAGCTGGACCTGATTTCTTTTCAACCATTGAAAGTGCACTCATGAAAATTCTTGTTGCGGGCGCAAATGGCGCAATTGGCAACCCTCTGGTTCGCATGCTGTTGGCGAGGAAGCACGAGGTTTACGGATTGGCGCGAAAGGCCGAGACGGCTGCCGCTTTGGACCGTGTAGGCGTCATCCCGGTACTCGGAGATGCGTTGGATGCCGCATTGGTCCGGCAGGCTGTAGTCGGCGTTCGTCCCGAGATCGTCGTGGAGCAGCTGACCGCATTGCCCAAAGACAATACGCCGCAGGCGCGCAAAGCTGCAGCGGCCGTGCACAACCGCACACGCCTGGAGGGTGGCGCCAACCTTCAGAACGCAGCGATCGCGGCCGGCGCTCGGCGCTACGTCGCCCAGTCCAGCGCGTTTCTGTGCATTCCGGGCGCTGGCCTGGCGGACGAGCACACGCCGCTGGCGACAGGGGTGAGCGCGCCGGCAACGGCAGCCACGGCCACCACATTGGCGGCTGTGGAAGAACGTGTGACGAGTTCTTCGGCGATCGACGGCGTTGTGCTGCGCTACGGATTCTTCTATGGGCCCGCCACGTGGTATGACACGGACGCCAGCACGGCTCGCCAGGTGGCACGGGGCGAGCAAGCAATCGTCGGCACGGGCGATGCACTTTGGTCTTTCGTGCATGTAGACGACGCCGCAGCCGCGACCGTGGCGGCGATCGAAGCGCAGACGCTGGGAGCGCGGCTGTACAACGTCACAGACGACGAACCCGTTGCGATCCGTGACTGGTTGCCCGCCTACGCGCGCTTTCTGGGTGGACCGCCCCCTCCCCATCTGGAGGAAGAGGTGGCACGCAGCCGACTTGGCGAAGACGCCGTTTTCTACGGCATGAAGCTCCGCGGAGTGTCCAACGCTCTCGCGCGAAAGCAGTTGGCCTTTGAGCCTCGGCGTTTGCAGTGGCTTGACAGATAAGCGTCGCGAACGCGTGGGGAAAGCCTCCATGCGCATTCTTCGTTCGCGCTCGCATCGCTGAGGTGAAGGAGTCTGCGCACAAAGAGGTTTACCTCAGGATCCGTGACGGAGTCCAGCGCAGCGATTTTCCGGCAAACTCGCGGCTTCCTTCAACTCGCACGCTCGGACACCGAACCCAGGAAGAGCCCGTTGAATTGGCGCTGTGGCGGCACCGTCGTACCAGGACGTGTGTCACGGTTCCGCCCCGCAGCGGCATGGCGTCAGTCGGCACCAGAGAGGGCCGAGTCCGGCGGCCGTCGCAAGCCAATCGCGATGCGATTGAATGAATTCATAAGGCTGATGGCGATCGTCAGGTTCACGATCTCCTTATCGTCAAAGATGCGAGATACGCTTCGAAACTCTTCGTCCGGTACGTGTGTCTCGGCGACCAGAGTGACTGTTTCAGCCCAGGCCAGCGCCGCGCGCTCGCGTTCATCGAAAACGGCGCCGGCTTCGCGCCATGCCTGGACGAGTGCCAGTTTCTCGAGCTTGACGCCCTTTTTCGTCAGGTCCCGAGTGTGGAGGTCCAGGCAGTACGCGCACCCGTTGATTTGCGAGACGCGAAGGTAGACCAGTTCCACCAGAACCTCGTCGAGACCAGACTGGAGGACATAGCCGTAGACGTCCCCAAGAGCTTTGACCCCACCGGGCGCGACATTCGTGTAGTCGATGCGGATGCTCACGTTGCTTGCCCTTACCGGTCGGGAACGGTGAGGTCCTTGTCGTCCGTATCCACGACGAATACGGCAAGCAGTTTCGCCGGCTTGGTCTTGCTTGCGTTGCCGCCTGCGAGATGGTGCGCGCCTGGCGCTTCGTAGAAGCTTTCGCCGGCCTTATAGACGCGCGCTGGCTCGCCTTCGACTTGGCTCACGATGCTGCCGGACACCACATAGCCGTAGATGAAGGCAGAGTTGGCATGGCGGTGGGGCGGAGAGCTGCCGCCCGGCGCGTAGGACACTTCGACCGCAATCAATGATTTGCCTGGCAAGTTGCTGATTGGGCGCGAAAAATTGGGCACCACCTTTTCGCCACGGTCTGCGCCCACGGCATGCAAGCCGTGAGCCGACGCGATGCCGGCGATTGAGATGCTCAGGGCGAATGCCAGAACAGAGACCTTAAGTTTCATCGGGAACTCCTTTGAGATAGATGGCCAGTGAAATCTGTCCGCTTGAACAGTGAGAGGGATGTGAAGGCAGCGCGGCAAATCTTCGGCTGTCACAGCCGACAGGACCGGGCCTCTGGCTTGGCTGCGGCAGGCCGAGGCTGCTTCTATGGTCGACAGTCCGTGTCACGGCGCGCCGGGTTTTGGCGGGCCCTTGCCGATGCGCTGAATGCCGATGGAGGCGATTGACAAGCCGTACATGACGAGCGCCATCGATAAAGGCGTGGTGCCGTCTTGCAGCACGCCGACCAGTGTGCTCGCAAGCCGGTTGGCGGTCATCTGGATCCTGCGCAGGACGGCCGCTGCCGTGCCTGCCATTCGTCTCATGGATTGCAGCAGGTCACGGGCCGCATTGGGTGACGGTAGGCTCCAGCCCAACAGGGCGATGGCCACCGTGGCGGCGAGCCAGATGGGCGTGGACGCTCCGAACGAGGCGAGTCCCAGCGTGACTGTCGATGCACCTGCGACCAGCACGTTGGCCTGTATCACGATGCGCCTGGATGCGATCCCGCGGACAGCGAGTCGGGCATTCAGGAGCGAGCCCATCACAGAGCCTGAAGTGAAGACAAAGAACACGCTGTGAGTGACGCTGGTGAGGCCGAGCGTCCTCAACAGCACAGCGAGTGGTCCCGCGATAGAAGCGAACATGAGGGACAAGCCCCAATCATTGACAAGCGCATTTGCCAGGAAGGGTCGACTCTGGAGCGCCCCTCCATCGTCCTTGATGAGGTTTCGTGGTGTGAGCGGCGTACCATTGGCCGGGGCACTCTCCTTTTTGAAGAGCGCCGCTGCCATGAAGGACATAGCACCGCCCACGGCAAGCAGGCTATAGCTAGAGCGCCAGGCGCCCACATTCAGGGCGAGGCATCCGATAACTGGGACCGCGATGGGAGCAGTGCCCAGCAAAAGCGTCATCACGGACAGTTTCACCCGGGCGTCGTCAAGCTCGTAGAGATCCCGCGCGATGGCGAAGGGGATTGTTGCAACCACGCCCGCGCCCAAGCCTTGCAGGGTGCGCGCAGCAAGCATCCATGCGAAGCTGTGGGTCCATGCGCATGCGAGGACACCGACCGCGACGATCGACAGACCCACCAGAACAAGGCGCTGGTAGCCAAAGCGGTCAGACAGCAAGCTCAGAATCAGCGGGCCCAGCGAAAACCCAAGAAGAAAACCTCCTAGCGTCTGCGACATCTGCCCTGTGGAGACGTTCAGTGCTGAAGCCGTTGCCGCAAAACCCGCAAGGCCCGTGTCGATCGCCAGAAGAGCGATCGCGTCAAGACCGCCCAGGAACGAGCTCATCAACCCGTCGAAGGACTTCAGATTCTCTATGGGGCGCATGACACAGAGAGCGCAGCGGTAGCGCAATGGGCATTGCACTTGATGCACGGATGACGAGCGTTAGGCTTTGATTCAGGGCTTGGCCGCGCCGACTCAGAATCTGGGTGAGAGTCGCAGCGGCCGGCTGCACCTTGAAGAAGCCGGATTCCTGCAGGCCATGCAATCTCAAATCGGCCCGAGTAAAGGCTTGAGGACAAACGTGCCTGCGGACGTGCCAAGGCGTATTGGCGACGCTGCGGGACTGAACTCGCAACGCTTCGAAGCGGTTGGCATGGCCATAGACCCGGGTTCCGAGCGCCTGGGCTGCGGACACGGCGCGGCTTGCGGTCACCGTTGCCGAATGGACTTCGGGGCGCGCGCCTGTCTCTGGTTACTCTCTGCATGGCCCAGAGAATGCCTCCAAGGTCGCTGAACCGAAAGCACCAATAGGACGCTAAAAATCTGTACCACTACCTCATGACCGATGAGAGATTCGCAGTCTTGTCGATCAGATGCGACGCATGAGGTGAGTATCGTTGCCATCACGCTGTCAGACCCGTTTACGCGCCGACGGGTATCAGCGCGAAGACACCCGCGCGGCGTGACCGGCGGCTCGCTGGCTTGGCTATCTGATGGTGCATGAATTTGCACGAATCTTGGCTCTTTCGGAGGTGCTTTGCAGCCTCTACGCTTGGGAATCCAACAGATTGAAGTCGACAGGAAATGCAATGAGCGAAAAGATTTTTCTAGCTGGAGCTTCAGGGGTGATCGGGTCGAAACTGATTCCCCTGCTGAAAGAAGCCGGGTACACCGTGTACGGCGGCACGCGCGACGCGTGGCGCGCCAATGATCTCGAAGCGATGGGAGTGCACCCGGTGGTGGCGGATGTGTTCGAGCGGGAGGCTCTGTTCGCTGCGCTGAAGAAGGTCTCGCCGACAGGGGTGATTCACCAGCTGACGGACCTTCCGCGTGGACTCGATCCTTCTCAGATGGCCGAAGGCGTCAAGCGAAACGCCCGGATTCGCACGGAAGGGACGCGCAACCTGGTCGACGCCGCGGTGGCAGCGGGAGCGGTCAAGATTGTTGCCCAGAGCATCGCATGGGGCTACGCGCCGGGCACGAAGCCCTACGCCGAGGAGCAGCCGCTCGATCTGGCCGCAGAGGGACTCCGGAGCATCAGCGTCGGCGGCGTGGCCGCACTGGAGCGCTGCGTTCTTGAGACACCGGGCTTCGTGGGCACGGTGTTGCGTTATGGACAACTGTACGGCCCAGGTACCGGGACGGATGCGCCCACGGGTTCGAGTCCCCTGCACGTCGAAGCAGCCGCGTGGGCCGCATTGTTGGCCTATCAGCAATCCAAAGGCGGCGTATTCAATGTGGCCGAGAACAATCCGGACGTGGATTGCAAGAAGGCCGCACTGGTGCTGGGCTGGAAGCCGACGATGCGTTTTGGCATAGGAGCATGACATGCGAAATGCACGAACTGCAGCGAACCACTCAAAGCAAGTTTTCTCGTCGTTGATGTTGCTCGCGCTGGTATCTGCCACGGCATGGGCCGTGCTGCCGCATGGCGGCAAGCAGGCCGCCGTGCAGTGGTTCGACGACATCTGCACCACTGTCTCCGGGCCCATGTTCTCCTCGGGGGTGGCGCCCGAGGGCGCGGCGGCACGCCCATCCACGAAGCTGACTCCCCTGTCATGCGAGCCTCTGCCCAACGTGCCGGGGAAATCGATCACGACACTGCTGGTGGACTATCCGCCCAACGCCTACACGCCCGCGCATCGGCACCCCGGCTCCGTACAGGCGGTGGTCGTCAGCGGAACCTTGCGCTCCCAAGTCGCAGGCGGTCCTCCCATCGAGTACAAGGCCGGCCAGACTTGGTTCGAGCCCCCGAAGGCGCTGCATATGTTCGCGGAGAACCCGGACCCCGTAAATCCAGCGGTGCTCCTGGCGACGTTCGTGACCGATGAAAATTGCGGTCCACTCGTCCTGCCGCCTTGAGGCGTTGTGCGCTGCGAGGCATGCCGCCTGCCGTCGCGTTTCTCTTTCCTTCCGGGTGAGGCGGACTGATGATCTTCATCAAGCCCGGTAAAGATTCTTCCTGCTGTCCTGCGTGGTCCGGAATGCGCTGGCGCCGTGCTTCTTCGATTTCGTCATCCCATGCGATGGCGCTGGGCGAGGACGCATCGCGAAACGCTGTGGATGCGGCATGAGCTATCGAAAAGCACGGCCAACTGGGCAAGCGGGTTTCCAGATCGACTTGAAACTGTTGACAGCGTCGTCAACACCGCTTCAGGGTCAGATCTATGAGCGCGTTCGAAGCTTGGTCGCAAGCGGCAAACTGGCCGCAGGTGCGCGGTTGCCTTCGGTTCGCAGTCTGTCCAGTGAACTGGGTGTTGCGCGTGGCACTGTGGAAGCTGCCTACGCGCGCCTCATTGGCGAAGGGTATCTTATTGCGCGAGGACCGCGTGGAACTTTCGCGGCGCCAGGAGCGCGCGCATCACGCGGCCGAGTCGACGGGGATGGGGGCCACGATGAGCGCGCGCACCGTATTGCAGAGGTCGGTCACGGCAAACTTCAGATTGGTATGCCCGCGTTTGATGCGTTTCCACGCAAGAGTTGGGCACGCATTGTCGCGCGCAACGTGCGTAGCGCCTCGCCGCTTTCGCGTCCACAGCCTTGCGGCTTCACGCCCCTGCGCGAATCGATCTCCATGTACCTCTACCGGGCGCGAGGAATTGCCTGCTCGCCCGCTCAAGTCATTGTGGTTCCAGGGTATGCCGCCGCACTGGCGATGGTGGCTCAAACCCTTTTGGCGGCCGGCGACTCGGCTCATACCGAATCGCCTGGCTATCCTCCAACGACGTGGACCCTGCAGCGCTACGGCATTCGCTGCATACCTACACCCGTGGACGCACAAGGGCTCCAAGTAGAGCATTTACGTGCGCATGGGGCGAGACTGGCTGTCGTCACGCCATCACATCAAAGTCCATTGGGCGTCTCGCTGTCATTGCAGCGTCGCATCCAGCTTCTTGAATGGGCCCAGCGCTGCAACGGCTGGATTCTTGAGGACGACTACGATGGTGAGTTTCGTTACCGCGGATCCCCGCTCCCGGCACTCAAGAGCTTGGACTCGGCAGATCGCGTGCTCTTTTTCGGCACCTTTAGCAAAGTCTTGTTTCCTGGTCTGCGTTTGTCCTACGTTGTCGTACCAAGAAGCCAGGTGGAGCTGTTTGATTCGGCTTGTCGGCTCGGACTTCATGGCAATTGCCCCGAGCTGCTGCAGGTTGCAATCCATGACTTCATGGAACGCGGCGATTTTGCACGGCATGTGCGCAAAATGCGAACGCTGTATGCGTTGCGACGCAGCTATTTGGCAGACGCCATCTCGAATGCTTCACACGGCGATATCCAGCTTCATCTTGCAGATGGCGGCATGCACTTGCTGGCCAAGGCGCCGACGTATGCCTCCGATGTCGAACTCGTCAGGCGTGCAGCGGGCCGCGGATTTTCGATTCAAGCTCTTTCAAATTGGTATCCGCAGGAGGCGCAGCAGCAGGGATTGCTGCTGGGGTTCACGAACCTGATCTCGCCTGCCGAGGCAAACAACCAGGCCCGAGATCTTCTCGATGCGTTTCGGATGGCATGACCTTCGAGAGATGGGGCACCCGTGCATGGTGGCCGTCGCCAGAGGCGCTTCATGGCCACATCCAACGCACCTGCTGAGCCAGCGAGGGGGCCTGACGCCGTCAGTATTCGAGATACGGCATCCCAGGTGCGGTGAGTCGCTGCGCAAGGTCGTCTGACCTCGACGAGGCGCCCGTGCTCTGCCCTCCCACACTCGACGGATTGATAGTGAGGCCACCTTCATTCTGAGACATACTGCAATGGCAAACTGCCCCCGTTGCGGCGTGGGGTGAGCGGTGCCGGTGGCATGCCCTGCGCTCGGTCATTGTCGGCCTAAAGCCTTTCTTCGAGCTTGGCTGTGAGCAGGCTGTGTCGATGCAGCCGCAACCGACGGATGATCCGTGCGGGCGCGCCTTGCGTGCATGCCTAGCCTGTATTGCACGACGAAGCGCGGCCACCGTTGGCTTGCTTGCATCCGAACCGATTTGGCAGTCGAGGTTCAATGGATGATTGGTTGAAAGAGTACCCTGCGGTGGTGCACGGATGCCGGCATGAAGGGCACCTCCAGGTATCTCGCACGTTCGCTGGGCCGCACAGGTAGGTCAGGTGGATCAGGTCGCGTCGCGATGGCAGCGGCCGTCGCGCAAGCGAATCTGTGGCCGTGTCGGTGAGCGTTGCTCAACCTTCCAGGGGTACTTCCATCGAAAAATGCATGCCTCGAGCCAGAAGGCCGTGGCGAAAGTAGAAGCGTTGCGCGAGCGCATTGCCGATGTTTGTGTCGAGCACCAGGCGTCCACAGTGATTGTTCCGTGCAACCGCCTTCAACCCCTTCATCAGCGCGGAGCCTACGCCCGCGCCGCGAACATCGGCAGCCGTCACGAGGTCGTCAACATACAGGAACTGGCCGTACAGGAGATTGTGGGCGATGCGGACTCCAGCGTACCCGCGGACTTCTCCGTCTTGCCATGCGCCGATGACGCGGTAGTTCTCATCGCGCTGCTTGGCGACGGCCGCCAAGAATGCCTGCGGATCTTTCAGATGCGGGCGCAGCTGTTGGATAAGCGGGAAGAGACTCAGTAATTCCGCGTCCGATTCGGCAGGGATCAAACGAATTTCGGATGGGCTCATAGACGAACAATGAAGCAAAGACGCGATTTTCGGAGGCATCGAATGGCTCCTGTTGAGCCAAGACCGGAATTTTCCGTTGGGCCACTCGATGTCTTGGTTCTCTTGCAATATCAATTCTTGGTACTAGTTGGGTCGCCGAACTTGCGGCAACATGTGGGTTCGCACTGCGTCCACACGCAATGGCTTAGACACGCGTGGCACTTTGGTCGGAAGTCGGCACGTCATGCGAGGATTCGTTGATGAAATCAGATGGGAAGATGAGGCGCATTGAGGTGATGCCGTCGTTGGCGTTGCGCTTAGACCGCTTTCACCAGAAGCCGCTTTCGGTTCAATTGGGAGACAACATCCGCCAAGCTATCCATGAGGGAAGCATCGCTGCGGGCGCACGGCTTCCGTCGTGGACCGATCTGGCCGTTCAGCTCGGTGTCTCGCGCAACACGGTGCGCGCGGCCTACCAACAACTCGCTGACGAACGTTTGCTCAGTGCCGGGGGCGCAGCGGGCACACGCGTTTGCGGCGCGCCGCCCAAGCCGCTGCCACTGAGTGTTCCCCGACGCACGCCCCCCAAGGACGGCTTGGTCAGCAGCTATTCGGAGATTCCACGACCTTTTCGTGTCGGGCTTCCGGCGCATGACGAGTTCCCCTTCAAGACCTGGTCCCGGACGATGGTCAGAGCTGCGCGAATGGGTGTAGCCGCACCGGTGGCGTATCCAGATCCTTGCGGATTGTCAGAGCTTCGAGAGGAACTTTCGGCGTATCTGGCCCTTGCGCGCGGCATGCTCGCGAGCGCGTCGCAGATCTTCATCACGACAGGACACGCGTCCTCGATTGCCGTAATCGCTCACGCGTTAAATCTGGCCGGAAAGCCTTGTTGGGTCGAGAACCCTGGGTATCCCGCTACGCGAACGGCGCTCTCACTGGCCGGCGCGATTCTGGTGCCGGTGCCAGTGGACGCGCAGGGGCTCGATGTGGCTTACGGGATCTCGACGCCCCAGCGTGCAGTGGCGGCGTTTGTCACGCCGGCGCAGCAAGCTCCCCTGGGCACGCAAATGAGTCGGCAGCGACAGGAAGAACTGATCTCCTGGGCCAAGCGGCGCGGGGCCTGGATTGTGGAGGACGACTACTTGGGCGAACTCCGTCTGGACGGACGTACGACACCGGCCATGGCTGCCAACGACACAGCAGGTCGGGTGATCTACACCGGCACTTTCAGCAAAACACTGACGCCCTCGCTGAGGCTTGGTTTTGTCGTCGTGCCTTCCGCGCTGGTCGAGCATTTCAATGAAGTGACGACCTACCTTGCTCCGGCGCAGTCCCAATCGGTTCAGATCGCCGTAGCCGATTTCATGAGAACGGGTTCGTTCTTGCGTCACATTCGCAGAATGAAGCAGCTCTATGAGCGCCGCCGCGAAGCAATGGTGGATGCATTGGAAGTAGAGGGCTTCGAGGTGATGAACCCGTCCGCCGGGCTGGCAGTGATCGTGCGCTTGGCTGCCGGCACTGACGACGTAGAGGTCGTCCGTTTGGCGCGTGCAGCGGGGCTGGAGCCCGCCCCGTTGTCGATGTGGTACACGGACGGTCTGAAGGCAGAAACAGGTTTGTTGCTGGGCGTCCCCAATACGCCAGAGTCCAGTGTTGCGTCGTCCTGCACCATCCTGCGCCGCATCTTGAAAAACCATCCATAGTGACTTCCACGCCCAGAATACGGCGCAGTTTGCGAGCAGTTGAAGCGAGCGCATTGTCACTTAGTAGGCGGTCGTTGGGTGGCGCTTGTGGGCACAGAGCCCGGGAACTGCTCCTTCCATTGCGGTGGTCTATTGCCGGCAAGGACGTTCGAATTGGCGGCGCTTTGTCAACGCACGCCAATGGCGACCCGAGGGCATATTTTGATGTGATCGCGCCGGTCGAATGACCTGCCGACTTGACAATTCACGACCGCCATTGCTGCGACAAAACTATTGTCGGAGGCGCAACGAAGTGGGCCCTTCTTTGGACGCCTGCTGATGTAACCGCCTCATCCAGAGGGGATCGCACATCACGATGACCGATGTCCGCTGAGCGGCCTTCCTCGAGGCGGTGCGGTCGGTGGGAGCCATCGCTCACCCATTCGTCGGGTTGGCACCTAGCATCGGATTGAACGCCGCCGCCAGCGATGAATCTGCGCACTCTGGAACCTTCACGCACCGTCTGAACGCCGGATGTCTGACACATTGGCCCCCATCCAGGAGTTGTGCTACACAGTGCAGCTCCAAGATCGCGAACGTATCCTGTACCACAATGGCCGAACCGCTGAAACTGAGCTTGGATCGCACGTCGAAGATTCCATTGGGCGAGCAGATCCGAAGGGATATCGCAGCGGGGATCGAGCGGGGCGTCCTCTCCCCTGGAGCGCGGCTTCCATCTTGGATCGACTTGGCGGCTCAGTTGGGCGTCGCGAGAGGCACCGTGCGCGTGGCCTACGAAAAGCTCTCCGATGCTCAGCTAATCGTTGCGTCTCGTGCCGAAGGAACCCGTGTCGCCGAGCGGCCTGCAACGCTGCCCCAGCGAGACGACGTGCCGGCTGCGGGTTCGTTCATCGAGTCGTACTTGATGATGACGTCGGGACCCTCTCTTTTTCAGATGGGCATTCCTGCGAAAGACAGCTTTCCGGCGAAGGTATTTACCCGGATCCGGACGCGTTCGATCCGGCTCGAAACCAGCGGTCAGCCCCTTTACCCCGACCCACGGGGCGAATTGGAGTTGCGAAGGGAGATTGCGGCGCATCTGGCAATCGCACGAGGCATCGAGTGCTCACCGGCTCAGATCATCATCGCGGCGGGCTACAGCGGCGGCTTGGGGCTGGCGCTTCGCGCCCTCGGCTGCGAGGAGCGCGAGGTATGGATGGAGGACCCTGGATTCCATCTGACCCGACGTGCGCTGGAACTAGCGCGCATGAAGCTGGTGGCGGTGCCGGTGGATCAGGAAGGCATGGATGTCGAGGCGGGCATGCGCCTGGCGCCGCGTGCGTCGCTGGCCGTCTTGACGCCGGGGCAACAGGCGCCGCTCGGACCCGCCCTCTCACTGAAGCGTCGCTTGACACTGCTTCAATGGGCGACGAGCCAAGGCGCCTGGGTGATTGAGGACGACTATCTCAGCGAGCTGCAGCTCCAGGGTCGCGCAGCCCCAGCGCTGGCGTCGCTCGATACCACTGGCCGCGTCATCCACATCGGAACATTCAGCAAGACCATCAACCCGAAACTGAGGTTGGGGTTTGTCGTTGCGCCTCCGAGCATGGTAGAGCGCTTCTCAGAAGTGGCCGCCGTACTGGCACCCGCACCCGGGCCTGCAGTGCAACTGGCAATTGCCGAATTTATCCGCGAAGGTCACTATCTGCGTCACCTTCGGCGGACGAAGCGAGACTATTCGCTTCGAAGGGATGCGCTGAAGAACTGCCTTGCAGGATATGGCGCCACCATCGAGATGGCAGGATTGGCGGCGTTGCTGAGGTTGCCTGATGGCGCGCCCGATTTGGCGATTTCACGCGAAGCGTTGTCTTTCGGCTTGGGACCTTCGCCACTGTCCATGTGGTATGCATCAACGGCCAACGCGCGCTCGGGGCTGCTATTGAGCGTGGCGACGACACCCGTCCTGCATCTGGATCGGGCATGCGAGAGACTAATGGAAATCATCCGACGCATGTCGGGCGCGTAGCGATGGCGCCTGACAGAAAAGGACCCGTTTGCAGGCGCGGGCGTGCGAATGCGTGCAGCTTGCCTCGACACCAAAGGGTCGTTTGAATCGCCCATGTCCGTGCGCGGGCTCGCGTGGCGACGCTCCGTTCCAATGAACATGGCTCACCCCAGCGGCTAGCGCCATGGAGCTGCCCACTTGACGTCGAGGGGAACTTCAAAGAAGTTGCTCCGACCCGGAAGAAAGAATCGAAAATCGGCTGTCACGCGCCGTCGGTGCGAGAACGGTTTCGCAATGGGCAATCGACGCTACTTTGTGCGCAATTTTTTCGCTGTCCGAACACCGCGAACACCTTTTGGATGGCCATGTGGATGCTTCTCGGCGCGTGGCACCTAGGCGCGCGGCGGCAAGGCCTGTCGAAGTGCGTGTTGAGCTTGACGGCACACGAAGTCTGAGGATTGCAACCGTCCTCAGACGCTCATAGTCCGACCTTTTCGAGGAAAAATGGACGAGAAAAAAGGCAGCCCGAAGTTGGGCACGATTCTTCACATCAGCTGCAGTCCTCGCGGGCATGAGTCGCAGAGCTACGCTTTTTCCTTGCGTGTCATCGATCGGTTGCTTGAGGGCAATCCGACAACTGAGGTGGTACGACGCGAGCTGTGGTCGTCACCTCTGCCTCATATGGATGCGGACTACGGCCACATTTTGGCGCAGGCTCGTGTGCCGGATCGGAATGCCTATGACAGGCCAAGTTCGCTGGCGACCTCGGAGACTCTCATCGTCGAATTGGAGCGCGCGGATGCGGTCGTGATCGCGACTCCGATGCACAACTACACGATCCCTTCGATCTTCAAGGCCTGGATCGACCACGTGGTGCGTGTGGAGCGTACCTTTACCTCCACGGCAGAGGGCAAATTGGGCTTTCTGGCGGACCGCCCCGTGCACATCGTGGTGGCCTCCGGCGGTGTCTATGAAGGAGTTGGAGCGAGACAACCCGACTTCCTCACCCCCTACCTACGCGCGGTCTTTGCGACGATCGGTATCAAGCAGCTGTACTTCTACCAACTTCAACGCATGATCGTGGATACCCGCGGGACGTCGCAGACCTCCAGCGCCGCGGAGGCCTTTCTCGATATGCATTGGCCTTGGGCGAGCCGCGAACGCGTGGATGAATGAAGGCGAACGTGGGCTAAGGCTAGCGCAATGCCTGCCTTGCGCCAGTCGCTGTGCAATCTGGCCACGTTGCCAGCCGCGAAGATGTTCGGGTCTGACGTCTGGCATTATCGACCAGCACACCGCCGGCGCATCTCGAGAAAACCTGCGTCGCGGGAGAAGTCATTATTCGAGGTCAGGCCAGCGCCGAAGGGGACCCGATCGCAAGCGAGTGTTCAGCCGTTGTGCGGCGTCGCCCTCAGCGCTTGCTTCGGACCACGATGAATCGCTCGACATTAGCGCCCGATCCGAGGGCCGCGTCATGAGGCCTGTGCAAGCTGCAGGCGCTAAGACATCGAATTCATCAGCGACGGCATGCGCGCCACCGCACTATGGGGCAGCGACCGATTCGTCGACTAGAGCAGACCCGAATCGATGAAGGCCTAGCGAAGCCGAACGAAGCTGACGAACCACCGCGCGCACATCAACTAACGCATACTGATCATCAGCCGGCTCGCTATCAGCCCTCTTAGAATCGCATTGCCTGGGGTTTGCCCTGCCCAAGACCACATGCCAAAGTTCAAATCGATCAGCCTTGAAGACCTCCCCGGCCATTACATTCGTCGTCTGCAGCAGATCGCCGTCGGAATCTTTTTGGACGAGACCTCACAGGAGAACATCACACCGGTGCAGTTCGCCGTGCTCTTTGCCACCGCGAAACACCCGGCAATGGATCAGCGCACCCTTTCCGCGAGGATCGGCTTCGACACCTCGACTCTGGGCGCCGTGCTCGACCGGCTTGAAGCCAATGGCACGATCCGTCGCAATGCGTCGCCGACGGACAGACGCTCGCGCCTGCTGACGGTCACTCCGTAGGGAGCCTTGCTTTTAGAACGCTTGATGGCGCCCACCCTGGCCGCGCAGGACCGGATGCTCGCACCGCTCGACGAGGCGGAGCGCCAGACCTTCATGTCGCTGATAAGCGGATCGTGGAGGAGAACAACTCCTGGAGCCGGGCGGCGAAGACCCAGTGAGTGCGTGGCAGGACCGCTGTCCGGTACTGCAGCGCACGGACGCGACTGCCGACGATCAATCCAAAGGGTGGTCCCTGCAGAACTTTTGCTGGCAGGCGCACCTCCACGCGTTCGTAGTGTCCGCCCAAGGTGCAAGGGGTTGCGGGCGCTGCGCCTTGGACGCACGTCCCCTAAAGGACGATCGCAAACGGCCGTCACCGGCAGCGACGTGCGTCAGGCGATTGACGAACCATTGCGCCGATGCGCGGTCGCGAACGCTTACGCAACGGTCACTCGGAGAGGGTCGGCCGCTGCCAGTACCCCCGCGCGCGTGGCGGGCGGAGGATAGATCCATTGGGTATTGATCTGATGCTTTAGCGCCTTGGCGGCGGCGCCTTGCAACTTCACTTCGCGCTCCCAGCCTTCCGTGTAGACCGCACCCCACGGGCCCAGCGCCAGACACGTCACGTATTTCGGCTGGCTGTAGGCAATGGCAGGCAAACCTAGCAAGTCGGCAGCAACGTTGTGACCCGCCGACCGCCCCAGTCCCATCGCGTGCTGGCAGGACATCATGGCGTGATGGCCTTCGTCGTCCGTTGCTGCGTAAGCGACATCGCCCGTGGCAAAAACATTGTCCACACCCAGCACGCGAAGATCGCGATCCACGTGCAGACGGCCTTGAGCGTCCCGGGTACCGGGAATTTGCTCGGTCAGCGCGCTTGCGCGCAATCCGGCCGTCCAGATCACGGTGTTCGCTTCGATGCGTTCGCCGGTCGAAGTCTCGACGCCGCCGGCATCGATCGCAGCAACGGTCGTCCCTAGTCTGCACACCACGCCAAGATCCTTCAACGCGGTCTGAATGACAGGCCGGGGACCGCTCCCTAGCTCGGGACCGATGTCGGTCGCCTGTTCGATCAGCACGACGTTCACGTCCGTCTGCGCCCCCAGAATCGCGCGCAACCGGGCCGGCAGCTCGGCCGCAATCTCGATGCCCGTGAAACCGCCTCCGATGACGATGGCCGTGTTGCGCGCGGGCGTGTCGGCCTGATCTGCCAAGCCCTTTAGATGATCGTCGAGTGCGACGATCTCGTCGAACTGATCGACGCTTTGTGCATGCGCCTGCAGGCCCGGAATGGCAGGCTGTCTGACACGACTGCCGGAGGCCAGGACTAGCCGGTCATAGGACATCGTGGTGCGCTGGCCGGCTTCGTCAATCACATCGACGGTCATCTCATCGGTGCGGATCTTGTCCACGGTCCCCTTGATGAACTTCACCCCTGCGGCGTCAAAGACCGCGGTGAGCGGTGCTTTCATCGCTTTGTCGGGTACCTCGTAGAAGCGCGGCCGGATATGCAGTTCGGCGCTCGGCGCAACCAGCACGATCTCCACAGTCTCTGAGTTTTGGCCTGATTCCTCGACCAGGCGAGCTGCACCCAATGCGCTCCACATACCTGCAAAGCCGGCGCCGATGATAAGAATCCGTTTGCTCATGAACATATCTCCTTGGTGTATTCAGATCAACTACGACTATCTTAGTCGTAGTTGAAGCCCCGAAGCAAGAAAATCTTGGGGACCTGCCTGGCTGAGAAATGGATGACGAAAGGCAATCCCTCAATGCGGACGAGAGCCGACGCGGGTGCGCGCAGTGGTGTCCTCAGCAACAGTGCAGACGCCGGCCGATGTCTGCATCGCGCGGACCAGCGCCGCTGCACTCGACGCGGGCCGTTTTTTTGCTGACGCCGCCCAGCGTCATCGACCGATGGCGGTGGGCTTTCTACCCGCGAGCGCAGGGGCTGACTCTCCTTCGACATGTCTGCCATTTGGGTGGGCTCCCACGTCCTGCGTTCGGACTCTTTCCCTGCGGCATTCCCCTGCGCTGGGCCGTCACTGCCGGGGATTTGGGCCAGGCTGCGCGGCATGCCGGCTCGATGCCGCGTCGACTACTGGACTGCTCAATGTCGTTATGATTGCGAACTTGGATCCTTTTCATCGGAGACGTCGTGAGCCACATCAGTGTCGGCGTGGAATATGGGTTGCACTGCCTTCTTTTTCTCACCCCATCTCACATCGGCGATAGCGATGCCACCGTGCGTGACTTGGCTGACTTGCAAGGCGTGCCGGTGGAATTCTTGGCAAAGCTTTTCACGAAGCTGCACAAGGCCGGTCTCACGGTGGCGACCGAGGGAAAGAAGGGCGGCTTTCGTTTAGCCAGGGCGCCCGAAGACATCAGCGTGCTCGACGTGGTCGAAGCGATCGATGGCGTGAAGCCGTTGTTCCATTGCCGGGAGGTCCGCACGCGCTGTGCAGTGTTCGATGGGAACGTGCCGGCTTGGGCTATGCGCGGAACGTGTTCCATCCATGCTGTCATGCTAGACGCGGAGCGCAAGATGCGCGACGCACTTGCTTCACAGACGTTGGCCGATCTATCAAACGCGACAGCCGCCAAGGCGCCCCGAAGTTTTGCAGGCAACGTTATCTCCTGGATGGAGAAGCGCAGCGCCGCTCGTTGAGGCCGAACGCGGACGAACGGGGCACGCGGCCATACGCCCGGTAGAGGCCATGACGCTCGTAAGGCTGTCTTCGCCTCGGTGCCTGCGAGAGGCACTGCCATAACCTGTGCGGGGGCGCCCCGCTCTATCTGCATTTCTCCTAGCATCTGGTACCGACTGGCGGGATCACTTGCATCGCCAGCCACGTGACGCGCTGCAGACGACGCGCCGATCGACACCCCGCTTCCGCGTTCATCTACGCCTCCGAGGTTTCGAGCGCGACCCAGCTAGGTCGAACGTGACTGCCTGCACGTGTACCGCGCTGGCGAAGACGGGTTCGAGAACCCAGATGTACCCCATCTCGTGAGCAGAACGCCAGCAAGACGGAGCCGGCAAAGCTCTGAGCGGTTTTCGTAGTCAACGAGCATAAAAAGGAACTGGTGACGCCCGACCCGCGCTCACATTTGTCGCGCTCGGATTGAATATCGCGTGCGCCTGCACCTGGTCGTGAGCCGGCATCGGGCGCAAGCTGGGCGCCGCCCCCCGGGGGCCCGTGGGTGTGACGTTACGCCACGCTTCGGATGCACTTCACTCATTGTCAAATTGCATGCCGAAGAGCTTCGCGCGGGGTTTCGGATTGTTATCAAACACCGCGTATCACTAGTCTTCGGATCAGCCCGTCACCTTCAACGCTTCGCGTGGCTTTTGAGCCACTGAATGACGTCGCTCGAAGAGCCCCCATCGCTGCCGGTGGCAAGCACCGAATAGTGATCCTTTCCGGGGTAGAGCCGGAACTCGGCCTTGGTACCAGCTGCGCGTGCGTTGCGCACCGCCTGCGTCGTCACGGCGACCTTGATGGACGGGTCCTGATCACCTTGCAGGAGCAACATCGGACCGGGCGTGCGTCCGCGCGGCACGCTCTGCGCATCAAGCATGGGCTGTAGGGCCAATGCGGCGGCTGGGCTTTGAGGCGTGAACTGGAAATCGTTTAGCTTGGAGCCAAGATTCGCGGAAAAGTCCTCCCAGATCTTGAACGTGCACTCTTTTTGGGTCTCGGGCAGCATGAGCATGGCCTGTGGACCCAGATAGTCTTCAAACCGCAGCTCCGGGTACTGGGTCTTCAGGCCCTGCAGGGCGAGCAGATAGAAGCCGCGATCCACCGGACCCGGAGAACCGTAGTAGTAGGCTTGCCCGACATTGGTGACGGGTGCAAGGCCGACGGTGCCGCGGAAGTCAAGTCCCTTGCCCCATGTTTCGACGAGTTCGCCAGCGGCGATCGCCGCCTGACCGCCTTGCGAATGTCCGACCGCAAACCATGCCTTGGAGATCTGCGGGTCGGCATTCACAGCCGCCTTGACCGCATCGATCACACCGCGACCCTCACTGTCCGCGACGATGTAGGGGTGTTCGCCTGGCGTGCCCAATCCCTCGTAGTCGGTTGCGACCACCGCAAAACCGGCTTTGAGTAATTCGGCAACAAATCCGGCGTAGCCGTAGAGATCGACCTTGCCACTGGCATTCTTGACCGTGGAAGGGGCACACTGGTCGTTGACACCGGACGAACCATGCGCCCACGACACGACGGTCCATCCACCCTTGGGCGCTTTCCCCTTCGGGGTCATCAGTACCCCGCTGACCTCAATGGCGCTGCCGTTGAGGGCATATGAGCGATAGAGGATACGAGCCGCTCGCTCCGCGACGGCCGCCAGCGCGGGGTCGAGATTATCGATAGCAGACGACGAAATCAGTTGACCCGCGTCGGACGGGCTGAGTAGCAGATGCTTGACCTGCGCGCGTGCACTCGTCTGCTGAGTTGCCTCGGAAGCGGCAGCAGTATTCGCGCCGATGGCGCTTGTTAACGCGGCAGCCATTGCCACGATCTGGACGGTTCGTTTCAAGTTCATTGGGTTACTCCTTGCCTCAATGATCGACGGCTTCAAGGCTAAGAAAAAGAACTAGAAATTTGATTTCCAGGTGTACCACGCAGACGCCGATGTTGCGATCTCGCCTTGTGCCGCCATCGATGAGTGCTCAGTCAGGGCAACTGCAACGTTTCAACACGGCTTTGGCGAGCCGAGCCTTAGTTGCTCAACGTTCTTCATCGGGATAACGCACGGGTCGGCCGCACCGCACACCTCCCCGACCGCGCCACGGCAACCGCGTAAGTACATCGCATCCGCTGCCGCCGTGTCCGGGTCGCAGTGCGCGGCCTGCGCATCGCCGCTCGCACTGCCAGCCGAGCGTCAACCTTCGCCGCGGGCCAAGCGGCGCAGCGCGCGCGTGACGCTCTGGATGGTTTCGTCGATATCACCTACGGTCATTGCCGTGGACCCGATGAACATGTTGCGCAGCACGTGCAAGCCTTCGGCGGACATGAGGGCTTGGGCGCGACGCCCTTTCGAAACCACCTCGGGCGTTTGCTGTGCAAAGTACTCTCGGTAGTTGGCTGGCATCGAAGGGGTGAATATCAGGTTGGTCATGGAGCCCTGATTCAGCACATGGCCGACAAGACCAGCATCGAACAGTGCGCGCTCAAGCCCCAACTTCAATCGCTCGCCGTGCACCTGCAGCTCGCCGAAAGCCTCACGCGTCATCAGTCGCATGGCCGTGTATCCCGCAGCCATCGACAGAGGATTGGCCGTGAATGTGCCCGAATGCTTCACGGCAGGCCCACCGTCGCTGGTCGAGAAAACGGACATGACTTCGGCTGAACCGCCCACGGCTCCGATCGGCAGACCACCTCCAATCATCTTGCCCATCGTGGTCAAGTCCGGAACGATGCCGAGGTGACCTTGATTGCCGTGGTAGCCGCGTCGCAAGGACCACACCTCATCGAAGATCAGCACGATCCCCAGGCGCTGGGTGGATTCGCGCAGTGCCTCGAGGAAGTCGCGCTGGGCATAAACGCCCGTGCCGAGCGACATGCCGCTGGGATCGATGATGACCGCCGCGAGATTCTTCGCATGCCGCTTCAGGATCGCACGCGTGTTCTCGATGTCGTTGAGCGGCAGCAGCACGAGTTCGTCGAGCAAAGAACGCGGGGTCCCGACGTTGTGGGCCATCGGCGTCGGCGCCGCCGCATCTCCCCAGCCTGCCGGCGTCGGCATATAGCTCGCCTCGAGCAGATCGTACTGGCCATGGTAGCCCCCTTCGAGCTTGGCGACCTTCGAGCGGCCACTGTAGGCACGAGCCGCCTTGATCGCGATGGCGTTGGCCTCGGTTCCAGAGTTCATGAAGCGCACCAGGTGCACGCCCGGAATGCGCTCGACCAGCAGTTCCGCCAGCCCGATTTCGCCGCGTTCCGGCATCGTCGCCGACACCAGCCGACTTGCCTGGGCCGCAATGGCTTGGACGACTTCGGGCTTAGCGTGTCCATGGATCAGCGATGCAAAGTTGTTCGTCCAGTCGATACGCGAGACGCCCTCGACATCGACCAACCGGCATCCGTGCGCGCTGGCCGCGTAGATCGGATGCGGCTGCTGGACGATCATGTTTCGCGTATAGCCGGAGGGCATGACGGTCTTCGCGCGATCAAACAGGTCCTTTGAAGCCATTGGGCTGCGGGCAGTGTTGTCAGAGTTCATGGCTTGGACGAAGGGGTGAGTGGGCGTGGGACCGCCCACGACCAGGCAGGCATAAGGCCTGCTGCCTTCAGATATTGTACGGCGTTCAATTGAAAATAAACGTCGTACAATTACCCTTTGAGAACCCCAGCCATGGCCTCCGCCTTTCCCGTCTCCCCTAAGAAGACTTCTGTAGGCCGCCCGCGCAAAGGCAGCGATGCACTCGCGCCGGCGCTGGATGAGCGCCGCATCTTTGAGGCGGCTCTGGCCCTGATCGACGCACATGGCGTCGAGGCGCTCAGCATGCGCAGGCTCTCCGAGACGCTGGGCGTTTTCCCTTCCGCCATCTACTGGCATGTGCCCAGCCGCAATGCACTCGTATCTGGAACCGTGGCCTGGGCCATGGGTGACGCGGTGACCGGGCTCGGCGGCGGCCCCTGGCAGGATCGTATTCGCCGGCTGTTGGTGCGCTTCCGTCAAGCACTGCGCCGCCATCCGAACCTGGCCTCGGTCGTGGCCAACGAGCTGGTGTACAACTCGTCGCATGACGCCGTGCTGCTCGATCAGATCGTGGCCGCCATAGAGGACGCCGGATTTCGGGGCGCCGCATTGGTCGACGCGTTCAACGTGGTGATCGCTGCGATGTGCGGATTCGTGACGCTTGAACTCGCTCGCCCGCCTGGCGGCGACCCCGCAGTTTGGGAAGAAGGCTGCCGCGATCGCATCGACTCGATCGATGCCGAGCGTCATCCGGCATTGGGCCGCCACATGAAGGCACTCAGGAACAGGGCTTTCATTCTTCGATGGTCAGGAGGAGAGACGAATCCGCTGGATCGCAGTTTCGATGCGTGGGTGCGCACCGTGATCCAGGGGATGGAGGCGCTCGCGACCAAACCGATTTCTTCGTGATGACGGGCGCCGCAGGGATCTGACCTCTCCTTCCCGCCTGTCTTTGGCAGCATCCCCTGCCCCCGCCGCCTCGGATCTCACTTCCGTACACACTTACTGCCAGCGTCGCCAGCGTGGTGACGGCCTCTTTATCCTAGAGGCTCGCAAGAGGGTCGCCGCGAAACCATCGTCATCTGCGCGCGCGACAAGCTCATTACCGCCGCACAGCCTGCGCGCAACCTCCGTGCCCTGCGGTGCTCAGGTGCTCCGCCTCGTTGACGGCGAGAAAAATGGCTGGCGAAGCCCCCCGCCCCATCACGAGATCGCCGCACAGCGACTGATCGTGCCCCACCGAGAGTGAGGCCGTAAGGCCCTTAAGAGGTCGCCTCGCTCAGCCTTGAGCCGGTCTTCGACCAGGTCTTGCACTTCTCGTCGACAGAAGGGTCGACATGCAGCGATCGGCACTGGAAGACCCTCATTCGACCTTTTGGCGATGACCTTGGCGTCTCGGGGTTGACTTCTCATCGGCTGAACCCGGTGACTGCGCGACGTCGGCCACCCGCCGCGCCGCTCGGGACGAGCGGTAACCCTCTCAGCACATCAGGATATCGCAGTGCTCAGTGCACCCTTCCGGTCAGGCACGGCGCGGCTCCCCCCGTGACTCGCGCCGTAATTACTTCACGCAGCGGTTGCGTCCGGAGCGGCATGAATATTCCGTTGCACCACGAAGAGGATGTCCTCTCGCGAGGCTGATGGCGCGTAGCAATCACCGCTCCTTGGGTTCGATCCACACGGTGTCCCTTGACGCCTGCGCGCCGACTCGAGCGCCCCCGCCAGAAGACCCGCGCGACGAACCGAAAGGCGCGCGGTTGCTTGACTGCACGTTGCCCGATCTTGAGGTCACAGCCTCGCTGTGCGCGATCCTGAACCCGAGAGCGGGGGTTCGATGGACCGCGGAGAGCGAAGGCCTGCGAGGCCTTTTCATCCGCGATGCGCAAACAAGGCGATATTGCGATGCCTACGAGCGAGTGCCGCAGTCCCTGGCTCACTCTGACTTGGACAGCACCTGAGAAATACCCCGATTATCCAGTCCCTCAACTAACCCCATTTGATTTGATTCCGCAAAGTATCGTCCTAGCCACCGGTGTCTGCGCGAAGCTAGCTAGACATATACCTAGCACGAGGCCTCAACATGTAGGCTTGCGTCCGCTGCTCCAGGGCGTGCGCCATCCACCCGGCGCTGCGGCTGAGAATCCAGAGCGCACCGGCGCTGGCAGGCGGCATGCCCAGCGCACGGACCAGAGCGGTCAATGCCACAGCGACACCAGGGTGCGTGTCGAGCTCTTCACGACATCGCCCGATCAGACTCAGAAAGCGCCGCGCTTGCAGATCAACGGGACGGACTGCCTCCGCCATGCGTATGAGGTGATCAGCGCGGGGGTCCCCACGGGCGTACATGGGGTGGTTGAATCCGAACGCGGTGGCGCCGCGCTCCCTGACTAGGGCTACGAGGGCGTCTGCATTGCGCCCGGTAGCCGCTTTCAAGAGCTTCTCGAAAGCGTGATCGGTCGCCACGCCCGTAGCCGACCCGCTGTGGGCGCAGATGGCAGCCGCAACGCAGTTGAACAAGTCAGCCTGCGTGGAAGCCGCCACCCGGGCCACAAAGGTTGCTGATGCCAGTTCGTGGTCCGCCAGCATCACGAGCGCGCTGTTGAGCTGCGCCGCGCCGGTTGCCGGAGAGCCGCTTGCTCGCAGCACAAGCGCGGCGATAGTCTCACCTTCACGTCGAGCCACGAATTTCCTGGCGGGTGACAACAACCCAAAGGCTCCCGCCAAGGTCTGGAGAATCAGCCGTGCGGACTGCGTGGTGCTGCCGCCAGACAGTTCGCTGGTGCCACGCCCTTCCATACCCAGCGCCAGCACGGTGGAAGCCAGCAACCGACCGAAATCTGCGCTCCCGGGAAGATTCACCGGCCTCCGCAACTGGTGCAACACAGAGGCCGGGGTCGTAATGACCGTCCATCCCTCGACCTCCTCTGGCCAGATGCCAGTCATGAGCAGGTGCACGACGGCCTCGAAGGAGGCGCCGGAGTTCGCAAGGTCAATGGCGGCCCGCTTTCTATAGACGGGGCCCTGCGCCGTTATCGCGGTGATACAGGTACCGACGACCGGCTCGCCCCATCGCATCGCATCGCCCGCCGCGCCGATCTTGCTCATCGCACCTCGGCGTCGCGCGTGGAGCTTTTCGATATCGGCTCGCGCATAGCGACTACGCCGAGTTCCAGCGGACTGAATGCGCCGGATCAAGCCACGACTCACGTAGGAATAGAGGGTAGCCGGCTTCACCCCAAGCAGCGCCAGCGCCTCTTCGCCAGTCAAGAAATCACTCTCTGAATTTTTCACGTTGATTTCATCAATCAATATTGTTCCTAATCAATCTCGATCGTAGAGTTTGCTCACAGATGAAGGAAGCCCTATGACCGATATTTCCGCCCCGCTGCGTGAAGGCATTACCTGGCATGTCGACGATCTCCCGTGGACCCCGCTCACCGGCCTTTTCATCAAGAAGGCCGGATTCAAGCAGGTGATCGATGCGGAGTTCACGAACAACGCATACAGCATCGAACTCACCACTGTGGGGCCTGGCGGCTCATCCCCCACTCACGTTGAGCCACATGCTCATGTCTTCTACGTCTTGTCAGGTCACGGCGAAGTCACTGTGGGGGCAGAGGTAAGGGAAGTTCGTCCAGGCTCCGTAAGCCCGATCGCGGCGGGCGACCCGCATTCGTTCCGCGTGCTCGGCGACGAGTCACTGGAGATGCTCGTGATCTACCACCCACCTCGGCGTCGAGGCGAGAAAAAGCCGTCGCCCGCAGCGCCCGATCGCCTTCACGCAGTTGTCCACGCGATCGAGCGAAAGGCAAAAAGCGTCCTGAGTATCGAACTACGCCCAGGCCCCGATACCCATTTTCCGGCCTTCGAACCTGGAGCGCATATCCTGGTGCATCTGCCGAACGGAATGGTCAGAAACTATTCGCTGTCGAATTCCGCCGACGAGCGCGATCGCTACGTGCTCGGCGTGTTGAACGAAGCCAATGGCCGCGGCGGATCACGCTGGCTTCACGAGGAACTCAAGCCAGGAAGCACGCTAGAGATCTCGCATCCCCGCAATCATTTCGGATTGAACGAGGAAGCCTCACACAGTGTGCTCATAGCTGGCGGCATTGGCATCACACCGCTCCTGAGCATGTTGCGGCGGTTGCACGCCAAAGGTCGCTCAGTGGATCTCTTTTTTGCAGCCCGCTCGCGTGCCGATGCAGCCTTTATCGACGAGGTAGCAGCCATTGCGCAGCGTGTGCAATGGCACTTCGATGACGAATCTGCGGGACCACCGGATCTGCAATCCTTCATTGCCGCTCAGCCAGCTGATTCCCACTACTACGCTTGTGGCCCTTCGGGCATGCTCGATGCTTTTGAAAAGCACTGTGCCGCGCTGGGGCGCAAGAATACCCACGTCGAGCGCTTCACGGGTGCGGCTGAACCGGCCACGCCGACGGCGCCCTACGATGTCACACTCAGTCGCAGCGGACGCAGGCTGCGCGTGACCTCGAAATCTCTGCTGCAAACCCTGCTGGATGCCGGTGTTTCGGTTGACTACAGCTGTGAGCAAGGCGTCTGCGGCACTTGCAAGACTCGCGTGATTTCCGGCGACATCGAGCATTGCGATCAATTCCTTAGTGCTGAAGAGCGGTCGAGCAATGATGCGATGCTTGTTTGTGTATCGGGATGCAGATCCAAAGAGCTCGTGCTTGACCTGTAAAGCGATTGCCCAACATGCACCGCAAGGCAGTTCGTTCGCCTATGCCGAGTGCATCATTGTGCTGCGTGCTGTCGCACCGTCCTGAGGGAACTTTGTATGAAAGCGCTGTTGAGATCGATGGCGGCCATTACCACGCTGCTTGCATTTCATCCGGCCGTACTCGCAGAGGAATACCCCACCAGGGCACTGCGAATCATCGTGCCTTATTCGCCAGGAGGTGTTCCAGACGTCGTCGCCCGGCTGCTTGCATCGAAGCTGGGCGAAGGCCTTGGTCAGCCTGTCGTCGTCGAAAATAAGCCAGGCGCGAAAGGCGCCATTGCTGCAGGTGCCATGACGGCGCTACCGGCCGACGGCTACACGCTTTTGGTCACGGATAGCGCCATGCTGACCATCAATCCTCAACTGACGGTCAAGCCGGCATACGATGCGAAGAAAGACTTTTCTCTTGTCTCCTTGATCGCACAAGCGCCGATGTATCTGGCAGTCAGTTCGAAATCCCCGATGCGCACCCTGGATGAGCTTGTTTCATACTCGCGGGCCAAGCCGGGCGGGATCAGCTATGGCTCTTCTGGATCGGGCAGCATTCACCAGTTGGCGACCGAGGCGATGCGCTCCGGACTTGGAATAGAGATGAATCACATCCCATACCGAGGCGCTTCGAACTCCTTACAAGCATTGATTGCAGGCGAAATCGATGTGACGTTTGTCGGCTATTCAACAGCTCAGGGTTTTGTGAAATCTGGGCGCGCAAGGCTTTTGGGCATCAGCACGGCCAAGCGCAGTTCGTTGACACCGGATATCGAACCGATCGCAAACAAGGTCCCGGGATTTGACTACGCATTCACAATCGGTATGTTGGCTAAGGTCGGTACACCTCAGAACGCAGTGCGACGTTTGAGTGATGAAATTTCCAAGATCGCCAAGCAACCGGCTTTCAACGCACAGTTGCGGGAGATCGGCATCGTAGCGGTCGGCGGAACGCCTGGGGATTTTGAGAAAGAGCTCAACAGGGAGTCCCTGAATGTGACTATGGCAATCAAATCTGCCAACCTGATGCCCGAGTAGTCCCATCTGGCTTATGCGTGCCGAGAGATTTCCTTGCCGATAGCATTGGCGTGCTTAGTAAACCTGCATTCGCCGACTTACCGTCATATCGACGAGACAGGTGGACAGTTCAACCAGATTTGCCGGGTCTGCTCCAACATTTCGACGAATGTCGTGGAGGTGCTCAAAAAAGCGCGGATCTGCGCACGGATAGTGGCATCGATAGCGCCATGAGTTCGAGTTGACGTTGCTCGTCTAAATTGTTCCAGCTAGACGGTCAGGGAACGTTCGCGCGTCGAATAACGTCACCCGGTCGCCCGACCCGAAAAGTTTTCGGCGCAGATCGGCCGGATGAAGAGTCCCGAACTCCCATTCGGCCAGCCAGATCCCTGTCGTCGCCACGCACGCAATCGTGAGAGACGGATCGCGCTATCTGGAATCGTACCTGAGCGCTCCGGGTTTTCAGATCCGAGCCAAGGGACCGAGACGAAACCCTCCTTCCCGCCTCACCCAGCAATTCCGGACCGTCAAGCCCCCCGCAAGACTTCCATCTTTCTGCGTTTCCTATGCGATCGACGAGATCGCACATGCTTGGCACTGCGACGCATCCCTTATTCAAGGGATAGCGACACGGGTGCGAATGATCGAGCATTCGGCTTCGAAGGGCTCTGTGTCGTCCCATCCAAGGTTACAAGAATGCGTCGGGATGACAGAGGCAAGGTTGATACCCGGACATTGAGTGACGTGCGCCCGCACGCACGCGTCGGAGGAGAAAACAATGCGGATGAATTCTGGCGGAAGTCGCAGTCCCCGGTCTCAGGTTCGTGCCCCTGTTATCGGCAACATAAATCGTTTGCGACCCGTTTGCTTAGATGCTCGCAATCTGCGCAGCGTGGCAAGGACCAAAGTGACGAAGTGCACGGCACTGGGTGTTCTGGGTAGTGCGCTCCTGGTTCTTTCCGGGTGTGCCAGCGTCACGAAATCATGGGCACCGTTTCCCGGATCGGACGAGCTGAAGTCCTTCGACTCCCGGGTCAAGGCCCGAAAGGATCCACCCGATCTCCCCACCCTGAAGTCTGAACTGCTCATCTACCGAGACGAGCTGTATTCGGCGGCCTTGGATCGAAGCCGCCTCGAGTGGGAGTCCGCGGGGCTGGCGACCTATGGCGGACTCGCATCGGTAGCCGGTGGACTGGCATCCAAGATTGCCTTGGTAAATACCGGGGCGGCAGTCGCTTCCTTGGGACTGGTCAACGCCAGCTTCTATCGCTTTCCGCAGCAGACCCAAATTTACGTGACCGCGCTCAAGCGGGTTAGCTGCATCCTCGGAAAAACCAACGCGGTGAACGAACTGCTGTTGCGCGATGCAGCTCAGGCCAGCGACCCCGTGGCGGCCAACGCAGCCGCCGATTTCCTGCAGACGGTGGCGACTTCGGTTGACTTTGTCCGCGTGGATTACACCGGCGCGCTGCTCGGCCTCTCGCCTCAGATCCCCTCGAAGGAGGAACTTCTCGCGAGCTATGGACGCTACCGCCCTGCTGCAGTGGCTGGCACAGCGCTCGGAACGGTGAATCCGAATCAAGCCGGGTTCGACCAGGCAGGCGAGACGGTAAGGACACTGTCCAGTGAGATACAGGCCTGCGCCAAACTTTGAGGAGATTGGACACATGTGGATCCCTGCATTTTGGGCGCGACGCGTGTGCTTGCTGGCCGTCGCCTTGGCCAGCCTTGCCGCTGGCGCACAGATGCCCGCCGGGGCCCCAGAGGGATTTCCGGAGGATCTTGCCAAACGCCTCGCTGCAAGGCATCTCACTGAACAGCAAGCCAGCAGCAAGATTGGCTTACCTATCGCGAACTACATCATCAATCGTCGACGCTGGGAGCCTGGCAGTACCGTGCTCGTCGCTTTCCATGGCGGAACGCCCGCTCTCCACCGGGCCATCGCTGAGGTTGCGCAGGAATGGTCCAAGTTTGCGAACATCCGCTTTGACTTTGGCTACAACAGCAAAACCGGCAGGTACCGCGAATGGTCCCCCAGCGACGCGAGCTACGTGGCACACGTGCGGGTTGCATTTGAAGCGGGAAGTGGCTATTGGTCAGCCATCGGAACCGACAGTATTTATGCTGGAGCCAAAAACGAATACTTCCCACCCCACAAGCCGTCGATGAACCTGGCCAGCTTCGATATCCTCTGGGGCATGGGGCCTGCGGCGATGCCCCCCAACTGGAAGACGACGGTACGCCACGAGTTTGCCCACTCGTTGGGGTTCAATCATGAGCAGCAGCAACTTGAATGTGTGAAGCAAATCCGCTGGACCCGGGGTCCCAATGGCGAACCCAGCGTGTATGACGTCTACAAGCAGTGGCAAGGGTGGGGGCCGGAAAAGGTTAACGTGAACCTGAAGCCCAATTGGCAAGGAGGCGCCGACCTGATCTCAGGCATCGACCGCAAGTCATGCATGCTCTACGCGCAGCCGGCGGAGATATTCGTCGAAGGCAAGCAAGCGACCTGCTACATCCCCGAGGAAAACAAGGAGTGCTCCACGACCGACCGGGTTGGGGCACGGCGCGCCTACCCGTTTCCTGGAGATTCACTGGTTGTGGGCGGCGCTCCGACCGCGCTGGAGATTGAACGTGCGATCGGGGTGGCCGCGGCCGACTTGGGAGGCGCTGAAAAGGATGCTGTGCAGGGCCGGCTCAAGACGGCAGCGCTCGCCGAGCGACCCTTGCTCTACATCCAGATAGGTTCCGAGGCACAGCGGCAGGCCGCCAATAAGCTTCGGGAAGATGGACGTGGCGCAGGCTTTATCGTCCCGGCGATCGAAAACGTGAAGAACAAGGCCAAAATCCCGCGCCGGCCGGAGGTTCGCTATTTCCGGCCGCGCGACAGTGAGGCCGCTCAGCAGGCCGCTCAGTTGATCGCCGCGTCGGGCGAGACAAGCCCCGTGCGCGTGGTTCGGGTCGACTCGTTGGCAAGCAAAGTCTCCCGCAACCAGATCGAAGTATGGCTTCCGGTTGATCAATAAGGCATCGATAGTTTCCATGGCGTTCGACGGCAATTCTGCGCCGGGATACACGCTCATGAGCTCAGGTGGGCAAGTCGCGCGGCATTCGACCCGCGCAAAGGGGGCTGATTGTGAGGGCCCGCTCTCACGGTTGCAGCGAATGGCGCCGACGATACGCTACCCCCTCTTCCTGCCCCTGGTGCGGCTCCAGGGCCCGGAGGCTATGCGAAATCAGTCGCTCCGAGATCGTTGACGACGTGAACGCCGTCGTCGTCGCGGCGCACCACGCCGCGCAGCTCGAAGTCACGCATGGTCTTGTTGACCACCTCGCGCGAGAGACCCGAGTAGGACGCAATCAGCGATTGCGTAATGCGCTTGTCGTAGCCTTGCTCGCCGGCCGGCGCGAGCCGCGTGAGCTGTTGCAGCACGCGAAGCACTGAGTCTTCGGCCGTGCGCACGGAGATGCGGTGGAACTGGCACCGCAGCGTGCTCATGCGTTTCATCGCAAGGCCCAGCAGGCCCAGTGCGATCTCAGGATGCCTCGCGCACAGCGCGCGTATCTCGGCGATAGGCACCAAGTAGACCGACGAAGGCAGTGCTGCGATCAACGTCTGCTTAGAGCGGTAGCTGTCCTCGCGTATTGACAGGTCGAAGAACAAGTCGTTGGGCCCGATGAGCTCGGTGGTCATTTCCGAGACGTGACGTTCATTCAGCGCGGCCACCCGCAGCAAGCCGCTCGCGACGCAATAGATTTGGTCGGTCGAATCGCCGGCTGCCAACACCACTTCGCTGCGCTTGTAGGAACGCAGGCGGGTGGTTTCGCACAGCTTGGTGCGCTCCGCCATCGGCAGACTCGACAATAGGGGATGTAAGTACATTTACGTATATTGTGCCTTCCTATCGATGTCCCAGTGGGACACACGAACATGGGCAGTGCCCCCGCCGCTGCCAGGCGGAACACCCCGCCGTGGCTCTCCGAGCATCCCGCGATACTCTGCATCGCACGATCCGCCCAGGCCCCCTCGCGTGCTCAACTCGAAATCGTGCGGGGGCCAACTCATCGGCCTGCTGCGTCAGCTACTTCACTGTTGCGAATGAGCAACTACGGCTGAGGCCGGCACAAGCAGGGCATGTCGCAGGCTCCAGACGCACGCAGGGAGTCGAAGCAACTGTTGCACGGGTTGGTCGTATTCTTCGGCGTCCCCTAGCTTTCAAAGAATCGCCTGGCCCGGGCTTTCTCTCGCTCCTCGTGAATCGTTGAGAAGAGACTCTTGAGCATCGAGCGCAGGTCGCGGAGCGCAATCGGCTCGTCCCAGGCCCCCTGGAACAAAGCCTGATCGATGGCGCGCCCACCCTGTTCCAAGGAGGTGACCGCAGCCTCGCACACTCGTCCCACCTCCAGGACCCACCGATAGGCTAATTTCGCCTTCCTGGGATCGCCCAGCGCCTCACGAGACAGCTCAAAGAGCTTTGCCAGCGCTTGCCGGTCCAACCACTCCTCCCCCACTTCCTGCTCGACGGGCTCCAGCAGATTGGACAGTTCGACGAGATGCTGCTTCGCTGTTACATAGACCTCTTCGCTCAAAACCTGGTCAGTCCAGGGGGCTGGGTTAGAAGCGCGCGAAACCTTGCGTCCTGGATCGGGTGAACCCTTCGGGCTCCCCTCCCCCAGAAACTCCCGAACGGTCGCGAAGAGCCGTTGTAATTCAGGCTTGTCCACCATCGGACAGTCGGCCACTTGATAGCCATTGACCAAGATCGCCGTCCCGCTGATGTCGAGAGAACGGATATCGCTCCAAGGCAGGTCGACTTCCGCCGTCATCAGCTCCTTGATCCGCATGCCGCCCTCGGTCAGGACAATGCCTTCTTTGGCTCCGCCGAATACCGTGGTGTCAACAAGGGCAACAACCTCTTCCTCCTTGATGTCGGCAGCGTAGTTGCTGCGAGCGGCACTGAGCTTTTTGGCCGGAATGCGAGGGGCGAAGTAGCTGCGAGAGAAGCCAGCATAGGGTGCCAGTCGTGCCTGGAGAAACTCCTGGAGGCTGACGCGCGCTGCCCGTTCTTCCGTCGCACTCGACTGAGGCGAATCACCAGCGGTTGGCGGACTGGAAGCCGACGCCTTTTGCTTGTCAGGAGTCGACAGCGCCGCATAGGCGGCATTGACCTCCTGCATTTTGTGGGTTGCCCAGTGCACCGTATCTGCATCGGCATTGGCGTACTTGTCAGGGTGGTACTGGGCCCTGCGGCTCCTGTAGGCGAGCTCGATCTCATGGGAAGAGGCGCCGGGGCGCACGCCCAACACGTCATAGTGGTTCATGGCTTCAAAGTGCTGTGTGTTCGCTGGGCGCTCGATAAGCTTCCCAAAAAAAAGAAAGCAAATCGGCCACGCTCGACCGTCGTGGTCGAGCGTGGCCGGATGTGGCTATTGGTAGAGCTTTTGGCAGGTGCCAGACTCGTAGATGTCGTTGATCTTTTCCGCTTGGCCGCGCGGGCTGAGCTTGTAGAGCGCCATGTCGTCGGTCAACTTGGTCCGCAAGCCCATCATGTATTGGCCCGGGTTGCCCGTCTTCTGCTCCAGCAGCGGTTTGACTTTCAGGATGGCCGCGGTTGCCTGCTCGTGGCGTCCAAGGATCTGCGCGACGTTGCCGCATTTGTAGGCGTCATAGATGCGGCTTTCATCACTTGAACAGGCAGCCAGCCCTGCGCAAGCGAGTACACAAATGACAACGAAGCCAGCCAGACGCAAGGAGCGCTTCAGCATGCCGTCTCTCCTTGCCTCAAACGAAGTAGATGGCCGCGAGGATTGCGACCAAGAGGATGGCACCGATGAAGCCGCCCAGCCCCGGAAAGATCACAGCCGGCCAAACAAGTCCCTTACCAAGCACTACGCCGAAGCTCGCGCCCGATACGAAGATCCACTGGTAAAGAAGAACGAGGACGCCCACTGCGCCATAGCCTGCGATCAGTTTTGCTTTGAGAGACATTGTCGAAATGGAATGAAAAGATGATTGGGATTTCGCTCGAAACCTGACGACCGGGTGGCCGTGCGTCAGCAGCGGTGCTTCTTGTTCACCGGCCGTCGTGGGTCAGTACCGAGAACGGCGCCTTCCTTGGTCATGCACACGCCATCGGCGCAGCTATAGCCCGCCAGCTTGAGCACTGCTCGATCGGCATCCCCGATCTCGCAACGCAACTCGTCGAAGTCGAACTCCTTGTAGGGCTGCACGCGTTCGGTGGTGGTGTAGTACACACCGTTGCCGCCTGCTTGTACCTGAATGGGGTAGACCGGGTACTTGAGGTCACGAGACCAGCCCTGAATCTGGATTTCCATGGCGGAGCGATCGATCCGATGCCTCACGGCATCGGGATTGGTGAGCGGATCGATGCCCTCGGCAAGGGCCAAGGGAGTCAGGACGATGGCGGTGAGCACCGTAAAGACGGTGCCGATGATGGGTTTCATGTCGGGCCTTGATGAGAGAAATGGATGCCAGTCGCGCGCACGCCGGACTGAGCCGGCCATGCCGATTCAGCCGAGCTTGGTGTCGGTGGCGCTGGGCGAAATCAGCTGCGGGGTGTTCCAGTCAGCCGGAAAGTCCGTGACTGGCTTCCAGCCGTTCTTGACGTAGCTGCGTGCGGAGAAGCGGTTTCCGAAGAAGCCTGCCAGGGTGGCTGCGGCGGCGATGCCGAGGAAACGAGCGGGCTCCACGTCGAGGTCGAAGACCATGATCGTGATGAAGCCCGTGACCATGAAGGCGGCGTACATCACCGCCGCACACCCTGCGGCCAGCAAGAACTGGCTGCGCATGGCGAAAGCGATCGGCCCGAAAAAGAAGATCTGCCACGAGAAGCCGTGCTTGACGAAGCGAGTTTGGTTGTTCTTTGTGAAATGGATGTTGGTAGCGGATTTCATGAATCTATGAAGTTGGGCAAAACCGATTGAAAAGCTGGATTAGTTCCGCACGCGCCGATGCCTCTGATGGACACCTTTGTCGCGCCACGAGGTGCGACGGATCTTTAGCTGCGCTGTGCTTGCCGTTCTGGTGCGGCGCTCTTACAGCGAGAAGAAAGGGGCCGTGCTCTCTTAGATGTGGCGGAACACGATAATGTTATCAATAGACACGTGTCTATTGGGAACATTTCATTGAGAGTCGAGCGCGATGCGACCAAGCCGCAACGCGCTCCTTTTGCAAGCTCTTGGCACTGCCCTCAAGGAGCGGAGGAACGAACTCGGGTTGACTCAGGAGGACGTGGCTGGCGCGGCTGAACTCGATCGGCCGTTCATCACGATGATTGAGGCTGCCAAAAAGCAGCCGACCGTCAGCGTTCTCTGGCGGCTGGCAGTCGCTCTCCAACTGAGTCCCGCAGACTTCGTGCAGCGGGTAGATCAACGCTATGTCAGCTATCTGATCAAGCTAGAAAAATAGCCTCAGCCTGAATCGCTTTCTGAAGCGGACAGCTTCTACCCCTGTGGCGATTCCGAGGAACACTCGTTATGCCCAGCGTGCGTCGTGCGAATGATGATGTTCGTCGTCAATCGCTAGGACTTCGAATTCCACGGATCAGTTGAACTGATCGTCGGCTGTGAGATCCCGGTTCAGCCGAGGCAGTCGCGTGCCGTTGGAAATGAGGATGCATGGCAAAGTGGTTACTGGGAAATTTGCTTGCCCGGCCCACCCCTTCAATCCGCATGGGGCGGGCCGCTGTGAAACCCCTGCGGAAACGGGGCGAGGCCACTGGGTCGGCCGACCCAGTGGCGATAGGAATATGAAGGTCGGAAGATCGTGCGAGGGCAACGAGGCATGGGCCATACTGGGCATTGCGCCTCACAGCCGTGCGCGCAGCGGATGCCTGCGGAAGTGCCCGCAGAAATGCCATCCGAGCCCGAAGCCGACAAGGATCCCCGCGACGAGCACCCTCGCGAAAGCGCTCAGGTACTCGATGGGGCCGAAGAAGATGTTCATGAGAATGTCCTTTCTTTGTGGTGGGTAGGTCGGGCATCTCGCCCTTCATAGGAACAAATCCCGGCCCCTTCGAGAGAGCTGGGATTTGTGCCATCGGGAATGACCGTGGGAAGGAAGTGCGCAACGGCGGCGAGCCGTCGCTGCATTCAGCGCGCTTGGCTTCGATCGGGACGTTCGTCGCGCAATTGGAGATGTCGCAACCGAACCTCCTCCTCGGTCGCGCGCCAAGCCTCCCCCCGCCGGAACGGATCAGCTTGCTTGCGCTGCAGCATCACCCGATCCACCTGACGAAGAAACTCCTCATCGATCGCGAAAGTCTCGTCTTGACGGATCACACCCGGCGCCGAGTTCGCGTCGCATGGTCTTCTCATGAGCGCTTCCCCTCGAAAAAGACCGCTTGCACGCGCCCCGCGCCCACCCCATGCGCCGGAAAACCCACGATGGCCGGTCTATCCCGCTGCTGGCAGATCCCGCAGTTCAGGCAGTCAGTGTTGCCGACACTGGCAGGGCACACTACGACCAGTCGACCTTCAGGCGTCCTGACCGACTTCTTGGCCCCCACGGGCAACACGACCACCACGGGCGCCACGCCGAGCGCCGCATAGGCATCGGCCTGGGCCAGCGTCTGGGCACTGAGGTTCACCGTAAATCCGCACTCGTTCGCGCGGCGAATAGCCGCCTGATTGAACGGAGTCGGCCGGTAGTGGGTGTAGGTGAACCCGCGCCGCCCCTGGTTTGCCCTCGCCAGCCTTGCCAGCAGTCGCGCGTCGATCGTGCCCGGCGCGCACGGCGTCAGGTCCCCAGCCTGGTTGTGCCGCCACAGCGCGTGACGCCGCAGCGTGGAGACCTCCTGCAGCAGTTCATCGAAGCTGCCGCCTCGATGACCGGCCGATACGGAGCGCCAATGCAGCGCCAGGGGACCGCTCTCCGCATAGCAGCCGTTGCGCCGAAACCCGCAATCCGGTGGACAGGAGTTCGCGCTCGTTGTCGTGACCGCCATTGGACCGGTCTTGGCGTTTCGACTGATCCGGGTGAAGTGATAAGTGAAAGAATTGGGAGATTGCAGTGGGGATGGCTGGGATAGTGGGTGGGACGATGGTTCCGGGAATGCTGCCGACGCATCGTGCGACGGCAGACCACCGCGTTCAATCGTGGTGATCAACATGTTCTCCTTCGAGGGATAGGTACTGCCTTACGCAGCGAGGCACGCACCCACGTTCCCTCCCGCTCCTCACGAGGCTCAGAGCGGGCGTGATGCGCGGGAGGGGGACAGGGCTCGAGAGCCCGGAGCAGCCCTGGCGGGCCTATTCGGCGAGGTGCTGCCTGAGCTTTCGCTGCACCTCGCCGGCGCAGCCGTGCCAGGCGTGACCGCTGACCAGACTGGTTTCCAGCGCGTCGGGATCGCTGGCCGCTACCCTCTGTGCGTACTGGGTTAGTGCCTGCAGCACGAACGCCTGAACCAACGCTCCGTACGCACTGAACTCCATCAAGTCCACGACGAACTCGACATTGGTCCGAGGGCAGGTTCGCGTCATGCCGGCGCCCCCTGCCCGAGTGGTTCCACGATCGAGGCCGTCACGACAGCTACCGTCGGCAAGACCGTCGCCTGCTGGAGCTGCCTGGCCTTCATTCGGAAAACCAATCCATCCTCGCGCTGCACCTGCCAGCCACGGCGGCCCAGGCTGTGGCGCAGGATGTAGGTGTGCCCCTCGTAGGAGACACGCAGCCCTTGGCGGATGGCGGCTCGCCTGGCGGCTCGGCGCGCATGGAACGCACGCACCTGCTCGCGCCATGGCCCCGCGTAGGGCCCGACAGGTGGATCGGCGCGATCAAGGAACGCCAGCGGGCAGTCGAAGTAATACGGTCCGACCGTCTCGTCCATGGATCTAACGGCCACCTCGCCTCGACGGCTGTCGATGAGGGTCAGCCCGATCCAGATCCGACCAGCGTGTTCGCCCGAGCGTGTCTGCGCAAGGAACCACAGCCGGTTGCCGATGGCACGATGGGCCAGAACCGTCGAGGCGCTCGCAACACTGATCAGTTCGTCATGGATGGCCTGATCCTTGGTGGCCCGGTAGGTGATGGTTCCCATGTCAGTTGCTCCAGACGGACCGACAAAACATGGCGGTTGCGGCGCAAGGCCAGCGGGTTGAAGAGGCGAACTCGAGCTCTGCGTCGCTGCTCGCGAAATAGGTGATGTTGGGCATAAGGCGGACGTAAAAAGGCCCGCACAAGGCGGGCTATGGTTAGGAGGAAAAAATCCGGAGATAACGGAAAACCGTGAAAAAGCACACTGTCACCTTCGCTGCCATCGGAATTGCGGCCGACGCGGCACAATCCTCAGCATGACGACGAAGGAGACGCTGACCGACGAGGAACTGGGAGCCCTCGCGAACGAATGGCGAAGGAAAGCGCTGCAGGGGGAACTGCACGCACGCGGAATCGCACACGAGTTCGAGACGGAGATGCGTCGTCGCGCCAGCGCACCACCCACGAACTACGACGCACTGGATCTGCGCCCCCTGGAACTGCGAGCGGCCACGCAGCGTCGGTGGTGGCGGTTCTGGCAGGTCAGCTGAACCCACCTAGACCTGGGGCATCGTCCCTTCAACTCGCGCCAGCGGTGCCTCGTCGACTTCCACGCAGCGCCAGAACTCACGTTCGGCGTCAATGAGGCGAGAGATCTCGACTTCGTCCCGCTCAACACGATGGATTCGCAGTTCCTGGCCACCCATCAGGGTCACGACATCGATGGCCTGCGCGCCGGTCACGGCCAGCACATGCAGCATCTGGATCTGGACGTAGGCGGGAAGGCCTTCAACCCAAAGCGCAGCCGCATCCACGCCGACACATCGGCACTCCAGAAGCTGGACCTCCGAGGCGCCGACGACTTCGCGAATGGGATGGGCAACCATCCAGGTGTGCTGTGGATGCCGTAGCGAGTTCCCGATACGCCGTACCTTGTGCCCGGTGCGCAGCGTGTAGTGCGCGGCCACGATGGGCTCGAGCAACCGGCTCCAGTAGACCGCACCGTCGGACAAAGCCCCCGCTTGCGGTCTAGGCTGCAACAGATCCTGACGCCCGGTCTTCTCCATCCAGAGCCGAACTGGGGACTTGAATGGATCGCAGCCCAGGGCCGCAGCGGCATCCAGCGTTCCGAGATCTGCTTCGTGCATGTTCGGCCAACGCGCCTGCGTCGGCGTCGGCTCTTGAGAGCGAGTGGTCTGGACTAGCTTCAGTGCGGGGGTATGCGGCCGACGGCTAGCCGATCCGGGACCATGCGTGTTCGCGTGCAAATTCAACATGATTGCTTTCCTTGGTTGAAACGGATCCCCAAAAGCACAAAGCCCCGCGTCTCCAGATGGAGCGACTGGGCTTTGTGACGCTGAGGGGTTCAATTACGGTTGATTGACCTGCAGCCTCAGCTTGCAAGCTCGAGCGCTTGCGACAGGGCTCGCTGTTTCAATGCGGCGCCCTGGCCGAACCAGGCGCTGTCGAGGCGGTACTCGCGGCTGCGGGCCCGACGCTCGTGGTCGACGAACTCGGTCATCGCGCTCAACAGGCCCCAGGTGGTTCCCTTGGCTGCAGCGAGTTCAGCGCCGCGGCCCTTGCCTTCGTACAGTTCCAGGACCTTCCTGGCCGCCCAGGCCGGCGGCCCTGCAGGCATCTCGACCTTGACGGCGGAAGTCCGGTCGAAGCCATTGGCTTCATCCGGCCCATAGAGCACGCGTTCGATGTACTGCCGAGCCTCGTGGCTCTTGACCTTGCGGCCCGCCAGCGTCTTCATGCGGTACATGAACTCGTCCCACTGCCCGATGGCGATGCCGAGCTGGCGCTTGACTGCATTGGCATCGAAGCTGGTGCTATGGGGCACGCGGATCACGTTGCTGGTGCTGTCCAGTGCAATGGCCAGGGTGTTGCTGCACACGACCCGAACCGTCGTCGGCGTCACGCTGGTGGCCAAGGTGCCGTCGCAGGAAGTGGCCAGCAGGAGATAGCCATTGACGGTGTCGTTGCCCTTGAGTACGGCCTGCTTGCCGGTGCGCGCGAGCGCCCATACCTTGCGACCGCCCTTAAGAACGCCGGCGGTTTCCATCTCGTAGCCGCCGATCTCGGTGAGGTCGCGGTAGAACTCCAGGACCTCGCGCGGCTGAACGACCTGGTAGCGGCTGCTGACGACCGACAGCGGTGCGCAGGTGTCGCTGCGATAGAGCACCTTCTGCTCAGCGAACGCTTCAAGGGTTTGAAGCAAGTCGCCATCGGAGGCGGTCTCGGTCATGAAGCGGACGGGAGTTTCCTGGATGGTCCAGTCCATGCCCGCTTGTTGGGCCCAAACCTCCAGGGGCTGCTTGGGTGGGAGGCGATGGCCCAAGCGATGCCAGGGGGTGTCGCCGACGAAAGCCATTTGTTCGATGAGATGTGCCATGGGAAGGAGCCGTTGGTAAGGGATGACGGTGAATGAAAGAGAGGGCAAGAAAAAGAAGAGCCCGCACGCGGCGGGCTCGAAGGAGGAATGCCGGGAGGCGGCATTCGGTCGCTCAACTTAAGATGCGCCCGGCGGCTCGGGCCAGGCGTGCGTAGGCGCTGAGGGGTTTGTCGGCGCGCCAGTGGAGGTCGCGCTCAATGCCAAGTGCACCGCCCATCAGCCGGATCGAGTACAGCTCGCGCACGGACACCACTCCGATTTCAGGAGTGCCCAGGCCAAGATCACATAAGCCATAGGCAAGGTCTTCGTTGTCGGGGTCGAGTTCG